>Ga0073934_10004082_pt1 | contig 25017 bp, 21 predicted proteins | sample LarsenN4metaG_FD_76834 | JGI IMG/M metagenome (GOLD analysis project Ga0073934, IMG submission 76834) | Hot spring sediment bacterial and archeal communities from British Columbia, Canada, to study Microbial Dark Matter (Phase II) - Larsen... ... | reverse complement strand
GTTGAGGGTTGTGCCCTCCAGTTCGCTGGAGCGAGCACCGCGTGGAGCGTCAGCTCCACCTTGGTCCAACGAGACCGCATGCTCCCTCAGCCCCGCAGGTGCAGCCTTTTTCATTTAATCAGGCATGACTATTGACTTATTGAGACACCATACCTTCGACCTGCATACTTGATACTTGGCGTAGCCGCTTGGAATCACGGTGTCTGACGAGTGGATTCCCGTCATGGCGGGGGGAATCTCTAGGGAATCATCGTATTCTGATCAGGTATGATGCACCCGCAAGCGGAGGGGACCTGAAATAGGACGTATCTGCCAGTTGGCCAGGGGGAGCGAGACGGGCGATCATGATCGCAATAAGTCAATACTCATGCCTGACTCCACTGCTGCAGACCCTGACCCCACTGCCTGAGACCCCACTGCCCCATCTTTGACCCCACTGCCCCATCTTTCTTCGTAGGGATCTTTCTTCTTGGACTCTTGGCGGCATGGCTCGTGCCATTGTTTCTGCGGTAGACCGTCCCAATGGGGCCGGGAGTCGTGTCGGAGAGGGCGGGTCCTACTTGTAGGTATGCTTGCTCTTGATGCCGACGGCGATGATGCGGAGTTTGTCTTCAGTGGGATCGATCTCGTCAAGGATCCGGTAGTCGCGGGCTATCCAGACACGGTGACCGTTTAGTCTTCCTCCCATAGCCTCGTTTCTTAGCCCGCCGCGTAGCTGCTTTCGGCTGCCGTACGCTTCTGCTATGATCCACCCGCCATGATTGAGCGGGTCATCCTGATCGTGCTCGACAGCGTCGGGGTCGGTGCGCTGCCGGATGCTCCGGAGTATGGTGATGCCGGTGCAAACACGTTGGCGCACGTCGCGGAGGCGGTCGGTGGGTTGGCGTTGCCCAACTTGGAAGCACTAGGGTTGGGTTACGTCGGGGAGTTCAAGGGCATCCGGCGCACCAGTCATCCCGACGCCTGTTTCGGCAGGATGGCGGAGCTGTCGAAAGGCAAGGATACGACGACGGGCCATTGGGAGCTCGCCGGGCTCGTGTCAAGAGAGGCGTTTCCCACCTATCCCAAAGGCTTCCCGAAAGAGATCATTGCGGCGTTCGAGCAGGCGATCGGCCGCAAGGTGTTGGGCAATCGCCCGGCATCCGGGACGGAGATCATCAAGGAGTTGGGCGAGGAGCATCTCCGCACCGGCTCCCCGATCGTCTATACGAGCGCGGACAGCGTGTTTCAGATCGCAGCGCACGAGCGTGTCATCCCCGTCGAAGAGCTCTACCGAATGTGCCGCGCGGCACGCGCGCTCTTGAAGGCGCCGCATCGGGTTGGCCGTGTGATTGCGAGACCGTTCATTGGCGAGCCGGACACGTTCGTGCGGACGGAGGGACGCCGCGATTTTTCGGTTGAGCCGACGGGACCGACCTTGCTGGATGAGTTGCGCAACGCAGGCCAGCCCGTGATCGGTATCGGCAAGATCGAGGATCTCTTTGCCGGCCGCGGACTTGCCCGCGCGATTCACACCTCCAACAATGCCGCGAGTCTGGACGCGACGATGCGGACCTTGAGCGCGGTGCCGCGGGGACTCATCTTCGTCAATCTCGTGGACTTTGACACTTTGTATGGGCACCGCAACAATGCAGCCGGCTACGCCAAAGCGCTGGAAGCGTTCGATGCGCGGGTGCCGGACCTGCTCGGCGCGCTCCACCTCAACGACCTGCTGATGCTGACCGCCGACCACGGTAACGATCCGACGACACCGGGCACGGATCACTCGCGCGAGTACGTCCCGCTCCTGGCGTACGGGCCCCGGCTGGCGCGCGGCGTTCATCTGGGGACTCGCCGCACGTTCGCCGATGTCGGACAGACGATCGCCGATGCGCTCCGGGCGAAGTGCCTGGCGTGGGGAGACAGTTTCCTGAATGCGCTCATGCCGGGATAGATGTTTGGACCGTTGAGTCCGTTAGGTCCGGTGGTCCCGTGCTAAACTGACGGGCGAAACCGACCGAACCGGCTCAACCGGCAAAATGGACAACACTGATGTCCTACGACGCGAGGCTGAAGGAGCTGGGGATCGACCTGCCTTCGGCGCCCAAGCCGGTGGCCACGTACATTCCCGCCGTGAGAGCCGGGGATCTGCTGTTCCTGAGCGGAGTCATCCCGTTTCGTGACGGGAGCCTGGTTGCGGAGGGAAAAGTGGGCCGCGAGCTTTCAGTCGAGCAGGGCTATGAGGCGGCGCGCGTTGCACTGCTGAACGCGCTCGCGATCGTGAAGGGCGAACTGGGCACGCTAGACCGTGTTCGAAAGGTCGTGCGTCTGGTCGGTCATGTTGCGTCCGCGGAAGGGTTCGCGCAGCAGCCCGCGGTGGTCAATGGCGCGTCGGACCTCCTCGTGAAGATCTTCGGCGACGCGGGTCGACATGCACGGGTGGCTGTCGGCGCCGCCGAGTTGCCTTTGCATGCGCCCGTCGAGCTGGACTTGATCATTCACGTGTCTTCGTGAGCATGAGGCGATCGTCCGAGCTTCTATTCCCTACCGCGCTCTGTTGCCTGCTCGCGGCGCCGATGGCCGGTATGGCGCAGGAGCAGGCGTTGCCGCCTGAGCAGGTGCAAGTCCTCGGGCGCGCCACAAGCCTGTATCTGGACGTCCAGTTGTCCATGCGGATGCCGCGTGGGCACACGCTCGCCGATGTAGGGCCGGTGATCCGCAACCGTGTCCTTACGATCTCGTGTTCAAAGTGAGCTGCCGAGCAGAGCGGCCAAGGACTTCCGTCTCGACTACTACGGCACGAACATCTGCGGTGACTTCGTGCTCGGGCACCCCGCGCTGGGGACCGGTTTGAGCCTGAAGGTGTCCAGTTCCTCCAGCGATCCACCCGTCGGCACGGCTCCCTACCTCGATGCGTTATGCCAGTACGACACGAACCCGTACTATTTTCTGATCGGTGACCTGGTGCGGGCCAGAGTGAGCACCGGCGCGGCCCCGCGGGCCGGCCTGATCGCCGGCATCAGTCAGTTGAGCGGCCCGCAGGTTTCGTTCAGCGATCCTGCCCGGAGCACGCAACCCATGCCCCCCAGCGAGGCGCTTTCTTCGCCGATCGTGCTCTCGCATGCGGCGAAGGAACTTGCCTGGTTGAATGAGCGCCGGGCGATTCCCATGGTCATGGGTTTGCAGAGCCATTCCGACATCCGTGTCCGGACGAGCGCTGGAAGCGTTGGGCGTGCTTGGCGCGACGGCAGTCAGGCCGGCCATCGAGCACGTGGCGAGGTTCGATAGGGATCGCTCGGTTCGCGATGCGGCCGCTGCGACGTTGGCTGCGCTCGACCGGCGCGCGCCGAGTTCCCGTTGCCTCCTTGCCAAGGCACCGGTTGACAGTCCAAAAGAGCGCTTGCTATAGTTTTTAATATTCCTTCGTTCAACGGCGTGCCGTGACTCCCGCCTTCACGCCTCCGGTGCCTGGGCGGGGACCCGTTGCTGGGCCCCTGCAAGGGGTGTAACCCACGCGCCGGTGAACACCAAGATAATCCCGGAAACGGAGTGTCGATGATGCGGTCATTCACCCTGTTTGTGTGCTGCGCCCTTGTCACGTGCGGCCTCCTCGCGGCCGCTGATGCGCTTGCCGACGTGATGCCCGATGCCGCGCCTCCGGGCGCGGTCGTCACCATTGCCGGCAAGGGGTTCGGCGAATTCAAGTCCGCGCGGCACAACCGCGTGCTCTTTCACGGCGTGCCGGCCTTGATTCAGCGATGGGAATCCGACCTGATCGAGGTGCGGGTGCCGCACAAGGCCACGGACGGCCCGGTGGAGGTCGTCAGGGGTAAGAAGAAAAACGCGGTCGGCTCATTCACGGTGACGAAGCCGGCGATTCAGGCGCTGACACCGGTGGAGGTGGAGGCAGGAGCCGTCCTCCAGATCAGCGGGTCGAACTTCGGACCGACGGCCGGCTCGCGGGATCCCAACACCATGTTTGGCGTCAATGACGTGCTGATCAATGGCGCATCCGCGAGGATCCGCCGCTGGCGCGAGGACAAGATCGAGGTGGAAGTTCCTCCCACGGCGGGGTCCGGCGATGTCGTGGTGCGACTGGCATCATCGGACCCCTTGCCGGACGGATCCTGCTGCGCGAAGGTGGATTACACGGTCAGCAACGCACTGCCGCTGACCGTGCTGCCGACCATCCGCATGGATCCCACGAACGGGCCGATCGGTACCAAGGTCGTGCTGTTCGGGAAAAACTTCGGCGACACTCGACGGCCAGGCGACGCGGTGCTGTTCAATGGCCGCCCGGCGACCATCGCGCAGTGGAAGGACGTGATGATCGTCGTCCACGTGCCGCTGGACGCGACGACGGGGCCTCTCGTTCTCAAGCGCGGGGACACCCGGCGGACGATCGGTGTCTTCACGGTCCGCACGCCGAAGGTGACCGGGCTTTCAGCGACGGCGGCGCCGATCGGCAGCCTGATTCGCATCATGGGAGAAAATTTCGGGTTCTATTCCGAAGCCGGGTCGACCCCCTTCAACTACATTGATTTCCAGACGGGTGACAACGGAGTCGAGATCGGGGGCGTGCCGGCCGTGGTGTACCGGTGGCATGACGATCGGATCGACGTCTGGGTGCCGGCCAGCGCGAAGAGCGGGCCCGTGGTGGTGCGCCGCGGCGCGACTCGCCCCCAAGACGACGGAACCTGCTGCGCCGAGCGCGCCGTCGTGACGGTCACCGCGGGGGAGTTCACGGTCGTCACGCCGAAGGTCGAGTCCTACAGCCCGACGTCGGCCGGGCTGGATGAGATCGTGACCATCAAGGGCAAGGGATTCGGGACTTACATCAAGACCACCGAAGCGACGCAGCCGGACTTAGGCGTCACCGCATTTGACATGGAAATGATCCGGTTGGGCGAGAATATTTCGCGCAGCGAGGTGCTCTTCAGCGGGATCGCGGGCGTCGTCGTCTCCTGGACGGATACCGAGATCCAAGTACGGGTGCCGCGACGCCATGCCTTCGGAGTCGGCCGGCCTGGGGAATTTGCGACGGATCTCACGACGGGGCCGCTGGTGGTGCGTCGCGGCTCCTGGGACCTGAACGCCGACGGCACCTGTTGCTCTCCGAAGCGCTGGGTCACGGCAGAAGCCGGCCAGTTCACGATTCTGGCCAAGAAGGGTTTGCCGGATCAGGGGTACTGGCAGGATACGACTCCGGGTCGGGAATGAGAATGCCGTTTGTGCGTCATGACGCCGTCAGACCGCGCGACGCCGCTATCGCCCTGGGGGTGCTCATCCTGACCCTCTACGCAGGGCCTGCCCCGGGCGAAACGCTCACGACCGTCCAGAAGAGCGGCACCGAAGTGATGCTCCTCGGGGTGCACATGCGCGATAGCCGGGTGGGCTGCGCGGTCGGGGAAGGGGGCGTCATTCTTCGGACTGCGGACGGGGGCAAACAATGGAAAGCGGTGTCGAGCGGAACGCGGGCGCTGCTGACCGCAGTGTTTTTCGCCGATGCGCAGCATGGTTGGGTGGTCGGCGCGAACGGGACCATCCTGCACTCCATGGACGGCGGCCTCAAATGGGCGCCGCAACACAGCGGGATCGGGTCTGCACTCTACGGTGTCTTTTTCTGGTCGCCGCTGGTCGGATGGGTGGTCGGCGGCAACGGCACGATCCTGCACACGGAAGACGGAGGCCTCCACTGGACCGACCAGGCCAGCGGCACCAATGCGATCTTGTACGCCATCCATTTTGTGGACCAGGACCACGGCGCCGCCTCGGGCGCCTTGGGGACGGTCCTCCTGACCCGGGATGGCGGGCGGACCTGGGTGGCCCAGGAGACCCAGAGCGCGGCGACGTTCTTCGATGTTTTCTTCACCGATCCTCAGAACGGCTGGGTCGTGGGCAATGCCGGCGCGATGCTGCAGACGATTACCGGCGGGGAGCGGTGGCTGGATCGAACGTTTCCCTGTATGGGGTCCTGCGTCAAGCCGACGGATTTGATCCGAGTGCGGTTCACGGATGCGAAAGCAGGCTGGGTGGTCGGGGAGCGCGGCGCGATCTACCGCACGGCGGACGCAGGCTTCAGTTGGGTGGAGCAGGAGAACGGAACGAAGGTGTCGCTCTACGGGCTATCGTTTGCTGACGCCACCCGCGGTTGGGCCACGGGCGACCGCGGCGTGATCCTCCAGATCAACGCGAAGTAAAATTTCGTGATCTGGCGATTTGGTGAGTTGCCGGATCTCTGAAACTTCACCTGATCACCATCTCATCCTTTCAGCCGAGTTCCCCCAGCCGGCTCTGGATGATGCTCAGCGCGGCTAAGCCGGCCGTCTCGGATCGCAAAATCCTCTCTCCCAGCGTGATAGTCAGGAACCCGCCTCGTAGCGCCTGCGTCACCTCCTCCTGCTCCCAGCCTCCCTCGGGCCCGACGGCGATGACGATGTGGTGACCTGGCTCGCGGGGCAACGCGAGCGTGCTCAGGCTCTCCCCCGACCCCCGTTCCGCCAGGATCAGCTTCATCGTGCTTGTCGGCGGAGTGGCTAGCCAATCCCACGCCTCGCAGGGGGCGCCGAGCACCGGCACATCCCAGCGTTCGGCCTGCTGGGCAGCTTCCAATGCGATCCGCTGCCACCGGCTCTGTTGCGAACGCGTGCGCGCGGCGAGGGGCCGGACGATCCCGCGCGCGCAAATCAGAGGGGTGATCGAACCGACGCCCAGTTCGGTCGCCTTCTGGATCACCCAGTCCATCCGGTCGCCCTTGAGCACCGCCTGACCGAGCGTCAGCGACGGCGCGCGGCGCTCCGGCCTTGCGCGCTCGTCGAGGACCTCGGCGTGCAGCTCGCCGCGCGTCACCTCGGTGATGCGGACGCGATAGCGTCGTCCGGTGTCGGTCGTCAGACGAACTTCCTCATTGGGACGGACCCGAAGGCTGCCACGCAGATGATTCAGCAGCTCTCCGGTGACCACGACGCGTCCGTCGTGAACTTGGCGGCTTGGGATGAAAAAGGCGGGCATCCTCACCGTGACGGGTGACGCGTGATGCGTGACGAGCGAAGGCCGGGATCGGATAGGGAGCAGCAGAAGGAGGATGATGAAAAAGCCTTGCTCTGCGCCGCTCGCCTCGTGCCTCTGGCCTGACTAGTCGAAGAGCGTCCTTACCTTGTCGAAGAACCCTTCCCCATCGGCGTCCATCGTCATGCCGCTCTCCTTGGCGAACTCCATCAGGAGCTGTCTTTGCTTCGAGGAGAGTTTCGTGGGAATCTGGAGCTTCAGCCGCACGACCTGATCGCCCGGCGGCTCGCCCTTCAACCCGGGCACACCGAGGCCGCGCAGACGGAGGACCCGGTCGTGCTGACTGCCCGCCGGCACCTTGAGCACCGAGCTGCCCTTGAGCGTCGGCACCTCGACCCTGCCCCCCAGGGCAGCGGTCACGAAATTGATCGGCGCGTCGCAGAGAATGTCGCTGCCCTTCCGGGTGAAGATGGGATGCGGCTTGACGGTGATCGCGACGAAGAGATCGCCCGGGGGCCCGCCGTTGACCCCGTGCTCGCCCTCGTTCGCCAGGCGCAGGCGCATGCCGGACTCGATGCCCGCTGGAATATTCACGGACAGCGTCCGTTCCCGGTACACGCGCTTGCGGCCGCGGCACGTCCCGCACGGATCGCTGATGTGCTGTCCGGATCCCTCGCATTGGCTGCAGGGGCGGCTGACGCTGAAGAATCCTTGCTGGAAGCGGAGCTGGCCCGTCCCCTTGCAGGTGGGGCAGGGTTTCACCGCGGCGGCCGAACGGGCGCCGGTGCCCCGGCACTCGTGGCACCCTTCCCACCGGGGAATCTTGAGCTTGACCTCCTTGCCGAACACGGCTTCTTCGAAGGCCAGCTCGAGGTTGTACTGGAGGTCGTTCCCCCGTTCGGCGCGTTGCCGGCCCCGGCCGGCCCCGCCGAAGAAGTCCTCGAAAATGTCGTTGAAAATATCGCCGAACCCGCCGCGCCCGAAGTCGAACCCTTCGAACCCCTGGCCGAACCCCTGCTGGGCGCCGGCATGGCCGAACATGTCGTAGCGGCGGCGTTTCTCCTGATCGCTCAGGACCTCGTAGGCCTCGTTGATTTCCTTGAACTTCTCTTCGGCATGTTTCTTCTGCGGGTCCGTCGCGTGAAGATCGGGGTGATACTGCCGGGCCAGCTTCCTGAAGGCTTTCTTGATGTCGTCGTCTGACGCATTGCGCTCGACGCCGAGGGTCTCGTAATAATCGCGTTTCGCCACGGTATCCATTGCTTGTTATTTTTTGTCCTTGTCCACTTCCTCGAACTCGGCGTCCACGACCTTTTCCTCGGTCCTCTCGGTCGTGCCACCACCGCCCTGCGTCCCAGCGCCCGGCGCGCCCTGGGCCCCGGCCGCGCGCTTGTACATTTCCTCGGCCAGCTTGTGGGACGCGGTGGTGAGCTCTTGCGTCGCCGACTGGATGGCCGCCAGATCGGACCCTTCCATCGCTTTGCGCAGCGACGCGACAGCGTCCTTGATCCGGGTCTTGTCGGCCTCGCCGATCTTGTCGCCGTGCTCGGTGAGGTTCTTCTCCGTCTGATAGATCAGGTTGTCGGCCTGGTTGCGGGCCTCGGCGACCTGACGGCGCTTCTTGTCCTCTTCGGAATGCGAGGACGCCTCCCGCACCATCCGCTCGATTTCATCTTTGCTCAATCCGCTGGAGGCCGTGATCCGGATGGACTGCTCCTTCTGCGTGGCCATGTCCTTGGCGGTCACGTGGACGATCCCGTTGGCGTCGATGTCGAACGCGACCTCGATCTGCGGGACCCCGCGCGGAGCCGGCGGGATACCGACCAGGTCAAACTGGCCGAGCAGCTTGTTGTCGGCAGCCATCTCGCGCTCGCCCTGGAAGACCCGGATCGTCACGGCCGTCTGATTGTCCGCGGCGGTCGAGAAAATCTGGCTCTTCTTGGTCGGGATCGTCGTGTTTCGCTCGATCAGGTGCGTGAAGATCCCGCCCAGCGTCTCGATACCCAAGGTCAACGGGGTCACGTCGAGCAGGAGCACATCCTTGACCTCGCCCTTGAGCACGCCGGCCTGAATGGCCGCGCCCACCGCCACGACCTCGTCCGGGTTGACGCCCTTGTGGGGCTCCTTGCCGAAGAATTCCTTCACGGTCGTCACGACCTTCGGCATCCGGGTCATGCCGCCGACGAGCACCACCTCGTCGATCTCGCGGGCGCTGACGCCGGCATCGGCGAGCGCCTTCTTGCAGGGCTCGATGGTGCGTTGAATCAGGTCGTCCACCAGTTGTTCGAGCTTCGCCCGCGTGAGCTTGATCACGAGGTGCTTCGGCCCGCTCGCGTCGGCCGTGATGAAAGGGAGGTTGATCTCGCTCTCCTGCGACGAGGACAACTCGATCTTCGCGCGCTCCGCTGCTTCCTTCAGGCGCTGGAGCGCCATCCGGTCCTTGCGGAGGTCGATGCCCTGGTCCTTCTTGAACTCATCGACGAGCCAGTCCATGATGCGCAGGTCGAAGTCGTCGCCACCCAGATAGGTGTCCCCGTTGGTGGACTTGACCTCGAAGACGCCCTCGCCGATCTCGAGAATCGAGATGTCGAACGTGCCGCCGCCCAGGTCATACACCGCGATCCGCTCGTCCTTCTTCTTGTCCAGTCCGTAGGCCAGCGAGGCCGCCGTGGGCTCGTTAATGATCCGCAGCACGTTCAGCCCCGCGATCTGGCCCGCGTCCTTCGTTGCCTGACGCTGGCTGTCGTCAAAGTAGGCGGGCACCGTGATGACGGCCTCCGAGACTTTCTCGCCCAAGAAGTCTTCGGCCGTCTGCCTCATCTTCTGCAGGATCATGGCGGAGATCTCAGGCGGGCTGTATCGCTTGCCGCGGAGCTCCACGTGGGTGTCGCCGTTGGGGGCTTCGATGACCTTGTAGGGCAACCGCCTGACCGCCTCCTCGACCTGCCGGCTGCGGAACCTGCGGCCCATCAAGCGCTTGATCGAGAAAATCGTGTTCTCAGGATTGGTAATCGCCTGGCGTTTGGCGATCTGGCCGACGAGACGCTCGCCCTTGTCGGTGATGGCCACGACCGAGGGTGTCGTGCGGCTGCCCTCGGCGTTCGCGATGACGACCGGGTCGCCGCCGCTCATGACCGCCACGCACGAGTTGGTCGTCCCGAGATCGATGCCGATGACCTTGCCCATGGTGTTCTCCTTCCTCTCGTCTTATGAGTCCGTCGAGTCGGCCGGCGCTTCGCAGGCCTGCGGCCCAGCCGGACCCTCTGCAGGTGGTTCCTCGGGCGACACCGCGACCGCCACCATGGCCGCGCGCAGCAGCCGATCGTGGAGCAGGTAGCCCCGCTGATATTCCTCCATGACCGTGTTGGGAGCCAGGTCAGCGCGCTCGATCCGGACCACAGCTTGGTGGCAGGCCGGATCGAAGGGCGCGCCAATGCTGGAAACCTGGCGTACGCCAAACTTCCCGATGGTTTCAAGAAATTGCTTGAGCGTCAGTTGAACTCCTTCCATCAGGCCGTTACCAGACGGGCTGTCTTTGGCGCTCCTGATTGCCCGCTCCAGGTTGTCGAGGATCGGGATGAGTTCCTTGAGGAGCGTTTCGTTGGCGAACCGGGACGCCTCCCGCTGTTCCCGCTGTGAGATCCGCTTATAGTTTTCAAATTCGGCGGCCAAGCGCAGGTACTTGTCTTCGAGAACTTTCAGTTCCTCGATCTTGGCGAGAAGCTTCTGGTTAAGATCCTCTGCCGAAGGCTGAGCCTGTTCTTCTACAGCTGCTTGCTCCTCTGGAGATTGCTCCAAGTTAGTGGTTTTATTATTATTTTCCACAGACCTCTCCCTTAGATCGCCCCGTCGTGCGCGCAGATAGCCACGTGCCTTCTAAAGTCAACCGGCACGAGTATTTTTCTGTCTGGTGCGGGAAGGGAAAGCCGTCGTATTCCCGGTACGCGACTGGCGATGGAAGAGGTAGGACAGGCCCTCCAGGGTGAGGAAGGGGGCTACTTCGTTGATGGATCGGCAGTGGGGAACGATCACTGAAGCCAAGCCGCCAGTGGCAATCACTCGAACCGGCCGGCCAAGCTCGTGCTGGAACCTCGAAACCATTCCCTCCACCAGGCTGGCATGGCCGAGCACTAGGCCCGACTGCATGCTGCCACGGGTCTCCCGGCTGATGGCCAGCGCAGGGCCCACCAGGTCCACCGTGGGCAATTGCGCCGTACGGGAGACCAGGGCCTCGGCAGTAATCGCCAGACCCGGGGCAATCGCACCGCCCAAGACTTCACCTGCTGCCGTGACAACTGTGAAGGTCGTGGCCGTCCCGAAATCCACAATGATGAGGTCGGTCTGATAACGCACGTGCGCCATGGCGGCATTGACGAGCCTGTCGCTGCCCAATTCCTTCGGATTGGCGTAGCGGAACGTGAGCCCCGTATCCAGATCTGTGGACGCGATCAACGGCGGCTGGCCGAACAAAGACTGGGATACCACCTTGACCATGTCCGTCAGGAGCGGGACCACACTCGACACAACGACCCCGGTAATCCGTCCCGGTTCGATGCCCTGCGCGGCGAGAGAGGACCGGAGCAGCGCCTCATACTGGCCCGCTGTCTTACTTCGATCCGTCTCCAGCCGGCCGTGGGCCTTGAGGGTGGAGTCGACAAACACCCCCCAGCCGATGGTGCTGTTGCCGATGTCGAGCGCGAGCAGCATCAGAAAGTCGTGATGCGTGATGCGTGATCCGTGATCCGTGAACGGCGGAATGTGGACAGGCCCATCAATCTGATGAGCCTAATCCTCGGGGTGTTTTCCAACGCTTCACGGATTACGGATCACGGTTCACGTGCGGTTACCGCAGATGCACCACATCCCCCGCCCGGATGTCGACGACCTTGCGTTCGCCGTGAGCGCTGGGCGGCACCTCCTGACGAACTTGCAGCGAGCCATCAGGGCCGATGGCTTCGGCCACTCCTTCGATGATCGTTCCGCCGGTCAATGTGACCCGCACTCGGCGGTCGAGCGTCGCGCACAGGCTTAGATACTCCCGGCGCAACGGCTCTGCCGAGCCGGCAAGCAGGGACTCCAGTCTGACTTCCAGTTCGAGCAGCAGCGCCGCCAGCAATGCCGTGCGATCGTGCGTGCGTCCGGTTTCGGCCGCGAGCGAGGTGGCAATCGCCAGCAAGTCCTCAGGAAAGGCCTCCCGTGAAGTGTTTACGTTGAGCCCAATACCGACGACCACGCAGGTTCCCTGGGCCGACATCGTGCTTTCGCACAAGAGACCGCCGACCTTGCGCGCCCCAACGAGCAGGTCGTTCGGCCATTTCAGCCTCGGGAGCATTCCTGTCACCCGTTCCACGGCTCGCGCGGACCCGGCAGCGGACACGAGCGGGATCCAGGACAGCCACGCCGGTAACCCGTCAGGTGCCGGCAACCGCAGCAGCAAGGAACAGTAGAGGTTGTCGCCGGGGGGAGAATACCACTGGCGTCCCAGCCGACCCCGTCCGGCGGCTTGTTGCTCGGCGACGACCAGCGTGCCGTGTGGGGCTCCCTGTTGCGCCAATTCGAACGCGACCGTGTTCGTCGAGGTTGTCTGTGGCAAGAGATGCAGGGAGCGACCGTAGGTCTTCGTCCGCAGGGCGGCCGCGAGAGATTCCCGCGTCAACGACGGTGACCCGGTCGAGGCGGGCATCGGCTCACCCCTTTGCCATCGAGCGGCGGCCGCCCGAGCGCACAGGCTGCACATCCAGGCTCAAGTCCGCCGCCGGCGCGGAGTGTGTCAACGATCCGATCGAGAGGAAGTGGACGCCGGCTGCGGCCATGTCGCGGGCGTTGGCGAGCGAGATGCCGCCGGAGACCTCGACCAGCGCCAGGCCTTTGATAAGGGAGACCGCATGGCGGACCAGCTCCGGGGTCATGTTGTCGAGCAGGATCACGTCGGCCTGGCCCCTCAAGGCCTCTTTGACTTCTTGGAGCGTCTTGGCCTCTGCGATGATCCGGAGACGGTGCGGGCCTCGCTCGCGGGCCAGGCGGCAGGCGTCGGGCAGCCCGAGGCCGTGTGCACGGCACAGCGCGAGGTGATTGTCTTTGATCAGGATGCCGTCGCCGAGCGAGTGCCGGTGATTGCGACCTCCGCCGAGCCGGACCGCCCATTTCTCCAGCGCGCGGAGACCCGGGAGCGTCTTGCGCGTGTCGAGGATGACGGTCGGATAGCCGCGCACCGTGGCGCAGAACTTTGCCGTCAGCGTGGCGATGCCGGACAGGTGTTGCAGGAAGTTCAGCGCGACGCGCTCGGCCCTCAGCATCGATCGGCCGTCACCTTCGAGGACGAGCACCTGGCGGCCCGCGGTCACCGCCTCGCCGTCCCTCAGGGTCCTCACGATCCGGAGGCCCGTGTCCACCTGGGCGAAGGTCTCGCGGGCCGCCGCGATCCCGGCCAGGACCACATCCTGGTGCGCGATGATCACACCGCGGGCGCGAATCGGGGCCGGAAAGAGCGCCTCAGTCGTCACGTCTCCGCCAGCGAGGTCCTCCTGCAGCGCGCGGAGGACGGCCTCGCGGATGTGCTGACTCGGTGTTGCGATCGTCGGTTTCATCCGCGCATCATTCCTCTTAACTGCGTCTCGCTACTTTCCAGCAAGGCCTGATCCTGCTTGATGGTGCGCAGCCGCTGCTGATGTTCCGCCACGACCTCGGGCGGGGCTTTGGCGACGAACTCCTGATTCGCCAGCTTGCCTTCCAGACGCTGTGTTTCCCTCAATCCCACGTCCCGTTGGTTGGTGATCTGCTCCAGCGCCTTGACCAGATCCACCTGGCCTTCGACGAGGACGCCGACCGTCAAGCCTTCGACGATCAGGCGTAGGATGCGATCCGTCGGCCATCTGTCCGTGGTAGAGAGCTCCACCGTGCCGCGACTCAGGTGTGCCAGGTGACCATGCAGTGCCTTCAGGATTGCCCGATCCGGCGCGTCGCGTGCATCGCCGTACAAGGTGAGCGATTTGCCCGGCGAGTACGTGAGCAGCGAACGACCGATGCGGGCGGTCGTCACGAATCGCTCGAGGAGGGCGAAGGCGTTTTCCGATTCCTTGGACTCCCAGTCGGCATTCGGGGTCGGGTAGCTCCGGATCACGATGCTGGCGCCCTCGTGGGGCAGAGTCTGCCAGATCTCCTCGGTGATGTACGGCATCATCGGGTGCAGAAGCCGGACCAGGGTTTCTAAGGACTCGACCAGCGTCTGCCGGACCCGACGCGCGTCCAACGAGTCAGGCCCCTGGAGGATCGGTTTAATCAGCTCCAGGTACCAATCGCAGTACTCGTGCCAAATGAACTGGTAGAGGTGATTGCAGGCCTGGTCGAAACGGTACTGCTCCAACGCGTCGCCGACCGCGCGGACGGTCTGGTTCAGGCGGCTCAGGATCCAGCGGTCAGGAAACGAGCGCACGGCAGCCGGAACGGCCTCGCGCGGGCCGTCGAGGTTCAGAAGGACGAACCGCGCGGCGTTCCAGATCTTGTTCGCGAAATTCCGGTACCCCTCGATCCGCTCTTCCGCCAGCTTGATGTCCCGCCCGGGCGAAGCCATGGAGGCGAGGGTGAACCGCAGCGCGTCGGCACCGTATTTGTCCATGACAGTGAGCGGATCGATGACATTGCCTTTGGACTTGCTCATCTTCCGCCCTTCGACGTCGCGGACCAGCGCATGAATATAGACGTCGCGGAAGGGGACATCTCCCATGAACTTGAGTCCCATCATGATCATCCGCGCGACCCAGAAGAACAGGATGTCGAAGCCGGTGACCAGCGTCGAGGTCGGGTAGTACCGCGTGAGATCCGGAGTCCGCTCCGGCCAGCCGAGCGTCGAGAAAGGCCACAGGGCCGATGAGAACCAGGTATCGAGCACGTCCGGATCGCGGACGAACTCGGTCCCACCGCAGGCAGGGCACGAGGCCGGCGCCGTTTTCGCAACGACGGGTCTGGCCTGCGCTGGAATGATCCACGTCCCGTCCGGTTTGGTATGCAGCAGAAGATCCGCATTACAGCGCCGGCAATACCAAGCGGGAATCTGATGGCCCCACCAGATCTGCCTGGAGATGCACCAGTCCTTGATGTCGTGCATCCAGCCCAGATAATTGTTGATCCAGGTCTCCGGGATCAGCCGGATGCGACCCTCTTCGACGGCCCTAATCGCTGGCTCCGCAAGGGGTTTGATCTTCACGAACCACTGGGGCGAGAGATACGGCTCGACCACCGTCTTGCACCGGTAGCACTTACCGAGCGACAGGCTGTGCGGCTCGACTTTCGTCAGGACTCCGCCCTCCTTCAGCAGATGCTCGATAATTGGACGGGCCTTGCCGATCGGCAGACTCGCCACCTTGCCGCGAACAGCGTCCTCGACGCCGGCCGCCTGCAAGCCAGCCGGGTCCAGGTGCGCGTGCTGGTCAAAGAGCGCGAGACGCGGCAGGTTGTGGCGGAGGCCGGCTTCGAAGTCATTGAAGTCATGCGCGGGCGTGATCTTTACGACACCGGTGCCGAACTCCCGGTCCACCAGGATCGGATCGGCGACGATCGGGATCTCGCGCGTGGTCAATGGCAGATGGACCTTGCGGCCGATCAGGTGTCGGTAGCGGCTATCTTCCGGATGGACCGCCACCGCGGTGTCGCCCAACATCGTTTCCGGCCGCGTGGTCGCGACGATCAGGCGAGTGTCGGGATCGTCTGCGACTGGATAGGCGATGTGGTACAGCTTGCCGGCCGTGGTGTCATGTTCCACTTCGATATCGGACAGCGCGGTCAAGCATCGGGGGCACCAGTTGATCAGGCGCTCGCCGCGATAGATCAGCCCGTCCTCATAGAGCCGGACAAAGACCTCGCGCACCGCGACAGAAAGCCCCTCGTCCAGAGTGAAGCGCAGGCGATCCCAGTCGCAGGAGGCACCCAGCCGTTTGAGTTGCTCGATGATGGTGTTGCCGGACTGCGCTTTCCAGGCCCAGACGCGCTCGATGAACGCTTCGCGGCCAATGTCCTCGCGCGACCGTTTTTCCTGCGCGCGGATCTGTCGCTCGACCACGTTCTGGGTGGCGATGCCTGCGTGGTCTGTGCCCGGCACCCAGAGCGTGTTGCGGCCCTGCATGCGGCGCCAGCGGATGAGGATGTCCTGGAGAGTGTTGTTCAGCGCGTGGCCGATGTGGAGCGAGCCGGTGACGTTCGGGGGCGGGATGACGACCGAATAGACCTTGCCCGGGTGGTCCACCGAGGCGTGGAAGTACCCCTGCTCGGTCCAGAAGCGGTACCACCGTGCTTCGTCCTGATGCGGGTCATAGGTCTTTTCAAGCTGACGAGAGGCCATGAGTGTTTCTGCTGCAAGTGGTTGAAAGATCGCGGCATCTTAACACGCGGTCGGGGACCTCGCAAGGAGAGCGGGCGCGGCCGGGCTGGCTGCTTCCGCTCAGCGTGAGAACCGTTCTTCTGGAGAGTCAGGGCCGGCCGAGCCTCGGCTGACGAAGGGCGGCTAGGCCGACAAATGAAGAGAAAAAGGATAGAGGAAGAGCGCTTGAGAGAGGTGGGGGCTTGTGCTATACCCGCCTTCGCAGCGAGCCACCCATATAATAAGCGAAACCCTTGGGTGATTTCGAGGTAGGTACCCTGCCGCGGCTTTCGGTGAAGGGGAGTACGCTTCGGCGGGTTGCGCCGAAGTCACGTGTGGCTCCACGTGGCCGCCAATCATTCAGGTCCGTTCGCCGTGGTCTGGGTACGGTTCACGGATCACGGATCACGAATCACGGAGGACGAAAAAGATGGCCAGAGGACGCGAGAAGGATCGACGCACGCGGATGAAGCACCGCCGAAACATCAGACGGCTCAAGCGCTTGGCGAAACAGCGCAGACAGATGAAGAAGGAGAAAGCAAGGAAGTAGGGCGGGACGCTCAGGCGGTCAGCCTGGCGATTTCTTTCTTGACAGCTTCCTCAGCCAGGTCCGGGACGATCTTCTTCACGGCCTGATCCACGGCGGGTTTGGCGGCCTCGCGGACGAGTTCTTCGGCGGTGGTGCGGGCGTGCTGGGCCGCCGCCTCGGCGATCGCGTCCTTGATCAGTGGCTCGACCGACCCCACCTGCTCCTTGATCGCCTCAGGCAGGTGCTTGCGGACCGCTTCGCCGAGCTGCTCCGCGACGAGCTTGCCGACGATCCCAGCCAATGCCGTGGGTATCGACTCTTCCAGGTTCCGCTGAAGGGCTGGCTGCAGGCTCGACACGTGCTTGGTGACGAGATCCGGCAGCTTTTTCTCGACCGTTTCCTGTGTGATGCGGTCGATCTCATCGTGCGGCAAGGCGGCGGGGAGTTGCACCGGCAGCTCGGCAGTGACGATGTCCTTCAGACGGACCTTGATCTCACGAGCGACCAGATCCGGAATCATTTGCGTCACGGATTCCTGCGCGCGTTCGCCGGCCGTCTGAGCCAGTTGCGCGACGACCAGCTTGAGCGTGTCGTCCAGCACGCCGCCACCTGCGGAAGACGCATGGGGTTCTCCCAGCGGCCTCTTGTCTCTCGTCTTGAAAGGCGATCCACCGCCTGCTGTGACACTCTCCGATGCGCCCGCGGATGCGGGAGGCACGGTTGTCTTGGGCTTGCCGGACCCTTTGCCCTGTGGTGAGCCCGGACGGGCTTCACCCTGGCGGATGTTTTTCATCGCCTGCACGAGATGATCGGCCTGCAGGGGCTTCTTCAGGAAGGCTCTGACGCCCAACTGGCGCAGCTGATCTTCATCGATCCGGTCGGAAAAGTTCACCAGGGCGATAATCGCAGGGGCTGCCTGGAGATCCGCATTCTTCAGCCCCTCGCAGAACGCGGTGAAGTCGATTCCTTCGAGGTGGTAGTCGGCGACGATCATACCGGGAGAACGTTCCTCGGCTGCTTCCAGCGCGGAAGGGCCGTCCTTGAATGCCAGGACTTCATGGTCTTCGCCCATCGCTTGTTCGACCAGGCGATGCACCGCAGGGCTGGCATCGACGACGAAGAGGCGGTTTGTCACGCAAGTCTCCAATTTTGTTGAATCTTCCGCGAAACTAGCAGGCGATCCCCCCTTTGTCAAGAAAACCGCAATCCTTGTGCGTCTTTTGACTTGGCCGCAGGCACATGGCTAGAATCCCACACGTGCAGCAGGACCGCAGCCAGGGTTTCAGCGCCCGCGCCCCATCTTCGTGAGCGATATCCAGGTCATATTCTTCGACGCGGCAGGGACGCTCTTCCACGTGAAGGGCTCGGTCGCGGAAGTTTACCTCGCGTACGCCGAGAAGTATGGCGTCAAGCGTACGCCCCAGATGCTCGAGGCGGTGGCAGCGGCCTTCCGTCGAGCGTTTCACGACGCCCCTTCTCCGGTCTTCGTGGCCGACGATCCGGTCCGCATGAAGCAATGCGAGCGCCTCTGGTGGTTTGACGTGGTCCACAACGTCTGGTACCGCGTCGGAATATTTGAGAGATTTGACGACTACTTCGAGGAAGTCTTCCAGGCTTTCGACGGGCCGCAGCTTTGGGAGCTATATCCTGAAACCCTCACCGTCCTGAAGCACCTGAAGCAGCGCGGGCTCGAACTGGGCATCATCTCGAATTTTGACTCGCGGCTGTTCAGCGTGCTGCGCGGGCTCGGATTGCTCGATCTCTTCGACTCCGTCACGATCTCCAGCCTCGCGCACGCGGCGAAACCGGCCACGAAGATTTTCAAGCACGCCCTCGCGAAACACGCCTGCGATCCGCCGGAAGCCGTCCACGTCGGCGATCATCTGCGAGAGGACTGGGAAGGGGCGCGCGCGGCGGGCCTCCACGCCGTCCTCCTGGATCGCGACCAAGACCGGCCGGCTCCCGTGTCACCGAATATCAAGACGCTCGATGACTTGCCCACGGTCCTGACCGCTCTCTAGCCGGCTTACGCCTGCCTGTCTGAAATCGCGTTCCACATTGAACTGTCTCCACTGAGTAGTAAGATCGAGCAAAGGCACCTCTGACCGGCACGGCGGAAGTCGGTGACGCGTGGAGGCGATGTCCGAACGTGGCGGGTGGAGCACGGAGGTCCTGCGTCAGCAGCTCGAGGTCATCGATGAGAAAGCTGGATTCCGACTGGGCATCCTGGTCCGACGAGAAGTTGCTCGACGCCAGGTTGTGCGATTTGCCCATCCGGATCGAGGGCAGTTTCGTGGAGGGCCAGATCAAGCAACTGTATCGAGAATTGGAGGCGAACCGGCTTAGCTTCAGGCCGCACATCTGGTTGTCGGATGACTGGTTCACACCGGACGGCGTCCCCGGCATCGCGATTCCGTTCTACGTGGTCCACCCGCGGCTGGCCCGGCTCGAACAGAACCACATGCTCGAAGTGGAAGGCGGGACGGCGAAATGGTGTATGCGAATCTTGCGCCATGAGGCCGGGCACGCGATCGAAAATGCCTACCGCCTGCGGCGGCGGCGGCAGCGCCAAGAGTTGTTCGGCCATTCCTCTCAGCCCTATCCGCAGTTTTATACGCCCAGGCCCTACAGCAAGAGCTTTGTGCTCCACCTCGACCGCTGGTACGCGCAAAGTCACCCCGACGAGGATTTTGCCGAGACCTTCGCTGTGTGGCTGACGCCGGGCTCCCAGTGGAAAGAGCGATATGCCGGATGGCCGGCGCTCAAGAAGATCGAGTACGTGGACAGGGTCATGGCCGAGATCGCCGGCCGCCCTCCTCTGGTGCGATCTCGGGCACGCGTGGATCCGATCATCCACCTGAGGAAGACCCTGCGGGAACACTATGCGAAAAAAAGACAACACTATGGGATCGATCATTTGGAGGTCTACGACCGCGATCTGAGGCGGCTGTTCTCCGATGCTCCAGCGGTCGCCAAGAACATGCCGGCGAACCGGTTCATCGCCCGGATCCGGAAGGAGGTGCGCCGAATAGTGGCTGCGGGGACCGGTGAGTACCAATATCGAATCGACCAGGTGCTGGAAGCCATGATCGAGCGTTGTCGGGAACTCAGGCTGCGCCTGGCCGCGCCAGAAGATCAGACGAAACTGGAATTCGGCGTGCTCCTGACGGTGCAGATGGTCAACTACAGGCAGAGCGGCCGGTACCGGGTGGCGTTATGAAGAAACTGCGCGTCCTCGCGCTGATGCACGAGTCCCTCGTTCCGCCGGATGATGCTGACGTTGTGGATCGCTCAACGGCGGACTGGCGGACCGAGTACGACGTCGTGACCACGCTCCGGGCGATGGGGCACGAGGTGAAGGCCCTCGGTGTGCGCAGCGACCTCAGCGTGATCCGGACGGCGATCGAGGACTGGAAGCCTGACCTCGCGTTCAACCTCCTGGAAGAGTTCGACGGAGTTGCGGTCTATGACCAGAACGTCGTGTCCTACCTGGAGCTGCAGCACGTGCCGTACACCGGCTGCAACCCGCGCGGCCTGATGCTGGCCCGAGACAAAGGCCTAGCGAAGAAGATCCTCTATTACCATCGCATCCCGATCCCCGAGTTCATCATGGTGCCGCCCGGCCGCACCGTGCGGCGGCCGAAACGCCTCTCGTTTCCCTTGATCGTGAAATCGGTTTCCGAAGAAGCGTCCCTGGGCATCTCGCAGGCCTCCATCGTGGAGGACGAGGACAAGCTCCACGAGCGCGTGGCATTCATCCATAACAACCTGGGGACCGGTGCGCTGGTGGAGCGGTATGTCGACGGGCGCGAGCTCTACGTTGGGGTCCTGGGCAATACGCGGGTGAACATCCTGCCCGTCTGGGAGCTGGTCTTGGACAAGATGCCGGAGGAGGCACGGCGAATCGCCACCCAGCGCGTCAAATGGAACAAGAAATACCAGGACAAGCACGGGATCACGTCCAGAGAGGCGAAAGACCTGCCGGAAGGGATGGCGAAAAAGATTCAGCGTCTGGCGAAGCGCGTGTATCGCGCGCTGGAGTTGACCGGGTATGCCCGAGTTGATTTTCGGCTCGACCCGAGCGGGAAGGTGTACGTCCTGGAAGCCAACCCGAATCCGGAAATCGCGTCGCACGAGGACTTTTCCGAGTCGGCGGCGAAGGTCGGGCTCACGTACGAGGCGCTCCTTCAGCGGATTCTGAACCTCGGGCTCCGGTGGAGACCGGAAATGGTGCGGGGCAACGGACAGGGATAAAGCAATTGCGGGACGACCTCGGCGGCCCGTCCCCTCACGGCGATGTCCACGACCTCGGAGTTCGGTGTCGGGTCGAGGTTGATCTCCGCGACGAACGCGCCGGCCTGCCTGGCGATCGGCGCGAATGAGGCCGCGGGGTACACCACGCCAGACGTCCCGATGATCAGCAGCACCTCACACCTCGCCAGCCCCTTGTAGCAGCGATCGAGGTCCCCCGGGTCAAGCGATTCTCCGAACCACACGATGTGCGGCCGCAGCAGCCCGTTGCAGGCGGTGCAGTGCGGCAGGATGGGAATCGGAACCTCCCGGTTCTCGGCCACACGCCCGCAGGCCGTACAACGAACCATCCAGATGTTTCCGTGAATCTCCGTGAGGGTCCGCGAGCCGGCCGCCCGCTGCAGCCCGTCCACGTTTTGGGTGATGAGCAGGAAGCCACCTGTGCGCCGTTCCAGCTCAACCAGTGCATGATGGGCCGGGTTGGGGCGTTTGCTGGCGAGGATCTCGCGCCGCCAGTTGTACCATTCCCACACGAGCCGCGGGTCACGCGCGAACGCCTCGGGCGTGGCGAGGTCCTCGGCGCGGAAGCTGCGCCAAAGCCCGTCGGCGCCGCGGAAGGTCGGCACGCCGCTGTCGGCCGAAATGCCGGCGCCGGTCAGCACCGTCACGGTGCGTGCGCGGGCCACCCGCTCGCGCACCGTCTGGATATCCGCCTCGCACAGCATGGTCGCGATTATACCCGACTGCACCCTGCAAACGTCGCGTGGTATAGTACCGGGCAGTCCGAGTTCAGGCAGAGGTTCACGTTGATGGACATGCGCAACATTCTCGTGGTTGGGGCGGGATCGGTCGGGGGCTATTTCGGCGCCAAGCTGGCGAAGGCACACCCCCTTGTCTCGTTCCTGCTGCGGCCGCGCACCTGTGAAGCGGTGCGGGCGCGGGGGCTGACGATCCGCAGCGCAACCGGGACATTCACGGTACGGCCGGCGGCGGCGAGCGACCCGCGTGACTTGCCAACACCCGATTTGATCATTCTGGGAGTGAAGGCGCACGATTTGGACGAAGCCCTCGACCAACTTGAGCCGGTCCTGACGGAGCAGACGGTGATCCTCACGCTCCAGAATGGGGTGGATGCGGAGGATCGGATTCTCGCTCGCGTGAAGCGCGACTGCGTGGTGGGAGGGGTCGCGTTCATTTCTTCGCGGATCGCGGAGCCTGGTGTCATCGAACATTACAAGAAGGGAGCGATCTCGATCGGCGAGCTGATGGGGCACACGAGCGTCCGCCTACAGGCGATCGCGGACCTGTTCGCGAAAGCAGTGGTGCCCTGTCAGATCACCGGGGATATCCGGCGCGCCAAGTGGGAGAAGATGTGCTGGAACTGCGTGTTTAACCCGCTCACGGTGATCATCAATGACCGCATCGCCAAGGCGCTCGATCATCCCGAGTTACTGACCGTGATCCATGAGATCGTGGGGGAGGTCGTTGCGGTCGCAGCCGGCCTCAAGGTGCCGCTCTCATCCGACATGGCGGACAAGGTCGTTCGCTGGTCGCAGGAGATTCGCGATATCCATACCTCGATGTTCGATGACTGGAAAGCCGGCCGCCCCACCGAGATCGACTACCTGAACGGCTACATCGTTCGCAAAGGGCGTGAGTTGGGCATTCCCACGCCGCTCAATGACCTGCTGACGGCGACCGTCAAGGTCATCACCACCAGGGAGAAAAGCGGGCCCGGCACCGTGAGGATCGACGGCGCGGTCATCCAGCCGATCGTGCTGGACCGGCACGCGTTGGGGGCGCTACCGGCGGAGCATCAAGTGCCGGACGTTGGGGCGCTGCAGCCGGGCATGCGGGGAAAAGGTGTACGTGTGAAGGGACTGCTCGAGGTGCCGGCGCTCGGGATTGGTGCCGATCATGTCACGTTTCACTCGTCTGACGGGACGTTTGCCGCGAGTCTGACGTTGCAGCAGGCCCGAGACTACGGAATTCTCGTGTACGAGACTGCTAGCGGCCCGCTGCCGGAGCAGAAGGGCGGGCCCTTCCGATTGATCGCGCCCGGTCTGGGTGATCTGTGCGCGAATGTCAAAGGGGTCAGCCGGATCGAGGTGACCAAAGGTCCGGGGCATGACACACGACCGTCGAATCGCGGCGCCATTCCGCACGACTGACCGGGACCCTATGAGCACTCCATCTGAGTTGGCGTTTCCTCGTCGCGCATCCCTCTTCCGGCTCTCCAAGTCCAAGTTTCTCGCCGGCCTGCAGTGTCCGAAGCGTCTGTATCTCGAAGTCCATCACCCCGAGTTGGCGACCGAGCCTGATGAGCAGACGCGGGCCATTCTGGACATGGGCATGCTGGTCGGCGAATTGGCGCGACAGCGGTTCCCCGGCGGCGTGCTCGTCGAGGCGGATCATCGGCATGCGAAGGACGCGCTGCGACGCACCGCTGAACTGCTCGCCGACCCGGCAGTGCCGGCTGTTTTCGAAGGCGCGATCGAGTTCGAGGATGTCCTGGTCCGCGTGGACATTCTGGAGCGGATCGCCGATTCCGACGGCCTGGGTGCCTGGCGACTCATCGAGGTCAAGTCCTCGACAAGGGTCAAGGACGTGCATGTGGATGATCTGGCGATCCAGAGCTACGTGCTCCGGGGAGCCGGGCTGACGGTCTCGGACGCCTGTCTCCTGCACGTCAATACCCAGTACGTGTATGACGGCGGGGACTTGGACCTCGAGCAGTTCTTCACCGCCGAGGATGTGACTGAGCGGACCCTCGGGTTGGTGGCGGACGTGCCGGGACGGCTGCAGGCGATGCGAGCGACGCTCGCCGCGCCAGGGCCGCCCGGAATCGAGCCGGACGCCCACTGTCACACACCGTACGAATGCCCATTCTGGACCCATTGCACTGAGCAGAAACCCGCGCGATGGATCTATTTCTTGCCTGGTGGAGATCGCACGTTTCGGCACTTGGCGGCGAGGGGGATCACCACCGTTGACGAGATTCCACCCGACGTCAAGCTGACGGTGGTGCAGCGTCGCGTGAAGGACGACGTCGAGTGGGTGAGCGGCGGCCTGAAGTCAGCGCTCTCCACCGTGCGCTATCCGGTCCACCACCTCGATTTCGAGACCTTCATGCCGGCCATCCCCCGGTTCCCCCAGACGCGGCCGTACCAGGCGATCCCGACCCAGTGGTCGAACCATGTCGAAACCGAGGATGGGACGGTCGTGCACCACGAATATCTCTGTGGGGATCCTAGGGATCCCCGGGAGGAGTTGGCCGTGGCGCTGCTTGACTCGGTGGGACGCGAGGGGAGCGTCTGCGTCTACTCCAGCTTCGAGCGGCACATTCTGGAATCGCTCGTCGATGCGGTGCCGTCCTTGAAGCAAGAGCTGGAGGCGGTCATGGCCAGGCTCTGGGACCTGCGTCAGATCATCAAGGAGCATTACTATCATCCGGCCTTCCGGGGCTCCTACTCGATTAAAGCCGTCCTGCCCGCGCTGGTCCCGAGTCTCGACTATGACGATCTGGCCATCCAGGAGGGCGGGGTCGCGGCGCTGCACTATTACCGCATGGTCTTCGAGGAGACCGACCTGGTCGAGCGCGCGCGGATCCGCGAAGCGTTGCTCAAGTACTGTGCGCGGGATACGCAGGCGATGCTGGAACTGCGGCGTGTGCTCTGGGAAAAGGCGAATAACGGCCGTGAAGCGTGAAACGTGAGGCGCAAGGACTGCGGAATGAACGCCGGCTTTCTTTCCCCGTGATTTCCTACGTTCGATTCCACCCTCTAGGTGTGCCTCGCGAGGACCTCGCAGCTCCACGCTGAGTCTATGGGGCACTTTGCTAAGGTCTTGCCCGCCTTCGCGCAAGGCTTCGGCGGGCCAGCCCGCCGTAGCACCCCGC
>Ga0073934_10004081_pt1 | contig 25017 bp, 28 predicted proteins | sample LarsenN4metaG_FD_76834 | JGI IMG/M metagenome (GOLD analysis project Ga0073934, IMG submission 76834) | Hot spring sediment bacterial and archeal communities from British Columbia, Canada, to study Microbial Dark Matter (Phase II) - Larsen... ... | reverse complement strand
CGTCGGAGAGCTTGGTGGTGGTGCTTTTAGGACCTGCTCCAGCTCTTCCTTGGTTCGGAAGAACCGAAGAGTCCCATCCGGCATTCCTGCCGCTAGCACTTGTACTTGCGGCGTCGTGGAATGCCCTATGCCCACCAGTTCTTGTAGCACTTCCGGATCGCTCCAGAGTGCCCAGAACTGGTGGTAGTCCACCACAGTAATTGGGGCTGCGGTGGACACCCACTCTCCCTTAGAAAACCGGACTTGGAGCGTATGCACTCCCAAGCCCAGATCGCCCAGGCGAATTATGGGGTAGCCGCCGACAGGGCCTTCGTTGCCGAATACCTCGTTCGTCCTGTAGTTGACCCTACCCCCCTCGAACTTACGTCGCGCAATCATCCTGTTGTTGTCATACAACAGGATGTCGTGAGGAGGACCGGCATTCAAAACCGGTATTACCTCCAAATATACATTTGGGCCCCAAAATCCCGTAACCGGGATTGAGAGGTCCACCCCGCAGACGAAGATCTTCTCCCCGCCGCGCTCAATGTAGATGTTGCCGGTAATTTTCCCGGCTCCCTCTACCGTCTTCTGATTGCCGTCGATGACGCTCTTTAGGAGCGATCCAGCTCCCCAAATCATAAATTCGGGGAGTTGCGCTCTCACCGCTGTGCCTGCAAGGGCAACAGCGGTAACTGCTAGCAGGACCGATAACAAACGTTTCGATCTCCTCATTTTTCTTCTCCTTCGGCCCTTGCGGGCCTTGAGTAGTCGCTGATGTTAAACTGCGCTTAGCGCGAGCTCTTATCAGCGCCGTCTCAGCCAGGAAAAGGGAAGGAGGGAAACTGCCGAGATGCGCAAGCGCAACCCAAAATGGCAGCTCTCCCAATTCCCAGCCGAGACGGCGCCGACCAGACACTCCCTACTAAAGTACGCACGGAGTATAGCATATGCCTTTAAATTAGTCAAGGATTTAACTGGAGTGAGCTACTTAGCGGGGCACGTAAACGGATCCTTGCTCGTTATCAATCACCTCAAAGCCCTTCGAGGACAGTTCGGCCTTCCGGTTATCGGCAGTCAGAAAGTCACCCTTCTTTCGGGCTTCATCCCGCTCCTTGGCCAGCCGCGACGCTGTTTCATCATCTTCCAGATGTCGGTAGTTTAACCCGAAAATCGCCATCAGTTTATCGTTGTCTTGTCGGGACAGCTTGTTCACCCCCTCTGCTGCCCAGATTGCCAAGGCCCTAGGGCTATCCAGATCGTCCTCCAACGCCGAGATTATCTCGTCCCAAATTGCTTTGTCTGACTCCGAGGGCAAAGAGCCGGAGTAAGAGGTAAAAATCTTGCTTCGCAGACTAACGCCTTGAGCAAGCGCTTGCGAGGTGTAATCAAACGGCTTGCGGTAATGGGTCTGGAAAAATGCTAGCCGGATTTCATTGGCCGAATAGTTTTTAAGAGCGTCGCTGACGGTGACAGCGTTACGGAGCGACTTGCTCATCTTTTGACCGTTGATTGTTAATAGGCCGGTATGAACCCAATAATTTGCCAGCGGCTTGTCGGTAAGACTTTCTGATTGAGCGATCTCGTTTTCGTGATGCGGGAAGACGTGCTCAACAGCTGAGCCATGAATATCAAAAGTGTCGCCCAAATATTTGCGACTCATCGCCGAGCACTCAATGTGCCAACCCGGGAAACCTCTACTCCAAGGCGACTCCCAAGTAAGTTCTTTGGTTCCGATCGGTGCGGCTTTCCAAAGGGCAAAATCAGCCGGCGAGCGCTTATCTTTGGCCGGCTCAACGCGTGTACCCGTGAGAATTTCGGTTAAGCCACGGCGGCTAAGCTTGCCGTAATCGGGCTTTTTGGATACGGCGAAATAGACATTTCCCTCGGTGGTCTGATAAGCAACCCTCTTCTCGATCAGGCCCTCGATGAAGCTGATAATATCTTTAATATGGGCTGAGGCAGCCGGCATCTCAGAAGGCATCAAGATATTGAGCAATCTCAAGTCCTTCTTATGAGCTTCGCTAAAGTGCTCAATAATCTCAGTTAAACTCTGGCCAGTTTGCTCGGCCTTTTGCTTTATCTTATCTTGGCCGGCTTCACGCTCACCAACAAGGTGCCCAACATCGGTGATATTCTGGACATAATTCACCTCAAAGCCCTTAAATCTAAGGTATCGGTGGAGTAAGTCAAAACTCAGATAGGTTCGGGCGTGACCGAGGTGGTTATAGTCGTAAACGGTCGGCCCGCAAACGTACATCCCGATTCGGCGCCGATCAATCGGCTCAAACTCGCGCTTGGAGGCGCTAAGGGTGTCGTAAAGAAGCATTAAGCATCCTCGTCGTCGTACGGCTGTGATTGCGCCTCGTCAAGTTCTTCTTGCTCTCGTAAATCTTCCAGCGACTCAGTGCCGTCTGCAGCGTTCTGGTCAGCGTACTCGTCTGAGTCGTCGGTCTGAGCTTGCTTTCCGTCAAGAGAACTCATCTTGCCGCCGCATTCGGGGCAAGAATCGTTCGGCACCGGGCTGGTAAAGCCGCAGTTTTCACAGATATACTCCTCCGCCTCAACTTGCATCACTTAACTTTAATAGCTCTTTAACTGATTGACAAGCGTTCATTTGGCCTGATGATAGCTTCGCCTGCCCTCCAACGCCCGTGAGAGCGTCAGCTCATCGGCATACTCCAAATCACCCCCCACAGGCAAGCCGCGAGCCAATCGCGTTACTGATAGATTTTTCGGCAGCTCCCCTTCCTTTTTCCCGACTGTAATCTGTTCATCGATGTAAATCGCCGTTGCTTCCCCTTCAAGCGATGGATCCGTAGCTAAAATGACTTCCTTAATCGGCTCTTGCTTGAGACGCCGCAAAAGGTGGGCAATAGTCAGATCTTCCGGTGAGACGCTGTTTATCGGAGAAATCTGTCCGCCAAGCACGTGGTAACGGCCGAGAAAGCCCGCTTTTTCCAGCGCCAGCACGTCCAGCGACTCTTCCACGACCGCCAGCTCCGCCTGAGCGCGATCGGCGCTACTACAAATCGGGCAGGGGTCTTGTTCGGCAACGATATGACAGCGACCGCACTTGACCAAGTCCTGCCGGAGCTTAGCGAACGCCTCGGCGAATTGACTGATTGTCTCGTCGGGTTGATTAAGCAAATAAAATGTCAGCCGGTTGGCGCTTTTGGGGCCAATTCCCGGCAGAGTTGAGAGTATTTCGGAAAGTGCGACCACGGCTTTGGGAAGAATCGGTTTCATTTTGAACTAGTCGGCTGTTTTGTGGCTTGGCTGAAGCCGCACTGGCTGCAGGTCAAGCCGTCTTTCTTTTTTAACATAAGGTTAGAGCACGCGGGGCATTTTTCACTGCTGGGCTCATCCCAATACGCTCTCTGGCACTTCGGGTAATTGGAACAGCCCCAAAAAACTTCGCCTTTGCGTGATTTTTTCTTCAGCAGATCGCCACCGCAATCAGGACATTTAACGCCGGAATGAATGACGATGCTTTTAGTAAACTTGCATTTTGGGTAATTGGAGCAACCCAAGAAAGTGCCGAATCGGCTTTGTTTAACAGCCAACTCCCCATGGCACTTGGGACATTTCTCCTTTGCTTCAACCTCGATTTCTTTTTCTTCCTGTTTGGAAAACTTATCGTCCAAAAACGGGGCCGTGTGCTTGCACTCCGGAAAGCCGGAGCAAGCGTAAAACTTGCCGAAACGACCAAGCTTTATCACCAACGCCTTGCCGCACTCAGGGCACTTTTGGTCCGTTGATTCCTCAGTGATTTCTTTTTTGCTAACCGTCTTTTCTTTTTCGCTAAGAGTCTTGGCAAACGGTTCGTAAAATTCCTTGATAACGGGCACTAATTTGAGATGTCCTTCGGCGATATCATCCAGCTTGGCCTCCATCTCGGCGGTAAAATCGTAATCCACAATGCTGGGGAAATTCTCCACCAAAAGATCGGTTACTACTTCCGAGACCGGCTCAGCCACAAAGCGCCCCGCCAACTTGCTAACGTAACCGCGCTCCACGATCGTTGACATTATCGGCGCGTAAGTTGATGGCCGGCCGATTCCCCTCCTCTCCAGCTCTTTAACCAGCGACGCCTCAGAATACCGGCTTGGCGGCTCGGTAAAATGCTCCGTGGTTTCGACACTCTTAGCGGTTAATACTTGCCCCTGCTCAAGCTCGGGCAATTCAGCGAAGTCTTCTTCCTTTCCTAGCACCTTGAGCTGTCCGTCAAAAACTAAACGCCTACCGCGCGCGAGCAGCCGGGGCTTTATTGTGTCCTTGATGAGGACGGTAGTAGTTTCAACTTCCGCCGGTGCCATCAGCGAAGCAAGAGCTTGGCGATAAATAAGGTTATACAGCGACCAGTGATCTTTGGATATTTTGCCCTTGAGAGACTCTGGGGTTAAGTGAAAATCGGTCGGCCTGATGGCTTCGTGCGCCTCTTGAGCGCCTTTGACTTTGCGGCTAAAGATGTTGGCGGTTGAGGGCAGATAGCGAGCGCCGTAATTTTCGGCGATTAACTTCCCTGCCTGTTTGCGAGCAACTTCCGAAATCTGGTAAGAGTCCGTTCGCATATAAGTGATCAGCGCGACCGTTTTCCCCGCTATCTCAACTCCTTCATAGAGATCCTGAGCGATTTTCATTGTCTTTTTGGCGGAATATCGACAGTACCGAGCCGCCGCCTGCTGCATCGTTGAAGTAATAAGCGGGGGCGATGGTTTTAGGGAAGATGTTGTTTTTTCCACCGACTCAACCGTCAGCGTCGCTTGACGCAGTTTTTTGGCAATTCTTTGGGCTTCCCCAATGGAGTCAAACTCCGCCCTAACTGTCGAGTCCGGCTTGGTCAGATAGGCCCGAAACTGATCTTTCCCTGCCTTAACAATAGCGTCTATGGCCCAATACTGCCTGACTTTGTGGGCCTTAATCTCCCGCTCGCGCTCAACAATCAAGCGCACGGCGACAGATTGGACCCGTCCGGCTGAGAGGCCGCGATAAACTTTTTTCCACAGAAACGGAGACAGCTTGTAACCCACAAGCCGATCGAGAATTCGCCGCGCCTGCTGAGCGTCTACCAGCGGTTCGGAGATCTGCCGCGGCGCTGAAATGGCTTTCTCAATCGCCGGTCTGGTGATTTCGTGAAAGGTAATTCGATGAACCGGTTGAGTTGGTCTGAGGGCTTCAACCAAATGCCACGCGATCGCCTCCCCTTCCCTGTCAAAATCTGTCGCCAGATAAAGCTCAGCCGCCCCTTTTAAGGCCGCCTTCAGATCCGCTATAACTTTTTTCGCTTTGGGAATTGCCTGATATTGCGGCTTAAAGTCGTGCTCAACCTCAATGCCCAATTTTGACTTAGGCAAATCGCGGACATGGCCGTAAGAGGCCTTAACGACAAAGTCGGAACCAAGATACTGATTGATAGTCTTGGCTTTAGCGGGTGATTCAACGACAACTAATTTCTTAGACATTACTTGCTTTGATAATAACCGACTCTTGGCTGAAAGACCTCGCCCATCAACTCCAGCTCGGTCAAACGGCCGAGGACCTTTTCAATCGGTTCTTGGGTTGCCTCGGCAATCTGCTCGGCGCTCAAGGCCTCACCATCTAGTAACGATAAAAGCTTGTCGCGCCTTTTGTCAATTTTCGCCGCTGGGGCCTTGGCGGTCAAGTTAAGAAACTCAAACAGCTGCTGCGGGTTGTCCAACAGCGTCGCGCCGCACTTAATTAAAAAGTTGCCGCCTTCGGCTGATCCTCTGGTTATGTCGCCGGGAATGGCGAAGGCCTCTCTGTTGTAGTCAAGGGCCGCTTTGGCGGTTGTTAGGGTACCGGATTTAACTGCCGCTTCGACAATGACACAGCCGGCCGACAGGCCGGCAATAATTCTATTTCTAACCGGAAAATACTCCGGCCGCGGTCGGCGTAGCGGCGGGTATTCGCTCAAGATGGCCCCGCCTGAGCGCAAAATCTTCTCCGCCAGCTGGTGGTGAGCGCTCGGATAAACCTTGTCCAGCCCGCAAGCCAACACGGCGATAGTCGGCGAGTTAAACTCGAGCGAGCGTTCGGCGACGGCACGATCAACTCCGAAAGCCAGTCCTGAAACTAGTGTCACCTGACTAACCAGCTCTTCGGGCAGGATTTCTTTAAGGGCCATCAAAGCGTAGGCGCTCGGCTTGCGCGTGCCGACCACCGTTAAACAGGGCCTCTGCCAAGCGGCGGCGCCCTGCCAATAAAGAATCATCGGAGGATCGTAGATGTGGCGAAGCAGGACCGGATACTCCTCGTCCTCAATTGTTATTAATTTAATACTTCTAGCTTCAAGTATTTTAGCTTCGCTGTCTCGATCAAGCCGACGCTCTTTTAAAGCAGTTGCCTGCCTATCGGTTAACCCGGCGGCTTTGAGTCTGTCTGGGGTTGATCTAAGCACCGCCGAGAGGGATGGGAACGACTGATAAAGTTTACGCCAACTGAGCGGACCGATGTTTTCCAGCGACGAAACGGCCAACAACTCCAACTCATCAACATCGAAAAAGCGCTTCCTACCCCTTGACAAACTGCCCATTAAGTGATAGAATACCTCAACATTAAAAGATTAGCTCCAGCTAAGGTGTGGGCAAAGACGAAAGTCTTTGTCCACACCTTCGAGTCTTACTGCTCGCGGCCAGATAACGGTCGCGGAAAAAGGTTAAGCCCGGCAGTTAAGCAACTGGAGGAACACGAGAAAAAGCTGCCGGTAATACGGCGGCTTTTTCTTTTAGACAACCTCTATGCCCATAGAGCGGGCTGTGCCTTCAATGATTTTTTCCGCCGCTTCGATAGTCCGAGCGTTCAAGTCAGGCATCTTGTTCTCGGCAATCTCTCTGATTTGGGCGCGGGTAACTTTGCCGACTTTTTCCTTTTTCGGTGTTGCTGAGGCCTTTTCTAAGCCGGCGGCTTTAAGCAGCTGATTGGCCGCTGGCGGCGTTTTAGTGATAAAGCTAAAAGAGCGATCCTCATAAATGGTGACCTCAACCGGCACCACAGTGTCGCCGAGATGACGCGTCTGTTCGTTGAACTGGTTGACAAAGTCGGCCAAAGCGATGCCGTGCGGGCCTAGCGCCGTGCCGACCGGCGGAGCCGGTGTAGCTCGGCCGGCCGGGGCCTGTAATTTAACAACTGTTTTTACCTTCTTAGCCATTTATTTACTCTTAAATCTTAATTCTTGTATCTTAAATCTATATCTTCTTCACCTGCAAAAAGTCCAAATTGACCGGCGTCTCGCGGCCAAACATTGACACCGAAACCTTTATCTTTCCTTTGGCGGCGTCAACCTCAGTCACTTTGCCCTCGTAACCCTTTAACGGTCCGTCAGAAATCCTAACCAAATCGCTCACCTCCAAGTCAACGGTGTGCTCCGGCTCTTCGCGAGCCATTCTTTTGCGGATCTGCTCAATCTCTGATTCCGGAATCGGAGTCGGCTTAACGCCCGAACCCAAAAAGCCCGTGACGTTGGGAGTGTTGCGAACAACGTACCAAGACTCATCGGTCACGATCATTTTGACAAACACATAACCCGGAAAACTTCTTTTCTCTACCGTCCGGCGGCGGCCGCTCCGTATTTCAATCTGCTTTTCTTTAGGCACGATAACCTCAAAGATATGCTCGTCGAGTTTTAGATTGTGGGCCCTCTGGACGATATTCTCAGCCACCTGATCCTCGTATCCAGCGTGCGTGTGGATAACGTACCAGCCGGCCTCACCAGATTGTTTAGTTTTCTTTTCGGTTTCCGTCATTGGAGAGCAAATATTACTAGTTTTTGCAGTAGAAAGTCCACACCGGCAAAGATCAGTACCGCCACGGCAACTGTTAAGACAACCAAAACGGTGTGGCGGATGACAGTTTCTCGGTTGGGCCAGACGACTTTTTTGGTTTCTTCCACCACCGAGCGAACAAAAATAATAGGGCTAGCCATTTTTAGCTTCCTTTGTCTTTGTTTTGGTTTTGGTCTGAGTCTTGGTTTTGACCTTGGCCCCAGCTGACTGGCTCGGCTTGTCGGCGGCCTTCGCTTTGGCCTTAGCAACTCCTGACTCTCCGATACCGACAACCTCCAAAACGGTTTGTTTTTGGCGAGCCCCGTAGCGGCGCAGGTAGTTAGATTTACTTCTGAATTTCAATCCGCGAATCTTGTCGGAGAGCTTCGCGGCAATCACCTTCAAAGTTACCGGCTGTCCATCCAGCAAGCTTACCTCGGTAAAAGTCTCGCCTGGCTCCTTTTTTATTCGGCTGACACTAAGACGCTGTCCTGGCGAAACCAAGTGCTGGCTTGCCCCAACCTTAATGACCGCGATGTCGGTTTTGGACTGGCTCATCGTAATGATTGTAACAGAAGTCATATTAGCTCAAATAGAGGAGAATATCAACGGGAAATGACTTTAATCTAGCGAAAACTGATTTTTTGATGTCGGATATGAATGCTGAGCAATATCCCGACGGCGGCAAAATCGGTTATTAGCGAAGTGCCGCCGTAAGAGAGAAACGGCAGCGGGATGCCCGTAACCGGCAGCAGCCCCAAGTTCATCCCCATATGAACGCCAACCTGAAAAAGGAATTTACCGGCGATGCCGATTGCCAGCAGTTGGCCGAAGTTATCGTCTGCCTCGCGGGCGATAATGGTGGCGCGATAAATCAAAGCTACATACAGCATCAGCAGGACAATTGAACCGATAAAACCGGTTGCTTCAGCATAACCGGCAAAAATAAAGTCGGTGTGGGCAACCGGTAAAAAGTTCAGCACTGTCTGCGACCCCTGCCCGAACCCCCTCCCCGTCAGGCCGCCCGAGCCGATAGCTATCAACGATTGCCTAACGTTGTAGCCCTGCCCTTGCGGATCAACAGTAGGGTTAAGAAATGTCTGCACCCGCTCTCTTTGGTACGGCTTGAGATTGCTCCAAGCCAACGGTGCTAGCAACGCCGCCGCCAACACCAGCACCAAGACGGTTTTCGCCCGAGGCAAAGCGGCGAAAAAAACAACGGCAAAGCTGGCCGTAATTACCGCGGCCGTGCCTAAATCGGGCTGGAGTATGACAAACACAACCGGCACAATCGCCAAAGCGATGTAAGTGATGGTCCGCCGCCAATTCAAACGGCCAACGTAATTGGCCAAAAGAGCCGAGCTGAAAATTATCGCCACCAGCTTAACAATCTCCGACGGCTGAAGCTGAAAAAATCCTAAATCAAGCCAGCGATAAGCTCCGAAAATCTTGAGAGTAAACGGCAGTTTCGTCGCCAGCGGCGGCAATAGCGGAATCAGCAGCAGCAACCCTACCAGATAAATCAAACCGGAAAGAGCCCTCAGCCGCCGATAGTCAAAAACAGCCAAAGTCAGCGTCACCGCCAAGCCGATTAGTCCAAATAAAATTTGATTGCTCGCTAAGTCCGGGGCCGCCTGAAACGTAATAGTATAGATAGTGATTACGCCGGTACCGGCCAGGACAACCGTAATCAGCAAAACGAACCAGTCAATCGGCGAATTAAGCAGCCGCGCCAACATTAGAGCTTGCCGTCAAGCGCTTGGTTGGCCAGTCGGTCGGCTTCGCTGTTTCGCTCCCGTCTAAGTGAGTTTAGGCGAACCTCGTTCGATCGGCCCTTCAGCTCCCCAATCAATTCGGCGGCTCTTTGAAAGCGCGCCCGAAGCTCGGCGTTTTTAACGCGATACTCCCCGTTGAGTTGTCTAACAACCAGTTCCGAATCCATAAAAATTGCAATCGACCGGTCGCGGATGTCCTCTTCAATAAGGCGCTCCAGCGCCGCGATTAAGGCCTGATACTCCGCTTGGTTGTTGGAGAACACGCCGATAGCGCGGGCCTCTTTGATCGGTTGGTCTGTTAGGCCGTCAATAACAAAAGCGATTGACGCTTGGCCCGGATTGCCTCGAGAAGCCCCGTCGGTATGAACGGTCACAGTTCGGCTCATGCCAAAATAGAATAGAGATTTAGGATTTAAGATTCAAGATTTAAGATTATTAGCCGATACCGGCATTACGGGCTGATACTACCCTCACCCGAGTAAATGTTGAAATCATAAATGGAGATCAGCCGACCGGTGTTGCGGTCAACCTCGGCCACCAGCGTCTTTTTCGTTTGGCCGAAGTACCCCGTGGCGGTGATGAATGTTTTTAAGCCGTCAAATTTTAAGCCGTTCCATTGGTCGCTTTGTGCTCCTCTAGTCAGATAAAATTGGTACTCCACGGCGCAGTGGTAGGCGCGCATCCTCAGCGTCACCGTCAGGTTTTCAGAGCCAGCGATAAAGAGATTACCTCCCTCATCTGCCGAGTCAATAGTGCCTCTAGGAATCTCGACTGTTCTTTGTTCGTAAAGCACCTGTCCCTGTTCGCTCTGCTCCCTCAATTGCTGAATTTGGACAAGACCGTCCGAGCAATTGTTAGTATTGAATCTGTAACGCAAGTAATTGCTCTGGCCGCTCTCAGGCAACGGAAAACCGCTTAACTGGAGAGTATCGTCTTTGGCTAAAGTGCCCGGTCCCGGGTTGTTGGTAAACTCGTTAATCTCATTAAAACCGATGCTTGAGGTTTTAAAGTTAATCTTCAAATCATAGTACTGGTGGGCCGGATTATACCCTCCAACTTGGCGGATTGAGGCGGTTTCATCAACCTCACCGTAGTTGTGGCCGGTAGTCACGTCGAAGCGGTGGACCTTGCCCTCCGGCGTTTCGGCGTCTCTGGAGTGGCGAAAACGCGCTAGACCGTCTTCAATGCCGGCCTTGGCGGCGTAATAGGCAAAATTCTTATCCTCATCGCGAACCGATTGATTAAACTGCACCAGTGTTAGCCGGTGAGTACCGAAAACAATGACGACTATACTGGCCATAATCAGCGTTACCAAAATTAAGCTGCTGCCACGTTTGGTCAAACTCATCATATCGCCCCCGCGTTTAAGGTTGTCCGCAAGCTATAACAGGTACCCGCGCCTACCTGAGGATCACCGCAATCAAGCGAACCGTACTCGGTTGGTTTGATTGTCAGCGCCAGCTCAAGATAGCCGTTCTCGGGCGGGTTCTTCATTGAGGCCTCAAACGGCGTTAACCCATCGAAAAACGAATCGTACTGACTGCCCGATTTACGGTTTAGTTGAAATTGCTCCGGCAGTAGTTCCAGCGGCTGAGTGGTTCTTGACTCTCCCTCCGGACACTCGAGAACTTCAGTTTCAACTTCAACCGTGCACCGGCGAAATTCCTCAAGCGTTATCGTCCACCGTCCGTTTTGCCGAGTTAAAGCGTACTTCTTTCTAACAAGCTCGCTTTGGCCGGGCAGTTTCATCAACAGCACCAATGTTTCTCCGTTGCCGTCGATGTAGTAGCCACTAAAGAAAAGTTCTCCTTCTACATCCGTTACCGTCTTCTCGGTGTAAATGTAGCGAAAATCACTGCTTATTTGATCCACCACCGAGCGAGTCGCCTCCGTTTTCTCCCGTAAACTATTAACCCGCGCCGAGCTGGAGCTTGAGGAAGAAACGGTTGCCAGCACGATGATAATCAGCGCTGAAAATATCGCCACGGAAATCAGCATCTCAATTAAGGTGTAACCGCGGCTCATTTGGACTCCCAATTAGTAATGACTGTCGCCACGTCGCTAGAGCGATACAGATCGCGCTCCAGCCAAACCACAACGGAGCGTATTTTTATGGCGTTGCCCGCGGGAATTATCCGATCCGGAGAAGCAATGCGATTGCGGTTAATGCTCGGTTTGGTCATTGAACAGTACAGGTCGCCGTCAGTGCACTGACCACTAATAAACTGATCCGGATCCGCTCGGTCGCCGTCGTTAACCGGCTGGTCATTTTCGTCCGTATTACAGCGGATAATACTGTTGCGATTAAGCCCAGCTTCCGGCTGGCTCACGGCCGATATGGCCTCGACGCAGATTACTCTCCAGAGCGTCATCCCTCCGCTGGAGATGGCCTCGCCGTCGTTGACAATCTTAGAGCGACTAAGCTCGTTATTATCGAGCGCGCCCCTTTCTAAACCGAGCGAACCACCTACACCTCCTTCTCGCCCTATCACGTACCAACCGTATTTATTGGAATTCTCGGCCTGATCAAACCACAGCGGCGAGTTGGCTTTGAAATTATCGTCTCGGATTTTACTAACCAGCTCCAAGCCCTCAGCTGCTAAGCGGTCAGCCACGGTTTTGTCGGCACTGACTACCGTGCCCTGAATCAACGAGTTTGACAGCGCTACAATCGCGGCGCTGACGATAATCAAAATGCCGGTGGCAATTAAAGTCTCCAGCAAGGAAAACCCGCGTGATAGGTTGTTTGGCTTAAGGCACATTTTCATAGCTTTCCTTTAGTTTAGCAGTGAACTTCTCAAAGTTAATTTTTGCCTGTTTGTCCCGATAGCGCATAATTAACCCACCCTGAGAGCCCCAATCAAACTTTGGCGGATCAATTATCTTGAACCTCGGAGATGGAGGACTTTGCCGGTTGTCATAGCGAAACTCCACCGCCTGCTGGCTTGGCACCCGAAAAGCGATGATTCGCTCGTGGAAATTAGTTTCATCGTTAGCCGTCCAACTAACACCTCTGGTTAAGTAAATTTTTTCAACCAAACAAGGCCGGCTGGTTTCAGGGGCACTGTTCCGGTTGCTGGCATCCCAAATAACGTTGCTGCCGCTGTTGGGTAAATTTAGATGACAAACGCCTGCTTTACCCTGCTCAACCTCAAACGGGTCAGAGATGCGGACGATGGCAAAAAACGGCCGCACAAGATTGCTGTTCGGCAGTGTTTGCTGATGAATACTAGGAAGATACAGCCCGTAATAACCAACCTTGTCCTCATCCGGCGTCGCGTTGCTTATCGGCTCGTCAATCGCTCTGGTAGAACCGGCAAGAAGGCGGACTTCTTCGAGCTTGGAGCGCAGTACCTCAACATCGTTGGCGAGCCGATTACGGGAGAGACTCCGGTCAATCATCGGCACCAACAGCCCAACCAGCACCGAAATAATCGCTATCACCACCAAAAGCTCTATTAAGGTAAACGCCCGATTTAGTCGCATTTTAGTAATAGCCATACCCTATCGTCGAGAAATACCAACCGATTATCTCTTGGCCGTAGAAAAAGGCGATAATCGCCGCCAAAATTAGAAACGGGCCGAAAGGCACCGGAGACTTCAAGCCAACTTTCTTGGTCGCAAGAGCCGTTACGCCAAAAACACCGCCGCCGATAAACGAAAGGGCTAAATAAGCTACTGAGGCGGGCCAGCCCACCAGCACCGCCAGCGCCGTGGAAAGCTTAACGTCCCCCTCGCCCATCCACTTGCCCCCGCTCGGATAAGCCAGCAAGGCAATCGGCAGAAAACCGAGCAACCCGCTGTAAAGGACCCCTAAGGCGTCGGAGTAGAAAATCAAGGCAAAAACAACTGAGGCGACTAAGAGCAAATTAGAAAACACGTCAGGGATCATCATCTCGTACAGATCGTGAAAGAAAATAACCAAAGCCGCGCCGATGACAACAACATACGCGGCAAGTGAAAACGCCTCCCGCCAGAAAGGCAAATCTTGGCCGGCAAAGATATAAATATAGCCGGCGCCCACCAGCGAAGCGGCGGCCAGTTCGACCACCGGATACTGCCACGAAATCGGCCGCTGGCAGTAGCGACACTTCCCGCGCAAACTCAAATAGCTCAATACCGGTATCAAGTCCAGCCAGCCCAGTCGCGTTTTGCATTTAGGACAATGCGACGGCATTTTAACGATAGAGAGCCAATCGTCAAAACGCAGTATCACCACGTTAAGAAAAGACCCGTAGAGCAGCCCGAAAATAACCGCAACCACCCCTCCAACTACCATAATTTAAGCATAACACAGAAAAAGACCCCGTCGGGGTCTTTTTCTTGTCTGAATTGCTGAAGTTGGCTATTGAGGGCCGTAAACTACGAAGGCTCGAGTACCTGCAATTCCGGAACCCGCGGTGAAGTCTGGCGTATGTGCTCCGCCGACATTAATAACCCCACCCGCAACGGCGTAAACTCCGTTTCCAGTGGTAACTGTGCTCTCCGTCTGATTTGCGAGCTGCCATCCAATTGAGTAAGTAGCCCCTGTACCGGCTGTAGCATACAGATGGGCCAAGTTGGTCGGATCACCACAAGAGGTCGATGCTGTCAGATAGCCACTTGTCCCGACTAAAACACTAAGTGGCGCGGCACAAGCAGATGAATCACCGATAGGAACACCGTCAACACCTTCACTGTCAGAGTTGCTCGGGTACACGCTTGTTGTTTGGTCAACATAGTACTGAGCTAGCGCCGTATCCAAACTGCGAGCGTTGTTCTTGCGCTGGGTGTCTTGCGCTCTACCCCGTGCGCTAGTTAGTGACACTATAATCAACGCCGCCAGAATACCGATGATGGCAATAACCACCAACAGCTCGATAAGGGTGAACCCTTTTTTGGCTTTTAATATATTCATATTTCCTCCTATTTGATGAGCGTGCTTTGCCGCTGGCGCATGCGCCGATGACGCGGCAAGCGAACGCTTACTTCAGGCAAGCTTTCGCCTGCCCATCATAGTACGACTTCCGTCGACCACCCCTCCTCTTACGAGTTCAGTGAAAGCCATTAATTTTAGATTAACCCCACTGGAGAAGATGTCAAGGCAATCAGCTTAATTACTAAATTACTAAATTTTCAAATTACTAAATTACTCAATTAACAAATTACGGAATTTCTCAATCAGCTCGATTACTTAATTACTGAATTTTCAAATTACTAAATTAACAAATTACTGAATTACGGAATTAACAAATTACGCAATTGTTGAATTGCTCAATTGCCTGAGTGTCGGTTGTTGTTTTTCTTTGTTGAAAGGGCAATTTTGACAAAAATCCGATGTAGTTGTTCCGCTTCTTCGCGAAGCACTTTAGAATCTGGCTTGTTTTGTATTAGGTTCAACCAGTAAATTGTCTCTTTCGACTCTTTTCTGCAGAGCGCAACCTTATGCTCAAAGTCTCGCCTACTCTGGGCGTTGTTTGCTTCGGCATAGTTGGCCCCGATACTAGTGGCAGACCTTATTAACTGAGTGAAAACTGGCCTCAAGAAGTCGCTTGATTTGTGCCTCTGGCAAAATTCAATAACGGCTCGACTAAATCGCAACGTCCTCTCTTCCAAGTCAAACCTCCTCCCACCGCCCATTCGCCACCACCCACTTTAGTAATTCAGTAATTTAGTTGCGCTATCGAGTAATTTAGTCATTTAGTAATTTTATTGAGTTATTTAGTAATTTAGTCATTCAGTAATTTAGTAATTTTGTTTGTTTACTGTATAACGCTTGCCAAATTGTATATCGGGACAATGATGGAAAACACCAGAAACGCCACTCCCAGACCAACAACGACAAAAATCACCGGCTCGGTTAAAGCGGTGATGTTCTTAATCGACTGGTTGGTTTCCTCTTCGTAATAATCAGCCAGCTTGTGCAGAACCTGCTCCAGCCGCCCTGTTTGCTCCCCCACCGCCACCATTTGGTTAATAATTGACGGAAAGATGGGATTTCTAACCAAGCTCTGGGAAATCGGGGCGCCGCGCTCCACGTTTCTGGCCACCGCCGTCATCGCCTCGCGATAAACAACATTGTCTATCACCAGCGAAACAGCGTCCAAGGCCTGAATAATCGGCACGCCCGCCTCCATCATCATTCCCAGTATTCTGGTGAACCGCGCCATTTCGAGATTCCTAATCAGCGTGCCAAACACCGGCAATTTCAACATTAAGGCGTTGACGTTGCGGCGGCCCTCCTCATGAGAGTAATAACGGCTAAACAGCACAACCGCCAGAGCAATCACGGCAACGTAAACAAACCAGTAATTAATCAAACTATTAGTTACCCCCACCACGATACGGGTGCTTAGCGGCAAAGGCACGTTCGACTCCTGAAAAACCAGCTCCAGCGCCGGCACGATTCTGGTAACCATTAAAATCCCGACCACAATCATCGCCGCCACAATGAAAGCCGGATACAACAGCGCCCCGACAACGCGGGAGCGAAAACTCTGATCTCGCTCCAGCTCGTCGGCTAACAGGTTCATAGCTATATCAATTTTGCCGGTTGCTTCACCGGCAGAGACAACCGAAACAAAAACCTGATTAAACACCTTCGGGTGTTTTTTAATCGCCGCCGAGAACTTGTAGCCGTTTTCCAAATCAGCCAAGACCTCTTCCAGCACTTCTTTGAGAGTCGGGTTGCTGGTTTGTTCAGAGAGCGATCGAACCGCTTGGGAGATCGGCAGGCCGGACTGCAACATCACCGCCAGCTGGCGGCTGACGAAGGCCCGCTCTTTGTGGCTGATTCTCCTGAAGAGGGCGGCGACAATGTCGTAAGAGTGACTCATCAGTAAACCATCATCTTGAACGCTTTTGGATCAAGCGCCCACGAGAGCGCCGTATCAATGGAGATTTCGCCACGACTGACGAGCTCAGCTAATACCTTATCTAACGCGATCATCCCCTCTGAAGCCGAGGTCTGTATGATGTTAGGCAACTGGTGAGTTTTGCCCTCGCGAATAGTGTTACGCACTGCTGAGTTGGCAATCATTATCTCCGTGGCTAGGATCCGCCCGCCCTGAACTCTCGGCATCAGCCGTTGCGACACCACTCCCAGAAGCACATTAGCCAACTGCATTCGTACCTGCTGTTGTTGGTGCGGCGGGAAGACATCAATAATGCGATCAGCTGTCTGAGCGGCCGAATTAGTGTGCAAGGTCGTGAAGACCAAGTGCCCCGTTTCAGCTAGCGTCAGCGCCGCTTCAATCGTCTCCAAATCTCTCATCTCGCCAACCAGAATGACGTTCGGGTCCTCTCGCAAGGCCGAGCGCAAGGCGCGAGCAAACGAATTAGTGTCTGAGCCAACTTCGCGCTGGACGATGATGGATTTTTTGTGCTCAAAAATATACTCAATCGGGTCTTCGATAGTGATAATATGCTCGGATCGGCTCTCGTTAATGCTTTCGATTAAAGAAGCCAGCGTGGTTGATTTACCGTGGCCGGTCGGACCGGTAATGATAACAAAACCCTGACTCGGTTCGGTAAAACGCTCTAAGATAGGCGGCACGCCCAGCTCCTCCATCGTTTTGATCTTGACGGGAATTAAACGAAGCGCGGCGGAGAGATTGCCCTTTTGGTAAAAAGCGTTAACGCGAAAGCGCATTTTTTGGTAGCCAAAAGAAAAGTCAAGCTCGCGTCGCTGGTGCAGACGCTCAACCTGATCATCGGTCATTATGCTCATCAGCAGCCGCTCGGAAACCTCCGGCGTTACCGGCCCCAAATCCGTCAGCGGCAACAGTTTGCCGTCTAGTCGCAGTGTCGGCGGCACGCCGACGGTAATGTGAAGATCGCTAGCTTCTTTGGCGATAGCGCCGTCAAGAAGCTGTTTCATCTCGGCTGTCATTGCTTCGGCCATTTCCCTCCTTTAGTCAATCATAGCTTAAACTGTCGGGACCTCCCTAATTTCGGTTGTTGTTACCCTTAGAACCTCATCAACCGAAGTAATACCCTTCAGTGCTTTCATTAAACCATCTTGAAGCATTGTTATCATCCCCTCCTCGATGGCGGCTTTTTTCAGTTCAGATGCCGGCGCTTTGTTGACTGCCAAATCTTCAATTTTGTCGCTCATCGCCATTACCTCAAAAATACCGATCCGGCCGGAGTAGCCGTCGTTACAGTTGGAACAACCTTTGCCGCGGTAAAACTTCAGCGATTCCAGATTGACGTTTTTAAGTTGGGCGCTCGGGGTGGCCGCTAGTTCTCTTTTTATCTTATTCAGGATTGCCGGCGGGATTTGGGCGGTTTCTTTGCAGTGCTGGCAGACCTTGCGCACCAGACGCTGGGCGATTACGGCGTTAACCGAAGAAGTAATCAAAAACGGCTCAACGCCCATATTGATTAGCCGCGGCAGGGCGCCGGAGGCATCGTTGGTGTGGAGCGTTGAAAGAACTAAGTGGCCAGTCAGCGCGGCGTGTGTTGCCATAGCGGCGGTTTCTAGATCTCTGATTTCACCGACCATAATAACGTTGGGGTCTTGGCGAAGCACCGAACGCAAGCCGTCGGCGAAAGTAAAACCGATTTGCGGCTTGACTTGGGCTTGGTTAATGCCGGGCAGTTCGTACTCAACCGGATCTTCCAAAGTAATGATGTTAACCCCGGGTTTGCTGATGCGGCTTAAAATCGCGTACAAGGTGGTAGATTTACCCGATCCAGTAGGGCCGGTTGCTAGAATGATGCCGAAGGGTTTGGAGATATTCTCTACTAAGGTGTCAAAGTTAGTGCCGGTTACGCCAAGCTGCTCTAAGGTCAGGATACCGGCCGATTTATCGAGCAAACGCATAACTATCTTTTCGCCGTGAACAGTTGGTAGGGTTGATACTCTTAAATCGACTTGGCGGTTGTCTATTTGCACGTCAAAGCGGCCGTCTTGAGGCACCCTCTGCTCGTCAATTTTCATTTTGGCGAGAATTTTAATTCTCGAAATTAACGGGGCGTGCAGAAAGCCCGGCACCCTGATGATGTCGTGCAAAATTCCGTCAACGCGAAATCTTACCCTAACCCCATCCTCCTGCGCTTCGATATGAACGTCGCTGGCTTTCATTCTGATTGCCAAAAACAGGGTTCCGGCCACAATTTGAGGGATGATGCCGGAGCGAAATACCTTGGCTAACTCTTCCACCGTGGCCACCGGCCCCTTGAGTAATTTATCTAAATTTTGTTGCTCAAGGTTCGATGCTTGCTCTTCGGCCAGTCGCCTGAGCTCCTCCGGCGACTCTTGTTCTGAAGCACGGTTAATTATGTCGTCGCTACTTAGAGCTAGACCTTCATCGCTGGTGGGGATTCTGGTCGGTTTAACTGGCTCGGTCTTGGGCTGCTCTGGCGCTTTCGCCGCCGTTGGCGACTCAACCTTAGTCTGGCTTGGCACATCGGCGCTTGGCCTCGTCTCGCTTCGCTCTTCCTTAATCTGGGCTTCCGGCTCGCTTGGCGGCGTGGCGGTTGAGGTATCGGCAGAGGCCTCATCGTAATGACTAAGCGCAATTTTGAATGATGCTTCGTTTGTTTGATACCGTTCAACAGAAACTTTATTTTTAGACTCGATGTAGCTGATAATCTCGCGGACATGACGTTCTTTGGGGTCAACTGCCGCAATTTTTATTAGCGGCGCCTCAAACTTGCTCTTTGAGGGCTCTTCGGCAAAAACAACCAACCGGTAACGCTTGGCAACGTTGTAAGGAATTTTCCTCAGCGCTGATTTATCAACTTCAGCGTGATTGAAATCAATAGTTTTGAAATGAGTCTCTACTTGTTTGACCGCCGAAACCGCCTTCGGCTGGCTAGGAGGAGCCAGCTCGGCCGGTAAGACTGGCCGAGCTGGCTTGGCTACCTCTGCCTCAGAGAGTGACGGAACGGGCTTGGCGGGAGGTTCCGGTTGTTTTGGCGAGCTGGGCGCGGGCGATTCCGCGGGTCTTGGAGACTCATCCGGTGTTAAGTGGCCACGACGATGGATCTTATTTATAACCGCCTCGGCGTCCTCTCTAGGAGTAATAGCCAAGTGGATATTTAACCCCTTTTGGTGGCGCAGATTTACCAGCACAGAGGGGGCGTTTCTGGCTAGGCGAGCCGGCTCGCCGACTGCCAGATAGAGATTTGGTCCTTGTAATTGGTAGGGCACCACCTTGTATCGCCTAAGAATTTCCTCCGGCAAAAGCCCTGCCACCCGCGGCTCAATCGGGCGATTTACCAGTCTGACAAACGGCAAGCGGTAAAATTCAGCGTACCCTCGGGCTAGAAGTTCTTGGTTGATTAATTTTTTCTCCAGTAAATACCGATCGAGCTCAAAAAAATCTTTACCAGCGAGGACTTTGTCGAAACCTTTTTTTACGCCGTAGCGATTTAAAATCGCCAGTAGCTGCTTAGTGGAGTTAGAGAATCCGGAAAGAACTTTTAAGGCCATGCATTAAAAGTTCTCAAAGACGTTGCTTCGCCCCAAATTGTTCGGATCAACTTCCACCGGCACGCCGTTTGGCACATTGAGACTTTGAATTTGCTGATTAACGGGGTTGGAACCGCTGAATAAGTCTTCCGGTATTTCTTTAAGCAGTTTGGCTCGCTGATTGACCTCATCCGCTCGAGGCAAGTTAAGGATAATCATCAAGATAAACCCAAGAACCGCTACTAACAACAGCCCGATGCCAAGAAAAGTCTCAAACCTGTCGGAAAACTGACTACGCATTCTACGGACCCCCTTGATAAACTAATCCCAACTGCAACGACATTGTTAATACGCCCGCTGAATCACTGCTTAGCGTCTGGCTTTTAACTGACGCTGTTCTGATGTTGTTATAAATCGTATCTAAAAACTGGGTTACTGAGGCAAGATTACCGCTAAAACTCAGCGTTACCGGCACTTCCTTACCGTTAGGGTTGCCCACAGTGGCGCCGCTTAAGACCACGCCGGAGGCAGACGCCATTGATTCAATCATAACCAGAACCTCGGGCACTTGGGCGGAGCGGGGCAGAGCCAAGTAAAGCGCGCGCAGGTTTTGTTGGACGGCCTCTCCTTGGGCTTTAATCAACTCAATGTCTTTCAGGCGCTGATCGTAAGAACGGACTTCTTCTAGCTTAATCTTGTGATCCAGCGAGCGAGTCTCAAACACCTTCATCTGCGGACGAACTCCGGCAAACCAGCCGAATATCGCCAGAAGCAGTAAAATCAGGCCGTATCGTCTTTTTTTCATCTATAAAAGCCCCATATTAATTTCGCCGGTGACTGAAAAATTGACGAGGCGGACTTCGCCGCTGGTTACGTAACCATTGCTGGAGAGAGTTAAGCTGGTAAACGGGGTTTTGACCGCTTCGGTGCCGACTTGCCAAGCCACAATCGCCCGACCCAAATCAGATAAGGATGTAGTTACCCCGTCAGCCCTAAAGGAACCGCTGTCAGAAACGGAAACGCTGGTGAAACGGACGTTTTTCGGGGTAATTGTATTTAGCTGGCCGTAAAACTTGCTCCAAGCCACTTTGCTGTTTAGCACCTGCGACAGGGCGTCATGCCCTTCAATCACTTCGTCAATTTGGCGGTTCAGCGTGGCGTTCTCGGGGGAGTTAAGTTGGGCCTGTTTTGCGGCTAGTTCGGAAGTTAATGTTTCTACCCGCTTCTTTTGATAAAGGTTGAGTCCGGCCAAGATGATGATTTCCACCACCACGACAAAAAATATTACCGAACCGAATGAATCAATAACGCGCCGCCCTGATTGCAGAGGCGATACTTCGTCTTTTGGCGGCGCTGATTGACTGTGAGATTTTTCTTCCAACTTCCCTCCTACTTCCCTCTTAGACAGCGTACTTGTCCGCACAACAAACTGTCAACTAGGCGGTGTATCCTTGGCAGGGGTGACAGGACTCGAACCTGCGACCTGCGGTTTTGGAGACCGCTGCTCTACCAGCTGAGCTACACCCCTAAAAAGAACCTGACACCAACAACCGAAACTATTTACCCTCTTTGTGAGGGGTAGCTTTTCGGCAAAACTTGCAGAACTTGTTCAGCTCAAGCCGATCGGTTGTTTTGGTTTTATTTTTTTGACTGTAATAATTGCGCCTTTTGCAAACACTGCATTCAAGCGGTACTTGCACTCTGGCTGTCTTTTTTGCCATTTATTTTCATATCTCCTTTGAGCCGAGAACGGGACTTGAACCCGTGACCCCGATCTTACCATGATCGTGCTCTACCGCTGAGCTATCTCGGCCAACAAAAACCAATTATATGGTATTTAACTGTTGAGTGAAACCGTCAGCTCGGCTAGCGAGCCACCAATAGCACTCTGATTTGGTGCTGGGGGAGGGATTCGAACCCCCGAAGGCACAAGGCCGTCTGGTTTACAGCCAGATGCGTTTGACCGCTTCGCTACCCCAGCAAATTCAAGGTGCAGAGCCGGAGGCGGGATTCGAACCCGCGACCCGATGCTTACAAAGCAACTGCTCTGGCCACTGAGCTACTCCGGCTGACAATTAAGAACAATTCTAGCAATATTTACCGAGAAATTCTACGAGCTACCCGCTCTCTAAAAGCAGTTCCAGAAAACGACGGTATTTCTTATTGACCGGATCGAGACTAATCGCCTCGCGGACGCTGGCAATGGCATGCTGTTTGTCCTTTTTGCCCCAATAAGCCAAGGCGAGATTGTAATGGCGCGCCGGCGAGTACTTGTCCAATTTTACAGCGACTTTCATCGCTTCAATGGCGTCAGAGAAGTTTTTCTCTTGGAGATATATGGCGCCTAGCCGGCCGTAAATGCGAGGATCGTTGGGTTTTTTAGCGGCGGCTTTAAGGAAAAACTTCTCCGCCTCTTTTGGTTTGCCTCCCCGCAAAAGCCGATCGCCCTCCTCAAAATGAGAATCTAGCTCAGGCCGGTTCTGCAGTGTCTCCTCCTGCCAAAATGCCGGATCGCCGGTAGGAGGATTAAGTTTGCCCGGCTGATTACGGCTAATGTGGCGAAAGCCGCTCAATCGACGAGCTTGTTCAAAAACTGTTTGACTGAGCTCTTTTAGAAAATTGAATAGTTGCTGGGCTAGCGGCCTGATTGTCACCCTCGAATGCCTCGACGACAGACCAAGGATGCTCACCTTCCTGAAAAGGAGAACGATAAATACGGCCACGGCGAGGAAAAAAATTACCTGAGCAAGCATGGCTATTATGTAACTCAGCTACCGGCCAAGCGCAAGAGAAGCCAATCTATGACCAGCTTATAATTGGCACGTAATTTAAGCTTCGTTTGGGCTCTTTGAAGCAGCTCCAGCTCTTCAGTTAGTTGCTTTGAGGGCCGCTCAAACAGCTGCTGGTAACGAAGCTCGATTGCTTGGTTTACCAGTTGTGCAACTTCGTCCCTATTCTCGGCCTTGGCTAGCCGTTCTGCTAGATCAAAATCAGCCGAGTCGGCCAGATCAGCTGGTTGAGCGTGTTTGGGACGTTCTTCCAAAAAATGTAACCGCGAACGCACTGTCGGCAGTAACTTCTCAGGAGCGCTGGCTTGTAACACTAAAATTAATCTCGCAGGCGGTTCTTCAATTGTTTTGAGTAAGGTATTTTGCATCGCTTCCGTTAATAGCTCGGCCTGCTCAATTACCGCCAATCTCTTTTGGCCAAGCGGACTAAGTTGTAAGGAGCTGATCAGCTGCCTCAATAGCTCTAGTTTAAGCTCAGCTGAGGCAACAATCAGGCAATCAGCCGAAGCCACTCCCTCTCTGGTTTTAAAGAATTCGACTATCTCCTCACTCGGTCGAGTTGTTAGATAAGCAAGATAAGCCATCGTTTGGCATTTTAGCTGAAAAAGGTCGGCAATGAATCGTTCGGGTTTTGAAAGCTCGGCGCCTTTCTGTTAGTATCCACCCATGAGCGATTTTCAGGATAAGGTACTGAAATGCAAAGAATGTGGCAAGGATTTTACTTGGACCGCCGGCGAGCAGGAGTTTTTTAGTAAAAAAGGTTTCAGCAACAAGCCGGCCCGCTGTAAAGATTGCCGGCAAAAAAATCGCCAGAAAATCGAAAAAGAATATTTCAAGGTAACTTGCGCTAACTGTCAGCAAATCGGCGAGGTCCTGTTTAAGCCGGCAAATCCTGACGCTAAAATCTACTGTAAAAAGTGTTTCGAAGAAAAATTTATGAGTCGGGCCTAAGCAGACGGCTCGGCTACGGGAGAGGACTCTTTAATCAGGGTGCGGCGGCAGCGACTGCAAAGCCAAAGCCCGCGATATTTCTGGATATTTGGGTAGATTACCCGGGCAGTCCTGTGGAGGGACTTAGGTCGGTTGTATCCTATTCGTGGCTGTTTGCCACATAGCTGACAGATGGAACTTCTTTTTGACATTTATGGTTTGGGTCTTGATTGATAACCTACTCATTCTATACTGTTAGACATGGACTTTCAAGGTTCAGGGATACTTCCTACGGTTATCCTCATTATTATCATCTTAGTTAGTCTTTCCGTCCATGAGTTCGCTCACGCCGCGGTCGCTAATATTTTTGGCGATCCGACGGCCCGACTGGAGGGGAGATTAACGCTCAACCCCATCGCCCACTGGGACCCGATAGGAACAACACTGCTAGTCGGGTTGTTGCTGGCTTCGGGTTTAGGGGCAAATATTCCTCTGATATTTGGCTGGGGGAAACCGGTGCCGGTTAATGAGAGTAATTTCGAAAATCCCCGCTTTCACGGCTTTCAAACAGCCATGGCCGGACCGATGAGCAACTTCCTGCTAGCTCTAGTTATCGCTCTGGTGATGAAATTCACCCAGCTGCCGGATATGGTCAACGGCGCGCTGACGCTAGCGATATTTATCAATTTGTTTTTGATGTTTTTCAATCTTCTGCCAGTACCGCCGCTGGACGGCTCACGGATCCTGCGCCTTTTTATTTCCGACAGGGCTTATTACGCTCTAGCTTCTAACCCGTTGTTTCTCATCGCGCTGCTGTTGTTGCTTTTCTCGTTCCTTGGACAATACCTGATCAGGGCCACCGCCCTGCTTTCACAGCTGCTGCTTAGTTTGTGAGTCGGCAGAATATCGGCTCGACCGGTCTTCTGCCGCCTCGCAACGGTAACAATTGGTCCTTAAAGCAATATTGGTGTTTCACCCTCGGGGCGGCAGACGTCTGCCGATTTGGTCAAGTCGTGGCTTGCCAAAAGAAACCTAGCCCGGGCGGGTAACCGCCTCAGGCGATGCCGGAAACTAGGCAATGCTTGTAAAGGGCAGTAGAAAGTAGGGTGCCAATTCGTTGCCAGTTGCGCGGCGTCGGGGTGTAGCTCAGTTGGTAGAGCGCGGGCATGGGGTGCCTGAGGTCGCACGTTCAAGTCGTGTCACCCCGACCAATCAAGACATTTCAAATTTTCAGAGGAATGGAAGAAAATAATAAATTCAAAATTTTGTTTGAATCAATCAAAAGCAAATTTGATTATTTATCAAACGCCGATAACTGCCTCGACGGAAAAACAGGAACTTTAATGGGGTTTGAGATTACT
>Ga0073934_10004080_pt1 | contig 25028 bp, 17 predicted proteins | sample LarsenN4metaG_FD_76834 | JGI IMG/M metagenome (GOLD analysis project Ga0073934, IMG submission 76834) | Hot spring sediment bacterial and archeal communities from British Columbia, Canada, to study Microbial Dark Matter (Phase II) - Larsen... ... | reverse complement strand
TCCTGCTGCCCACCGCCCGCTCTCTTACGGTCTGCCCTTCAACTCCCGGGAGCATGAGGTCCTACGTTGGGTACGGCTGGTGGAACGTTTGGGGGCGAAGGGGAACCCTCCAGATATTAAACCGGTATTCCCGTTGCGAGCGGAGGACGTGGCGGAGGCAAGGCGGCTGCTGGGTAACTGGTCAGAGCCGGGGCGGCTGTGCATCGGGATACATGCCGGGGCTAAGGATCCGGCGCGACGCTGGCCAGCCGGGCAATTTGCCCAGTTGGCAGATCGACTGGTGGCCGAGCTTGGGGCCCGGATCGTACTCACGGGTGGACCCGACGAGAGGGAATTGGTGGACCGGGTGGCGAAGTGGACCCGGGCACCGACCTTGAACCTGGCAGGGCTGACAACGTTGGGCGGGCTCGCCGCCCTCATCGCCCGGCTTAACCTGCTGATTACCAACGACAGCGGACCCTCGCACCTGGCCTGGGCATTTGGTACACCGAGCGTTGTGCTTTTTGGACCCACAGATCCCGCGCGCTGGGCGCCTCTGGATACTTCGCGCCATCGGGTGGTATACGAACCCGGCGGGTTGCTCAGGATCTCTGGGGAAGATGTCTGGCGTGAAGTGTATCCTCTCCTCTTGAAACATGGAACGGTCCCTAGGGGCTGCAACCCCTGATGAATACCGATAAGATCGACATCCATGGGAGCTGCAGCCTCTATAGATTATCGTACGTTTTAGGATCCTGTGAAAGAGCGACTCAACATCTTGATCTGGCATATCCACGGGACGTACTTGAACAATCTAACGCAAGCCCCTCACAACTTCTACTTGCCAATTAAACCGGGGCGACCCGAGGGTTACGGCGGTAAGGGCCGGACGTTCATCTGGCCGAAACACGTATGGGAGGTACCCGCTGAAGAGGTACGCTCCTTGCCGCTCGACCTGGTCATCTACCAGACGCCCGGGAACTTCTTCCAGGATCGCTTCGAGATCCTGAGCCCCGAGCAACAGAGATTGCCCAAAATCTATCTGGAGCACAACGCACCCCGCGAGCACCCGACAGATACCAAACACCCCATCGACGACCCGAACGTGCTGCTGATTCACGTTACGCACTTTAACAACTTAATGTGGGACAGCGGTCGAACGCCCACGCGGGTGATCGTGCACGGAGTGAAAGTAGATCCGGGGGCTATTTATACGGGAGAACTGGCCAGGGGCGTGGTCGTGGTAAACGGCATCCAGCGCCGGGCACGCATTTCAGGGTACGATCTCTTCCAGTGCGTGCGTCAGGAGTTGCCTCTCGATCTGATCGGGATGGAATCCGAGGCCTTAAATGGCCTGGGAGATATACCCCACGTGCAGCTTCACCGGATCGAGGCGCGCTATCGCTTCTTCTTTCATCCGATCCGATACACCAGCCTGGCGTTAGCGTTGCTGGAAGCAATGATGATCGGCTTGCCCATCGTCTGCCTGGCTACCACTGAACTGCCAACCACCGTAGAGGATGGTTATTCAGGGTTTATCAGCAATAACCTGGATTATCTCATCGAACGCATGCGGTTCCTGCTGGATCACCCAGACAAAGCCCGAGAACTGGGGCGTAACGCGCGCCAGGTCGCCCTAGAGCGCTTCAATATCAAGCGCTTCGTGCAAGACTGGGAGTCCGCGTTCAGGTGGGTAATCGGCTAATACCTTTCTCCCCTCACCCCCAACCCCCTCTCCCACGCCGTGGGAGAGGGGGCGCTCTGGGGGTGGCCGGAGGTTCGCCCGCTCCTCGCTCCCACGCCGTGGGAGAGGGGGCGCTCCAGGACTAGGGACTAGTGGTTAGCGGCTAGGGACTAGGCTCGCTCCCACCGCGTGGGGGAGGGGGCGCTCCGGGGGGATGGTCGGAGGTTCGCCCGCTCCTCGCTCCCACCGCGTGGGGGAGGGGGCGCTCCGGGGGGCGGTCGGAGGTTCGCCCGCTCCTCGCTCCCACCGCGTGGGGGAGGGGGCGCTCCGGGGGGATGGTCGGAGATCCCCCTGCTCCCCTCTCCCACAGCGTGGGAGAGGGGCCGGGGGTGAGGGCCCAACCTTACCCAAAACTAACTTTACAAGGGACTGTCACTTTGTAGAGTTAGTTTTCATACCCCTTAAAAACCCCGTGAGGGGTGATCTGTTTATAGCCAAACAGAGATCCCGTCCTAGAGAGGAAGCTCCGTAAGGAGCGACCTGTTTGTAACCGATTAACAGGCCGCTCCTTACGGAGCTTGGAAGCATGTTGAGGTTAACCGTGGCTACACACAGGTCGCTCCTTACGGAGCTTGGAAGGATTCCTCAAGGGTAACTTTACAAAGGACTATTTTCTATCCGTGATCCGTTATCTGTCGCAATAAATGACGAACCACGGGCCGTAATTAGATAGCATTGAGACAAATAAAAATCGCATTTATCAGTGAGCATGCAAACCCCATGGCCCTTCTAGGGGGAGAGGATGCCGGCGGGCAGAACGTGTATGTCCACGAAGTAAGCCGGCATATCGCCAGACTGGGCTACCAGGTAGATATCTTCTGCAGGCGGGATAATGGCGTTGTACCAGAGGTAGTCCGCTGGGGAGATGGCGTACGGGTGATCCATCTCCGTGCAGGGCCTGCCGAGTTCATCAAGAAGGATCCCATGTGGAAGCTGATGCCGGAGTTTCGGGATAGTTTCCTACGCTTTTGTCGTTACCGCCAAGGCCATTACGACCTTATCCATAGCAACTTTTGGATGTCAGGGTGGGTGGCCTGTGAGCTCAAACGCCGCCTCGACCTGCCGGTGGTGCATATCTCCCATGCCTGGGGCAAGACCAAGCGGTTGGAGCAAGGCGAGGCCGATACCAGCCCGCCCGACCGCGTCGAGGTCGAACACCGAACCCTTTGTGAAGTGGACCGGATCATCGCCCAATGCCCCGACGAGGTGAACGAACTGGGCAGACTCTACAACGCCTCTGTGGACAAGGTCCGGGTAGTGCCCACGGGGGTTAATATCAAGACCTTTTACCCGGTATCCAAGGCGGAGGCTCGCGCGAAACTCGGTCTGCGGGCGGAAGACAAAGTGGTCGTCTACATCGGGCGGATGGTGCGACGCAAAGGGGTGGATAACCTTATCGAGGGGTTTGCGCGGTTGAGAGCCCGTCAGCCGAACCTACCGTTACGGCTGATAGTTGTCGGGGGCGAGACGGAGGAACCTGACCCTGAGAGGGTGCCAGAGCTGGGTTACCTGATGGCGTTGGCAGCCTCGTTAGGCGTTCGAGACCGCGTCTGGTTCACGGGTAAACGGCAGCAGTCTGAGCTAAAGGATTACTATTCGGCGGCGGATGTGGCCGTCAGCACTCCCTGGTATGAGCCGTATGGGCTAACTCCTTTAGAAGCACAAGCCTGTGGCACGCCCGTCATCGGTTCCGCGGTGGGGGGGATTCCATTTACGGTGGCGGAAGGGGAGACGGGGTTCCTGGTCCCGCCGAAAGATCCAGAGGCTTTAAGCGATCGCTTAGCTCGGATCGCCACCGATCCGGCTTTGCAGGCAACGATGTCCTACAAAGCGCGGGCGCGTGTCGAGCGAGAGTTCACCTGGGAGAGGACCGCCCATCGGACCGCGGCGGTCTACGAGGAGGTCTTGACGGAACGTGGGGTATCCGCCGCATAGGGCGGGTAGGCCCGGGTAAAGGGCTATGGCTCCAGTCGATGTCCTGATTCCGACACGTAATCGAAAGACAGGACTGGCGGTGACCCTGGCCGGGTTATTTGGCCAGACCTTCCGCGACTTTAACCTGTTCATTTCCGATCAGACGGAGGATCAGGATTACCTGAGGGATAGCGAGCTTCTGACCCTCCTGCGTGCGTTTAAGCTACGCGGAATTACCGTAAAGACGTTCAAGCATCTGCCCCGGCGAGGCATGGCAGAACATCGTCATTTTCTGCTCAGCCAGGCCACGGCGCCCTACGTGCATTTTCTAGACGACGATGTCCTCTTGGAGCCGGAAGTCCTGGAGCGTATGCTGCGGGTTATCCGGCGCGAGGGTTGTGGCTTCGTAGGTTGTGCGGCCATCGGCTTGAGCCACCTCTACCAGGTACGTCCCCACCAGCACGATATCGAGATCTGGGAAGGCCCCGTAGAGCCGGAGCCCTTCACCTGGGAGACCATTCCCTGGGACCGGCACAAGGTAAACAATGCGGCCAACGCGCTCCATCTCGAGGGGAAACTGATCAGGGATGGAGTTCTAAACCCCTCGAGGGGGGCTTTTCCGGTGCGGTATAAGGTTGCCTGGGTCGGCGGCGCGAACGTGCTCTACGACCGTCAGAAGTTGCTAGAGGTAGGGGGCTTCTCCTGGTGGGGGCAGCTCCCTGAGGAGCACGCGGGGGAGGAGGTACTGGCACAATTTTTGCTTATTCGTAAATTTGGCGGTTGCGGGATTTTACCAAGCGGTACGTATCACCTGCAACTACCGACGGAGGTCGAGAACCGTGAAGTGAATGCAACTTCTCTATTCCCAAAACTGGTCCCCGACGTTTGACCCTTCTAATCCTTGATCTTCTGCAAGGAGCCCGATGGATGGGATAAGAGGACGGCAGCTGGCGCCAGCCGGTGCGAGTCCTAAAGGTCATCGGCAACCCCCTTGAAGGTCGTCGGCAACCCCCTCTTGGGGGAGCCGAAAGGCCCTGAGGTAAGTTTGCGGCGCACGAGGGTGGCCAAGACCCTTAACAGAGCCGTAACTGCCCTGGCTTAGGGCAGGTTCACCGAGACATATTATAAACCGGGCTTCGATGTGCCCATCGTTCTGCCCTGAGATCCGGTGAACACACGGTGGGTGGAGATCTGCCGAAAGCCAGGGGAGAGGCTGAACCATGAAACGATTGGAGAGGAAAGTCAGTATCGTTACGGGGGGGGGGAGCGGCCTGGGGGAGGCAACTTCCATCGTCCTGGCTCGGGCAGGTATGCGCGTGGCGGTGGTCGATCTGCGTGAGGAGGGTTGCGGGCGTGTCGCGGATTCCATCCGGGACCAGGGTGGAGATGCACTCGCGTTGTGCGGAGACGTCTCCGACGAGGCCACGGTCCATAAGGTGGTCCAGCAGGTGTTGGGGCGATGGGACCGAATCGACGCGATGATCAACAACGCCGCCGTGGACCATACCCTGTCGGTTCACGAAATGACGGTTGCCCAGTGGGATCAGGTGCTCGCAGTCAATCTGCGGGGACCGTTCCTGTTTGCCAAGGCGGTGTGGCCGGTCATGATGGCCCAGCACGGCGGGCACATCGTCAATATCGCTTCGACGGCAGCTAAACGGGCGTGGGCCAACGCCGCAGCTTACCATACCTCCAAATGGGGTCTCCTCGGATTTAGCCGCGGTCTGGGCGTTGAAGGACGACCTCACAATATCAAAGTCACCGCGATCGTACCGGGGGGGATGCGTACCCACTTCTTCGATCGCTTTGGCGAACAAGGGATCCCCCTGCCGGATCCGGCCAAGCTGCAAGACCCGATGTGTGTCGCCGAGTTGATCGCGTTCGTGGTCTCAATGCCGCCGGAATCGGTGTTGCAAGAAGCGATTATCACCCCCTTATGGGAAACTTCATGGCCATGATAACCGCGGAGGGCGGGCCCTGGGCAGTCGGTTTTCTGCCCAGGGCCCGCCGCCCGCAGCATTGAAAGGAGCGAGGGAATTGCCGTTGATCGTCCGTGCCCCGATGCGTATCAGTTTTGGTGGAGGTGGGACTGACCTGGAGGCATACTATAGCCAGTATGGGGGATTCGTGGTGAGTGCGACCATTAATAAATATTTCTACACCGTCCTCTCAGCCGAATGCCAGAGCAGTTTACAGCTTATCTCGGCAGACTATGCCCTGTTCCATCGGTCTCCGGCAATACAAAGCCACAAACCAGAAGCAGAGGGTAAGGGGCAGGCAGGAACAACCGGGCGGACCTCCCTGCTCCAGGTCTCTAAATCCAGGCTCACGGGCGGGCGCGCCGCCACTTCCCGGGGGGGGGAGCCGATGGATGACTTGATCTGGAGCGCAGACCCTTCGTTACGCTCAGAAGAAGCCCTGGCGCTACCGAGGGCGATGGCCCACCATTTTGCCTTACCCGCCGGCTTGAAAGTATTTATGGCTTCCGAAGTGCCTCCCGGCACCGGTTTAGGCTCGTCTAGCGCCGTAGCCGTCTGTCTGGCAGCGGCGTTCAGCACCTTCCGGGGGGAGCGTTTAAGCCGCCGGCAATTGGCCGAACTGGCGGCCTTCATCGAAATCGAGAAACTGGGGATGCCCATCGGCAAGCAAGACCAGTATGCTTCGGCCTTTGGCGGGCTGAATGCAATTACGTTTGCAACGACAGGCGTGACGATCGAGCCGCTAAACCTTACGCCAGAGGTTATAGCCCGGCTAGAACAGCGGATCATGCTGTTCTTTACGGCCACTTCGCGCAACTCCTCCCTCATCTTGCAGGAGCAGCGTCGGTCCAGTGCCAGGGGCCGCAAACCGGTTATCGAATCCTTACACGCCATCAAGGCGAGGGCCCAACAGATGCGGACGGCGCTGAGGGCGGGCGACGTGGATCGGTTAGGCGAGCTGTTGGATGAATCCTGGCAACACAAAAAGCGGTTAGCTTCGAAGATCAGTAACCCTTTCATCGATGAATGTTATCAGATGGCCCGGAAAGCTGGGGCCCTCGGGGGTAAAATCGCCGGGGCCGGGGGGGGAGGCTTTCTCCTGCTCTACTGCCCCCCCGATCGGCAACCCATGGTCCGATCCGCCTTAGAAACCAAGGGATTGCGCCAGATGGACTTTCGCTTCGATTTCCAGGGCGTACAGGTGTTGCTGAACACCCTCACCTTGGATAGAAAAGCCGGGAACTCCCCCAGGTGCCCCCCTTTCAAGGGGACCTTTTTTGAACCTGACCCCTCCGACGCCCCTTTCCTACCAGGGACGGGGAGGGTGGGGACCTAAACCACTCCCAAGTTCCCCCTTCCCGGCGCGGGAAGGGGGGAGGAGAGGGTTAAATCGGTAAAAAAGAGACCCCTAAAAGCAGGGGCCCCCCGGGTCGTTTACGAGGGAAAACGTAAAACGTAAACGTAATGCCTAACGGGACCCCCTCCAATGGCCTGGAACTCTTTTTACGTTTTACGGTTCACGTTTACGTACTATGGAACACATAGCCAAGTACCTCGATGAGGTCAGCCAGCTCATCGCCAACTTGCCACAAGCCGATATTCAGGCTGTGATTAAGGTGCTGTTGGAGGCGTACCGTCAAGGTCGTACCGTATTTATCATGGGGAATGGCGGTAGCGCCTCCACAGCATCCCACTTTGCGTGTGATCTGGGTAAGGGGACGAGTCAACCGGGACGGCCCCGCTTCCGGGTGATCTCCCTCGCAGATAATATTCCCCTGATGACGGCCTGGGCCAATGACTCGGCCTACCGGGATATCTTTGCCGAGCAATTAATTAACCTGGTCCGGTCCGGGGATGTGGTTATCGGAATCAGCGGCAGCGGTAACTCCCGCAATATCACAAAAGCCCTGAAACGGGCGCGGGAAGCAGGGGCCATTACTGTGGGTTTTTGTGGCTTCGATGGGGGCCGCCTCAAGGACCTGGTGGATTATTGCATCCATGTCAAGAGCTCTTGTATCCAGCAAGTCGAAGATGCCCATTTGGTGTTACAACACTTGATCTGTGTGACCCTGCAGGAGGAGCTGAGCAGGCTTTGAGCGACGAGCCTTCCGTCTCGATAGTCCTATCCTCCCCCGCAGAAGGAATGGCATCGCTTGGGCCACGAAGAGGCGAATCTGAAAAAGTAACCTGAGTTATCCGTTGGCGATGACCTCTGGGAGGGACGACCTGCCAGGCAGCGTCTACCGCAACGGACAACGAGCGACGAACAGATGTATACCCTTGGAATCAATGCGGTTTATCATGATCCGGCTGCGTGTTTGGTGAAAGATGGCCAGGTGATCGCAGCGGCGGAGGAAGAGCGCTTCACGCATATCAAGCATGGGAAACGCCCCATTCCCTTTTCAACCTATGAATTACCGTTTCACGCGATCGACTATTGTCTGGGCGAGGCTGGGATCACACTCCCTGAGGTCGATCATATAGCTTACTCCTACGATCCCTTTCTGCGGTTGGGCCGTCATCGTCACGACGCAACTCTAACGCTCCCCCTGGAGCCGAGCGCGCACCCTCCCCCCGCCGAATGGGAATCTGCCTGGGATCCGCTCTTTTTGTCCTCCATCGTCAATGCGCCCCGGCACCTGGCCGGCGGTGTGCCCCATCACTTACGGGCCCGTTTTCGAGGCGCCCGTCCAGAGGGTCCGTATCGTTGGCATTTTGTAGAGCACCATGTGGCCCACGCAGCCAGTGCCTTTCACGCTTCTCCCTTTGATCGTGCCGCTGTATTAACGCTCGACGGGCGTGGCGAGAGGGCTACAACCAGCTACAGCCTGGGCCATGGGAACCGGTTGGAGAGGCTGGGACAGGTCGATATGCCCCATTCCCTCGGTCTCCTGTACGAGCAGGTTACTTCCTACCTTGGCTTCCTGCACGCCTCAGACGAATACAAAGTCATGGCGCTGGCATCCTTTGGTAGCCCGCGCTATCTGGACGATTTCCGTGAGATCGTCCAAGTGGGGCTAGATGGCCTGTATACGATCCGGCCTCCGCTCCTCGAAGAGCGTTTTGGGCCGGCGCGCGTCCCGGGCAAACCCCTGGAGCAACGTCATTGTGACATTGCCCGCTCGCTTCAGGCTGTACTGGAGGAAACGGTCTTGCAGATCGCAGGCTGGCTACGCCAAGTCACCGGCTCTGAGAATCTATGCATGGCCGGTGGCGTCGCCCTCAATTGCGTGATGAATGCGCGGTTGCGCGATCAGGGGCCGTTCAAACATATTTGGGTGCAGCCTGCAGCAGGGGATGCCGGGACGGCGCTCGGCGCCGCCCTCTGGATCGATGCCAAAGAGCGTCAGGGTCTGGACGACCTGCCGCATCACCTGGAGACGATAGATCGCTCGGGTACATCGGGCCGTCCCTACGAGATGGACCATGCATTTCTAGGTCCCGCTTATGGCGATGACGAAATCGAGCGGTTTTTACAGGGGGCGAAGCTCCCATACCGACCCCTGCCGAACCTTGCCGAGGAAGCTGCCGAGCTTTTAGCGCAGAACCGGATCATGGGCTGGTTCCAGGGACGGATGGAATTCGGTCCGCGAGCGCTTGGGGGACGCTCCATCCTGGCCTCACCCATCCAGGCTGCCATGCGCGATCGGCTCAACGAAATCAAAGATCGCGAAGATTTCCGACCCGTGGCGCCTGTGATCCTTGAGGAAGAGGTTGCCAACTGGTTTTCCGGCACAGGTCCCTCGCCGTTTATGCTCTTTGTATATAAGGTATTACCGGACAAGATTAAGTGGATTCCGGCGGTGTGCCACGTGGATGGCACAGCGCGGGTCCAGACCATCAACCGCGCGCAGAACCCGGTGTATTATGATCTGCTCAAGGCGTTTCAGGCGCGTACCGGGGTCCCTGTTCTCATTAACACCTCGTTCAACACCCGCGGTGAGCCCATCGTATGCTCGCCGCGGGATGCGCTCGAATGCTTTTGGACCTCCCCTCTGGATGCGTTGGTAATCGGTTCATTCCTGGTGGAGAAACCAAAATAGTTGTGATAAAAGATGGAAGGTAGAAGATTGAAAATGGATCCACTACCTTCGATCCTCGACGCTCATGATGGTTCGTGCTTCCGTGGTAGTCCCGACTTTTAAACGCCCTGAGCTCCTTGATCGGTGTCTGGCCGCGTTGGTAACGCAAAAGTTTGACCCGTCTGCCTATGAGGTGATCATCGCCGACGATGCGGCCTGCGCTGAGACAAAACGACTGTTAGAGTTCTGGTCTAAACGGGTAGATGCGCCCCTGTTACGCTATATCCCTGTGACGCAGACGCATGGTCCTGCTGCCGCCCGAAATTGCGGCTGGAGGGCCGCCTGGGGTGAGGTTATCGCCTTTACCGATGATGATTGTATACCGACCCCAGACTGGCTGGGGGCCGGGATGGAGGCCTTCAGGCAGGGAGTTATCGGCGTCTGGGGGCGGATCATCGTCCCCTTACCACGAACTCCGACCGACTACGAACGTAACGCGGCTGAACTGGAGAAAGCGGAATTCGTGACGGCCAATTGCTTTTATCGGCGCGACGTCCTCGCCGAAGTAGGAGGGTTCGATGAGCGGTTTACAAGGCCCTGGCGCGAGGATAGTGATCTCTTTTTCACAGTGTGGGAACATTATGGAGGGCGAAGCGAGGGGGGGGCCGGGCGGGGGTTTACCTCCCTGTGCTCCCATGAAAAACCTGGCCCAGAAAGGACGACCCCGCCTCTCCTTGTGTATGCCCCTGAGGCGGTCGTCCTCCACCCTGTGCGACCGGCCCCCTGGGGTGTCAGCTTGGGTCAGCAGCGCAAGAGTATGTTCAACGCTTTGTTGTACAAGAAGCATCCGACGCTATACCGCCGGCGGATCCAATCGGCGCCGCCTTGGTCTTACTACTGCATTTTAGGTGCGCTGCTCGTCCTGTTCGTAGGTATAGGGACCGGGCAAGAAGGATTGGCCCTGATGGCGGCGGGTACCTGGGGGTTTATGACGGGCCGTTTCTGTGGACGGCGATTACGCCGGACCTCCCATACGCCCCGCCACGTCGCCGAGATGATCGTAACCTCTGCGATAATCCCGTTGCTGTCCATTTTCTGGCGCATCTGCGGCGCCCTCAGGTTTCGTGTGTTCTTTCTCTAACTTTAATCCGTAATCCCTGTAGTCCGCCATCTGCGGCAGTAGGAGGCCCCTCGGGCCATCCTACCATGGATAACAGGCCACGGACACTAAACGAGGGACAAACATGCGACTTCCTACTTACCTTCAGATCGAGCCGGTTGGGCAGTGTAATCTCCGTTGCCAGATGTGCCCGATTCAATTCCGAAAGGATGGCCCCCCTCACGGGCCCCCGGCCTTTATGGCGTTCGAGGCCTTTACCCGTCTCATCGACCAGTTCATCGGCCCTTCGACGGGTTCAGGGCCGGGCTTAAAAGAGCTGCACCTGCAGGGACTGGGCGAACCGATGATGCACCCGCGCTTCTTCGACATGGTGTCCTACGCGGCGAACCAGGGGGTTAAGGTCACGACCAACTCGAACTTGACCCTGCTGAGCGCTAAGCGTGCAGAGCGCTGTGTGCACAGCGGTCTCGATACCCTTCACGTCTCCATCGATGGAGCTACCGCTGAAACGTACGAACGCATCCGAATGCACGCCCGGTTCGCGCGGGTGCTGCACAATCTGCAGTTGCTCCTGGAGACGCGGCGGAAACTTGGAAGCGAGCGCCCGCATCTGCGCCTGGTGGTGGTGGTGATGCGGCAGAATCTGCACGAGTTACCCGATCTCGTGAGGCTGGCGCATCGCTGGTCGATGGAGGGGGTATTTGTCCAGCATCTCTGCCATGATTTCGGAGAGTCCAACTTGCCTGCGCCCTATGCGCCCATGCGGGAATTTGTTCGGGCGGAGACGCTGCTCGAAGAAGATCCCCGGCGCATCGAGCGTTATTTTAGAGAGGCGAGGGACGTAGCAAGGAGCTTAGGCATGGATCTGCGCTTACCCCGCGCCCGACCGCGCCTCCATCCGCCCGGGGTCCCAGGGTCTGGGCGATGCGACTGGCCGTGGAGGGGGGCTTACCTCAGCTACCAGGGCTATGCTATGCCGTGCTGTATGATCTCGACGCCGGATCGCATCCACTTTGGTAACATGGCGGAGCTGGGGGTCGATAAAATCTGGAACGGCGAGGCTTATCAAGCCTTCCGCCGCCGGCTGGATTCCGAGGAACCTCCCGAAATCTGCCGCTCCTGTTCTGTGTACCTGGGTACGTTCTGAGACCCCCGTCCGTTCGGAGGTACGCCGTAAACTCCGTAGCCCTCCCCGTTCACCCTGAACCTAACCGAAGGGTGAACCCTTCGGGGCAAGCCAGGAGCCGGGGCAAGGGGCCGCCCTTCGAGAACCTCGGGGGGAACGGGACGCAACCGGAGGGTCTATGTCGACTAAGGATAGATGGACATTAACGACATGTTCGTTAAATCGGCACTAGCCGGCCTCCCTGGACCCAAGGGGTAGGAACCTCCTCCTCCTTCGGTGAAGGGAGGGTCGGGCGAATTTCCCCCAGGATGAAAACGGTCGATGTTCTCCTGCCCACTTTCAATCGTCTCCAGTCTCTGATCATGACCCTTTCCGGGGTCGCTGCGCAGACGTTGGCGGACCTCCACGTTATTGTAGCCGATCAGAGCCGGGAGCCGGCCGAGGATTCGCAGGTGGTTCAGACGCTGCTGCGCGTGATCGAGGTCCGGGGCGGTTCTGTGGAATGGCATCGTCGCGGACCCTCCCAGGGCATTGCCGAGCAGCGTGAGTTCCTGCTTCAACGTGCGACCGCCGATTGGGTGCTATATCTTGATGATGATGTATTCATGGAACCCTGGGTGATCCAGCAGCTCCTGGCCGTTTTACGAGCCGAGCGTTGTGGCTTTGTAGGCGCGTTCCCGGCTGGATTATCCCACCGTCACGATGTACGACCCCATCAGCAGCTCATTGAGTTTTGGGAGGGACCTGTACGTCCAGAAGCGGTTAATCCGGGCTCCCCTGAATGGGAGCGCTGGCAGTTGCACCGGGCGGCGAACCTCTACCATGTGAGTCAAGCGCTTCCATCCGGGGAAGTTCGGCGGTACAAGGTCGCCTGGGTCGCCTCCTGTGTGCTTTACGACCGGGCGAAGTTATTGGAAGTCGGCGGATTTTCGTTTTGGACGCGGTTGCCTCGGTTTCACTCCGGAGAGGAGGTTTTGGTGCAGAACCTTCTGATGCGCCGATGGGGCGGATGCGGCATCATGCCTTCAGGGACGTACTATGCCCAGGTCCCATCGACCGTTTTGAATCCCGCCGGTACGGTCGATGGACATGCCCTGGACCTGCTCCCGGAGATGGTCCTGCGGTATGCGCCGGAGACCGTCGGATCCAACCCCGAGAGGTCCTGCTAGATGTTATTTTTAGAGAATCACCTATGAAGGATCCCTTGGCACCTGGATTGCTCTCTCGCCTGCCCACGGCCCCGCGAAAAGTGGTCCTAGTACGCGCCTCGCGAATTGGAGACTTTGTGTGCGCGACCCCGGCGTTCCGAGCCCTTCGGGCAGCGCTGCCGCAGGCGGAGATCACTCTCATTGCATTGCCCTTTGTGCGGGATTTGCTCGCGAGGTCCCCTCATCTGGATCGGTTTGTGGCTTTCCCCGGGTTTCCCGGAATCGCGGAGCAATTCTTTGAGGCGCGGCAGGCGGTGGGTTTTTTTCGGAGGATGCAAACGGAGCGATTCGATCTGGCAGTACAGATGCACGGTTCCGGCGTATATGCGAATCCGTTCACGCTCATGTTGGGGGCTCGGGTGACGGCAGGGTTTATTCGAGAAGGCGACCCCGCAGGCCGGTTAGATGGGGCGCTGCCGATGCCCCGAAGAGGGCACGAAGTCCAGCGGGTGCTGGCGCTAACCACGTTCCTGGGCGCGCCCCCGCAAGGGGAGGAGGTAGAGTTCCCCCTGTGGCCGGAAGATCGTGCTGCGGCGGAGGAGCTCCTGGCGGAAGCCGAACGCCCCCTCATCGGGCTTCACCCGGCTGCAAGGGAGGCCACCAAGCGGTGGGCGCCCGAACGCTTCGCGGCGGTGGGCGCGGCGTTGCGGCGGCGATATGGGGGGACCCTCGTGGTGCTCGGCGGACCCGAGGAGCGACCGACGTCGGAGAGGGTCGTACAACACGCGGGCGGGCCCTGTTTGAACCTGACAGGGAGGATCTCGCTGGGGGAATTGGGCGGAATCCTCGAACGGTTGGCGGTGCTGGTAACGAACGACTCGGGGCCGGCGCACATCGCGTATGCCCTGGGAACGCCCACGGTCACGGTGTTCGGTGGGACAGATCCGGCGATGTGGGGGCCGCCGGGTGGGGGCCGATACCGCGTGCTGGCCCACGCCGTCTCTTGTCGTCCATGCGACGATGCGGTATGCCCCGTAGGTTACACGTGCCTGCGGGGCATGACGGTTCTGCAAGCCATAGACGCCGCCGCAGACATCTTGCGGTAGGAGCCTAGCCTACTGTTTGAGAAAATCATCGGCCGGAACATGATCCGGGCCTGGGAGATAAGCTGGTGCAAAGTTTGCATGGCTGCAGATGAGGCCGGGTCCGGATTGGGAAGGGGTCCACTTCATTCTGATATGAACGCCATGATAAGTCCTATAGAACGACGCCGTCAACTCCCTGTGGGAGCGGAAGTATTGCCGGGGGGCGGGGTTTACTTTCGGGTCTGGGCGCCCTGTCGTAGAAGGGTAGAGGTCGTATTGGAAGGGGGCCCTGGGCGTAGTCCCGATAGCGCCTCTCTGGCCGTCGAGTTGGAACCTGAGGCGGAGGGTTACTTTTCGGGCCTGGTCTCGACAGCGAGCGCCGGTACGCTCTACCGCTACCGGCTCGATGGGGCCCAGGCGTTGTATCCAGATCCAGCTTCGCGCTTTCAGCCGGACGGGCCGCATGGCCCTTCCCAGGTGATCGATCCCTGGAAGTTCCAATGGACGGATGGGGCCTGGACGGGCGTCTCTCTCGAGGGGCAGGTCCTCTATGAGATGCACATCGGAACCTTCACGCGGGAGGGGACGTGGGAAGCTGCGAGCCGAGAGTTACCGGAGCTGGCGGCCAGCGGGATAACCGTGGTAGAGGTCATGCCGGTGGCAGATTTCCCCGGTCGTTTTGGCTGGGGATATGATGGGGTCAATCTTTTTGCGCCGACCCGGCTTTATGGAGAACCCGACGACTTCCGCCGCTTCGTCGATCGGGCCCACGCCGTAAACCTGGGAGTGCTCCTCGATGTGGTGTATAACCATCTGGGGCCAGAGGGAAATTATCTTAAGCAGTTTTCTGAAGATTACTTTACGGATCGCTACACCACCGACTGGGGAGAAGCCATCAATTTTGATGGAAAGAACTCGGGCCCCGTTCGAGAGTTCTTCCTCGCGAATGCCGGCTATTGGATTAGCGAGTTTCACCTGGACGGCTTGCGCCTGGATGCCACCCAGAACATCTATGATACCTCGCCCGAGCATATTCTCGCTGCGATAGCGCGGCGGGTGCGGTGGGCGGCTCGCGCTGGGGGGTCCGGGGTAAGGCGGTCCACCCTGATCGTTGCGGAGAACGAGCCCCAGCAGGTGAAGTTAGTACGTCCCCTGGAACAGGGAGGCTACGGGATGGATGCGCTATGGAACGACGATTTCCATCACAGCGCGATGGTTGCTCTGACCGGACGCAACGAGGCTTACTACACCGATTATCTTGGTAAGCCCCAAGAATTCATCTCAGCCGTTAAGTGGGGCTATCTTTACCAGGGACAGCATTATAAATGGCAGAAGCAACGTCGGGGGACGCCCGCCTTCGGATTAAACCCTGCAACCTTCGTGACGTTTATTCAGAACCACGACCAGCTTGCCAACTCAGGGCGTGGCCAGCGTTGTCACCTCCTGACCAGTCCTGGCCGGTACAAAGCGATGACTGCCCTCCTGCTCCTCGGACCGGGGACGCCTATGCTCTTCCAGGGGCAAGAGTTCGCCGCGTCCAGCCCGTTTTTTTATTTTGCCGATCACAAGGGAGAGCTTGCAAAACTGGTGTGCAAGGGGCGTGCAGAGTTCCTCTCCCAGTTTCGGAGTCTGGCCCTCCCCGAGGTACAGGCCTGCCTTCCTGATCCTGCGGATCCGGCGACTTTCGAACGCTCAAAGCTGGACCTCTCCGAGCGACAACGCCACGCTGAAATGTACGCCCTACATCGCGACCTGTTGGAACTTCGCCGCGAGGATCCCGTATTCCGCGCCCAACGTCCGGGTGGCGTGGACGGCGCAGTCCTTGACCCCGAGGCGTTTGTCCTTCGCTTCTTCGGGGGCCACGGAGAGGATAGGCTCCTGCTCGTCAACCTTGGCCGAGACCTGCATCTGGATCCGGCTCCAGAGCCCCTGCTGGCCCCCCCGGAGCATATGCAGTGGGAGATATTATGGTCCAGCGAAGATCCTCGCTACGGAGGATGTGGAACGGCACCTCTGGATACAGAGGAAAATTGGCGAATACCCGGTCATGCAGCTGTAGTACTCATTCCAAGGGTCTTAGACTATAAAGAAATCAAAGTTCTCTAAACCACCAAGGGCGCGAAAGGCGTATGGGAAGGTGGAAGTATGGACGTTAGTACTCCCGCACTCCCATACTTTAGTTTCCCTACTTTTCGGGTTCTTCGTGGTTAAATCGTTGTAATGGATGATTTGACTCGCAGAGTGCCGGGGCCTGGCGCGGAGGTTCTCACCCCAGGGGAGCTTTTAGCCCGGGAATGGTTAGTGACCAATGGCCTCGGCGGTTATGCCTCAGGGACGATCTTTGGCGTCGTCACGCGCCGTTACCACGGCTTGCTCATCGCAGCACTGCCCAATCCCTTCGGGCGGAGGGTTATGCTCAACCACCTGTCGGAGCTGGTAAGGCTTCCCGATGGGACCCTGGTGCAGTTCGGCGGCGTGGAGCGCCTGGGCGGGTCGTTGGAGCTCCATGGGATGTCCCATCTGACGGAGTTCCGTCTCGAGGCCGGCTTACCGGTCTGGCGCTACGAAGTGGGGGGGATCGTCCTCGAGAAGAGGGTTTTCCTCCCCCATATGCAGAATACCGTACACATTAACTACCGACTGGTGTCCGGCGAGGGACCGGTTCGGCTGAAGCTACGCCCATCCGTACACTTCCGCCCCCACGAGGCGCCGGTCAACGAACCGCACCCGGAACCTTATATGCTAACCGCCGTAGAGGATCGCTACGAGCTCTCGGCGGGTTCTCAATTACCTCCGTTACGGATGCGGTTATACGGTCGGAGGGCTGCTTTCACTATAGACACCCAAAGGTTTCAGAATATTTTCTACCGGGTTGAGGAGCGTCGGGGTTACGAGGCCATAGGAGATCTCTGGAGCCCGGGCTATTTTCGGGTCGATGTGACCGGGGACGGCGATGCTACCCTGGTCGCTTCCGCGGAAATGTGGGAGACGATCCTGGCCCTCCGTCCCGAGGATGCGATTCTGGCCGAGCGCAGGCGCCGTCAACAGTTGATCACCCTGGCCCATCCCCAGGCGCAGACCGGCCCGGCTGCCGAACTGGTCCTGGCAGCGGATCAATTTATCATCACCCCTGCCGGCCGTATTGAGGATGCAGCGCGCGCCCGCGCAGCGGGGGATGAAGTGAGGACCGTCATTGCCGGCTACCACTGGTTTACAGACTGGGGCCGTGATACCATGATTAGCCTGGAGGGATTGACGCTGACGACCGGACGCCAGGTGGAGGCCGGATGGATTCTCCGGACGTTCTCCCACTACATCCGCGAGGGTCTCATCCCGAACCTGTTCCCGGAGGGTGAGAAGGAAGGCCTGTACCACACCGCCGATGCCACACTTTGGTTCTTCCATGCCGTGGATCGCTACCTTGAGATCACCGACGATCGCCAGACCCTCAAACTCTTGCTCCCCAAGCTTCTCGATATAATTCAGTACCACCTTCGTGGTACCCGCTTTGGAATCGGCGTGGATCCGAAAGATGGGCTCCTCCATCAGGGTCAGGAGGGGTATCAACTCACCTGGATGGATGCGAAGGTGGGGGACTGGGTCGTAACCCCCCGCCGCGGTAAGGCCGTGGAGATCAATGCCCTCTGGTACAACGCCCTACGCCTCCTTGAAGGGTGGGTGCGCGAGGAACAGGGAGAAGAAGCCGCAAAACCTCTGGCCGAGCATGCTGAACGGGCGCGCAACTCGTTCAACGAGCGCTTTTGGTATGCGGAGGGGGGATATCTGTACGATGTCGTGGATGGGGAACAGGGCGATGATCCGGCTTGCCGTCCGAACCAGCTGCTTGCCATCTCGCTTCGCCATCCGATTCTCGACCCGCAACGCTGGGAGCCGGTTATCCAAGTCGTGCGCCAACGCCTGCTTACCCCCGTGGGGCTCCGCTCGCTGGCACCGGATCACCCCGATTATAAGCCAACTTACGATGGAGATCTCCGCGCCCGAGACGCGGCCTATCACCAGGGAACGGTATGGGCCTGGCTTATCGGCCCCTTCATGGATGCATGGCTTAAAATACACCCGGAAGATCGTACGGAGGCCCGGCGATTCCTCGAGGGATTTGTGCCCCATCTCAGTGAGGCCTGTATAGGTTCCATCAGCGAAATCTTTGATGCTGCACCCCCGTTTACCCCCCGGGGATGCATCGCCCAGGCATGGAGCGTAGCGGAAGTCCTCAGGTGCTGGGTAAAGACTGCAGAAGGGAGCATCCGCTAGTACAAAGTCCCGTTCCTGCGGATCAACCGCTCCCTCACGGCCGCGGCTCTGAGGACTTGCATCACCTACCAATCTGAGCCACGGCCGTCAGGGAGGGATTCTAGGAATCCAAATGAAAGGGACGAGGGACTAGTCCTTTGTAAAGTTAGGTTTGTGTCATTTTTGGCCCTCACCCCCGGCCCCTCTCCCACGCGGTGGGAGAGGGAGGTGGGGAGGGAAAGCAGAACTATTGGTCAAAATGAAGTAAACAGGGGACTAGTACTTTGTAAAGTTCATCTGGATGAATCCTTCAAAGCTCCGTAAGGAGCGACCTGTTGGTAGCTAAGGTTAACCTAAACAAGCCTCCAAGCTCCGTAAGGAGCGACCTGTTTGTAACCGATGAAATAGGCCGTTCCTAACAAAGTAATAGTGCTTTATAAAGTTCGTATTGTGTCGTTTTCTGCCCTCACCCCCGGCCCCTCTCCCACGCGGTGGGGGAGGGGAGTTAGGCGGATCCCCGGCCAGCTCCTGGAGCGCCCCTTTTCCCTTGGTGAACACCCCCTCTCCCACAAGGGGAGAGGGGGTGGGGGGGTGAGGGGAGCGCGGTTATTTAAATTTAACTTTACAAGGCGCTAGGACTTCTGTAGATAGAAACTAAAGAGGCCGTTGGAGCGGTTGATCAACCGCTCCAACGGCCTTTCTCCATGTGAGGGTCTGAGGGTCCGTTTTTGCTCTATTATCTCTGCTCGGAGGAACCCTTTTCTGTGCCCTGTCCTGCGCTACCTTCTGCGCCGCCCTTCATATATCCGAGATGGACTGTAATTTTGTCACCTTCTTTAAGGTCTTGACCCGCTCCGGGCAGATGCACCATGAGGGTACCTTCATCGGTCTTCAGACTCACCATATCCTTGTCCTTATCTATCTTGGTGATGGTACCCGTCATATTGTGTTCGGCTTTGAAATTCATTCCGGCAGCGGCCCCCTGTCCGGCACCCGCTCCCTGTGCGCCAGGGCCTGGAACTGTGACACCGCTGGGTTGGGTACTGGGTTGAGCTCCGGTTTGAACGGGCTCACCCTTTAACTCCTGCTTGGTTTCTCCAGGTCTTTGCCCTGTTTCTGTTCTGGTCTCGCCAGGAACTTGTTCAGGGGGTTTAGGCGGCTGAGCTAAGCTTGCGCCTCCAAAAACCGCAACGAAGATAACGGCTAATAACAAAATCCCTAGTTTTTTGAACATACCAACCTCCTTCTTCGGGGATTATTCAAGTTAATGATACCCCTTTCATTTTGAAATACAGCGTAAACGCGTGATCCCTCTCCCCGTTCGCCCTGAGCATGTCAAAGGACATTCCGCCGGGACCGGGTATGCGTGGACGCGAAGGGTCGTCTTTCGACCCAGCTCAGGGCAAACGGGGGTACCACCCTGGGCAACAACGGGGATATCGTTATGTGCGGCATTTCAATCTGAAATTGGTATAGCTTACTAACTTGATAATGCATGAGATGCCTACATTTACTTAACCTATCCGAGTTTAAGAGCAACTTTAGTGCCAAGCCAGGTTAAACCCGGTATCCCTTTTCCTTACCTCCCCCTCCTTTCAAGGGCGTTTTTTTGACCTGACCCCCACTCCCCTTCCCTCGCCGGGAAGGGGAGTGGGAGAACACCTACAATCCCCAAGTTCTCCTTTCCTGACGCGGGAAGGGGGTTAGAAGGAGGAGTTTTTGTTAGGGCGTTGGCCTGGGCCGGTCGAAGGTGCTGCACAAAGATTCAGTTTTCACGCCCCTCTGCTCCCCTCTCCCACCGCGTGGGAGGGGGGTCGGTCGAAGATGCTTTAAAAAATTCAGTTTTCACGTCCCTCTGCTCCGGACAAGTACCAGGGGGAAGATCTCTTGCATCATGCTGCACAAAGATTCAGTTTTCACGCCCCTCTGCTCCCCTCTCCCACCGCGTGGGAGAGGGGCCGGGGGTGAGGGGAAGGTTTAAAAGTTACGCAAGGTACCAGGTGGCGTTCTAGTACTGTTTCTTTTCTTGTCCGGACTGGCTCCCCTGTTGTTGGCCGGATTCGTGGCCTGACTGACTGGATTGCGTTTGAGGCTGACCGGATTGTCCTTGCTGCCCCGGTTGTGTCTGGGTCGGAGAACCTTGTCCGGTTCCCGTCTCACCCGGTTTGGTGGGTTCCGTCGGCCTTATTTGCCCCTGCTCTCCCACGCGTCCTTGCTCTTGACCGGCAGCCCCTGAAGGTGCGGGTTCCAGGCTTTGAATGGTTTGTTTCCCACCGACTTCCTCCGCCTTGAAGGCCACCTTATCCCCGGGCTTGATCTCCGAGATGGATTTCCACTGGCTACCCGGAAATTTAACCGTATCTGCAACGCTAATGGTTACTTCTTCCCCTTTTTTCTTGCCTCCAAAATCTTTATCGAGGATGAGAGTGATCGTCCCCTTCGCCGGGTCCAGACTCTTCACCGTCCCTACAGGGATATCGGCGCCCGGTTGCGCAGTCATGGGGGTAACTTTTTCACCGCCCATTCCGGTTGATTTCTCAGACTCCCCCGTTTTTGTTGTGGACTGACCCCCGGTTGTAGCCCCAGATTGAGTCTGTGGCTGGGAGGTCTCTTTGTGTTCAACCGACTGGGCCAGGCTCGTACTGACCAGAGCGGTTACGAAAATAAGAGCTACTAATAAAACACGGACTTTTTTGAGCATAACTACCTCCTTAAAAAGAAAAAGGATTCTCGAGACCTGTGGGAGAATTACGTCTCCCGGCTGAGTTTATTTTATCTCGACATTCCTTTCCTAAATCTCCTTAGTTAATACGTAGTACATCGTCCCTTTCACTTTGATTCATGGAATCCCTCCCTTACGGTCGTGGCTCAGAGGCGTAGGTCGTGGCTCAGAGGCGTAGGTGACGTAAGTCCTCAGAGCCGCGACCGTGAGGGAGCGGTTGATCAGCATGAACGGGACGATATAATAGGTAAAGTTAACTTAAAGATGGACACCTACGGATTACCCGACCTAACTGAGCTTTAAGAGCAACTTTAATGCCAGGCATCCCCTAACGTTCCGGTCCTGTTAAATCTTGTAAAATCCCGGAAGGGTATTCGATAACGGCTCGGCGATGGGTCGGGCGAAACCCCCATCCGGCCAGACCTTAAAATAAAAAAGAGGCCAGGACCCTGGCCTCTTTGGCTTACGCTCCATCACCCTCAGAGGCTGCTGGTACTGTTTCTTTTCCTGACCGGGTTGGCTGCTCGGAGATTGACCTTGCTGAGCCGGCGGCTGCTGGCCTTGCTGAGATTGTTGCTGACCTGCTTGTCCGGCCCCACGGCCCTGCTCTCCACCGCCGGCGGTAGGAGGCCCGAAGGCTTGAATGATATGCTTTCCATCAGCCTCCTTGACCTGGAATTCCAGGACGGCGCCCTGTTTGAGATCCTCTAAAGATCTCCCCGGGCCTACTAAGTTATCGGCCAGGTTAAAAGTCATCTCTTGGCCCTTTTTCTTATTTCCATAATCCTCCATTAATTCAGATGTAGTGTTTACCCATTTAGGGAGCAACTTTAATACCACAGCGGTCTAACGGAGCAGGCAGGCTCCGGCAGGCAAGGCGACGAGGGGGGCCTTTGGGGAGATTTCCCAGGGTCGTTTCTGGCAGGAGCGGGATGGGTCTAAAGGGAACAAAAAGAGGGTGGGGTTCTCATCCACCCCCTCCGAAAACTAAGGATTCTAAGAACCCTATATAAACAAGGAGCTTGACGGGTTCTTGCTTCCAGGCCCCAGGGGGGTTTTTAGCCACTGAGTTCCTGGCTTTCCGGATACGGAAATCTTTTTACCACGCCTTCTGCATGCTGGCGGTAATTACGTACGTTCACGTTGTATTTTTTAATAATTTTCCTGAAATTGCTCTTATCCAGCCCGAGGTCCCTTGCAGCTGCTCCGATGTTACCTTTATACTTGGTGAGAATCCAGTCCAAAAGCTCCAGGTGGAAGTTTTCTATGGCCTTTTCTTTTAAATCCTGGTAGCTCATTTTCAGGAACCCCTGCTCCTTTTTATCCCAAAGGGGATTCAAGATCGCATTTTCCGCGATGGGCTGAGGTAGAGAGCTTAGCGTAATCGTATCCGTTTCCTCAAAGACCACGGCGCGTTCGATAATGTTTTCGAGCTCCCTTACGTTACCTGGCCAGTTATAACTCACCAGCGCTTGCATAGCCTCTGGGGAGACTTTGACTTTCTTTTTTAAGCGCTCGCAGGTTTTCTTTAAAAAATGGTTAACCAGCAGAGGGATATCGTCGCGCCTTTCTCTTAAGGGCGGTAGGACGATGGGGATGACGTTAAGCCGGTAGAGGAGATCTTGTCTGAAATTTCCTTTCTTGACCTCTTCTTCCAGATTTTTATTCGTTGCTGCGATAATCCGAACATCTATTTTGATCGGGTTATCTCCGCCCACCCGGGTGATCTCCTTTTCCTGGAGGACTCGGAGAAGTTTCACCTGGGTCCCCAGCGACATTTCTCCGATCTCATCGAGGAAGATGGTGCCTTTATGAGCGAGCTCAAATTGTCCCTTTTTCTGTCTGTCCGCGCCGGTGAAAGCCCCTTTCTCGTGGCCAAATAATTCACTTTCGATCAAGGTTTCCGGGAGGGCCGCACAATTAACGGTCCTAAGAGGGCCTTTGGCCCGGGGACTATTGTAGTGGATGGCCTTGGCAATCAGCTCCTTTCCGGTGCCGCTCTCCCCTTGAATTAAGACGTTGGAGTCAATCTGAGAGACCTGCTCGATGATTTTAAAGACGGTCATCATCTTAGAGCTGTATCCGATGATATCTTTTTTAAATTTATAACGCGTCTCCAGTTCTTTATTTCTACGCTCCAGCTCTTGGGTCGCCCTTTGAAGTTCTTCCTCCTTCTGCACCACGGTTAATTCCAGTTTTTTCTCTTTGGAGAGATCCCTGGAAATGCTGACAAACCCCATGGGCTCACCATGCTCATCCTTCCTCAGGGTGAATACAGCGTGTATCGGGAAGATTTCCTGATTCTTTCTGACCCCTTTCAGCTCTCCTTCGTAGCGCCCGGTTTTAACGATGGACTCGATCATTTTCTGAATTTGCTCCGGTTCGCTAAATTCTTTAGTATATAGAACCCCGATGGGTTTTCCAAGGACCTCCTCAGGCTCATGGCCGAAGATCCTTCGAGCCCCTTCGTTAAACGTCAGGATGGTCCCCTGCAGGTCCCCTGTCAGGATGGAGTAGTCGGACCAGTCCATAATGCTGCTGAGAAAGTTGTTGGCCCTAACCAGCTCCTCGTTCTTCTCTTTTAACTGGTCCTTGCTCTTTTTTAACCGGACCAGGACCTTGACCCGGGCCTTGAGCTCTTGGGCTTCAAAGGGGGAGACGATATAATCTTCTCCACCCACTTCCAGCCCTTTGACGATGCTCTCCGTATCCCGGTATACAGCGGTTGTAAATAAAACAGGGATATCCTGGGTGATGGGATTTTCTTTGAGCCTTTTACAAATCTCAAATCCATCCATTTCCGGCATGTTTACATCCAGCATGATGCAATCCGGGATTTCTTCCGCGGCTTTCTTTAGAGCTTCCTCGCCCCTTGTGGCGGTGATAATCTCATAATTATCCTCCTTTAGCTTAATGCTGGCGGAGAATATATTATCCCTTCGATCATCGACGATTAAAATTTTTGCCATAACTCTGGACGTAACACAATCCGCAGATGACACAGGTATCCATGGCGCAAGGGTTATCCTTGCCCGCTTGTGCTATGTGTGGATCGTTTTACGCCTAGCCAATAGGTGACCTTTTCCACTAAATCTGTACTATGAATAGGCTTCGTAACATAATCACTGCACCCGGTTTCTCGCACGTTAAGATCGGTTTCTTCTGCGGCCTCGGCGGTAAGTGCGAGGATAGGAATTTCCTTGAACTCCTTCGCCTCCTTGAAAGTCTTCATGGCGGTGTATCCATCCGTGGCGGGCGTTGACAAGTCTATGAGAATTAAGTCCGGTTTAATCTCCAGGGCCTTCCGAATTCCCTCTGGCCCATTATCCGCTGTGATCAGGTTAAGGCCCTCTGGCACCAGAGTAGCTTTGATGGCATATTGGCTGGATATGGTAGCTTCTATCAATAAAACCTTAGAACTCGCTTCTGCAGGTTTGAGCTCAAATTTTCTGAATTCAGCCTCCGTGTCTTTTTCCCCTTCCAGGATATATTCCAACATACCGGGATCGATCTTGTCCTCGTAGGTAGGAATAATAAATATGAACGTAGAGCCCTGCTTCAGTTCGCTGTTAACCCATATCTCCCCTTCCAGCATCTGGACTAACTTTCTGGATATGGCAAGCCCCAGGCCGGTCCCTTGGTAACGCCGGACCATGGAACCCTCGACCTGGACAAACTCTTCGAAAATAACTTTCTGGTGATCCTGTGAAATCCCAATGCCGGTATCCGATATAGCGAATTGAATGTAATCGGGATTCGGGGCCCGCTTGGGGAGGTTGCTGTCCTCCTGCACCCCGTCTGAGCGCATACTTTGGGAAGCGTGGGGAGAGCAATCTTTGGTATATCTTTTGACACTTAGGGCGATCACTCCTTTCTCCGTGAACTTAATGGCGTTGCTCATAAGGTTTAAGATAACCCTTTTGATTTTCTCTTCATCG
>Ga0073934_10004079_pt1 | contig 25035 bp, 19 predicted proteins | sample LarsenN4metaG_FD_76834 | JGI IMG/M metagenome (GOLD analysis project Ga0073934, IMG submission 76834) | Hot spring sediment bacterial and archeal communities from British Columbia, Canada, to study Microbial Dark Matter (Phase II) - Larsen... ... | reverse complement strand
CGATTGCACCCGCGCCCGCCTCTCCGCCGATGGCGCCCTCTTCACCTGCCTCTTCGCCACCCAGGGCGCCGACCTCCGCGCCCTCCTCCGCGCCGGCGCCGCCGACGACGTCATCGAAGCGGCCATCGAAGGTGCGTGGAGACGGCGAGCCGACCGCTACTCCGAGCTTCGTTCCGGCGAGACGCGCGGCATGCCCCGCATCGAAATGTCCTACATCGGCGGCTGAAGGAGGAAGCGTGATCACCGGCATCGTCCTCGCGGGCGGACTCGGAACCCGCATCGGCGGCGACAAGGCATCACGCCTGCTCGCCGGCCGCCCGCTCACCCAGTGGGCAGTCGATGCGCTCGAGCGCGTCGTCGATGAGATCATCATCGCCGTCGCCCCCGGCCAGATCCCGCCGCCGATCAACGCCCGGGTTCCCGCCATCGCTTGCTTCGATCTGCTGCCCGGGCAGGGGCCCTTGACCGGCATCTACACCGGCCTCGATGCCGCGCGGAGTCACTCGGCCGTCGTCGTCCCGTGCGATGCGCCCTTCGTCGAACCGGCACTGCTCAATCTCCTCATCGAGCGCGCGCGCGGTTGGGACGCAGCCGTCCCCGAGGCACACGCCAGGCTGCATCCCACGATCTCGGTCTACACGCGCGCCTGCCTCCCGGCGCTGATCCAGGCGCTGAACGGTGACGACCTGTCGCTGCGCTCGTTCCTGGCTCGCCTCCGGACACGCATCGTGCCCGAACAAGACGTCCGCGCGGTCGATCCCGAGCTGCGGTCCTTCTTCAATGTGAACCGCCTCTCGGATCTCTGCCGCGCCGAGTCCATGATCGCCGCGCTTGCGGCGACCTAATCCGACCGCGGCGAGTTGAGCGGGCCCGTCGCCACGCTACCCGCCGTGCGCTCGAGTTCGGCGGGGTCGCGCGTGAACCCTCCGAACATGTCCTGGTGTCGGTACGCGATCAGGATGTCCATCAACTCGGACGGCTCGCCGCGACTGCGGCGCTCCCGCTCCGCCTTCAGCGTGGCCAGCGCCGGCCAGACGTCTGGCCCGAAGAGCCAGTCCAGGTATGCGTCGGGAATCCGAGGCTGCGTCTCATCGACGTCGCCGTTCGCATCCAGACGCGGTGGCGCAAGCGGCGGCACGTAGTACAGGTTCGGCTCAGTGCCGAACTCCGGGTGCAGCCGGATCGCCACCTTCCAGGTATGCACCAGCTTGTGGACCGCGCTCTTCTCATCATCCAGGTACCCGAAGAATCGGATCCGGCCGGGGCACTGCCGCATGCACGCTGGCGCCACCCCCTGCTCCACCCGCGCGAAGCACAGCACGCACTTCTGCGACAGCCGCCGCCGCGGGTTGAAGTAGATCCGCTTGTACGGGCACGCCTCCGCGCAGAAGCGGTAACCGTGGCAGCGCTCCTCGTCGATCAGCACCGTGCCGTTGTCCTCGCGCTTGTAGATCGCTGTGCGCGGGCACGCCTCCAGGCACGCCGGCCGCGTGCAGTGCATGCAGATCCGCGGCAGGTAGAAGAAGTAGTTGTTCGGCCACTCCCCCTCGCCCTCGTCCTCCTCCCAGTTCATGCCCCACGAGACGTCGGGGGTCTTCTGCAGCACGTTTCCCGCGCCGTTCCACACCTCCTCGTAGTTGTAATCCCACGCCACCCCGAAGTCGTTGTCCGTGGGCAGCCGCCCCGCCCGCGGCTGGCCATCATCGGCGAACCCCCCGCCCGACTCCATCCAGTTCAGCGGCGAGCCCTTGCCCGGCAACGTGTTCACCACGTTCCACCACATGTGCTCCATGCCTTCCTGGTCCGTCCACAGCGTCTTGCAGGCGATCGAGCACGTCTGGCAGCCCAGGCACTTGTTCAGGTCGAACACCATGGCCAGCTGCCGGCGCGGCGTCCCTGCGCGCTCAGCCATCGCTCACCCTCCTCCACCGCGAGAACGCCACGCCCGCCGCGTAGATCGCACCGGCGACCGCGATCGAAACGATCGTGGCCGGGATCGGCGTCGTCTCGCCGCCCAGCGGGAACGGCGCGCGCAGCACCGTCCCGAAGATCGCGTCCATCGCGTCGCGCCACGGCTCGTAGTCGCCCGGGTTGATCCACCCGTACGCGAGCGCGCCCGCCAGCCATCCCGTCCATCCCGCGACCACGTGCGCCGGACCCAGCGCCGCCCGCGCCACCACGACCGCCATCAGCGGCAGCGTGATCGCCGCGAGCGTGATCAGCGCATCCTCGACGGCCAGCCCGTCTGTGCCCACCGCGACCGCCCCCGCGCCGATCGCCGCGATGACAAGCGCCGGCCGGAACCATCGGTACCCGAAGCGCCCGCCTGCCTGCGATGCCGCGTGCAGGTTCGCCGCGACCGCGTCGGCCTCCAGCGCGACCACGATCAGCAGCGCGGTCGCCCCGAGCGGCAGGGCCGTGATGAAACCGGCCACGTCGCGCGTGCTCACCGTGAACACCCACAGCACGCCCACCACCGCATACCACGCCGTCATCGCCCCCGCGCCGATACCGGTGCCCAGCGCCGCATCGCGCGGGCTCCGTGCGTCCATCGCGTAATCAGCGACCACCACCACCCACAGCAGCGGCAGCGCCGCGATCAGGTCGAACCCCTGCGCCCGCGACGGCCAGCCGCCAAGCCCGTCCGCGTCGTGCACCACGGTCACGCCGTACTCGCTGATCCCCGTCATCGTGATCAGCGCGATCATCAGCAACCCCACCCAGAAGGCGAACCAGCCCATCCAGCGGCCGACGAACACCGCCGGCGGCAGCAACGCCAGCGCCAGCCCACCCGCCGCGAGCGCCAGCGCCCACGCCCACCGCTCGCCACCGAGCGCGGGCACCTGCGCCGCCACCTCCGATGCGAATGCGACCATGAACATCGCCCAGCAGGCGTGTCGGGCGAACAGGGCTAGCGCGATGAATGGCCCCGCCGGCACGCCCAGCACCGACGAGATCAGCCCCACGGTGTTCTGCCGGCGCCGCGCCGCCACCGCAGCCACCGTGGCCAGGAAACCCGCGCCCGCCACGCTCCCACCGGCCGCCACGAGCACGGCGTCGCGAAGCGTCAGCGCCGGCACCAGGTAGGCGCCCGGCACGAACGCCAGCATGCTCATCATCAAGCCGCCCCACAGCATCGCCAGCGTCACCGCGCCGTAGGTCCGCGGCGCCGCCAGCGCATCGCCGCCGTGCGCGAAGCTGATCGCCGGCGCGGTGCGCGTCGCCATCACCGTCCTCGCAGGCGCTCGACCAGCGGCTCCTCGAACACGCCCTGGGGATCCGCATAGCCATTCGGCGGCGGCTCCGCATGCACGGATACCGTCGCGTAGATGATGTCTTCCTCGTCGACCCGCGCCTCGGCGAGCAGCGCGCGCCGTGGGTCGGTCGTCGCGTTGATGTTCTGGCAGATCCGCGACTGTCCGTGCGACTGCACGTCGAAGACCGGCCCGACCAGCATCGGCGACATGCCGAAGCGCAGGTGCTCGCGCCCCTGGATCATCCCCGGCAGCCCGTGCCGCAACCACGCCTCGCCGACCGAGATCCCCGGGTTGAAGCCCGCCGGGCGCTCCCACACCCGCTCGTTGTGCGAGGGGTTGATCAGCACCTCCACGCCCATCGCATCCATCCGCTCGATCAGGCTGCGGTGAAACGCGTCGTAGCAGACGAGCGTCCCAAGCCGGCCAATCTTCGTGTCCACCGGCAGGACGTCCGCCCGGTTGCCCGGGCTGAACCCGAAGCGCGGCTCCGTCGGCGGCGCCAGGTTGATCTTCGGCGTGCGCCGCAGGCACGCCCCGTGCGGATTGAACAGATACGACTGGTTGTACACCGCCCGGCTGACCGCGTACCGCCCCTTCACCGCCTCCTCTTCGATGTGCGGCAGGTAGATGCACCCGCCCGCCAGGTACACGCCGTGCTCCCGCGCCAGCGTCGAAAACGTCGAGACGTAGATGTCCTCCGCCTCCAACGCCGTCTCCAGGAACACCGTCCGGATCACCGACGTCCGGAAGCGCAGCAACGCCCCCAGGAATCGCGGCAGGTTGCGCGGGATCGCCCGCACCAGCACCTGGAAGATCGTCTTCGCGTCCCCGATCTGGTGGTACGTCTGCGGCACGAACGCCAGCGGCAGCCCGATCCCCTCCGGATACGCCACGAGCGTCGGAAGGCTGAAGTCCACCTGCCGCGACGCCGCCTCCATCAGCGACGCCATCTTCCGGTAGAAAGACTCCGCGTCCGCATAGTCCGACATCTGCGGTTTCGCCTGGATCGCCACCAGGTTGAGCTTCATGCGACACGCTCCACTTCCACCGAAACCGCGCGATCCACCTGCTGCGGCACCCAGTTCCATCGGTAGTAGTTCAGATGCCCGTATCCGCCCGCGAGATGCAGCCACTTGATCAATCCCGGGATCGCCGCGTCGTACGACCGCCCGCCCGGGAACTGCATCGGCTCCCACGCGTGGTAGATGATCACCTGCCCCGGCCGGCACGACGGCGCCACCTTCACCCGCACCTGGAACGACGAGAAATCATTGCGCACCAGCACCGTCTCGTCGTCGGCGATCCCGCGCGCCTTCATGTCGCCCGGGTGCATGAACAGCGTCGGGTGCCCACGGTGCGTCTGCGCCAGCGTCTTGTTGAGCACCCACATCGAGTGGATCGACCAGCGCTGGTGCCCGCTCGTCATCGTCAACGGGTAGTCGCCGCCCATGCGCGGCGTCGGCTTGTGCACCGGCAGTTCCTCCCCCGCCTCCAGGAACCACTCGTGGTCGATGTAGAACTGGATGCGACGCGCGTAGCTCGGGTACGGCAACTTGTCCCGCACGTGCCACATCAACGGGTTCACCGTCTTGTCCGGCTCGATGTCGGTCGCCTGGTTCATCCCAACCGCATCGATCCCGATGTGCTGGAACCGCACGATCCCCTTCTTGCGCAGCGTCGCCAGCGTCGTCTTCTCCGGCAGCGCGCCCGCCCGCACCGTGTCGAAGATCATGTCCTCGGCAATCTTCTCGTCGTCGTGCGGCCCGATCTCGCCGTTGAACCCGAACCGCTTGAGCAGCCCCTCCAGCTCGTACTCGCGGCCGCGGCGGTCCGTGTAGCGGTTCATGCCGCGCTCGCGCGCCCGCTGCTCGATCTTCTCCGCCAGCAGCCAGTTGATCTCCCATTCCGGCTTCGCCTCGCCCGGCGGTTCGACCGCCTTGTCGGTGAACACCAGAAAGTTCAGGTGCGCCGTTGGGAACCGGAAGTCCGTCTTCTCGTAGTACGCCGCCGCCGGCAGAAACACGTCCGACTGGCGCCCTGTCGCGCTCATCCGGTAGTCGATCGTCACCACGAGCTTCAGCTTCGGCCAGGCGTGCGTGAGCAGGTTCCCCGCGCCGCGCGTGCGCCGCAGCGTGTTCCCGCATGCCCCGATCAGCACCTGTGGCGTCTGGTCCGGACCCGGCTGCGCCAGGTCGTCCCACCAGCCGCGGTCGATCGCCTCCTGGAAATACTCGTCGAACGAGCGCCGCATCTGCGGGTCGGACCACGCGGCGTTGTTCCACGCCTCCTTGAAGCCGCCGTGCCAGTACCAGAAGAAATGCGGCGGGATCGTGATGCCACTCATCGGCATCGGCGTCAGCCCGCTCCGGCGCGCTTCAGCCCGCTCGACCGCCACTGCCAGCATCTCGCTCGTCAGCGTCGGGTCCTCCCCTTTTGCCTCCTCCTCGATCGCGAGCTGGTTCTCCGCGAGCTCCATGAACCCCGGCAGCCCCACCTTCGCCTTCAGCCCGTTGGCCATCACAAGCTGGCTGCTGTTGTGCCCGCGCAGCCCCGTGCCCGGACGGCCGAAATTCCCCGTCAGCGCCAGCAGCAGCGCCATCGACCGCTCGATCAGGTCGCCGTGGTAGTACTTCGGCGTGTTGAACCCCTGCAGGATGTGGATGCGCTTCGCGTCCCTCACCATCCCCGCAAGCCGCACGATCGTCCCCGCCGATACGCCGCTCAGTCGCGCGGCCTGTTGCAACTCGTACTCCTGGAGCCGGTCGCGCAGCCGTTCGAAGGCAGGCCGCACCGACACCCGCGACCCGTCGTGCAGCGTCACCGCGAACCGGCCCTCCAACGCCGGATCCACGTCGCCCAGCCGCAGCGTGTCACGCCGCGCCCGCACGGCCGCATTCGTCGCGACATCCCACACGTAGAGTTGGTCTTCGCGGCCTTCCCCCTCCAGGTCCGGCTGCCGCAGGTAGCGGCCGGTGTCGTCGCGCACCAGCAGCGGCAGGTCCGTCTGCTCCTTCACGAACGCCGCATCGATCGCCCCTTCGTCGATCAGCAGCTTGCACACGCCCAGCGCCAGCGCCGCATCCGCGCCGATCTGCACCGGCACGTAAAGGTCCGTGTGAATCGTCGATGCGTTGTAGTCCGGCGCGATCGAGACGACCTTCGCACCGTTGTAGCGCGCCTCCGTGATGTAATGCGCCGATGGGATCCGGGTGTACAGCGGGTTCATGTGCCAGAGCAGGATCAGATCCGCCTTGTACCAGTCGTCGATCGAGCTGACGAACTGGAACTTCCCGAACGTCTCATACAACCCCACATTGAAGTCCGAGGTCAGCGCATTGTTGTCCAGCACCGTCCCGCCCAGCAGCCGCACCAGCCGCCAACTCGGGATCGCCCCGTGCACAATCCCCCCTTCGCCCGTCCCGAAGTCGTTGATGATCGACTCCGGTCCGTGGCTCTCGATCGCGTCCAGCACGCCGTCCGCAACGATCGTCAGCGCCTCATCCCACGAGATGCGCTGCCACTTCCCCTCGCCACGCGCGCCTGCTCGCTTCAGCGGGTAGGTGATGCGCTCCGCCCCGTACATCACCTCGCTGAAACAGCCGCCCTTCTGGCAGCCGCGCGGGTTCATGTCCGGCACGCCCTCCTCGATCACCGGGTACAGAGCCGCCTGCTCCTCGCGTAGTACCACCCCGTCCTTGGTGTAGATCCGCCATGAACACGATCCGGGGTAGCAGTCCACCAGGTGCGTGCCCCACGTCACCCGGTCCCACGTCCACTTCTCGCGGTACAGATCCTCGAACGAGCTGTACGTCCGCGCCGCCGAAGACGCGACCAGGTCGAACGAGGGCAGCGGCGCCAGCCGGCTCAGCCCGATCGCCGCCAGCGCGGCCCCCGTGCCCTTGAGGAACGTCCGTCTCGTGATCTGACGGCTCACCACGGTTCCTCGCAGACGCAACGCAGCCGGGCTCCCTGTTGGCATTCCGCTGGACATGCCCGCGAGCGGGCGTTCCACGTGCTCATCGTCTGCCGAGCAGGGAGACCGGCTGGCTGCAGACCCCGGCCTCTATGAAATTGATTGCTAGCCTGTCACCACCGTTTGCGGTCCACCCACCTCCACGGGGTCTCGCGTAAACGGTTCAAATAACGTGTGCCAGCGGTACACGATGAGCGTGTCCAAAAGCTCTGACTTGCCCCCGCTTCGCACCTTCGCCAGCTCCCCCTGGAGCGTCGCCATCGCCCGGTGCACCCGCGGCCCGAACAGCCGCTCCAGGTACTCCGGAGGGATGCGCGGCGTCTCGGTGTCCAGGCTCCCGTCCTCCTTCAGGCGGTACGGGCTCAGCGGCGGCACGTAGAAAATGTTCGGCTCCGTGCCGTACTCCGGGTGCAGCGGGAGCGCGACCTCCCACTCGTACACCAGCTTGTGGATGGGGCGTTCAACGTCATTCAGGTATCCCACGAAGACGAGCCGGCCCGGGCACTGCCGCGCGCACGCCGGCGCCACGCCCTGCTCCAGCCGCGGGAAGCACAAGATGCAGTGCTGGCTCACCTTCTTCACATAGTTGAAGTAGATCTTCTTGTATGGGCACGCCTCGGCGCAGAACTGCAAGCCTCGGCAGTGATCCTCGTCCCGCAGCACAATGCCGTCCTGCGGCCGCTTGTACATCGCCCCGCGCGGGCATGCCTCCACGCACGCAGGGTGCGTGCAGTGGTTGCACAGCCGCGGCATATAGAAGTAGTAGGCGTTCGGGTACTCTCCGGCCCCCTGGTCCTCGTCCCAGTTCGGCCCCCACGTCGGCTTCTTCCCCACCGGCTGTAGGTGCACCGTGTTGCCCTTGCCCTGGTAGAAGACCTCGTCGTAGTTGAAGTCCCAGCCCCCGCCGAATTCGTCGCGCGTCGGCAGCACACCCTCCTGCGGCACGCCGTTTCGATAGCCGCCCCCCATCTGCTCCCAGTCCATCGGGCAGCCGCGCCCCGGCAGCGTGTTCACCGTCATCCACCACTGGTAGTCCGTTCCCTCGTCGCGCGTCCATAGCGTCTTGCACGCGACCGAGCATGTCTGGCAGCCGATGCACTTGTTCAGGTCAAAGACCATCGCCACCTGGTTCGCCCCGCGGTGCGCCGGTGCCTGCGCCGCAGCCGATCCGTTCGACGAGGTGCGCTTGTTCGCCACGGTGCGCCTCCTACGGCTCGAGTGTCAGCTCGCGCCACTGCCGCGAATACGAGCGCAGGTCGCCCCGCTCGCGGTTGCTTCCTTCCCAGATGGTGAATCCCACACTGACCCGCTTGCCTGGTGCCAGCTTCACATTGTCGGCGCCCTTCGCCTTCAACGTCCGGCTCAGCACAACCGACCAGCGAGACGCCTCCCACGCGGCGCTGCCCTCGACCCGCGCGCCATCCGCCGGCCGGTCCGTGCCCAGCCCGTGCGCGACCAGGTTCTCCGGCTGCTCCAGGTCCGCGCGCCAGAACCACTCGTTCACGCCCGCATCTGCCGCCCCCAGCGTGCTGATCGGCGCGCTCCCGTTGCAGGGAAACAACACAGCCGCGCCGTCCGGGAACAGCCGCTCGCCGAACTCCGTGTTCCTCGTGTCATCGTTCCACTCGAGCAGCATCGCCATCCGCTCGCCATCATGCGCCGCGCGCACAGACACCGCCCGCACCTTGCCGATCAGCTTGTCGGCCCACACCGTGCGCACGTAGCGCGATGTCTGCAGGTTCAGCGGCATGCCCGCCAGGTCCACGACCTCCCGCTCGATCGACTGCCAGCCCCTGGCTTGCGGCTCGAGCAGCGCCCCCACGTCCGGAACTCGTGTCGCTTTCATGCGCTCACCGCCTCCTTCTGCTCGACCTTGCGCACATCCAGACGAATCGCCCGGTCGATCGGCACCGGCTGCCAGTGAATGCCCCGGTAGCGCAGGTGTCCGTAGCCGCCCGCAAAGGCCAGCCACTTCACCATCCCCGGCTCGACGTTCGCCGGATCGTGCCAGTCCTGGAACTGGTACGGCTCGAACCCGTTGTAAATGATCAGCTGCCCCGGCCTCACCGAAGGCGCCACGCGCAGCGACACGCGCATCGATCCCATGTCGTTGTAGAGCTCCACCACCTCGTCGTCCTTCAGCCCACGCTGCTCCGCATCCGTCGTGTTGATGTAGCAGAACGGGTGCCCGCGGTGTGTGTTGAGGATGATCGTGTTCGTCATGTTCATCGAGTGGATGGACCAGCGCGGGTGCCCGCTCGTCAGGTGGAACGGATAGTCGCCCCCCTGCGCCGGCGTCTCCTTGTGCACCGGCAACTGCTCCCCCGCCTCCAGGAACCAGTCATGGTCGATGTAGAACTGCGCCCGTCGCGTCAGCGTCGGGAACGGCGTCTTCTTCTCCGTGTGCCAGCGGAACGGCGCGTGCGTCTCGTCGTCCTTGATGTCCGACGACTGGCAGATCGCCATCGGCGACAATCCCCAGTCCTTGAACCGCACGTAGCCCTTCTCCCGCAGCGTGTCGAGCGTCGTGCCGTCCGGCAGGTTGCCCATCACCACGCTGTCGCGGACCATCTCGTCCAGCACCTTGTCCGAGCTGTCGTAGTACCCGCCGAGCGTGATGCGATCCGCCATGCCCTCCAGGTTGCGCGGCGTCCCGTGCGCGTCGGTGTACTGTGTGAAACCGCGCGCCCTTGCCCGTTCTTCGATCTTCCGCGCGAGCAGCACGGCAATCTCGAACTCCTCCTTCGAGTCCCCGCGCGGCGGCACCGCCCGGTCCGAGAACGTCAGGTGCATGATGTGCGGCGTCGAGTAGCAAAAGTTCGGCTTCTCGTAGTGATGCGCCGCCGGTAGCACGTAGTCGGACCACAGGCCGGTCGTGCTCAGTCGCCAGTCGATGCTGACGATGCACGACAGCTTCGGCCACAGGTTCTTCAGCAGCATGTTCTGGCCGCCGCGCGTGCGCCGCAACAGGTTCGACCCCACTTCGAACACAACGCGCGGCTCTTGCGTCGCGGCCGGCTGCACCGTGCCCGTGAACCACCCCTTCGCGAGCGCCTCCTCGAAGTACTCATCAAACGAGCGCTTCATGCCGACGTCGCCCCAGGTCTTCTTGTTCCAGATCTCCCGGTAACCGCAGTGGTAGTACCAGAAGAACGCCGGCGGCACCGTGCCGCCCATGGCGGCGCCGCGATACGACATCTCGTGGCTCACCATCTCGTCCGTCATCGTCGGGTCTTCCGCGCGCACCGCCTCGTACATCTGGTCGCGGCCCTGCATAACCGCCGCCGTCACCGCCTGCCCCGGCGCAGGCTTGTTCGGCGCGAAAAACTGGCCGTCGAACATGCCCACCGCCCACGACCGCGCGCCCGTCCCCTTCTTCCCCCAGTTCCCCGTGAGCGCCAGCACCAGCATCATCGAGCGCTCCATCAGGTCACCGTGGTAGTACTTCCCCGAGTTCCACCCCATCAACATGCGCGTGCGCTTCTTCGCCGCCTTCCGCGCGATCGTCCGCACCAGCTCCGGGTTCACGCCGCAGATCGCCTCCGCCTTCTCGGGCGTGTAGTCGCGGTTCAGCATCTCGCGCAGCATCGCGAAGGCCGGCGTCACGCTGACCCTCGTGCCGTCGGCCAGCTTCGCCTTGAACGTCCCTTCCAACGCCGGGCGCGCGCGCCCCAGCGACAGCGTCCCGCGAGGCGCCTCAACGATCGCCTGCGTCTTCTCGTCGAACCAGTAGAACTGGTCATCACGGCCGCCGTCGATGTCTGACCCCCGCAGAAAACGCTGGTTGTCCGTCCGCACGAGCAGCGGCAGGTCCGTCTGCTCACGCACGAACTTCCAGTCCGCCAGGTTCTCCTCGATGATCACCTGGCACATCGCGTTCGCCAGCGCCACGTCGGTGCCGATGCGCACCGGCACGTAGTAATCAGCGTGCGGCGCCGTCGGGTTGAAGTCCGGCGCGATCACCACGACCTCCGCTCCGCGGTATCGCCCTTCGGCAATGAAGTGGTACCAGGGGATCGACGTGTACGCCGGATTGATCTGCCAGCACAGCATCAGGTCCGTGTGGAACCAGTCATCGCAGCTCGCAGCCGGGTCGAACTTGCCGAACGTGATGTAGATCCCCGGCGAGAAGTCGTTGATCTCCGCCTGCACGTCCGTCACCGTCCCGCCGATCTGGTTCACAACCGCGCTGCCGTAGATCAGCGCTTGCGTGCCCCCCTCCGCCGGCTCGCCGATGCGGATCACCGACTCCGGACCCTGCTCCTGGATCGCATCGATCACGTGGTCCGCGATCTCCTCCAGCGCCTGGTCCCAGGAGACCTCCTGCCACAGCCCGCTGCCCCGGTCCCCCGCGCGCTTCAGCGGATGCAGTACCCGCTCCTTCCCCGTCAGCAGCCGGTGCCACGTCACGCCTTTTTGGCACCCTGCCGGGTTGAAGTCCGGCACCCCTTGCTCCACGGTGCCGTACGTCCCCGCCTGCTCCTCGCGCCAGACTTCGCCGTCCGGACCGACGTACACGCGGAACGGGCAGTTGCTGGGATAGCAGTCCACGCAATGGCTACCCCACGTCCACTTCGTCCAGCGCACCCGCTCCCGGTACGTCTCCTCCGTTGCCGTCGGGCTGTGATGCCGCTCTTTGTGCGGCGCCGTCCGCGTCGCGGCGTCAACACGCTGACTTCGCGTCCGGGTGCGGATTCTCGTCGACACCATCCCGGGACCGTCCTTCCCTGGCGGCGAACGCTTAACTTAGCAAGCGCTAGAATAAGCCTGCCCCCAACGCGCGTGTGCCTTCCATTCGGCTTACTTCGAGCGTGCCGTTTGGCCCCGCCAGTCCCGTCCCCGCGCCGCCCCGCGCGGCCGTGGGCCGTTCGGCACTGGCCACGTCGCCGGCTCCAGGCGTACAAGCAGCACGACAGGCCCCGGTTTCTCCCCCAGGGAGGAACCATGGCGTCCCATATCTCCACGAAGCCGAGGTCGTCCGCGCCAACGCTTCGCCGCCTCGCGCCCGGCGGCGCCGGCGCCCCAGGTGCGCGCTACTCCTCGGTCGAAGACCTCTACCGCGCGAAGTGGTCCTGGGATCGCATCGCGAAGGGCACCTGCAACCAGGCTGACTGCATCGCCGCCTGCACCCTCAACCTCTACATCAAGGACGGCATCGTCTGGCGCGAAGAGCAGAACGCCATCTACGAGGCGTCCGGGGAGCATCTGCCTGACTTCAACCCGCGCGGCTGCCAGAAAGGCATGGTCTACTCCGACCTCATGTACGACGCCACGCGCATCAAGTACCCGCTGCGCCGGGTCGGCAAGCGCGGAGAGGGCAAGTGGGAACGCATCTCCTGGGAAGAGGCGCTCACCACCATCGCCGACAAGGTTCTCGACGTCGCCACGACGGACGGACCAGCCGCCATCGTCTATGACATGGGCACCACCAACATCGACTTCGGCCCCGGAACCCCTGCGCAGTTCCGGCTCATGCAACTGATCGGCACCACGTCACTCGATGAATGGGCGAGCGTCGGCGACCTCCCCATGGGCGCCATCCAGACCTGGGGCCTCTTCAACGCCGATGGCACCTCCGACGACTACTGCAACTCCGACTACATCATGATCTGGCTCGGCAACCCCGCCTATACCCGCATTCCCGATGTCCACTTCATGCTCGAGTCGCGCTACAAGGGCGCCCAGATCATCGTCGTCGCGCCCGACTATAACCCCACCGCCATGCACGCCGACCTTTGGGTCAACCTCCGCGTCGCCACCGACGCCGCACTCGCCCTCGGCATGGCTAACGTCATCATCGATGAAGGCCTGTTCCAGGCCGCGTACGTCAAGGAGCAAACGGATCTCCCGCTCCTCGTCCGCGAGGATAACGCCCGCTTCCTCCGCCTCTCAGACCTGCAGGAAGACGGCAGCGACACCACCTTCCTCTTCTGGGACGCGCGCTCAGGCAAGCCCGTCGAGGCGCCCGGCAGTATCGGCCATCCCGTCGCCTCCCTTGTGCTCGGCGACGCGGATCCTTCGCTCACCGGCGCATTCCAGGTCACCGATCGCCACGGCGCCACCATCCGCGTCCGCCCGGTCTGGGAACTCCTTCGCGATCAGCTGCGCGACTACACGCCCGAGAAGGTCGAGCGCATCACCGGCGTCAGCGCCGCCACCGTGCGCACGCTTGCCCGCGGCTTCGCAAACGCGAAGGCTGCGTCGATCTTCGCCTCGTGGGGCGCCTGCAAGCACTACCACATGGACCTCTTTCAGCGCGCCATGATCCTCATCTCCGCCCTCGCCGGACACACCGGCAAGCAGGGCGGCGGACTGCGGCTCGGCGCCTGGTGGAACCTCCCGCTCAACTACGACAAACAGCAGCTCGCGCTCATCGGCCAGGCGCCACTGCCCGGCCAGCGTCCCAAAGTCCGCGATATCGAGAACGTCATGAAGACGATGGCCGGACAGGTCTCCAGCAACGCCCCCGCCATGGCCTGGCTCTACGCCCACGATCCCGGCTACCGCGCCCTCGTCAACAATCAGGCCTTCCACGATCCCGCGCTCCCGAAACCCGTCGCCGAGTACGCCCGCGAGTCCTTCGAGAACAAGTGGATGCCGGTTGGACCGAAACCGCGCGTGATGCTCTACACCGGCATGAATCCGCTGCGGCGCTGGCCCGCGCCCCACGTCATCCGCGACAACCTCTGGGAATCCCTCGAGCTCATCGTCACCTGGGAGTTCCGCATGTCCAGCTCGGCCATGCACGCTGACATCATCCTCCCAGCCGCCGGCTGGCACGAGAAGCCCGGCATCAAGTTCTGCCAGTCGCTCGTCCCCTACATCTGCGTCGGCGAGGGCGGCGTCGACCCCCTGTACGAGTCACTCCCCGAGTTCGACATCATGGCCCGCCTCGCAATGCGCATCCAGGAGCGCGCCCGCCAGCGCGAAGAGACCCCCTACACCGATGCGCTCGGACAGGTGCACGACCCCACGCGCATCTACGACGACTGGAGCTCCAACGGCGAGTTCGCCGAAGGCGACGCGACCAAGGCGCTCGACGTCTCCGTCAGCATGTCCCAGCCATTACACGGCACGCGCTGGGACGAACTCGCCGGGAAGGGCGCCATGCGCGTCCGCTCCACCGGCGGCTACGGCCCCATCACGGCCATCTGCTCCGATCTCCCTGACGGCGACGCGCTGGCGCCGCTCAAGTGGTTCGTCGAAGGAAAGGAACCCTGGCCCACGCTCACCGGCCGGCAGCAGTTCTACCTCGATCATCCCTGGTACATCGACGCCGGCGAGGCGCTCCCCGTGCACAAGGAGAACCCGCACGGCGGCGGCGACTATCCAATCGAACTGACTGGCGGCCACACCCGCCACAGCATCCACGCCATCTTCCGCGCGAACAAAACGCTCCTCAACCTGCAGCGCGGCGAGCCTGTCCTCTACATCAGCGCCCGCGATGCGCTCGAGCGCGACATCCAGGATCACGACATCGTCCGGGTCAGCAACGACGTCGGCTCGTTTGATGTCCACGCCAAGATCTCGCCCGCTGTCCAGCCCGGACAGGCGATCATCTATCACGCCTGGGAGCCCTACCAGTTCCAGGGATGGCGCAGCAGCCAGACCGTCGTCGCCGGCGCCTTCAAGCCGTTGCACTTGCTTGGCGGCTACGGCCACCTCAGCTTCCGCCCCATCCTCGGCCAGCCAAGCCACACACCTCGCGCCCAGAAAATCGAGATCCGCAAGCGCACTCAGGGAGCCGCATCATGACCGCGCTCGCCCACGAGACAACACAACCCATCGATAGCCCGCTCACGGTCACCCTCGCCGACGGCGACGAAGGCGCCAACGTCCTCGCCCGCCTGCTCAAGCAGCACATCGATGCCATCGTGGAGGCGGATCCGCGCAAGGCCGGCGCCGCCCGCCGCATCCACGGCAAGCTCGGCTTGCACTCAACCGACCCGGAGGCGCGCGCAACGCTCGTCTTCGATGGCGTCGGCATCACTGTGAAGAACGGCTTCGACCCCGGCCTCGATGCCACGGTTACCGGCCCGCTCAAGCTCCAGACCGAAACACTCACCGGTCAGGCGAATCCCTATCTCGCGCTCCTCCGGCGCCGCCTCAAGCTCGGCATCCGCTGGCGGCGCCCGCTCTTCAGCGCCCGGACGCATCGGTTCCTCGTCGTGCCGGAGTCGCTGCGCCCGCCGGCAGCCTAGATCGCGTCGCCCTCACCGTCAGACAGCGCGCGCACGTACCGCAGGTCGGCGGCAATGAAGTCATGCGTCACCGCCGTCAGGGCATCGTAGAAGGCCGAGGGGCGCTGGCCGCCGATCTTGCGCCGCAGCAGCGGCCACCATTTCGCCAGGTGCCGCGCCAGGAAGTCGCGTTCAGCGCGGACGAGCGGCCCCACGTCCTCGCCGCGCGTCCGCGCCGCACCCTCCGTGAAGGCCATCACCTCCATGAACTCGAGCTGCACGGTCACATGGTCGGGCAACTCACGCGCGCCCTCGTTCATCTTCATCCCGAAGAATCCGTAGAAACGAAGCGCATCCTCCATCGTCGCGCGGCGTGCTCCGCCCCACTCGCCACCGTAGAGCGGGCACGGCGGCCGTACCGTCCCTACGTCGAACAGCCGGATGTACTCACCCTGGAACGCGCCGTACTCCTCCTCCGTGATCAACGCCTCGATCGGCGATGCCTCCGCCAGGCCGCACGGCAACCCGCCGGCCGCCGCCGCAACGTCCGCGCGGAACGCCCCGCGCACGACACGCTCGTGAAATGCCCGGGACGGAAATTCCAACGCGCCCGCCAGCAGCCGGTACATCTCGAACCGCGAGGCGCTGCCCGCGTCGATCTCCATCCCGGCCGCCGGCCTCATCGCTCGATCTCCAGCGGCTCCCATAGCGGGTGATACGCCTTCAGCCCCGCGCGCTCGCTGTTCGCCCCCTGCCACACCGCAAACGTGCATTTGTGCGTCACGCCGGGCGCCAGCGGCACCACCTGCTCCACCGGCAACGACACGTGAAACGGTCGGCTGATCACGACCCGCCACCGCCCGTCACGCCAGTCGGCGCCGCCGGCAAGTACCTGCTCGCGGTGGCGGACGCTCGTGCCCCTCCCCATCGCCGTCACGTAGAGCGGCGCCTCGACGTCGCCGCGCCACAGCCACATGTTCACCGGCTCCTCCGGCGTCCCCATCTCCATCATGGAGGCGTTCTCCTTGAGCGGCAGCATCACCGCTGCCTGGTCGGGAAAACGCGACATGTCATCCGGAGCGCTGTCGTCCGTCTCGTCTTCCCACTCCATCCGGAAGAACAACGCCCGTCCGTTGTGCAGCGCCGCAACGCGCAGTTCTTGCAGCGCGCCGTGCGCAAGCTCCTTCCACTTCGTCTGAACATACTCCGATGGCTGCATGACGAGCGGCGTTGCCTGCATCGCCAGCGATTCTGCGCGCGCCGCCCGCCATGCCCCTGCCGCCGGGTCCAGCAACGCCGCGCCGTCCACCTGCACCCGCTGCGCCCTCATGGCCGTCCCCGCGATGGTTGCTCGGCGGGCAGCATGCGGTAGTACGCCCCGCCCGTGCAGGCGCGGCACACCGGCCCGTCATCCCCCTGTACGTGGCGTCCGTCGTTCACTTCCTCGCCGCAGCTCACGCACTGCACACGCACCGCCGGCTTGCCCGGCCGGTCCAGGTCGCCGAGAACCACGGCCACCCGCGAAACGCTGAACAGCGCCTCGTCGGGTAGCTCGCCGTACGCACGCGCCTGCGCCTCGTGGCGCCCCAGCGCCGGGTACATCGCCGCCGCGCGCTCTCGCGAGTCCGCCCGTGCCGCCACCCGCACCGCCACGCCCGTCTCCGTGTTCAGGAACGTCGCTGCCAGCTTGCCGTTGTCCACGAACTTCAGCGTGCGCTTGCCCAGCTTGCAGCCGGTCACCGTCTGCACCGCATCCGCGCCGCATCGGTCGATCTCGACCCACGTGATCAGCTTCCGGGACATGCGCGGCTCCGTTACGCCGGCTTCCCGGCACCCCAGCATGGCCAGCCGCACGCCCAGGATCTGGCCCGGGCACACGTGCCCGTGGAACGCCCGCGCCTCGGCCAGCAGCCGCGCGAACTCGTGCTCTTTCGCGCGCTCGCCAAGGTGTCCCCGGATCCGCTCGATGATCGCCACCGCATCCCCCCGATCGAACGCTGCGCCGTCGGCGCGACCGTCGGCGCTGATCACACCGAGCAACTCGCCCTGCAGCGGCCGCCGGTCGCCGCGTCCCTGCGCGTCCAGCAGCAAGAAGTACGGCGCGTCCGAATCGTGGAAGCCTTCCGCCAGCACCAGGTCTGCGTCGCCCTCGACCCCTCGCGCCAGATCCTCGAGCGAAGGCTCCTCGTCGGCGATCGCGTGAAACGACGCCAGCCGCTCGCGCGACACGACCGTCACATGCACGGCGCCCGCTTCCGCGAAGCGGAATGAATCCTTGCCTCGGCGGTCCAGGTCCACGTGATGGTGCGCGTGCTTCATCACCGCCACACGCACGCCGTCGTCGGCCAGCGCGCGCACAATGCGCGCCAGCAGCGTCGTCTTGCCCGACCCGGAGCGCCCGATGATGCGGATGACCGGTGGCATGGCGATCCCACTCTGCGTGGCACGCCGCCCGCGCTGAAAGTGCCAATCGGCATCGCCAGCCCGTCAACGTGCAACCACCCGCGGGCCATTCGGCCCCCCTCGTCCGGCAACCGGCACTTGAAGCGCGATCCGCCGCGAAGCACGATCGTCCTGACCCGGCCTCCGCGGAGGCTTGCATGGCTACGCCCATCCGGACCCGCCCGCCGCATGCCCACGGCGAAGCTACCGAATCGCGCTATCGCGATCGCTTCAAGTTCGACCGCGCCGTGTTCGCAAGCCACTGCATCGACTGCTATCCCGGCAACTGCCCCTATCGCGTGTATCTCCGGGACGGCAACATCGCCTTCGAGGAGCAGGCCGGCACGCTTCCCGTCATCGAGGCTGGCGTCCCCGACATGAATCCCATGGGGTGCCAGAAGGGCGCCGGCTGGAGCCACACGCTCAACGGCGGCGAACGCCTCCGCCATCCCGTGCGGCGCGTCGGCGAACGCGGCTCAGGCGAGTGGGAGCGCATCAGCTGGGATCAGGCCTGCGACGAGATCGCCGATGGCATCATCGATGCCATCCAGGAGCAAGGCCCCGAGTCGATGATCGCGCTCTCCGGCTGCAACATGAGCACCTGGGGCGTCACCGGCCGCACCCGCTTCTTCAGCCTCATCGGCGGCCTCACCACCGACCTGAACGCCGAAATGAACGACTTCTCACCCGGCCACTACCTGACCTACGGCAAGTTCGATCCTGTCAGCAGCATCGACGATTGGTTCCACGCCGATGTGTTCTTCATCTGGTTCTCGAACCCTGCCTACACCCGCATCCCTCATCAGCACTACATCACCGAGGCTCGCTACCGCGGCGCCACCATCGTCACCGTCGCGCCCGACTACTCACCCTCGGCGATGCACGCCGACTACTACGTCGCAGTCAAGCCCGGCACCGACGCCGCCTTCGCGCTCGGCATGGCGGCCGCCGTCATTGAAGAAGGGCTCGTACACGAACGCTTCGTGAAAGAACAGACAGACCTGCCACTGCTCGTCCGCGATGACACGCGTCGCTTCCTCGTCGAAGCGGACCTGCGCGACGACGGCCATCCCGAGCAGTTCTACTGGCTCGATGCCCGCACGGGCGACATCGCGCCAGCGCCACGCGCCACCCTCGATACCGGCGATGTGGATCCCGCCCTCAGCGGCGACGTGCGTGTCACGCTCAGGGACGGCGCCACGATCACCGCCCGCCCCGTGTTCCAGCACGTCGTCCAACGCCTCGCCGGCTACACGCCCGAGAAGGCAGCCGCGATGTGCGGCGTCGATGCCGCGACGATCCGTGAACTCGCCCGCAAGGTCGCCCGCGGTCGCACCAAGACGCTCGGCAGCCTCAACAACGCCGGCAAGTACTACCACGGCGACCTCATCGAGCGCTCGCAGCTCCTCCTCCTCGCACTCACCGGCAACTGGGGTCGCAAAGGCACCGGCGTGCAGGCCTGGATCGCCGCCCTCTTCGATGGTTGGCTCATGGGTTCCGCGAAGCCAGTCGCCGGGCCCGACATCGTCAAGATGCTCCACGGCGGCTACAAGCAGTTCGTCGCCGCCGTCCGCGAAGAAGACCCGACCATGACCGAAGAGCTCGCCACGATCGAGTTCACTAAGCGCTCGGCGAACAACGGCGCCACCGGTTGGGTCCCGCCCGTCTTCCTCTGGTACAACCACGCCGGCTACGACCGGAACTGGAACCAGGCCTCGTGGCACGACCCGTCGATGCCACGCACCTTCGACAGCTACTATAACGAGGCGCTCGAACGCGGCTGGTGGGCCGGCGTGCCGCAACGCGCCACCGAACCCCGCGTCTTCATCGAATGCGGCGGTAACGCCCTGCGGCGCACGCGCGGCGGCCGCAAGATGCTTCTCACGCACCTCTGGCCGAAGCTCAAGACCATCGTCACCATGGACTACCGCATGAGCGCCACTGCGCTCGAATCAGACTACGTCCTGCCCATCGCCGCCCAGTACGAGAAGATCAGCTTCGGCATTCCCAGCACCCACACCCTCAACCTCACGTTCTGCGACAAGGTTGTCGAGCCGATCGATGAGGCGAAGTCAGAGCTCGAGATCTTCGGCCTCCTCTGCCAGGCCATCGCCCGCCGCGCGAAGGAGCGCGGCTTCGTCACCTACCACGACGCCGCGGGCACCGAGCGCCGCCTCGACGACCTCTGGGAGCGCTACTCCTACAACAACGGCTATGCACGCAACGGATCCGCGATCGATGAGGACGCCCTCGCCGATGACATGATCAAGGACACGATCGTCACCGGCGCGCTCCCCGAAGGTTCAGACCTTGGCAAGGTGCGAGAACAGGGCTTCATCCGCTTCACCGGCCTCGGCATGAACGCGCGCGCGCTCGGACAGGCCAGCGACATCGAGCCTGACAGCACGTTCGCCCCGCTCCGCAACCACACCGAGAAGAAGTACCCCTATCCCACGCTCACGCGGCGCGCCCAGTTTTACATCGACCACGACTGGTTCCTCGAAGCCGACGAGCACCTGCCGCGGCACAAGGACGCCCCCAAGGCCGGCGGTGACTACCCGTTCCTCATCACCAGTGGCCACAACCGCTGGAGCGTCCACAGCGCCAACATCGTCAACAAGCTCATGCTCCAGACCCATCGCGGCGAGCCGCACCTCGTCATGAACCCCGCCGATGCCGCCGCCCGCGACATCGCCGACAACGAGGTCGTGGAAGTCTTCAACGACATGGGCTCCTACCGCACGCCGGTCAAGCTCTCACCCTCCGCCAGGCCGGGGCAAGTGATCATGTACAACGGCTGGGAGCCCTACCAGTTCCCCAACTGGAACGGCCCGTCCGATATCGAGCCCGGCATGATCAAGCCCCTCCACCTCGCCGGCGGCTACGGCCATCTCAGGTACTGGCCCAACGAGTGGCAGCCCGCGCCCGCCTGCCGCGGCACCCGCGCTGGCGTCCGCAAAATCACGCGCTAGCGCCAGCCTGCATCTCGCTCGGCGTGCTCGCGACGTCGCGCATGTCGGGAGTCGCGCCCGGCTTCGCGCTCCCGGTCGCGTCCGCATCGAGGTGCCTCAGCAGGAACGCGGTCTCGGCCGCGACAGCTTCCTCGAATGCATCCCCGAGGTATGCGTCGAAGTGCCCGCACGCCAGCTCCAGCAGTGCGCCGCGCGGCGCACGCGCGGCCGCGCGGCGGGTCACGTCCGGCGGCGTGATCGTGTCACGCGTCCCTGCCACGAACAGCGCCGGACAGCGCAGGCGCGCGGCCTGCCGCCCCGGCCGGAAGAAGGCGAACTCGAACACGGCGCGCGCCGCGACGGCGTTCCGCCACGCCGGCGCGTTGCGCACGATCGCCAGGTAGCCAGGCTCCGCCTCCGGCGTCGCCATGAACGCCAGCGTCCCCGGACTGCCCACGACGCGGACCAGGCGCGGCCGCCGCCCCAACATGCCGCCCGTCACATCGAGCGCGCCCGCCAGGACGAGCTTCGCCGTGTGCAGTACGCCCTCCGCCGCTCCCGCGGCAAGCGCGTCAACCAGCGGCATGTGCAGCACCACCGCGCGGATCGCGGGGTCTTCCACCGCCAACGCCAGCGCGTGCCCGCCCCCGAACGACGTCCCCCACAGCGCGACGCGCGCCGGGTCCACTTCCGGCAGTCCGCGCGCGTACGCGATCGCCGCGCGCCAGTCATCCTGCTGACACCGCACGCTCACAAGCTGCCGCGGCCTGCCCTCGCTCGCCCCGAAGTGCCGGTAATCGAACACCACGCACGCCAGCCCCGCTGCCGCGAATCGCTCCGCGAACGCATCGAGCCGCGCTTCCTTCACGCCGGCGAACCCGTGTCCAAGCACGATGCACGGCGTCGGCGCGGTCGCATCGAACGCCGGCTGGTAGAACCACCCCGCGATCCGCTCGCCACCGCTCGTGAACGTCACATCTCGGCGGACCGCGCCGGCGCTCAGCAGCACGACGAGGGAGAGGGACCGCCCGGCCCGCAGCCGCCCGCGCCGCACGCGCAGGGCGGCGCCGCGTTTGGGTTGGAGATCGTGAAACCCGAACTCATCGGCCCCTCGACGAAGTCGATCTCAGCGCCATCGACCAGCGGCGCGCTCTGCGGGTCGATGATGAGCGTCAACGTCGCGAGCGACACGACCGTATCGCCAGCTTCCTGCTGCTCAGCGATCGTCATGCCGAACTGCACGCCGGCGCAGCCACCCCCGTCCTGCGCGAACACGCGCAGCATCGGCGTCGCGATGCCACGCTCCCGCAGGATCTCCGCCATCTTCTGCTCGGCGCGCCCCGTCATCGTCACCATGCCCTCGCTCGCGCGTACCATTGATCGCCTCCTTCATCCCTCTCTCGACGCAGCATGCGCTGTGCGACCGGAATCCGCGCAGGGCCACACGGCCCCTGCCGCGCGGCTGTTCGGCGCCCGCCCCATCTGCGCGCTCACGAAACGTCCCGTTCACCGTAGTACGGCATATTGACGGTGCCCGGCCGTGACTCGCCCGTTGCCGCGCCCGCCAGCGCCAGCGTGACCGGCGCGATCACCTCCGCGTCCGTCAGCACGTTGATGCACGCCGGCCGCCGCGATGCGAACGCGCGCGCGATCGCAGGCGCCACGGCGCCCGGCTCTTCCACCAGCTCCGCATGGCATCCGAACCCCGCCGCGGCCAGGTCGTATCGCACCGGCCCCAGCTCAGTGACCACCGTCCGGCCCTTGCCGTACATCAGCTCCTGGCCGTGCCGCGACATCCCCCATTGCTGGTCGTTCGCCACGACCACCACCACCGGCAAGTTGTGCCGCACCATCGTGTCGAACTCAGCGAAGTTCAGGCCGACCGACCCGTCGCCGGTCACGCACAACACGCGGCTCTGCGGGTGCGCCACCTGCGCGGCGATCGCAAACGGCAGCCCCGTGCCCAGGCAGCCCAGGTATCCGTGCGACAGCCAGCGCCCCCCTGTCCGCACCGTCGATGCCGATTCCGCCCAGAACGCCGTCTCGCCTCCGTCCGCCACCAGCACATCGTCCTCGCGGTCGAGCGCTCGCGCGATATCGTGCGCCAGCCGGTACGGATGCACCGGACGCGCATCCTGCTGCAACGCAGCGCCGAATGCCACGCCCATCATGCCCCGCGCCAGCCGCAGCTCGCCCGCCCAGTCGCCGTGATCGCGCCATGCGATACCCTCCGACGCATCGGTCAGCGCCTGCAGCGTCAGCGCGCAGTCGGCGTGTATGCCGATCTCGATCCCCCGGTTCCGGCCGATCTCCTCCGCGTCGATGTCGACCTGGATCACGGTCGCGTCCGCCGGGATGTACGGGCGCTGTGCGCCGCCCGTAAAGAGCCCCAATCGCGCGCCCAACAGCAACACCACGTCCGGACGGCGCTCCTGCGCGAGCATCGCCAGCGTCGCGAAACCCCCGCACGATCGCGCGTGCGTCTCCGGGAGCAATCCCCGCGCACGGCCTTGCGCCGCCACCGGGATTCCGGTGCGCTCGATGAACGAGACAAGCGCGGCGCCCGCGCCCGCGAACCAGCAGCCGCCGCCCGCCATCACCAACGGGCGCTCCGCCCCGGCAAGGGCATCGATCGCCGCCTGCACCGATGCCGCATCAGGCGCCGGCGGCGCAGCCCGCGTGATCCGCGCCGGCAGCGTCACCGACGATGCATCGGCGCGCGCGAACAGCACATCCGCCGGCAGCTCCAGGAACACCGGCCCCGGCCGCCCCGACCTCGCGATGCGGATCGCCTGCTCCAGGAAGTCCGGCAGCCGCTGCAGATGCGTCACTGCCGCCGACCACTTCGTCACCGGCTTCATCACGTCCACCTGGCTGAAGCCACCCTGCAGCGGCAAACGCTCGTCGTCGATCAACGGGCTGCGCCCGCCGATCACCAGCACCGGCACGCAATCCAGGTACGCATTCGCGACCGCCGTCACCACGTCCGTTACGCCCGGGCCCGCCGTCACCATCGCCACGCCCAGACGCCCCGTCGTCCGCGCCCAGCCGTCCGCCGCATGGCCCGCCGCCTGCTCATGCCGCGTATCGATCAGCCGCAGGCCCGCATCCAGCGCCGACTGATAGATCGCGTCCAGATGCCCGCCGTGCAGCGTGAACACCGTGTCCACCCCCGCCGCCTGGAGCACCTGCACGACGATCGTTCCGCCATCGATCATTCGGACCATCGGACCTCCCTCGCGCGCCGCGTCGCGGCGTCCTTCAGGGCAGCCGAGGAGCGAACGCGGCTATCCGCCGAAGCGCGTCCCGCACCCCTTGCCAGAGCGTGGCAACATGCATCGCCAGACCGGCATTCCCTGGCGGCCCGAGGTCGATCGGATTACAGCCCCGTTCACCGTCCTTCGGGCAGTGCCGGAAGGCACGTTCCACGCCGGCCATGGGACCCTCCGCCGCCCGGCGCCCAGGTAGTAGACTCAACCCACAGGCGCGGATCCGCGCGAGATCGCCATGAACGAAAGCCGCACGTTCGCCCGCTTCTGGGCGTTCGCCACGAAACACGAAGACAAGCACACCCGTGAGGCACGGCGCCAACTCGCCGGCGGCGCCCGCGGCCGCGTGCTCGAGATCGGCTGCGGCGTCGGCGCGAACTTCCCCTACTACGGCGATGCCGCGACCGAGATCATCGCCACCGAGCCCAATCCGCACATGCTCACCGCCGCCCGCGAGGCCGCCGCCGCGCGCCGCAACATCATCGTCCAGTCCGCGCGCGCAGAGTCACTCCCGTTCGACGACGCCAGCTTCGACACCGTCCTCAGCACCCTCAACATGTGCACCATCGACGACCCGCCGCGCGCCCTCGCCGAGATCCGCCGCGTCCTCAAACCCGGCGGCCAGTATCGCTTCTTCGACCACGTCCGCTACGATCACGCCTTCGGCCGCTTCTGGCAGAACCTCGCCGATCCACTCTGGAGCCGCCTGCTCGGCGCCGGCTGCCATCTCAACCGCGACATCGCCGCCATGATCCGCGCCGCCGGCTTCCGCGACGTCGACCTCACATTCGAAAAGCAGCTCCCACCCATCCCCCCGGTGGTTCTTGTCCGCCCCCACATCCGCGGCACCGCCACCGCCTGACACCACCGCCACCTGCGCCGCCGCACCGCCACCCGCATCGCCCCGCCACCACCACCTGCATCGCCGCCCCACCGCCATCTGCGCCGCCCCACCGCCACCTG
>Ga0073934_10004078_pt1 | contig 25037 bp, 22 predicted proteins | sample LarsenN4metaG_FD_76834 | JGI IMG/M metagenome (GOLD analysis project Ga0073934, IMG submission 76834) | Hot spring sediment bacterial and archeal communities from British Columbia, Canada, to study Microbial Dark Matter (Phase II) - Larsen... ... | reverse complement strand
GGCCGGGAGGACAAAACCGCGGATGGCGCCCACAAATGCCGTGTCGTTCGGGTCGGGATAGAGCACGCGCAGCCCGGCGCGTTCATCATCGGCCAGCGGGCCGTCAGGCTTGTCCATGGTCGGACGGTCGCCAGTGAACGTGCCGTGGTTCGGTGCAAACGGGTACATCATCGCCCGCCAGATGCCGGCATGGTTGAAACCGAAGAAGTGGCCCAGTTCGTGGATCAGCACCGATTCCAGATCGAAATGGCTGCCGGAGAGCGCGCCCGGCGTGGCAAACGTGAACTGCCCGTCGGGCCGGAACTGGATGTCGGAATCCAGAATTTCTCCGATGAAGGACGAGGTCTTGCCACCGAGCGACTCGCCCACCCTGTCGGAGGTCATCGTGCGCGTGAACGCCAGCACCCCGGTGGAGAACCCGCCGCTCTGGCTGAAGCAAATACTGTTGATGCCATCGAGGTTGTTGCAGGCGTTCCTCGCGGACGTAGATTGCAGCGAAGCCAGCGAACTGGGCCGCAACGCAGAGCCTGCCACGCTGGTCCACACGGCAAACGAGCGCTCAATCGAATCCCGCACCTCGCTTTGGCGGCCCGTCGCGTCGCTGGCTACCGTCCGGATAGGGCTTTCGAGCACGGTGCTCCAGCGGCGGTCAATGCGCCCTGCGTCCGCGCGATGGCGGCTCAGTTGCGGACACCCTCCCGAAGCGGCGATGGTGCGGTTCAACACGTAGCCCCGCGCCGGCGGCATGAGCGTGCCCTGCGCGAGAAACGCTGTCGCGACCAGGATGGCGCGTGTGCGTCGGCCTCGCCTCTTCATGGCTGCCTCCCGCGCTCGGCCCGCGCCACGGCGTCGCGCACGAGCTGCCGGAACTCCTCGACCGGCAAGCGGCGCACACCGCCGGGACGGAATTGCCGCGTTGTGGGATCGAAGACGGCCAGCCCGCTGGTATCCTGCGTCACGGTCTCCTGCCGGGTGCGCGCGTCGCGACGGATGCGGAAAGTGCCCTGGACCCAACTGGTCACAAAGTAGTCTCCCTGCGGCGCCTGCTCCAGAAACAAATACGCTTCCTCGCCGGCTTGGAAACGCGGCACGCCGTCCACCGTGGACTTGAAATGCCCGACCTGCCCGCCGAGCAGGCGGACCTGGACGCGCGTGGCCGGCACGCCCTTCAGCGCCTCGCTGACCTCGAACGTCGCCAGGGTCCAGATCTCGCCATTTTCCCAGCGCGACTCTGTGCTCACGCAGCGCGCCCGCACCACGAGTCCCGCAGCGCGGGCCAGCTCGTCCAGGCTCATGCGCACCAGCGTGGTGGCCGCGGCCGGCCACGCCGCGGCAAGAATGGCCAGCAGGCACAAGGAAGGGCTCCGGCGATGCATGTCACTTCACCTCGATGGCGCCGCTGGCCGCGGCCTTGTCGCGGCCGGCAGTCTCGACGAAGATGGTGCGCAGGCCGAGCGTGGTGGCGCTGGAAACCACCAGCCGCAGGCGGATGAACGAGCCCAGCGCTTCCGCGCCCTCGATGGTGAGGTCGTTGGGCGTCGGTCCGCTGAGCGTGTAGGTGTGCGACGGATCCAGCCCGGTGCCCGACAGGCAGACAAAGAACTCCTGCGTGCCGGAAGCCGGGCGCGAAATGGCCACGGACGTGCCGCTGATCGAGCAGCTAACTTGCGAGCCAAGCCCGATGCCTTCCACGTTGACCTGCGTCCCCTCCGCAGCGGTGGTGGGTTCGGGCACCAGGATGGTCTTATCGCTGGCTGTGGGGTTGCCCCCGGTCAGGCTGATGACCTCTTCGGCGGTCACCGCCGGCAGCACGACGAACAGCACCTGGTTGGAGAAGGTCCCGGCGGAGCTGCGAAGCTGTATGGTCTTGTCGCCCGGAGTGGACAGGTCGGCCGCGGTCAGGGCCGCTGTGCATTCGCTGCCCGTGCAACTGGTGGTCTTGTCCACTCCCTGGAACACGATGGTCGAACCGGTCTCGAGGTTCGTGCCTAGCAGGCGCAGCAGGAAGCTTCCCGAGGCGCCGGCGGCCAGGCTGCTGGGCCGCAGCGTCTGGATGAAGGCTCCGCTCGAGATGGTTACGGTGGCCGCGGCCGACTGCGAGGGGTCTTCGACGCTGGTGGCGCGCACCGTGATCGCACCGGAGGGGGCCGTGGCTGGAGCCGTGTACAGACCGGCCGCATCCATCGTCCCGCAATCGGCGCTGCTGCAGGTCGCGCTCCAGCTCACGCGCTGGTCGGGCGTGCCGAGCACCGTTGCGGTGAACTGTTGCCGGGCGCCGAGCGGCAGGCTGACGGTGGTGGGTGAAACAGTGACGGAAATCTGGGCCACGATGTTCACCGCGGCGGTCCCTTTCTTGCTCCGGTCGGCCTGACTGGTGGCCTCGACGCTCACCTGGCTCGGGCTGGGCACGCTCGAGGGGGCCAGATAATCCACCGTGTTCCCCGCGGTGACCCCGAAGCACGGCTCGACCCCGGCCAGGCAGATGCGTCCCAGCGCGGCGCTGCCGCCGAGGATGCCGTTGACGCGCCATTCCACGGCCGTATTCGACGAGTTGCTCACCTGCGCAGTGAGGGTCAGCCGGCGGTTGACGGCGCGCGTGGCTGTGTCCGGGGCCACAGCCACGGCAATGTTGCTGAACAGGGTGACCACAGCCGTGTCCGATTCTGCGCCACCGCGCCGCGTGGCCCGGATGATCACCTGGTTGGGCGAGGGCATATTCACCGGCGCCGCATACAGGCCGGGGTTCGCCGCCGTGTTGGTAATCGTGCCGACCGTCGCGTCGCCTCCCACCATTCCGTTCACCGACCAGTCCACGGCCTGGTCGGCCACGCCGCCGACGGTAGCGCTGAACTGCTGCGTGCCTTCCAGCGGCACGCTGGCCGCTTCCGGCAGGACGATGACAGCGATAAGGGCGTTGATCGTTACGTTGACGGCTGCGGACTTGGAAGGGTCAGCCACGCTGGTCGCGCGGATGGTCACCGTGGGCGGCGAAGGCGCCAGCACCGGCGCCGTGTAGAGTCCTGTGCCGTCAATGGCCCCGCAGTCCGCGCTGCCGCAGGATACGCTCCAGTTCACCGACCGGTTCGGATTCGAGTTGGGCGCGGGGGTTACGGTGGCCGCGTACTGCGCGCTGGCGCCGTTGTTGACTGCGCCCGGCCCGGAAGTGATCGCCACGGTCAGGTTGCTCGTAATGGTTACCGCCACGTCGAACTTTTTCGACGGGTCGGCCACGCTCGTGGCGGTGACCTTGATGGCCGCTCCGGGAAGGATCTGCGGCGCAGTGTAGAGCCCGGCGGCCGTGATGGTGCCGAAGGTCGCGTTGCCCCCGGGGATGTCGTTCACACTCCAACTAACAGCCCGGCTGGGATTGCCGGAGCCGGTGACGTTCTCGGTAAACTGCCGGGTGGCGCCAAGCTCGACACTGGCTGCATTGGGCGCCACGACCACGACGAGGTCGCTCTGCACGCTAACCGTGGCGCTGGCGCTTTTCGAGCTGTCCGCCTGGCTGGTAGCCGTAACCGTGACGGAACCTGTCGGCAGGTTCTGCGGCGCGGTGTACAGCCCCGTGTTAGTGATGAAACCCACCTGGGCGTCCCCGCCCACAATCCCGTTGACGCTCCAGGTGACGGCGGTGTTCGACGTGTTGCTGACCGTAACGGTGAACTGCTGCGTCGCGCCCAGGAAAATGGTGATACTCGTCGGAGAGAGGATGACGACAATCGGCTGCGGCGAGCCGGTTACCCCGCCGCCGCAGTTCACCGCGGGCAGGGCCAGCGCAGCCACCAGGCAGACCCGCAGGAAAAGGCACGGCAGTACGCTCACTGGGAGGAGGGCGGGGACGACGCGGGAAACCGAGCGTTGTGCGGATGCCCGAAACAGTACCATTGAGGACCTTACATGCTACCACACCCCGCGCCCGCTGAAGACCCTGTTCCCTGCGGCCTGAAGCGCTTCGGCGCGCGGACCGCTCGCTTCACTTCAGCCTGACTCCCCGGTCGTGTTCCCGCCGGCGTAACGCCAGGCGCAGGGAGACGCGATTCGCTGGCCCGGCCGCAGCCGGACGATTGACACTCTGCGGCGCCGGGCCAATAATCCAGCCGTGGCCCGCTCGGAGAGTGTCCGGCGCATCAAGAGCTACTCGGCGGCCACCGGCTGCGTCTACCAATATTACTTCACGGAAGTGCGCAAAGCCCGCCGCGGGTTCACGGCTGGTCGCGAATACATCTACATGGTTTCCGCCAACCGTAAAGCGCTCTTCCCCGTAGCCATCTTCGTAGCCGGCGACGCCCTCCGCAAATGGGCGCAGGCTGCAGGGCGCGAGCTGACCGGGACCGAAGAATACGCGGTGGCCAAGCTGCGCCTCTTCGAAGCCTTCGATGAGCTGCAGAATCTGGGCGTTGCCCCGCCCGACCTGCGCGTGGACCAATCCAACCTCGAAGCCCTGCTCGCCAGGCTGGACATCTGATGCGCTTTCCGGCAGGCGGTCTCGAAAGCGGCCCCGCAAGTTTACCGCGCGCTTGAACCCCTGAGGCCCCGGCAGCGTCAGGCCATCCAGCCCACGGCGGCTGCGGACCCTGCGAGCGGGCGCATCTTGAAGGTGGACGTCACCTTGCAGGTCGTCAAGTAGCGGCCGGCGCGAGTCAGCCGCGGCCCAAGGCGTTGCGCAGGGCCAGCTCCAGGCTGGCATGCTGGAAGGGATAGCCCGCAGCTTCCAGCCTCCGCGGAAAAACCCGCTGGCTGGCGAGCAGCAACGCATCGGCCAGCTCGCCCAGCGCCAGACGGAGGGCAAACGCCGGCGCGGGAAAGATGGTCGGGCGGCCCAGCACGCGGCCCAAGGCCTTCGTGAATTCGACGTTGCGCACCGGCTCGGGTGCGACCGCGTTGAACACCCCGCGCAACCCTTCGTTGCCCATCACGTAGCGAATGGCTCCCACCGCGTCGGAGAGGGAAAACCACGACATCCATTGCCGGCCGGAGCCCAGTCGGCCGCCCAGGCCCAACCGGAACGGCAGCAGCATGCGCCCGAGCGCGCCGCCCGTGGCCGCCAGGATCACGCCGAAGCGCAAGATCACCGTGCGGATGCCCGCCTGCTCAGCGCGGAGCGCTTCCGCTTCCCAATCGGCAGCCAGCCGAGCCAGGAAGTCAGTGCCGGGCGGGCTCTTCTCCGTCAGTTCCTCGTCGCCACGGTCGGCATAATAGCCGACCGCCGACGCGGAGACGAACACCGCGGGCTTCTGCCGCAGCGTGGCCAGGCCGTCCACCAGGTGGCGCGTTGCCTCCACGCGGCTCGTGCGCAGCAGTCGCTTGCGCGCCTCGATCCAGCGGCCGCTGGCCACGGACGCTCCGGCCAAGTTGACCACAGCGTCCACGCCCTCCAGCGACTCCAGGTCGAAGCGGCCGCTGACCGGTTCCCAGGTAATGTCACCGAGCGCTCTGGGATTGTTGCGCACCAGCCGGTGCACGGTGTGCCCGCGGCGAGCCAGCGCATGCCTCAGCGCCGTCCCCACCAGTCCCGAGGAGCCTGTCACCGCTACGCGCATCGTTTTCTCCTGTCGCTTTGGAAAGGACCGCCCGCTGCGCTCACCCTAAGCCCGTCGCTCGCGGCAGGTCAAGCCATTACTGGCCCATTGGCCGCGTCAACCGGTTCAGCCAGAACAAAGTCGGTGAACTCGCCGGCCTCGGGTGCGGTAGAAAGCCTGCCGCAGGAACGATACAATCAGGCCATGCGCGTGCGTGTGCTCTTCTTCGGGCGGTTGAAAGATATCGTGGGCCTCGCCGAAGATCAGATCGATCTGGCCGAAGGCGCCCGGCTCGAAGACTTGTTCGCCGGTTATGGGCGCCGCTTCCCTGAACTGGCTGCGTTTCGCGCCTCTGTCGTCGCCAGCGTCAACCAGGAGTATGCGCGATGGGATACGGCGCTGCGCGGCGGCGACGAAGTGGCCTTTCTTCCCCCGGTCAGCGGCGGCCAGTCGGCTCCCGCCCCGGACGCGCTCGCCGAGGACATCTACGAACTGGTCCGCGCGCCCATCGCCAGCGCCGCGGTCATCGGGCACACCAAAGCACCCCCGGATGGCGCCGTGGTGGTCTTCGACGGCATCGTGCGCGATCAGTCCGCCGGCCGCCGCACGCTCTACCTCGAATACGAAGCTTATGAGCCGATGGCGCTGAAAGAGCTGCGCGCCATTGGCGAACAACTCCACCGGCAGTTCCCGGTGCACCGCGTGGTCATCGTGCATCGCCTGGGCCGGCTCGCCATCGGAGAAACCAGCGTGCTGATTGCCGTCAGCGCCGCGCACCGCGACGCGGCCTTTGACGCTTGCCGCTTGGCCATCGAAACCTTGAAACGCGCCGTGCCCATTTGGAAAAAGGAATACTTCGCCGACGGCTCGGCCTGGGTCGAAGGCGAGCTGCCCGCTCTGGAGTCCCGTCCGAGCAGGGCTTCCGAAGAAGCCCATCCAACGGAATGAACGCACTGCCCGGTCCCGTGCGCGCCGTCCTTCCCGCCCTGGCGCTGGCCCTGGCCGCCACGCTCGGGGCGCAGGCGCAGCGCGAGCGAGGCCAGTTCCGCGCCGAAGTCAACCTGGTCAACGTGTTCGTCAGCGTGCTCGATGCTGGCGGGCGGCCCGTGGTCGGCCTGCCCGCGGAAGTCTTCGAGCTGTTCGAAGAAGGCAGGCAACAGAAAATCGAGTTGTTCGAGCCGGAAACCAGCCAGCCGCTCGATCTGGCGCTGATGACCGATGCCAGCCTGAGCACGCTGAAAGAACTGCGCTTCGAACAGGAAGCCGCGGCGCATTTCATCCGCCAAGTGGTTCGGCCGGGAGACCGCCTGGCGGTCTTCCAGTTTTCCGACGCGATTGTGCAGTTGAGCGAATTCTCCGACCAGGTGGCGAAGCTCCAGGCTGCCGTGCGCGGCATCGAGCCTGGCGCGGGCACGGCGCTGTACGATGCGGTGTATCTGGGCGCGCAGGCGCTCGAGCAGCGCCCTCTCGGGCGGCGCCGCGTGATTGTGCTCCTGACCGACGCCGGGGAAACCACCAGCGCAGCGAACTTCGACCAGGCCCGCCGCGCCGCGGTGCGCGCAGGCGTGCTGCTGTACACGGTGCTGATCCGCCCGGTGAAGTCGGAAAGCGGTCGCAACACCGCCGGCGAACACGCGCTGATTACCATCACCGATGTCACCGGCGGGGCCATGTTCATCCCCGACGACATCGCCGAGCTGGGCGAGATCTTCGACCGCATTGACCGCGAGCTGCGCACGCAGTACCGGCTGGGCTACTACCCCGCCCCGCGCCCGGCTCCGGCCAGCTTCCGCAGGCTGGAAGTCCGCCTGAAGCAGGACAGCCCGGCCGGCGCGGCGTGGCAGGTGCGTTACCGCCGCGGCTACTACGCCGCCGACCGCGAACCGTAATTCCCGCGCCCGTGCTATGGTTTGTTCGGCCGCGGCGAGCTTGAAGCCATGAACCTGTTTCTCGAAGTTGCCGAAGACACGGCGCGCGAAGCCGGCGCGATCCTGCTCGCGGAATTCGACCGGCCGCAACGGATTGACTACAAGGGCGAAGTGGACCTGGTGACCGAAGCGGACCGGCGCTCGGAACAGTTCATCGTCAGCCGCCTGCGCAGCCATTTCCCCGGCCACGAAGTCATCGCCGAAGAAGGCGGCGGACACGAGCAGCCTTCGCGCTACCGCTGGTACGTGGACCCGCTCGACGGCACAACCAACTTCGCCCACGGCTACCCCGTCTTCGCCGTCTCGATGGCGCTGGTGGAAGACAAAGAGCTTGTCGTCGGCGTAGTGTACAACCCGGTCAGCCGGGAAATGTTTGCGGCCATGCGCGGGGAAGGCGCGTTCCTGAATCAGAAACGCATCCGCGTCTCGCGCGCGGATCGGCTGGCGCGCAGCCTGCTGGCCACCGGCTTTCCCAGCCACAAGCGCACGCGCCACCCCAACATCCATTATTACTGGGATTTCACGCTGCGCTCGCACGGGGTGCGGCGCGATGGCTCCGCGGCGCTGGACCTCTGCGCGGTGGCCTGCGGGCGGTTCGACGGCTTCTGGGAGTTCGGCCTGAAGCCTTGGGACACCGCCGCGGGCATCCTGCTGGTGCGCGAGGCCGGCGGCGTGGTGACGGACTTCCAAGGCCGCCCCTATCGGCTGGCTGGCGAGCAGCCCGACCAGGCCGGAAGCGAAGCCATCCTCGTCTCCAACGGGCTCATCCACGCGGAAATGCAGCAAGTCGCTGCGGACATCGCTGCCCGCACCTCCAGCGGAGAACGCGCTTTACTTTCCGGCTAGCACGGTGCTAGGCTGCGCCGACATCTTTGCTGCGCAGAATGAGCTCCAGCTATCCATTCCCCTACCACGGCGCGACGCGGCTGGCGCGGCGTCTGGGCCGCTTCGTGGACCGCTGGCAGCGCGGCGGAATCGAGCGCTACTCCCTGGCCGCGGCGGAGGCCCCACGGCCGCCCCTGCGCTGGCATCCGGACGAGGAGATTGAAATCAGCGAGCACTTTCTGCGGCTGCGCGGATTCCCCGAAGCGTTTCGCGGCTTGCGCATCGTGCACCTGAGCGACATCCACCACGGGCTGTTTCTGCCGCTGCAGGCGGTGAGGGACGCTGTGGAGCTGGCCAACCGGCTCGAGCCGGACCTGGTCGTGCTCACCGGTGATTTCGTCACCTTCTCCCCCGTGTACATCGCGCCGGTGGCCGAAGCGCTGGCCACGCTGCGCGCGCGGATAGGCGTGTACGCCGTGCTCGGCAATCATGATTTTCGCGTTGGCCCCGCGCAGATGGCCCGGGCGCTGCGCGCGGCCTGCATCGAAGTGCTGCGCAACGCGCACACGGCCTTGCACCGCGCGGGGGAAACCCTATGGGTCGCCGGCGTGGACGACCTGGGCTATCGCGCCGACCTGCCGCGGGCCCTGCGCGGGATACCGCTCGGCGCCCCGGCCATTCTGCTGTCGCACAATCCCGCCATCATCCACAAGGCGGCGCGCAGCGGCGTAAGCCTGGTGCTCTCCGGGCACACCCATGGCGGCCAGGTGAACCTGCCTGTCGTGGGCAATATCTACGGCCGGTCGCGCGAGCAGATGCGCTTCAAGGCCGGGTGGGACCGCCTGGGCAGGACGCAGATCTACGTCAGCCGCGGCATCGGCACCGTAGTGCTGCCGCTGCGCTACCGCTGCCCGGCAGAAATCCCGCACCTGCACCTCTACCCCGAGCGCGAAGCTCACAACCCGGCGCACCTGTACGGCTGACGACCGCCTGCGATGCGCGTCGTTGACCTGATCCGCAGCAAACGAGACGGCCGCGAACTCACCGCCGAAGAAATCTCCGCGCTTGTGCTCGGCTATGCCCGCGGTGACATTCCCGACTACCAGATGGCAGCGTGGCTCATGGCTGTGGTCTGGCGGGGCATGACGCGCGCCGAGCTGGCCGCGCTCACCGCAGCCATGCTGGAGTCCGGGCAGACGCTCGACCTTTCGGCCCTGCCCGCGCCCAAGGTGGACAAGCATTCGACCGGCGGCGTCGGCGACAAGACCTCGCTGGTTGTCGCTCCGGTGGCCGCCGCAGCAGGCCTGTGCGTGCCGATGATCAGCGGCCGCGGCCTGGGGCACACGGGCGGCACGCTCGACAAGCTGGAGTCCATTCCCGGGTTTCGCACCCATCTTTCGCTGGCCGAGTTCCGCCGCGTGCTCGAGAAGTGCGGCACCTGCCTGATCGGCCAGACCGAAGAAATCGCGCCCGCCGACAAAAAGATCTACGCCCTGCGCGACGTGACCGGCACAGTAGAAAGCCCGTACCTGATCTGCGCCTCGATCATGAGCAAGAAGCTGGCCGAAGGGATTGACGCGCTGGTACTCGACGTGAAGACCGGCTCAGGCGCGTTCATGAAGCGGCTGGAAGATTCCCTGTTCCTGGCCGAGCTGCTGGTGGAGACCGGGCGGCGCATGGGCAAGCGCATCGCCGCGCTGATCACGGACATGGACCAGCCGCTGGGCCAGCAGGTGGGCAACGCGCTGGAGGTGGCTGAAGGCATCGAAGTGCTGCGCGGCGGCGGCCCGGCTGACCTCGTCGCACTCTGCGCGGAGCTTTCCGCGTGGATGCTGCATCTGGGCGGCTTGGAGGCGTCGGTGGAAGACGGCAAGCGCCGGGCCGCCGACCTGATCGCCAGCGGCCGGGCGCTCGAGAAGTTCCGCGAGGTGGTGCGGCTGCAGGGCGGCGACGCTGCGGTGCTGGACGATCCGCGACGCCTGCCTCAGGCGAAGTACACGGCGCAGGTGGGCAGCCCGCGCGACGGCTTCCTCGCGGCCATGGGCTGCGAACAGATCGGCGTGGCCAGCATGCTTCTGGGCGGCGGGCGCGAGAAGAAAGAAGATGCGATTGACCCTGCTGTGGGCCTGACCCTGCACAAGAAAGTCGGCGAGCGGGTAGAAAAAGGCGAGCCGCTCTGCACTTTGCATTACAATGCCCCGGCGCGGCTGGACGCGGCGCGCCGGTTGGCTGAGCAGAGCTTCCGCATCGCCGCTGCACCGCCTGCCGAAGTCCGGCCGCTGGTGCACCGCGTTCTGCGCGACGAATCCTGAGCGACGGGGGACAGGCATGGGTCGCTGGACGGGGCTTCTCGGGCTGCTCACCATGGTGGCTTTGGCCTATCTGTTTTCGACCAACCGCAAAGCCATCCGCCTCAAGACCGTGGCCTGGGGCCTGGGCCTGCAGATTGCCCTGGCTATGTTCGTCCTGCAAGTGCCGGCGGGGCAGCGGCTTTTCCACCTCGCCGGTGAAGCCGTCAACCGGCTGCTGAGCTATTCCTTTGCGGGTTCCGAATTTGTCTTTGGCAAGCTGGGCCTGAAGGGCTCGGAGATGGGTTTCTACTTCGCCTTTCAGGTGCTGCCGACGATTATTTTCGTCGCCGCGTTCTTCGCCATCCTTTATCACTTCGGGGTCATGCAGTTCCTCATCCGGCAAGCTGCCCGGGTGATGACCTGGCTGATGGGGGCCAGCGGGGCCGAATCGCTGAACGTGGCGGCCAGCATCTTCATGGGGCAGACCGAAGCACCGCTGACCATCCGGCCGTTTCTGCCGCACGTCACGCGCAGTGAACTGATGACCATCATGACCAGCGGCATGGCCCACGTGGCTGGCGGCATCATGGGGGCTTACATCCTGTATGGCATTGAGGCCCGCCACCTGCTCACTGCGGTGATTATGACCGCCCCGGGCACCATCCTGATCGCCAAGATGCTGGTGCCGGAAACCGAGCAGCCGCTCACCGCCGGCCGAGTGGAACTGGCGCCCACGGAAAAGGACCAGAACTTTCTGGGCGCGATTGCCCGGGGCACCACCGACGGCCTGCACCTGGCCATCAACGTGGGGGCCATGCTGATTGCCTTCCTGGCGCTGATTGCGCTCGCGAACGGTGTCCTCGGCGGCGTGCACGGCTGGCTAGCCGGCCACGGCATCGGGTGGTTCCCGAAGAATCTGGAGACAATCTTCGGCTGGTTGTTCTGGCCGATTGCCTGGGTCATCGGCGTGCCCGCGCAGGATTGCTTGGCCGTCGGCAACCTGCTGGGGACGCGCATGGTGCTGAACGAGTTGGTCGCGTTTTCCATGCTGGGGCCGATGAAGGAGACGCTCGACCCGCGCTCGTTCACCCTGGCGACGTTTGCCCTGTGCGGCTTTGCCAATTTCGGCTCGATTGGCATTCAGATCGGCGGCATCGGCGCGCTGGCGCCGAATAAACGCGACGAACTGGCGCGCCTGGGCCTGCGTGCCATGCTGGCCGGCACGATGGCCAACCTGATGTCCGCGGCGATTGTCGGAATCCTCATGCCCAGCGGATGAAGATGGGCCCGCGCGCCAAACCCGGCGACGAATTTGCTCGCGCCGAGCGCGCCGCGCAGTTCCTCCGCGGCAGGACCCGGCTCCGGCCGCGCATCGCCCTGGTGCTCGGCTCGGGCCTGGGCGGCTTTGCCGATGAGTTCGCTTCCGCCACGCGCATCCCCTACGAAAAGATTCCGCATTTCCCGCGCGCGACCGCGGTGGGCCACGCCGGACGCCTGGTGATCGGCAAAGTCGGTGAAGTGCCGGTGGCGGCCATGCAGGGCCGCGCGCACTCCTATGAAGGCTACGCGCTGAAGGAAGTGACGTTCCCCATGCGCGTCTTCGCACGGCTGGGCATCCGCGCGGTCATCCTGACGAACGCCGCGGGAGGCATCCGGAAGGATTACTCGCAGGGCTGCCTGGTGGTGATCCGCGATCACATCAACCTGCTGGGCACCAACCCGCTTATCGGCCCCAACGACGAGCGCTTCGGTCCGCGTTTTCCGGACATGACTCAGGCCTATTGGAAGCCGTATGTCGAAATGGCCCTGGAAGAAGGTCGCCAGCTGGGGTTGAACATCCACGACGGCGTGTACGCGGCGCTTTGCGGCCCGAGCTACGAAACGCCGGCAGAGATTCGCTACCTGCGCGCGATTGGCGCGGACCTGGTGGGCATGTCCACGGTGCCCGAAGCCATCGTGGCCCGGCACATGGGCCTCCGCGTGCTCGGCATCTCCTGCGTGACGAACCTCGCCGCGGGAATCCTCGATCAGCCGCTCAGCCACGACGAAGTGCTCGAAACCGGTGAACGCGTGAAAGGCCAGTTCACCGCTCTGCTCCGCGCGGTGATCCCGCGCATCGCCGCCGATGTGGAAGCGATGTGACTTTGCCCGAGCGGCGAAGGACAATGACCGAACACCACAAGCTGATAGCGGCGGCCCAGGCGGCGCGGGAGAATGCCCACGCGCCGTTTTCCAACTTCCGGGTGGGCGCGGCGCTGCGGGCAAAGTCAGGCCGGGTCTACACGGGCTGCAACGTCGAAAACGCCACCTACGGCCTGACCGTGTGCGCGGAGCGCGTGGCCATCTTCAAAGCCATCAGCGAAGGCGAGCGCGGCTTCGAGGCCATCGCCGTGGTGGCGGACACCGACCGGCTGACGCCGCCCTGCGGCGCCTGCCGGCAGATTCTCTGGGAGTTCTGCGGCGATGTTGAGGTCGTGCTGGCCAACGTGAAGGGCAAGAGCGAGACGCACCGGTTGAGCGCACTCTTTCCGCGCCCGTTCGATGCGACGTTCTTCTAGGCCCGTCCCTTAGACCGGCCGGTGAGCACCGGCGCACAGAAGACCGTCCCGTGCAACGGATGCGGCTGCTGGCCCGTACTTCGCGCGCGGGTTCCGGGGCAGGGGCCACGGAGGAGGTGGCAGCCGCTTTTCCCGGTTGGCAGGGCTGGCCGGTATGCCAGTCTTTGAGATTATGCCGTACAGATCAGCTATAACGGCTGTGCAATCACTCCCTGGCCCCCCTCGGCGCCCGCGTCCGAGGCCCGAGGCCTCCACAACAAGCGCGCCCGCGAGAAAGGAAGCGCTAAGTACCCTGGAATCAGCAACTTCACTTCTAAAGGACTTAATCCCACCTGGAATCAACACTTGCAGAATAAGGAGGGAGGGGGGAGGGGACCAAACACCCGGTTCGTGGGCTTCGTGTAGTGGGCCGGCCCTTGACTTCCTGCGGTCGTACCTCTTGCCGCTGACCCTGGTCGGCTGCGCTGTGGTGGCTGGCTGCGGCTCGCCGCGGGAGCGCGCGGACGTGCTCGTCGCAGGGGGCACAGTGGTTACGATGGACGGCTCGCGGCGCGTTCTTGAAGACGGCGCCGTGGCCATTCGCGGCGACACGATTCAGGAAGTGGGCTGGCGCGAAGACCTGGATGCGAAGTACCGCCCTGCGCTGCGCGTGGAAGCGCGCGGCAAGCTGATTCTGCCCGGACTCATCAACGGCCACACCCACGCCCCGATGACGTTGCTGCGCGGGCTGGCTGACGACCTGGCCCTGCAGGAGTGGCTCGAGCGGTACATCTTCCCGGCCGAAGCGCGCAACGTCACGGAGGAGTTCGCGCTGTGGGGCACGCGTCTGGCCGCCCTGGAAATGATCCGTGGCGGCGTCACCACCTACGCGGACATGTACTACTTCGAGGACGCCGTGGCCCGCGCCACCGAGCAAGCGGGCCTGCGCGGCGTGCTCGGCGAAACCATCCTCGACTTCCCCGCCCCGGACAACAAGACTGTCGAGCAGGCCCTGGCCTACACCGAGCAGTTTCTGAAGCGCTGGCAGGGCCACGCGCTCATCCGCCCGGCCGTGGCTCCGCACGCCGTGTACACAAACTCCGAAAAAACGCTCCGCGAGGCCTTCGCTCTGGCGCGCCGGCACAACGCTCCCATCCTGATCCACCTGTCCGAAACCAAACGCGAAGTGGACGAGGCGCGCGCGAAATGGAAGCTTTCCCCGGTGGGCTATCTGGCCAAGCTGGGCTTGCTCGGCGCAGACGTTGTAGCGGCGCATTGCGTCTGGGTGGATGCGGACGACATCGGCTTGCTGGCCAAGGCCGGCACCGGCTGCGTCCACAACCCTTCAAGCAACATGAAACTGGCCAGCGGGGCCGCTCCCGTGGCCGAAATGCTGGCCGCGGGAGTGCGCCTCGGTCTGGGCACCGACGGCCCGGCCGGGAGCAACAACGACCTGAACCTGATGGAAGAGATGGATCTGGCGGCCAAGCTGCAAAAAGTCACCCGGCTGGACCCGCGCGTAGTGACCCCGAGCAGGCCCTGGCCATGGCTACCATCGGCGGCGCACAGGCCCTGCACCTGGAGAAAGAAATCGGCTCGCTCGAAGCGGGCAAGAAAGCCGACCTCATCCTGCTGCGCGCGGATGCGGCGCACGCTGTGCCGTCGTTCAACGTCTACTCGCAGATCGTCTACGCGCTGAAGGCCAGCGACGTGGAAACCGCGGTGATTGCCGGGCGCGTGGTGATGCGCGACCGCCGCGTGCTGACCCTCGACGAGGAACAGGTTCTTGCCCGCGCCCGGGAATGGGCCGCGCGGGTGCGCGCATCGCTGGTGGCTCGGCCGTAGCCGCGGGCGCCCCCCTCCTTGCTGCCACGGGGGGATTCCGTTCAGCTTCCCTTGCGCATCTCCGTGCGCTGGCGGTGAAGCTTGAGGGCTGCCGTGCGCAGCGTATCCGCGACGTTGCGGTTCATGGTCAGCAGCTTCAGGTCCTGCTGGTTCAAGCGCTGCAACAGGTGGAGCGTCACGTCGAGCGGGGTTTTCGGGTTGTTCACCAGGTTGCGGACCACCGTGTAATTCTTCACCCAGTTGCGGTTCCAAGCGATCAGCCGGAGGATTTCTTCGCTCAGGTTGGCCATGGCCGCAAAGCCTTCGATTTCGGTGTCGCTGATGCGGGGTGATTGCAGGACCGCGCGCTGGACAACCTTGCAGGGATCGCGGATGAGCGCCAGGCGCTCCTCGCGGTTACCCTTGAGGGCCAGTTGCACGCGCTCGACTACTTTCATGCGCGCCAGCCGCTGCAGCAGGCCCTGGCGTTTGCCGCGATCGGGCTCCGCCGCCGCCACCGCTTCGGCCAGCCCGGCCTCATCGCCGGCCTCGCGCAGCAGTTCCAGCAGCAGGGCGCGCTGTTCGAGGGTGGCCGCCGCGTTGCCCAGCAGCGCCGCAGCCACCGCGGGCTGCGCGCTGAGCCGCTCGAGGTCGTCGAGCAGGGCCTGCACGGCCGCCGTGGAAAGAAAGGGCGCGACCGTGGTGAGCACCTCCGCCGGGCACTGGCGGTTCACAGCCATGGCATCGGCAATGCCAGGCTTGCCCGCCAGATTCTGCGCAGAGTAGCGGAAGAGTGGCGCGGCGGCATCGGCGCGCTGCAGGGCCAGCAGGAAGCCCTCGAGCGGCTGGGCGAGCAGCGCGCTGGCTGCGCGGTCGGCGATCAGCGAATCGGCGTCTTCCGCCAGGATGGCCAGCAGCTCGGCGCGGTCTTCGGGCGCCAGCGGAACGCTGCCGGCACAGATGGCCAGCTTCCGTTCGCGCGTGCTCCGCCCGGAACGGATTTCCGCGCGGACGTCTTCGCTAATCTTGGCCTCCCGGCGGGGCCTTCAGGTCTTTGCGGCTGAGGGTAACCTTGCCCGGTTCCCCGGGCGGGCCGAGGGGAGGCAGGGTCTGGCCGTTCAATTCAAGCAGCACGGCGGTGGAGTTGCGCGCGGAAACCTCGAAGCGCTGGCGGGCCTGGAAGCGCCGGCTCTCGCCCGGCTCCATGTGGCCGTCGAAGACGGTCTCGCCGTCGGCCGCCACGGTGATCGCAGTACCGCGTCCGGCCTCGATTTTCAGTTCGAGAGGGGGAGCATCTGCGGGCGTTTCTTCGGGCGCTGCCGAAACCTGAACTGGGGCTTGGGGAGCCGGTGCCGGCTCGGAAACGACGGCGGGAGCGGGAGGGGCTTCCAGCTTAGGAATGATCCAGGCTCGCAGGCGCGCGCCAAACTGCCGGTAGGCAAACCAGCCGCCGACGGCCAGAGCGACGAGCAACAGCGCCAGCAGCCAGGGCCACACCCTGCGCCGGGGCTTCGCCGGCGTGTCCGCCCAGACGGCCACGGCCGGGCCGTCGTTGGTGGCCATCACGTATTCCTGCAGCAGCCCATCGTCGTCCAGGCCGAGGAAATGAGCGATGGCGCGGATGAAACCGCGGTTGAACACGCCGCCGGGCAACTGGTCCCAGCGCTCGTTTTCCAGCGCCACCAGGAAACGCGTGCTGATGCGCGTGGCGTTGGCGATTTCCTCCAGCGAGACGCCGCGCATTTCGCGTTCGCGGCGGAGGTGTTCCCCGAAAGTGCCCTTGGCCATACCGGCTTGCCCGCAGAAGGCAATATAGGCAGGCGTCGTGGCGGGTGTCAAATCCAGCGGGAACGGCGCGGGCCGCGGACTTTTCTGCAGCAGTTGCGCGCGGCGGGATTGCACCAGGCAAATGCCCTTGCGTATAATGCGCGGGTGGCGTTCCCGGTATTTCGGTCTGATGCGCGAGTTGCGGGGGCCGAGCAGTGAGGGTCCCGGCGACGAGCTCCTGTTAGCGGCAACAGGGTGGACGGCACGAGCCGGTCGCGAACCCGGTCGGCGGCCGGCGCCTGCAAACAAGGGCGCGTCTTGGTAGAAACCAACAACTTCACCGGCGCGGAGCGGCGCCGCAATCCCACCCCGCACACCGACCGCCGCGGCGTCAGCGAAATCGCCGCCTTCCATGAGCTCGGCAAAGCCCTGACCTCTTCCCTGCAGCTCGACCAGGTGCTGCGCACGATCATGGAAAAGATTGAAGAGTTTCTCCGGCCGGACACCTGGTCGCTGCTGCTGGTGGACGAGGAGCATCAGGAACTGTACTTCGAAATCGCCACGGGCCGCGGCGCACAGGCGCTGAAGGACGTGCGCATCCGGCTCGGGCAAGGCGTGGCCGGGTGGGTGGCCCAGTCGGGCCAGCCGGTGATCGTCCCCGACGTCAGCAAGGACACGCGGTTTTTCCCGGCCGTGGATGAAAAGACCCAGACCGAGACGAAGTCCATCGTCGCCGTGCCGGTGCGCTTTCGCGACCACTGCCTGGGCGTCATCGAGCTGATCAACTGCGTGGGCCCCGACGGCTTCAGCGGGCGCGACCTGGCCTTGCTGGAGGCCCTGGCAGACTACGCCGCGATCGCGTTGGAGAACGCGCGGCACGTCAAGCGCATTCACGAGCTGACCATCACCGACGACTGCACCAACCTGTACAACTCCCGCCACCTGCACCTGGTGCTGGACACGGAAATCTACCGCTCGCAGCGCTACGGCTTCGAGCTTTCGCTGATTTTCATTGACCTCGACTACTTCAAGCGCGTCAACGACTGCTACGGGCACATCATGGGCAGCCGCCTGCTGGCCGAAATCGGCGCCATGATCAAGGCGAACTGCCGGCAGATTGACTACGCCTTCCGCTACGGAGGCGACGAGTTTGTGCTCGCCCTGCCGCAGACCTCCAAGGACAATGCCTGCGTCGTGGCCCGCCGCGTGCACCGCCTGATCCGCGAAACGGTCTGGCTCAGGGAGTCCGGCCTGAACGTGCGTATCACGGCCAGCGTCGGCGTCGCTTCCTACCCCACCGACGCCCAGACCAAGACTGACCTGCTGCACCTGGCCGACGAGGCCATGTACTCGGTCAAGAACTCCACCCGCGACGGCGTCGCCGCTGCCAACCTCGGCCAGCTCCCCCAAGTGGCCGCGCCCCAGGAACCATAAACGCGGCCAAGCTGGCAAGAGCACTTTTTTCGGCCCGCAGGTTTGCCTTGCTTTTCGATTTCGGTTGACTTGACGCTGTCCCTCTGCTAGCAGAGTTCGTTTTCGATCCCTTCAAAACCCAAGCGCCCTTCTCCCGGAGCTTAACGATGACCGAAAGGCGGAAGCTTTCCCTATGGCCTAATCTGTTCTCACAAGTTCATGCCGTGCGCCTTGCCCGTGTGGTGTGCGGTGTTGTGTTGAGTTGCCTCGTGTTGCCCGCCGCCGCGCAGGCTCAGGCCGGCGTTCTGCGCGGTCAAGTTGTGGATCCGCAGGGGCTGGCCATCGCCGATGCCAATGCCCGGCTCTATGCGGATTCCGCCAGTCAGGTCGGCCGGCCGCTGCAACGGACTTTAACCGACATGCAGGGGCAGTTCGATTTCCAAGAGCTCGCTCCGGGCCGCTACCGGCTCGAGGTGTTCGCTGCCGGATTCCAGCGGCAGGAGCAACTGGTGGAATTGGGCAAAGAGACCCGGCAGGTCGAAATCAGGCTGTTGCTGGCGGGGGTGCACCAGGGCGTTGTCGTCACCGCCACGCGGCAGGAGGGCGAGACGTTTGATACGCCCCTTCCCGCGGCGCTGGTCCCTGTCCAGAGCCTCGACTAGGCACTTCCCGTCAACCTGGTACAAGCTCTGCAAGAAGTTCCCGGAGTGAACTGGGTCAATGCTGGAGCTTTTCGCAGCCGGCCCGTCATCCGCGGATTCGACAGCAACCGCGTCCTGGTGCTCGTGGACGGCGAACGGCTGAACAACAGCCGCACTTCCATCACCGCGGCTGGTATAGAGACTTCGCTCGTGGATTGGTCGCAGATCGAACAGGTGGAAATCGTGCGCGGCCCGAGCTCGGTGCTCTACGGCACGGATGCCTTCGGCGGCGTGATCAACATCCTGACGCGGGACGCTCCCCTGCCGTTGATTGCTCCGTTCGTTTCCCACGTCGGGCTGCGCTGGCAGCCACGAACCCTGCGGGCCTGGAGCGAGTGGCGCGCCCGCATCGCGACGGTCAGAAGATTGGCTGTGCGCCGCCTCAGCAGCAGATACACGGTGCCCTGCGCGATCGGCGCTCCTCCCAGCAACGCCCGGAGATATACCAGGCCCGAAACACGACTTCGTGCCACCCGAACAGAGTTACATACCCTTCCACGAACGTGCCCACAGCGAACACCAGCATTCCCGCCGACCACCAAAGCAGGTGCGTGCCTTTTCCCTTGCGCAGGTAGCGGCTGAAAATCACTGCGGTGAAGAACGTGGCGAACACCGTGGTGACAATGGGAACGTAGTGAACTGCGGTTCGCATGGAAGGGGCACCCCCGGCTTCTGCCCACTCTCGGGCTCCTGCGCCGACCCTGAGCTCGCCAACGGCGCTCGACGAGCTAACACAATTCTGTCCGTTTTCCACAGGCCCGCCGCGCTGGCTTGATTCGCCTGCGGCCCCGTGCTAGGTTTTGGCGCGACTGCACGTCAGGGCGCGCCCTTGCATGCTTCCGGCAGCGGTTCGCGAGCGAGCACAGCATGGCCAACGAAGCACTCGGCATGATTGAAACGCGCGGGCTGGTCGGCGCCATCGAAGCCGCCGACGCCATGGTGAAAGCCGCCAATGTGATCCTGATTGGCAAGGAGTATATCGGGGCGGCCTACGTGACGGTGATGGTCCGCGGCGACGTGGGCGCCGTCAAAGCGGCCACGGACGCCGGAGCGGCGGCCGCCCGGCGCGTCGGCGAGCTGGTGGCCGTGCACGTCATCCCGCGGCCGCACGAGATGGTGGAGAAGATCCTGCCCGGTGGAAGTCCGCCCTCCGCCGCGAAAAAATGACGGGTAGAGCGCTTTGACCTTGCGCGACCGCGACCTCGTTTCCATTCAGGAAGCCCGCGAACTGGCGGCGCGCGCCGCCGAAGCCCAGAAGAAATTCGCCAGGCTCACCCAGGAGCAGGTAGATGCCGTCGTGGACGCCTGCGCGGAAGCCGCCACGGCCGCCGCCGAGCAACTGGCGCGGCTGGCCGTCGAGGAAACCGGCTACGGCAACGTTCCGGACAAAGTCATCAAGAACCGCCTGGCTTCTGTGGACGTGCACCGCGCCATCCAGCCCATGCGCACGGTGGGCATCGTGCGCGAGGACCGCGAGAAGGGCATCCTGGAAGTGGCTACGCCGGTGGGCGTGGTGGCCGCGGTGATTCCGTCCACCAATCCCACCTCCACGACGATTTACAAGACGCTGATTGCGCTCAAGGCGCGCAACGCCATTGTGCACAGCCCGCACCCCACCGCCGTGCGATGCATCCGCGAAGCCGCCGCCGTGATGGAGCGCGCGGCGCTGCGCGTCGGCGCGCCGGAGGGCCTGATCAACTGCATGGAGCATCCCACCATGCAGGGTACCCAGGAACTGATGCGCCATCGCGAAGTGGGCGTCATCCTGGCCACCGGCGGCATGGGCCTGGTGCGCGCGGCGTACAGCTCGGGCAAGCCCGCTTTCGGCGTGGGCCCGGGGAACGTGCCGGCGTTTGTGGAGCGCACCGCCAGCGTGCGCAAAGCCATCGCCGATATCTTTGCCGGTAAGACCTTCGACTACGGCACGATTTGTTCCGCCGAGCAGTCCATCGTCGCCGAAGAGCCGGTGCGCGAACAGGCGCTCGAGGAATGCCGCCGCCAGGGCGCTTACTTCCTGACGCAGGATGAAGCCCGGCGGCTGGGCGATTTGGTGATCTCCGGGCCAGGAGGGACGCCCAACCCGAAGATCGTCGGCCGGCCGGCTACGGTGATTGCCGAAATAGCCGGCATCCGAGTGCCGCCGGGAACGCGCCTACTGATCGCCATGCTGGAAGGCGTCGGGCGTGACCATCCGCTTTCCGCGGAAAAGCTCTCGCCCATCCTGGCTTTCTATTCCGTCCCCAACCTGGCGGCTGCGGTGGACCTGTGCACGCGCCTGCTGCACTTTGGCGGGCTTGGCCACACCATCGCCATCCATTCGCAGAGCGATGCGGCCATCCGCGAATTCGGCCAGGCCGTGCCGGCATTCCGCGTGTGCGTGAATACTTCGGCCGTGCACGGGTCGATTGGCTATTCGACGAACCTGTTCCCGGCCATGACCCTGGGCTGCGGCGCCGTGGGCGGGAACATCACTTCCGACAATATCGGCCCGCAGCACCTGATGAACATCAAGCGCATCGCCTGGGAGTCGCGTCCGGTCGAGCACCGCACCATTCCCGCCGAGCAACGCATGGCGGGTTCCGCGCCGGCCGTGGCTGCCGCCGCCCGCGGTGCGACCCAGGGCGCGCCAAGCAGCGGCGTGCCGGACCGCGCGGTGATACGCAGCATCGTGGAGCGCGTCTTCGCCGAACGGGGCGTCCGGCGCGGCGCGGAAGCCGCACCGCAGCAGCCCGCGGCCGAGGCGCAGGCGTCGCCGAGGCCGTCGCCATCCGCTCCTGCCGCGGCCGAGGAGCATGCGCCGGGCGCGAGTGCGCCGCAGCGGACGGCAGCTCCGGAAGCCCCGCCGGTGGATGTCGCCTCCTTCGTCAGCGAAAGTGATGTACGCATGGCACTGACTCGCCGCGAAAAAATCTTCATTGGCCCCAAGACGATCGTCACTCCGGCCGCGCGCGACCTCGGCTACGCCCACGAAATTTTCATCGAAACGCGGTAGACACCTCGCCCAAGTACCTCTGCTAGCCGGGCCGATCGCTTGTTCGCACATCTTCCTGCCGCATCCGTCCGGCGTTCGGTCTACAATGACCATGTAAGCTAAAGGGCCTGGCGATGCGCAGGAGCGAAGCAGCACGGCTGGCGCGCTGGTCGGCAATCATCGCACTGGTGTTGACCGCGGCGGTGGCCGGGATTTACTTCTACCGCTCCTGGCAAGCCGCATCCGCGCGAAGCCAGGCGCCGGCAGCCGTGCCCCCTGCGGTCGAAAAACAGATGGCTGCCATCGAGTTCTCCCGCACCGAAGGCAATCGCGAGATTTTCACCGTGCGCGCCTCACGTTCGACCGAATTCCGGGAAGGCGAGCGAAACCAGCTCGAAGACGTCTGGATTACGATCTTCGGCCACCAGGGCGAGCGCATGGACCGCGTCCATGCCCGCGCCTGCGACTACCTGAAAAGCCAGCAACGCCTCACCTGCCAGGGCGACGTGCAGATCGAACTGGAAAGCGCCGAAGATTCCCGCCGGCACCCCGGCCAGCGGATTCTGCGCATCGAAACGGCCAACCTGACGTTCGACAGCGAATCCGGCCGCACGCACACGGACCAGGCTGTGCGCTTCCGTTTCCCCGGGGGCGAGGGCCGGGCCACGGGCATGACCTACAGCGCGCGGGAAGCACTGGCCGTGTTGCAGCGCGACGTAGAACTCCGGCTGGCCCACAGCCAGACAGCGGCGCCAACCGGTGGGGTCGTGCTGGCCGGCCAGAGCTTGACGTTACAGCACCGCGACCGCACCCTGCGCCTGGCCGGCGCGCGCGTCAAGCACGACGGGCTCGAGCTCGCCGCCGGCTCGCTGACCGTCCAGTTGGATGCGAAGCTGCGCCCGCAGCGCCTCGTGGCCAGCCAGACGCCGCGCCTCACGCAGGCCCGCGGCACCGCTCAGCTCTCACTGGCAGCCGAGACCCTGACCGCCCGGTTTGACTCTGCGGGCCAGGTCGAACGGCTTGAGGCGGAAGGTCGGGTCAACGCCCTACGCAAGCAAGGTGAACGGCAGGAACGGCTCGAAGCGGAACGCGCCGAAGTGGAAATCGAGCCGAAGCGAAACGGCCCGCGGCTGGTCACCGCCGCCGGGAATGTCCGCGTGCACAGCGAAGACAGCCACGGCTCACGCCGGCTGGAAACTTCTTCGCTGCGCATCTGGCTGGCGACGAACGGACCGGCGCGGATGGAACGCGCCGAAGCCGCCGGGCGCTCCCGGCTGGAGTGGGAGCGGCCGGGCGAAGTGACGCGCGTTGGTGCGCAGCAGCTCGAGACGCAATTCGCGGAAGACAACCGCATGCGGCTGCTTGTGGGACGCGGCGGCGTCGAGGTCGAACGGCGCGTGGAGCGCGCCGTGCAGCGCGGCAGGTCGGATGAAGTCGCGGTGGCGTTCGGGGCCGGGAACGAGTGGAGCGCGATCGAGCAGAAAGGCCATGTGCGGCTGCAGGAAGGCGAACGAAATGCCGAGGCGGAGCACGCGCTCTGGTCCCGCGCGAACGACACGGTCGCGCTGACCGGCTCGGCCGTGGTGTCCGACGCGCTGACGCGCACGGCCGCCGAAGCCATCTACTTCCACCAGCGCACAGGCCACGTCGTGGCCGAAGGGCGCGTGCGCACGACGTATCTCTCGGCGGAAAGGACAGCGGCCAATCTGGCGGCGGAGCCTGCGCACCTGGCCGCCGGGCGCATGGTGGCCATCCGTGACACGGGCCGAGCGCTGTACTCCGGCCGCGCGCGGCTCTGGCAGGGCGAAGCGGCCTTGGAGGCCGATACGGTGGAGGTTCTCCGCGCGGAAAGCCGGCTCGAGGCCCGCGGCCGCGTCATGGCGCTCTTCCCGCAGGCCGCCCATCCCAAGACGCGCGCAGGCAAGCGCGCCCTGTGGCGAATCTCGGCGGGCGTGTTCACTTACTGGAGCACGGAGGGACGGGCGCGACTCGAGCGCCAGGTGTGGGCCCAATCCGAAGCGGGCCAGATTCAGGCGCAGACGCTTGAGCTGTGGTTTGCGACCGAAGGCACAACCCGCGAATGGGTTCGCGGCGTGGCCACCGGCGGGGTCAACATCCGCCAGGGGACCCGCCGCGCCATCGCCGAGCGCTGCGAATACTTCGTCGGCGAAGGCAAGTTCGTTCTGTCCGGCGGGTCGCCAACTCTGCAAGATGCCTCCCGCGGCACAACCCGGGGCCGCAAATTGACCTTCTTTCTAGCGGATGATAGGATTGTCGTTGATTCGGAGGAAGGTTCGCGCACGCTGACGCTGCACCGGGTCGAGAAATGAAGCAGTATGTTGAAGCTTCAGGCCGTCGAGCTCAGCAAATCGTACCGAGGGCGAAGGGTCGTCGATGACGTCAGCCTGGATATCCAACAGGGAGAAGTGGTGGGCCTGCTCGGTCCCAATGGCGCCGGCAAGACCACAACCTTCTATATCCTGGTGGGGCTGGCACGACCCGACGCCGGACGTGTCCTTCTGGACGGGCAAGACGTCACCGACCTGCCCATGTATCTGCGCGCACGGAGCGGGATCAGCTACCTGCCCCAAGAGCCCTCGGTTTTTCGCAAACTGACGGTCGAAGGAAACTTGCTCGCGGTCCTGGAGATGCTGCCGCTGACGGCGGAACAGCGGCGAGACCGCCTGGAAGAATTGCTGGCCCAGATGGGATTGGAGACGGTGCGGCACAACCAGGCGTACACGCTCTCGGGCGGGGAGCGGCGCCGTCTGGAGATTGCTCGCTCGCTGGTCGTGCAGCCAGCATTCGTGCTGCTGGACGAGCCCTTCTCGGGCATCGATCCGGTGACCGTGGTGGATTTGCAGCGCATTATCGGGAATCTACGGGATGCGGGAATCGGCGTGCTGGTCACCGATCACAATGTGCGCGAAACCCTGAAGGTCACCGACCGCGCCTACATCATCAACGATGGGCGCATTTTCCGCTCGGGCACGCCGGTTGAACTCAGCCAGGACCCCGACGTGCGACGCGTCTATCTGGGCGAGCATTTCCGCCTGAACTAGGGAGGAAGGCAGGATTTCGGTCTCGGGTGGCGTATGAGCTGGCTCCAGCCCAAACTTCATCTCAAGGTCACCCAGAAGCAGATCCTTACCCCTGGCCTGGTGCAGATGGTCAGCGTGCTGGCGCTGAATCGGCTCGAGCTGCGGGAGATGATCAACCAGGAGATGGTGGCCAACCCGGTGCTCGAAGAGGTCACAGACG
>Ga0073934_10004077_pt1 | contig 25045 bp, 25 predicted proteins | sample LarsenN4metaG_FD_76834 | JGI IMG/M metagenome (GOLD analysis project Ga0073934, IMG submission 76834) | Hot spring sediment bacterial and archeal communities from British Columbia, Canada, to study Microbial Dark Matter (Phase II) - Larsen... ... | reverse complement strand
TGCCGAGGCCTTCGCCGACCAGCAGGGCGCCTACGCAGCGATCCGCAAGGCGTTCCCTGCGCTCGAAGTGGTCGAGGTGCCCTCGCACGCGGTCAGCCTCGAGGAGGCGATCCGCACCTATCTGTTCAACGCCCAGCTGCTCACGCTCCCTTCGGGCGAGATGGCGCTGATCGTGCCCGAGGAATGCCGCGAAAGCGCCGCAGTGTGGGGCTGGTGTGAAACAATGCTGGCGGGCAATGGCCCGATCCGTCAGGTGATCCCGGTCGACGTGCGCCAGTCGATGGCCAATGGCGGCGGCCCGGCCTGCCTGCGCCTGCGCGTGGTGTGTGATCCGGCCACGGTCGATCCGCGCTTCCTGCTCGACGAGGCCAAGGCCGACAGGATCGAAGGCGTGATCGCGCGGCACTGGCCCGAACAGATCGACCCGGCCGATCTGGCATCCGACAGTCTGGCGGCCAGCGTGATTGCCGCACGCCTCGCCTTGCTCGAGGCGCTCGATCTGGGACAGCTTGGTTAACGCATTTGCCGACTCGGGCGCACCGGGTTTAGGGTTACGGCAATGTTAAAGCGGGCCCGCGACAGCGGGCTCGAGTTTGCCCCGGGAGAGCCCATGCTGCGCAAGATCGGTCGGCTGTTCGTGATCAAGACGCGGTTCGAGGCGTTCCTGATTATCTATGCCCTCGCGCTCGGCTCGACCGCCCGCGGAGCGATCTATCTCCAGCAATTCCCCGGCTTCGGCGGCAAATTGCTGTTCCTCGCCACCACCGGCGCGGTGTTCCTGGCCGGAGCCAAGGTGCTCGACTGCATCAGGCTGGAAAAGGAAGTGGCGGAATTGCGGGCTAAGGTGAACGACACGGCGGACTAAACCTGCCCGGCCACCCGGTTTGGTACGAAGATCAGGAAGGTGGGGGATTCTGTTGCTAGGCTCCCCCGGGCCCCCGGTTTCCGATTCTGTTACCCGGTTCGGTCCGAACCGTGCTCTTGGCGTTGTAAATTCAGGCCGTTAGGCCGTCACATTACGCAGCGAGAGCAAGTGCTTCGTTGTCGTTGGCACTTATGGGTTTTGAGCCTTGAACGGGTTACTCAGCCCGGGCGAAAACACTGCTTTTCAACACACGTCGATCCTGGTTCGGCCCCATCAGCTGAGCCGCTCGGTCGGCACGCGGTCCACGCGTGTCGACCCAGTGGCATCGGCCCAGATGGTGGAGCCGCCGGGTACTGCCCCCGGGTCCGTTGCATCTATTGCACAGCGCAATTTATCGCCATAGCCGGTCGAAACCGGCACCACGCGATATAGCGCTGGAATCCTGAATGTGAAGTGTATCCCCCCTCCCGCAGGCGGGAGGGGAGAAATGCGGCCTACTTCTTCAGCGCATCACGGATCTCTGCAAGCAATTCGACTTCCGTGGGGCCGGCGGGTGCCGCTTCCTCGGGTTTGCTGAACTGCGCGGTGAGCTTGTTCACATAGCGCACCATCAGGAAGATGATGAAGGCAAGGATCACGAAGTTGATCACCACCGAAACGAAGGCGCCCAGCCCCAGCACATTGGCCCCCGCCGCGCGCGCGGCGGCGAGCGGTGTGCCCGGCGCAACCTCGCCCGAGAGTACGATATAGCGATCCGAAAAGTCGATATTGCCCACCAGCGCGCCGACGACCGGCATGATGATCTCGCCGGTCAGCGACTTGACGATCGCGCCGAAGGCGGCGCCGATGATCACCCCGACGGCGAGATCGATGACATTGCCCTTGGCGATGAAGGCCTTGAATTCCGACAGCATATTGGTCCCCTCGTGCTGTTTTCCCAACGATACTGGCACTCCCGGGTTACGCTGCCAAGTCGCATCGGCAGCCGCTTGCCGCGCTTGAACCGGCTAAGCGGTGTGCTATATCGACAATACAGGAGTGTGTTGTCGGGGGCGCTCATGCCCGCGCCATCAGGAGGGATCGATCGATGAACTTGACCACGATGCTGCGCGGTGCCTTCGCCGCGATCGCCGCGCTCAGCCTTGCCGCCTGCGGCATCAACACGGTTCCCGCTGCCGAGGAAGAGGCCAAGGCCAAGTGGGCCGATGTCGAGGCCCAGTTCCAGCGCCGCGCCAATCTCATCCCCAACCTTGCCGAAGTCACCAAGGGCGCGGGCGAGAACGAGCGCGCGATCCTGACCGAGGTGACCGAGGCGCGCGCCAAGGCCACCAGCGTCAACATCACCGCCGATGATCTCAATGATCCGGCCAAGATGGAACAGTTCGCCGCCGCGCAAAGCCAGCTCGGCGCCGGCATCGGCCGCCTGCTCGCCAGTGTCGAAGCCTATCCGCAGATCCAGTCGAACCAGAACTACCTCGCGCTGCAGAGCCAGCTCGAAGGCACGGAGAACCGCATCGCGGTGGCCATCCGCGACTATAACGAGGCGGTGCGCAAGTATAACACCACGATCCGCACCTTCCCCGACATCATCGGCGCGAAAGTCGTCCACGGCGCCGAGCCGATGGTGCCCTACAAGGCGGTGACCGAAGGCGCCGAAGCCGCGCCGACGCTCGACATGACGTCGAATTGAGCGGCGTGATCCGTCACCTGCTCCTTCTGCTCGCGCTGGCGGGGGCGTTCTTCGCGTCCCCGCTCGCCGCACAGCCGCAGTTTCCCGAGCTGACGGGGCGCGTGGTCGACAATGCCGACATTCTCCCGCCCGAGGCCGAGGCGCGGCTGACCGCCAAGCTCGAGGCGCTGGAAACCCAGACCCAGCGCCAGCTGGTGATCGCCACCGTCCCCGATCTGCAGGGCTACGACATTTCCGACTACGGCTACCAGCTGGGGCGGTTCTGGGGCCTCGGCGACGCGGAGCGCAATGACGGCGCGCTGCTGCTGGTCGCGCCCAATGATCGCAAGGTGCGGATCGAGGTCGGCTATGGCCTCGAAGGCTATCTCACCGACGCGCTGTCCTCGATCATCATCCAGAACCAGATTCTCCCGGCGTTCCGCAACGGGGACTTCCCCGGCGGGATCGAGGCCGGGACCGATGCGATCATCGCGCAGCTGCAATTGCCGCCCGAGGAAGCCGAAAGGATCGCCGCCGAGGCCAGCACCGCGCGCGAGAGCGACGGCGGCTTTCCCGTCGGCGCGCTGATCATGCTCGCCTTTTTTGTGTTTTTCTTTGTCCTGCCGCTGCTCGCCGGGCGCGGGCGGCGGCGGCGCTATCGCTCCAGCGGCACCGGCCCCTGGGGCAGCCGCGGGCGCGACTTCGGCGATACCGCACGCGACATCATCCTGTGGGAAGTGGGCAGCGCGATTGCCCGGGGCATGATGTCAGGCGGCGATAATGACGGCGGCGGCTGGAGCGGCGGCGGCGGTTTCGGCGGCGGCGGCGGCTTTTCGGGCGGCGGCGGTTCCTTCGGGGGCGGCGGCGCCTCGGGGGGATGGTAGCCATGGCCTGGCTTGACGATCACGGGCGCAGCCTCGTTGCCGAAGCGGTGCGCGAGGCCGAAAGTGCGACCTCGGGCGAGATCGTGACCGTGCTCGCCGAGCGCTCCGACGGCTATACCGACGTGGCGCTGGCCTGGGCGACGGCTGCGGCTTTCGTCGCGATGAGCGTGTTTGCCGCCATCCCGCTCCCCTTTCTCGAATTGTGGGATCGGCTGATCGGCGGCTGGGGCCACGAATGGACCAATGGCGAGCTCGCCAGCATGGTGATCGCGCTGGGGCTTGTCGCGTTCCTCGCCGCGCTGCTGGTGCAGCAATGGCAGCCGCTCAAGTTCCTGCTGATCCCCGGCCCGACCAAGAGCGCGCGGGTGCACGCCCAGGCGGTGCGGCAGTTCAAGGTTGGCGCGGAACGTCGCACCACCGGCCGCACCGGGGTGATGATCTACCTCTCGATGCGCGAGCACCGCGCCGAAATCGTCGCCGATGAAAGTATCGCCGCCAAGGTCCCGGCCGAGGTGTGGGGCGAGGCGATGGGCGACATGCTGAGCCAGATCCGCAAGGGCGCACTCGCCGAGGGCCTCGCGGTCGGCATCCGCGATGTCGGCTTCGTGCTCGCCGAGCATTTCCCGCGCGGGGCCGAGGATGCCAACGAGCTGCCCGACCGCCTGATCGAGGTTTAGGCCACCTTCGCTCTTGACCCGCCGCACCCGACGCTGTCGAACAGCGCCAGCCAGCCTCACCCGACGGGAGCCTCCCCTTGCTCAAAGACCGCGATGCCGACCTGCCCGAAGAGGTGATGTGGGAAGGCCGTTTCATCACCGCCAAGAAGCGCGGCCGCTGGGAATATGTCGGGCGCGCGCGCGGCATCCGTGCCGCCGCGATCATCGCGCTCGACAAGGACCCGGACGGGACGCGCCACGTCATCCTGGTCAGCCAGTACCGCGTCCCGCTGGGCCGCTTCAGCCTCGAAATCCCGGCGGGCCTGATCGGCGATGACGAAGGCGCGGAAGGCGAGGACGCCACCACCGCCGCCGCGCGCGAACTCGAGGAGGAAACCGGCTACCGCGCCGGCCGGCTCGAGGTGCTGGGCGAATTCTACTCCTCGCCCGGCATGGTCTCGGAATGCTTCACCCTGCTGCGCGCCCGCGATCTCGAACGCGTCGGCGACGGCGGCGGCACCGAGGGCGAGAATATCACCGTTCACCGGGTTGCCTTGCGCGATCTCAAGCGCTTCGTGGCCGAATGGCGGCGCGCCGGGCACGCGGTCGACGTGCGGATCGCGATGTTGCTGACACCGGATTATCTGGGAGAGGATTGAGTTATGGCAGGACGTGTAGCGGGCAAGATGGCGCTGGTCACCGGCGGGGCGCAGGGCCTTGGCCGGGCGCATTGCATTCGGTTGGCGCAGGAAGGCGCGCGGGTGCTGGCGACCGACATCAACGCGAGCGGCGCCGAGGAAACGGCGGCGATCATCAATGCGGAAATGGGTGCCGGCACAGCATTCGGCATGGCCCACGACGTGACCGACCCCGCGCAATGGGAAGCGGCGGTGGACGCCGCGCGGGAAAAGCTCGGCGGCCTCAACGTGCTGGTCAACAATGCCGGGATCGGCGTTGCCGGCAATATCGAGACCTGCACCTTCGCGGACTGGCAGCGCTGCTTCGACATCAACGTCAATTCGATCTTCCACGGCTGCCAGAAGGCCCTGCCGCTGATGCGCGAACACGCGCCGGGCTCGATCATCAACATCTCGAGCATCGCCGGGCTGATCGCCAGCGACACCATGCCCGCCTACAACGCTTCGAAGGCGGCGGTGTGGATGCTGTCGAAATCGATCGCGCTGCACTGCGCCAAGAAGGGGATGAACATCCGCTGCAATTCGGTCCACCCGACCTTCGTCGATACTCCGATCCTCGACGGGACGGCCAAGGCGCATGCGCTCGACAAGGACGTGCTGCTGGAAAAGCTGGCGCGGCAGATTCCCCTGAAATTCGTGGGCGAGCCCAACGACATCGCCAACGCGGTGGTCTATCTCGCGAGCGACGAGAGCCGCTTCATGACCGGGGCGGAGCTCAAGCTCGACGGCGGCATTTCGGCCATGTGAGCGGGGCGCGCAGCCCCGCTCAGTCCGCGATCAGCGCGATCGCGAGGTAGATCAGAATCGGGCTGCCGAAGCCGAGCAGGGTGGCGGCGACAAAGCCGATCCGCACCAGCATGCTATCGATGCCGAAATAATCGGCAATTCCGGCGCAGACGCCGAAGACCTTGGCGTTGGTCTTGTCGAGGCGGAAGCCGGCGCGGGGCGGCTTGCTGCCGGAATTGCGGGTGACGTTGTTCATGGCAGGATCACTCCGGTAGGGGTGGCGGGGTGGCTGGCGATCACGCCATCACGCCGGGGCTGGCGGGCAGGATCGCATAGGCGAAGCTGGCGACCGTGAGGAGCACCGCGAAGGTCGCGGAAGCAAAGCGGGCAGCGGTTTCGGGGCCGAACATGGTCAGAAGGGTCCTTTGTCTTGATTGGTGGGGCTGGTCAGCCTCAGGCAACGAGGCCGGGGCTGGCAGGAACGATCGCGTAGGCCAGGAAAGCGGCCGTGATGACGACCGAGAAGGCGGCGGCGAACAGGCGGTTCGAGGCGTCGAGGGCAAACATTGGTAAAGTCTCCTTGGTGTTTTTCGCTATCCCGCAGGACCATCCCGGGGACGCCAGATACTGTGCAGGAGCCGTGCCAAACTCGAAAAATGGCTGATTTCCGTCATTGCAATGCTTTCAACCACGCGACACCCCGTTCACCTGACCGAAAGCTTGGTGAAATTTCCCACGATTTGGGATTGACGAATCCACCCACTGCGCACTGGCCAAATCCGCAGCCTGCGGCTACCCGCGCACGGACCATGGGCCTCAGCCGCATCAGCCTCGAAAACTTCCGCAACCATGCGGCGACCAGCCTCGGCGAACCTGCGCATTTCAACCTGCTGGTGGGCGAGAACGGCGCGGGCAAGACCAACCTTCTCGAAGCGCTCTCGCTGCTCGGCCCCGGCCGGGGGCTGCGCCGCGCCAACCTTGCCGATCTCGCCCGCTGCCCCGCGCCCGGCGATGCCCCCCCCGCCTTCGCCATCGGCGCGAGCCTGACCGAGGCGGGCACCGTCTCGGCGCGGCTCGGCACCTATACCGAACCCGGGCAACCGGGACGGCGACTGGTGCGGGTCAACGGCGCGGCGGCGAGCGCGGCAAGCCTTGCCGAATGGCTCGCGCTGTCGTGGCTCACCCCGGCGATGGACGGACTGTTCACCGACAGCGCGGGCGCGCGGCGGCGCTTCATGGACCGCATGGCGCTCGCCATCGCGCCCGATCATGCGCGCCGCGTCAATGCGCTCGAGGCGGCGCTGCGCGAGCGCGGACGGCTGCTCGAACAGGGCGGCGATCCGCGCTGGCTCGATGCGATCGAGGCGCAGGCGGCAGAGCACGGCGCGGCGGTGGCGGCAACCCGCGCCGAACTGGTCACGCGGCTGGCGGACGAGCTCTCCGCCCTGCCTCCGGAACCCTTCGCCCGCCCCGCGCTGGCCTATCGCCCCGGCGGGCCGCTCGACGAGACTGCCTTGCGCGCCGAATTCGCCCGCCAGCGCCCGCGCGACCGCGCGGCAGGGCGCGCGCTCACCGGCCCGCAGCGCGACGAACTCGAGGTGGTCATGGCCAGCACCCGCCAGCCCGCCGCCGCCTGCTCCACCGGCGAGCAGAAGGCAATGCTGATCGCCATCACGCTGGCCCACGGCATCCTCGCTGCCGCAGGGCGGCCGAGCGTGCTCCTGCTCGACGAAGTCGCCGCGCATCTCGATCCGGTGCGCCGCGCCGAGCTGTTCCGGCGGCTGCGCGAGGGCCGCGCGCAGGTGTGGATGACCGGCACCGAGCTCGCCCCCTTCGATGCGATCCGCGATGAAGCGGCGATCTGGCGCGTGAGCGGCGGGAAGGTGGAGCGGCTCTAGCCCTCGACGGGCGGGGGCAGCGCCTCCTCGACCTCGCCGATCGTCGCCGCCACCAGCCGTTCGATGCCCTCGGCGGTCGGGTGGATCTTGTCGTCCTGGAACAGCGCTGGCTCGCGGTAGATGTTCTCGAGCCAGAACGGGATCAGGTCCACCCCGTGTTGCTTGGCCAGTTCGGCATAGAGCGCATCGAACTGGGCCTGATATTCTGGGCCGTAATTGGGCGGCGCGCGCATCCCCATCAGCAGCACCGGGATTTCGCGGGTCTTCAATTCCTTCAGCATGGAATCGAGATTGGCCCTCGTCTCCTCGGGCGATAGGCCGCGCAGGAGATCGTTCCCGCCCAGTTCGAGGATGAACAGATCGGGCTTGGCGCCTTGCGCATCGAGCGTGAAGGCGAGCCGCTGGAGCCCGGCCGCGGTGGTGTCGCCCGAAACCCCGGCATTGGCGATCCGCGCGTTCACGCCTCTGGCGCGCAATGCCGCCTCGAGCCGGGCCGGATAGGATTGCGACGGATCGAGGCCATAGCCCGCGAACAGGCTGTCGCCGAAAGCCACGATCCGCCGTTCGGGCCCCATCACCGGGATTTCGGGAAGCGCCGCGCCGCTCTCCGCCGCGGTCTCGGGCGCGCGCGCAGCCTCGTCCGCTGCGTCGCTGCAGGCCGCCAGCGCCAGCCCGGCCGCTCCGATGACGCCAATAATCGACCAACCGCGCTTGTGCATCCGCGAGCCTTCCCTAGCTGTAACTTGTCGCATCCCCCCACCTATGCCATCGGAACAGCGTGACAAGTCCCTCTCTCGCGATCAGCGCCCGCAACCTCACCCTCACGCTCGGATCCGCGGCTGCGCCGGTGACGATCCTGCGCGGGATCGACCTCGATATCGCCCGCGGCGAGGTGGTCGCGCTGCTCGGCCCCTCGGGTTCGGGCAAGAGCTCGCTGATGGCGGTGCTATCGGGCCTCGAACGCGCCAGCGGCGGCAGCCTGATGGTGGCGGGCGCCGATTTCATGGGTCTCGACGAGGATGGCCTTGCCGCCGCGCGGCGGGGGCGGATCGGGATCGTGCTCCAGGCCTTCCACCTCCTCCCCACCATGACCGCGGCGGAAAATGTCGCCACCCCGATGGAGCTGGCCGGGATGGAGGATGCCGCCCCGCGCGCGCTCGCCGAGCTCGAGGCGGTCGGCCTCGCGCATCGCACCGGGCATTATCCCACCCAGCTTTCGGGCGGCGAGCAGCAGCGCGTCGCCATCGCGCGGGCCACCGCACCGCGCCCCGATCTGATCTTTGCCGACGAGCCCACCGGCAATCTCGATGCCGCGACCGGCGAGGAGATCATCAAGCTCCTGCTCGCCCGCCGCGCCGAAACCGGGGCGACGCTGCTGATCATCACCCATGACGCTTCGCTGGCCGCGCGCTGCGAGCGGGTGCTGACCATGGCCGACGGGGTGATCGTCTCGGACACGGCCCAGACAGCGGCAGCGCCCGCCGCATGAGCCTGCCGCTCCGCACCGCCTGGACAATCGCCCGGCGCGATCTCAATGCGCGCTTCCGCGGCCTGCGCCTGCTGCTGGTGTGCATCTTTCTCGGCACCGCCGCGCTCGCCGCAATCGGCACGCTGACCGCCGCGATCGAGCGCGAACTGGCTGCAAGCGGGCAGGAACTGCTCGGCGGCGATCTCGAAGTCGAGGTCTGGCAGCGTGACCTCAGGCCCGAAGAACGCGCCGCACTGGCCGAATATGGCGAGGTTTCGGGCGGCTTCCGATTGCAGGCCATGGCGAGCACCCCCGCGGCGGCGGCGCCGATCGAGTTGAAGGCGGTCGACGCCAGATGGCCGATGTTCGGCACGCTGGTGCTGGCCGACGGGCGCCGCGTCGGGGCGCCTTCGGGCACGCAGGCGTGGATCGCCGAAACCGCGCTCGAACGGCTCGGGATCAAGGTCGGCGACCGCTTCACCGTCGGCACCCTCACCCTCACCGCGGCCGGGGTGATCGAGGACGAGCCCGATCGCCTTTCCGAAGGCTTCCAGCTCGGCCCGACCGTGATCGTCGCGCAAGACGTGCCCGCCAAGGCCGGGCTGCTGCAGCCGGGCGCGCTCTACCAGAGCAAGCACCGCGTCGCCTTCGCCGATCCGGGCCGCGATCCGGAGGCGGTGGAGGAGGCGATCACCAAGACCTTCCCCGATGCCGGCTTCGACATCCGCACCCGCGACCGCGCCTCGCCCGGCGCCGATCGCTTCGTGCGGCAGATGAGCGATTTCCTCACGCTGGTGGGCCTCGCCGCGCTGGTGATCGCCGGGATCGGGATTGCCGGCGGCGTTTCCTCCTATCTCGATCAGCGCCGCGCCAGCATCGCCACCTTGAAGGTGCTGGGCGCAACCTCGGGCGACATCGTGCGCATCTATGCGATGCAGATCGGCGCCGCGGCGCTGGTGGGCAGCCTTGCCGGCCTGGCTGCGGGCGTGGCGGTCACCCCGCTCTTGGCGCGCGCGCTGCAGGGGCTGCTGCCGGTCGACAACGGTTTGATCATCGCGCCGGGCCCGTTGCTTCTGGCCGGGGCCTACGGGTTGCTGGTCGCCTTCGCCTTCGCCGCCGCGCCCTTGCTGCGCGCGCGCACCTTCCCGGCGATGGCGCTCATGCGCTCGGGGGTCGTGCCCTTGGCGCGCGACCGGCGCGCGCTGATCGCGACCGGGCTGGGGCTGGCGGCGATCTGCGCGCTGGCGCTTGCCACCACCGATCAGCCGATGCTTTCGGGCGGGTTCCTGCTCGGTGCCGGCGGGGCGCTGGCGCTGCTGGCGGGGCTCGGCTGGGCGATCCAGCGCGGCGCCCGCCGCCTGCCCCGCCCGGCCAATCCGCTGCTGCGCAGCGCGCTTGCCAATATCCACCGCCCCGGCGCGCCGACGGGCGCGCTGGTGACCGCGCTCGGCTTCGGGCTTGCCGCCTTCGTGCTGCTCGCCGCGGTGCAGAGCGCGATCGACGGCAACATCCAGCAGCGCGTGCCGCGCGAGGCACCCGACTATTTCGTGCTCGACGTGCCCCAGGCCAAGGAGCCGCGCTTCTTCGAGCTGGTGCAGCAGGATTTTCCCGAGGCGGGGATCCGTACCGTGCCGACCATGCGCGGCGCGGTGCTGGCCTATGGGCCCAAGGACGCCATGACCCGGGTCGCCGACCTCGAGGAGATTCCCGAAGGCGCCTGGGCGCTGCGCGGCGAGCGCGGGTTGACCTATGCCGACACCATCCCGCCCGGCAACCGGCTGGTTGCGGGCAAGTGGTGGAGCCCGTTCCACAAGGGCGAGCCGCTGGTGTCGATCGATGCCGAATTCGCCGAGGCGGTGGGCCTGGAGGTGGGCGACTATCTCACCATCGGCATCCTCGGAGTGGAACGCACCGCGCGGGTGGCCTCGATCCGCGAAATCGACTGGGAGAGCATGGGGTTCAACTTCATCCTCGTTTTCAGCCGCAACGCGATCAGCGATGCGCCGCACAACCTGGTGGCGAGCATCGATCTGCCCGAGGATGCCGACAGCGCCGCCAAGGGCCGGCTGCTGCGCGCGATGGTGAAGGAACTGCCCTCGAGCTCGGTGATCGAAGTGGGCGGGATCCTGGTCGAGGCGCGCAATCTGCTGCGGCAGGTGAGCCTCGCGACGCTCGCGGCGGCGGCGGTGACGGTGCTGGCGGGGCTGGCGGTGCTGATGGGCGCGATCGCCGCGGCGCGTGCGGCGCGCACCTATGACACGGTGATGCTGCGGGTGCTGGGCGCGAGCCGGCGCCAGATCCTGCTGCTGCAGCTGGCCGAATATGGCCTGATCGCGGCGCTGCTGGCGCTGGTCGCGCTCGGGCTCGGCTCGGCGCTCGCCTGGGTGGTGATCACCCGGCTGTTCGAATTCGACTGGCTGCCCGACTGGGGCGAAGTGCTGGCCGTGCTCGGACTGGGTGTCGGCCTCGTGCTGATCTTCGCGCTGGCGGGCTCGCTCCCGCTGCTGCGGGCCAAGCCTGCGCGGGCGCTGCGGGAACTCTAAGAGCCCGCCGCAGCGCCTGCCGACTGCCTATTCGAAGACGGCAGGGTCGTAGCCGACCTCGCCCGGATTGCCCTTCACCACCAGCGTGCCGGCCAGCATGTCGTGCAGGCCCTGCTTGCGCTCGGTGAAGGCGATCATGATGTAGCCGATCAGCAGAATCATGCCCGAGAGGATCTTGGCGAAATAGCGGCCAGCCGCGCGGGCCGGCGAAATCCGGCGGCCTTCGGTATCGGTGACGATCAGGCCCAGCGCCTTCTTGCCCGGCGTGGCCTGCCACGAAGAGCTTTCGAAGCCGACGAAATAGGCGATGCCCGCGATCAGCCCGATAACATCGGACGCTCCGAACGTGGGGGTCGGTCCGGTATCGACCAGCGGATCGCCGAAAACGAAGGCAAGCGTAAATCCGATCGCGAGAAGCGGCAGCAGATCGATGAGGTAGGCGGCAACCCGGATCCAGAAACCGGCATAGTTCATTATGTGATCCCCCTTGTGCTGAACAAGCCTCGGCGAATCATCACATTCGCTGCGAAGGTGCAATCAAAAAGGCCCCGCGCCGGTAAAGCGCGGGGCCTTTGCGTTGATAACGTGCGGTTCGCGTCAGAAGCGGAAGCGCACGATCCCGCCATAGGTGCGCGGCTGGCTCGGATAGCCCGAGACCGTGCCGGCCTGCGCGACGCCATCGAACACCGTGATGATGTACTGGTCGTCGAGCAGGTTGCGCGCCCAGGCGCCGACTTCGATGCCGTTCGCCATCTGGAAGATCATCGAGGCGTTGACCAGGTTGGTCTCACGCTGGAAGATCTGCGTGTTGACGCGTGCATCGATCGGGCCGTTGAAGGTCGGCAGGCCGTTGTTGATCGGCGTGTTGCTTTCATGGGCAAAATCGACGCGCGAGATCAGCTTGTTGCCGCTCGAACCGAATTCATGCGTATAGGTCGCCGAGGTGGCGATGTTGAATTCGGGGATGCCGCCCGGCCGCAGGCCCGACAGATCGCCCACCGGGCTTTCGGCGAAGCTGTCGTAGACCGCGTCGAGATAGGTCATCGCAAAGGTGAACACGAGGCCGTCGGCCGGGGTGATGGTGCTGTCGAATTCGAAGCCCTTGACCGACTGCTGACCGGCGTTGTTCAGCTGGAAGCCGGTGCCGGTGAACAGGAAGCTCTGGAAGCCTTCGATGGTCTGGTCGAACAGCGCGAGGTTGAAGCCAAAGCCGGGCCATTGTGCCTTCACGCCCAGTTCGTAGACTTCTGCTTCCTCCGGCCCGGCAAAGCGCGAACCGGTCCCGAGATTGGGCACCGCGAGGCCCGCATCGGTGATCGGCGAGGACGGCGCGCCAAAGAAGGAACGGCCCGGACCGGGGATGTAATCGCCGAACGCCGGTCGGCTATCGCGCGACAGGTTGACCGAGCTTGCCTTGAAGCCGGTGGCGTAGCTGGCGTAGACGTTGACCTCGTTCGAGATCTGGTAGGCGGCGCGCAGCAGATAGGTGAATTCGTCGTCCCGCGTGCGGCCCGGCTCGACCGAGTTCGGCAGGCCGAGGAACGGCGGCTGGAACTGGAACGGCGAGAGCCCGATCAGCGGGTTGAGCGCCGGGTTGGTCGCTGCCGCGAGAAGCTGCTGCTGCACCGCGCCGGGGAGCGCCAGGAACTGGTCGCGGGTGAAGACATCGGGCAGGTTGGGATCCTGCAGGGTCGCGCCGGTGATGAAGGCATCGACGAGGTTGATGTTGGCGAGCTCGTCGAAGGCCTGCTGGGTGAGCGCGAAGTCCTTCTTGTCGTCGGTGTAGTTGAAACCGGCGGTGAAGACGAGGCCGTCGATCGGCTCGAAGTCGATCGTGCCGAACACAGACCAGGCGGTGTTGTCCATCGCGAACTGTTCGGCCGTCAGCGGGCCGGCGGAGAAGATCGAGTTCTGCGGCAGGCCGAGGCCCGCTTCGACCCCGTTGAACACCAGCGGATCGCCGGCGAGCAGGCTGAAGAAGGGACGCGCGTCGGGCCCGGTGGTCAGGCTGCTGTCCTGGGTGATCGACTCGTCGAAGTAGAAGCCGCCGAGCAGGAAGTTGAGCGGGCCATCGAAGTCCGAGGCGATGCGCAGTTCCTGGGTGAAGGTGTCGACCTTCTGGTTGCGGATTTCGCTGACGATTTCCGCGCTGGTGAAGTCGACGTCCTGATTCTGGAAGTTCTCCAGCTCGCGATAGGCGGTGATCGAGGTGAAGGTCAGCGGACCGGTGCTCCAGTCGATCTGGATCGAGCCGCCGTAGTTGTCGACGACGTTCTCCGGCACCTGGTTGAGGAAGGTGTCATAGCTGAAGAAATCGGTGTCGAGCGCGCCGCCCACGGCGAACACGGCCCCGGCGGTGGGGCCGGCGACCAGCGTGGAGACCTGGCAGCAGGCTTCGTCGATCTTCGAGTAATCGGCGATCGCGCGGATCTTGAGGTCCGGGGTCGGCTCGATCAGCAGCTGGCCGCGGGCCGACCAGCGGTTGCGCTCGGAAATTTCCTCGTCGAGGTTGACGATCGTGGCATAGCCGTCGCGCTTGTTGTAGCTGCCGTCGAGCGAGAAGGCGATGTTCTCGGAAATCGGGCCGGTGACTTCGCCGCGCAGCACGATCGCGTTGAAATTGCCGTAGCTGGCTTCGACGAGGCCGCCGAATTCATACTGCGGCTCGCGGGTGATGACCGAGATCACGCCGGCCGAGGCGTTCTTGCCGAACAGGGTCGATTGCGGCCCGTTCAGCACTTCGATGCGCTGGACCATGTTGAGGTCGGACAGCGCCGCAGCCGAGCGCGAGCGGAACACGCCGTCGATGAACACGCCGACCGAGGGCTCGATCCCGAAGTTGTTGTCGCCGTTGCCGAAGCCGCGAATGATGAAGGTCGTCGACGAGGCGCTCTGCAGCTGGCTGACGCGCAGCGACGGGGTCACGGTCTGGAGATCGAGCACGTCGCGGATCTGCGCCTGTTCGAGCACCTCGCCGCTGGTCACCGAAACCGCGATCGGGGTTTCCTGGAGGGTCTGCTCGCGCTTAGAGGCGGTGACGATGATGACATTGCTGCCCTGCCCCGCTTCGGGCTCCTCGTCCTGCGCGTGCGCGACGCTCGGCATCGCGGCGGCAACAGCGGCAGCGCCCGCAAGCAGGGTGAATCGGTACGAGCCGGCAATGCCGGTGTGGGTCGAACGCATGGAAGCTCCTCTCCTCAAATCTCTCAACCCCGGCGCCGGTTTTCCGGCACGCAACCTGTGTTGCGCTCTCTCCCGTGGTCGTCGGGCGTGGTGATAAGCCAGTGACGATTGCGCGACAAGCGCAAAGCCCGCGGTTTTCCGGCGCAAACCGTCCCTGAGCGGCGTGTGTGTGGCGCAGGCGCAACAGTCTCGCGTTCGCCGCAAGCTCCTGTTCGCGCCCCGAGACTTGCCCCCGCCACGCTCTTGCGCTAGGCGGCGCGGCGATGTTGCAACGCAACAAGCAGCGCGCTCGCGGCCCGATGCCGTAGCGTCGCGGCCTGTCGCCAACCCGCCACAATCCCGGCCTAACCCCGCGCGCCCGGCCGTGCGCCAAGCTTCAGACCTGCCCGGCGCGCCCCGCGCCCGGGTTGCAGAGTGGAAAAATCGGAAAAATGTCCTCCTCGCTGAGAAATATCGCGATCATCGCCCACGTCGACCACGGCAAGACCACCCTCGTCGACCAGTTGTTCCGCCAGTCCGGCACCTTCCGCGACAACCAGCGGATCGAGGAACGGGCGATGGATTCGGGCGATCTCGAGAAGGAACGCGGGATTACGATCCTTGCCAAGTGCACCAGCGTCGAATGGACCGGTTCGGACGGCAACACCACGCGCATCAACATCGTCGACACCCCCGGCCACGCCGACTTCGGCGCCGAGGTGGAGCGCATCCTCTCGATGGTCGACGGCGTGATCCTGCTGGTCGACAGCGCCGAAGGCGCGATGCCGCAGACCAAGTTCGTCACCGGCAAGGCGCTGGCGCTGGGCCTCAAGCCGATCGTCGTCGTCAACAAGATCGATCGTCCCGACGGCCGCCCGCAGGAAGTGCTCGACGAGGTGTTCGACCTGTTCGTCAGCCTCGATGCCAATGACGAACAGCTCGATTTCCCGGTGCTCTTCGCAAGCGGCCGCGAAGGCTATGCCAGCGACGATCAGGATGCGCGTTCGGGCACGCTGGCCCCGCTGTTCGACAAGATCATTGCCCACGTTCCGCCGCCGGGGCTCGATCCCGATGCCAAGTTCAGCTTCCTCGCGACCCTGCTCGATCGCGACAATTTCATGGGCCGCGTACTCACGGGCCGCGTCCAGTCGGGCACGATCAAGGTCAACGATCCGATCCACGCCATCGACCGCGAGGGCAAGGTGATCGAAGCGGGCCGCGCCACCAAGCTGATGAGCTTCGACGGGCTGGAACGCGTGCCGGTGGAAGTCGCACGCGCGGGCGACATCATCGCGCTCGCCGGGCTCGAGAAGGCGACCGTCGCCAACACCATCTGCGATCCCAGCGTCACCGAGCCGATCGCCGCCCAGCCGATCGACCCGCCGACGCTGGCGATGCGCTTCTCGGTCAACGACAGCCCGCTCGCCGGCCGCGAGGGCAGCAAGGTCACCAGCCGCATGATCCGCGACCGTCTGCTGCGCGAGGCCGAAACCAACGTCGCGATCCGCGTCACCGAGAGCGAGGACAAGGACAGTTACGAAGTCGCCGGGCGCGGCGAATTGCAATTGGGCGTGCTGATAGAGACGATGCGCCGCGAAGGCTTCGAACTCGGCATCAGCCGTCCGCGCGTGCTGTTCCGCGAGGAAGGCGGCCAGCGCATGGAACCCTACGAAACCGTCGTCATCGACGTCGATGACGAGCACTCGGGCACGGTGGTCGAGAAGATGCAGCGCCGCAAGGCCGATCTCACCGAGATGCGCCCCTCGGGCCAGGGGAAGACGCGCATCACCTTCTCGGCCCCTTCGCGCGGCCTGATCGGCTATCACGGCGAATTCCTGTCGGACACCCGCGGCACCGGGATCATGAACCGCCTGTTCGAGAAATACGGCCCCTACAAGGGCCCGATCGAAGGCCGCATCAACGGCGTGCTGATCTCCAACGGCGACGGCGAGGCGGTCGCCTATGCGCTCAATTCGCTGGAAGAGCGCGGCGAGCTGTTCATCTCACCCCAGATGAAGGTCTACGAGGGCATGATCATCGGCGAGAACGCCAAGCCCGACGATCTCGAGGTGAATCCGCTCAAGGCCAAGCAGCTCACCAACATCCGCTCGAGCGGCAAGGATGACGCGATCCGCTTGACCCCGCCGCGCCGGATGAGCCTCGAACAGGCAATCGCCTATATCGACGACGATGAAATGGTCGAAGTCACCCCGCAGTCGATCCGGTTGCGCAAGGCGATCCTGTGCCCGCACGAACGCAAGAAGGCGCGGCGCAAGAAGGACGATTGAGGCGCGGGCGCGGGATAACCTGACGGGCGCGGTGGCCAAGCGCCTGCGTGCTTGTTACGCCCCTTCCCCATGAACGCCTACACGCTCGCCTCGCTCGCCGCCTATTTCGTCCTGATGATCGCCATCGGGATTTACGCCTGGGCCAAGACACGCTCGGATTCCGCCGGATACCTGCTCGCCGGGCGCGGGCTCGGGCCGGCGGTGACGGCCCTGAGCGCGGGCGCATCGGACATGTCGGGCTGGCTGCTGCTGGGTCTTCCCGGCGCGCTCTACGCCAGCGGGCTGGTCGAGGCGTGGATCGCGATCGGCCTGACGGCGGGGGCGCTCGCCAACTGGATCATTGTCGCGCCGCGCCTGCGCGAACAGACCGAGCGACTGGGCGATGCGCTCACGATTCCGCAGTTCCTCGCCAACCGCTTCCCCGAACAGGGCACCCTGCTGCGCGTCGTCTCGGCAGTGATCATCGTCGGGTTCTTCACCGTCTATACCGCCAGCGGCATGGTCGGCGGGGGCAAGCTGTTCGAGACCGCCTTTGCCGGGGCGCTGCCGGTGCCGGGGATGAGCGACTACATGGTCGGCATCCTGCTGACCGCCGGGATCGTGCTGGTCTACACCATGATCGGCGGTTTCCTGGCGGTGAGCCTGACCGATTTCGTGCAGGGCCTGATCATGATGGTGGCGCTGGTGGTGATGCCGCTCGTCATCATGTTCGGCCCCGGCGGCAGCGCGGGTGGAAGCATCCTTGCCGTGCCGCAGGAGGGGTTCCTGAGCCTGACGCAGGGCGCAACGCTGATCGGAGTGATCAGCGCAGTGACCTGGGGGCTGGGCTATTTCGGACAGCCGCATATCATCGTGCGCTTCATGGCGATCGACCGGGTCGAGAACGTGCCGCGCGCACGTGCCATCGGCATGAGCTGGATGGTGGTATCGCTGGTGGGCGCGGTCGCCGTGGGCCTTGCGGGACGCGCCTATGTCGAGCGCAACGGGCTGGTGGTGGATGATCCCGAGACGATCTTCATCGTGCTCGCGCAATTGCTGTTCCATCCGGCGGTGACGGGCTTCCTCTACGCGGCGCTGCTGGCGGCGATCATGAGCACCATTTCCTCGCAGCTGCTGGTTTCCTCGAGTTCGCTGACCGAGGACTTCTACCGCCTGTTTCTGCGCCGCACCGCCTCCGAGCGCGAGGCGGTGAACATCGGGCGATTGTCGGTGGCGCTGGTCGCCGCCGCCGCGCTGGTGATCGCCGCCGATCCCGACAGCCAGGTGCTCGGCCTCGTCGCCAATGCCTGGGCGGGCTTCGGTGCGGCCTTCGGTCCGTTGATCCTGCTGGCGCTGACGTGGAACCGGATGACCGGCGCGGGCGCAGTGGCGGGGCTGGTCACCGGCGCGAGCGTGGTGGCGGCGTGGATCGCGCTGGGCTGGAACAAGGCCTTTCTGGGCGGCCCCGGCCTCTACGAGATCGTGCCGGGCTTCGCGGCCGCGATGCTGGCGATCATCCTCGTGAGCAAGGCGAGCGGAAAGCGGCCCATCGCGGTGTAACCGGGCGCGGCGCACGGGCGAAAGGCCCTTCGTCAGGATCTCGCCCTCGCTGTCCTCCCTCCCTCCGGGGCGGGGGCGGGGTCCTGCACCGCCGCGCCCCTTCCCTCGGCCCGCACCACCGGGCATCATGGACGGCAGGGAGGATGGTGCAATGAGCGACAAGCAACCCAGAGGACCGCGCGTCACCGGCCTAGGCGGCGTGTTCTACGTGGTGACCGATCCCGAGGCGACCCGCGCCTGGTATCGCGACACGCTCGGGATCGACGGGCCCTATGGCCCGCAACTGGCCTGGGCCGAGGAGCCGCGCCGGCACCCCTATTCGCTGGTCAGCCATTTCGCCGACGATGAATATATCAAGCCCGGCAAGGGCGGTTTCATGATCAACCTGCGGGTCGACGACTGCGACGGCTTCGTGGCCGCGCTCAAGGCCAAGGGTGTCGCGATCCTTGGGCAGGCCGACGAGGGTTACGGCAAATTCGCCTGGCTGCTCGATCCCGACGGGGTGAAGATCGAACTGTGGGAGCAGGTCGCAGACGAACTGCCGTGATCTCACCGCCTGCCCGCGGGGCACGACCAAGGACACCGGCCCATCCGCTCGCAGGTAGGTGTTTCCCCGGCGTTAACCAGTCTTGTATAGTCATTCTTAGCCATGACCGTCACGCCGCTCCTTCGCGTCGCAACGCTGCTGGCCGCCGCGCTGGCGCTGGCGGGCTGCGGTTCGCTGGTGCCCGGCGGCGCGGCGCCGGGCGCGGCGAGCGGTTCGGCGCGCAGCGCGCCCCGACCCGCCACCCGCATCGCTTCTGCCCCGCAAAGCCCTGCCGTCGACGCGGCCGATCGCAGCTGTCTGGCCGATCTCGGCGCGGCCGGGGCGCGGTTCGAGCCCTTGCCCGACGCCTATGCTGCGCCGGGCTGCCACGCGCTCGGCACGGTGCAATTGTCGGCGCTGGCGGGCGACCGTTCGACCTTCGCGGTGAGCAATCTCGGGCCGCTGCGCTGCACCGCCGCCAAGGCGTTCAACGATTGGGCGCGCTACGGGGTCGACCGCGCGGCAACGCAGATCCTCGGCAGCCCGATCGCGCGGATCGAGACCATGGGCTCCTATGCCTGCCGCAATGTCGCGGGCACCGCGCGCCGCTCGGCCCATGCCCGGGCCGAGGCGATCGACGTGTCGGGCTTCGTGCTCGCCGATGGCCGCCGGATCGTGGTGAAGCGCGACTGGCACGGCGGCGATGCGGCAACCCGCGAATTCCTGCGGGTGGTGCACCAGAGCGCATGCAAGCGCTTCGGCACAGTGCTTGGCCCGGACTACAACGCCGCGCACGAGGATCATTTCCACCTCGAAGGCACCGGCGCCAGGTTCTGCCGCTGAGGCGCGCCGAGGCAACTATTGGCCCGGCGGGGGAGAGGCTGCCAAACACCAGCAGCGCAGGCAGAAAAGTTCGGCGGCCCCGGCGCACTGCCGGGGCAGGGCCGGAGCCGCCCGGGGGTACCGGCCCGTGGTCGATCCGACCGCCCACAACCGCGACCGGAGGCCGTTGGCGCTGCTGGCGGGCATTCGGCTGGCGGGAAAAGCCCGGTGCTAGGCCCGCAATTTCGGTTCGAGCTTGGCCTCGAGCCGCAGCCGCACGGCTTCGGCAGCGTGGCGGGCGCCCAGCTTGTTCATCATGTTGGCGCGGTGGATTTCGACCGTGCGCGGGCTGATATCGAGCTCACGCGCGATCGCCTTGTTGCTGCTGCCCTCGGCCAGCCAGTCGAGCACCTCGCGTTCGCGCGCCGAGAGTGTCGAAATGCGATCGCGCGCCTCGATCATGCGACGGCGGGCAGCGCCGAACTGTTCGGCTTCCTTGCCGATGCGGGTGAGACAGCGGTTGAAGCGTTCGGGATCGAGCGGCAGCGCGAGGTAATCGAGCGCGCCGGCCTTGATCGCCTCGACGATGCGGTTGGGACGCGGCTGGATGTCGACCGCGATCAGCGGAAGCCAGACGCCGAGCCGGCTCAAGCGATCGAGGATCATTCCCACCCCCCCTTCTTCCGCGGTGTCGCGCGCGATGATGACGCCTTCGCGCGGCGGGTGGACCGAAAGCTCCGACAGATCGCCGTAGACCTCGCAATGATGGCCCAGGGCAAATCCCACACGCGCCAGTTCGGCACGCTGGCGGCTGCACGAATCGATGAAGTGGAGGGAGGCTTTGCGTGTCATGCGATGATGACTGCGCCAGCGCCTTACGCAATTCACGCAAGGTCGCCACCGTTCCGGATGATTTACCCTCTCCGGAAGGCCATTAATCTAACGATATTAGAAGCTTAATCGCTCCGAAACGAACCTTGATCATGGACCCCATTGCCCCGCATCCGGTTAGACCGGATCAGCAAAAGTGTACGGCGGCAGCGAATGGAAGGCGGATCGCAGCGCATCGCCCCAACCCGACGAGATCGTGGCGAAATAGGGATCCTCGGCCGTCACCCGGTGTTCGTGACTGGGAGCGAAGGCATCCTTGCCGATCACCAAGAGATCGAGCGGCAGGCCGACCGAAAGATTGGCCTTGAGCGTCGAATCGAAGCTCACCATCAGCAGCTTGACCGCGTCCTCGAAGCTCATGCCTCGATCATAGCCGCGGATCAGGATCGGGCGGCCATATTTGGTCTCGCCGATCTGGAAGAACGGGGTGTCCCAGCTCGCCTCGATGAAATTGCCCTCGGGATAGATCATGAACAGGCGCGGCTGCATCCCGGCGATCTGCCCGGCAAGGATCATGGTGGCGGTGAAGCGGCCCTTGCCGGTGTCGCCGTTGGCGCGCTGGACATCCTCGATCGTGGTGCGCAGCAGGCGGCCGATCTCGGTGGCGACCTGGAACATGGTCGGCCCCTTGATCAGGCAATTGTCGCGCTCGGACGGGGCCTTGGTGCGCTCCTCGAGCTGGCTGATCACCGCCTGGGTGGTGGCCAGGTTGCCCGCGGTCATCACCGCGATCATGCGCTCGCCCGGCACGCTCCAGTGGAACAGCTTGCGGAAGGTGGAGATGTTGTCGACACCCGAATTGGTGCGGGTATCGCTCATCAGCACGAGCCCGCGATCAAGCACCATTCCCACGCAATAGGTCATCCGCTTCGTCTCCTTGGGCCAGGCGTCCGGTCGCGCCCTAGCCCGAAGCGCGCCTTCGCGCAAAGGCCGCTTGTCGCCGGCGCGCGCGCCTATTGCGTGGTCTGTGACTGGGACTGGCCCTGGCCGCCGGGATGGGCCTCCACCGCCACGCCCACCGTCAGCACCTCGTCCGCCGCGCCGAGGCTGATGCCGGTGATCGGCGCCGCATCGCGATAGTCGCTGCCCGTGGCGACCCGGACATAGCGCGGATCGGGACAGATCCCGTTCGACACGTCGAAGCCGACCCAGCCCAGCCCCTCGACATGGGCCTCGGCCCAGGCGTGGGTGGCCTCCTGCTCGATCCGGTCGTCCATCATCAGATAGCCGCTGACATAGCGCGCCGGGATGCCCGCCGCACGGGCCGCACCGATGAACACATGGGCGTGATCCTGGCACACGCCCGCCCCATGGACGGTCGCCTCTTCGGCGGTGGTGGCCGCATGGGTGCGCCCCGCCTCATAGGCGATGCGGGTGCGGATCAGATCCGACAGATCGTGGAGGAAATCGAGCGGCGCGGCGCCATCCGCGATCGCGCCCCGCCCGCCCAGCTCGCGCAGCAGCGCCCGCAGCCTCGGCCCCGGGCGGGTCAGCGGGGTCTGGCGCAGGAAGCTCCATAGCGGCAGGTGGCCCGAATGGCGGCCTAGCACCCCGGCATTGTCCTCGGTCTCGACCAGTCCCTCGCACACCACCGTCACTTCGCGCGCGCCCGGCGCGACCGAAATCAGCGTGACATGGTTGAAATGCTGATCGTCATAGGCGAGCTCGATCTGGGCATTCTCGAACCGCATCTGCCATTCGAGGATGCGCTGGCCCTGGGTTTCCTTGGGCGTCAGCCGCAGCCGCTGGAGCGCGTGGATCACCGGCTCGGCGAAGGCGTAGTGGGTCGTGTGCCGGATCGAGAGGGTCATCCTGCTCATGCGCGCTTCCTCATGCGTGGAACCGGTAATCCTCGGCGATCGCCTGGCTGATCGCGGCGTTGCGGGCGAGGAAATCAACGAGGAATTCGTGCAGGCCGAAATCGAAGATCTGGTCCACCGCCAGTTGGCCGAAGCGGGCGTCGGCGGCGTGCATCAGCGCGTGGCAGCTGCCCTCGAAGCCGTGCGTCCGCGCCAGCGCGGCAAGGCATTCGCGCAGCGCGTTGCGGCAGAAGGCGAGGCTGCGCGGAAAGCGATCGTCGAGCACCAGGAACTCGACGATCCCGCGCGCCTCGATCTGTCCGGCGTTGAGCCAGGAATAGACCCGCGCCCCTGCAACCGAGCGCAGCACCTGCTCCCATTGCCCGGTATCGAGGCTCGAGCCGACATAGGCGAGCGAGGGCAACAGCAGGAAATATTTCATGTCGAGGATGCGCGCGGTCGAATCGGCGCGCTCGATGAAGGTGCCCGCGCGGGCGAAGTGATAGCCCTCGTCGCGCAGCATCGAACCGTCGAAGGCGCCGTGGACCTGCGTGCCCGCGCGGCGGATCGCGATCAGCACCTCGCCCACCACCGTCGGGCCGACGGGCCGCGCGAGAAGGCGATCGAGCTTCATCCAGTTTGCATTGACCGCCTCCCACACGTCGGAGGAGATGTTGATGCGGGCCAGCCGCGCATTGCTGCGCACCGCGCCGAACATCGCCCGGACATTGCCGGGATTGGACGGCCCGCGCAGCACGAAATTCCACACCTGCAGTCCGTCATAGCTATCGTGCGCGGCCTCGTAGGGCACTTGCAGGCCCAGGGTGGCGATCACCGAGCGCCACTCGGCCTCGGCGGTGACGATGTCGCGGGTCAGCGCCATGCGCAGCGCCGCCTCGAGCAGGCGCGCGGTGTTCTCGGCCCGCTCGAGATAGCGGAACATCCAGAACAGCCCGTTGGCGGTGCGGCCTAGCATGGGGTGCGCGTCTCCATCCTAGTCCTTGAGCACCCAGGTGTCCTTGGTGCCGCCCCCTTGCGAGGAATTGACCACCAGCGAGCCCTTCCTGAGCGCCACCCGGGTGAGCCCGCCGGGGGTGATGTCGATCCCCTCGGGCGAGACGAGCACGAAGGGGCGCAAGTCGACATGGCGCGGCGCGAGCCCGGCGCGGGTGAATATCGGGCAGGTCGACAGCGCCAGCGTGGGCTGGGCGATGTAGTTGGCGGGCCGGGCGACCAGCTTTTCGCGGAAGGCCGCGATCTCGCGCTTGGACGCGGTCGGCCCGATCAGCATCCCGTAGCCGCCCGAACCGTGCACTTCCTTGACTACCAGTTCGGCGAGATGATCGAGCACATAGGCGAGGCTCGCCTTCTCGGCGCAGCGCCAGGTCTGCACGTTGGGCAAGAGCGGCTTTTCGCCGGTGTAGAACTCGACGATCTCGGGCATGAAGGAATAGATCGCCTTGTCGTCGGCGACCCCGGTGCCGGGGGCATTGGCAATGGTGATCCCGCCCGAACGGTAGACATCCATGATCCCCGGCACGCCCAGCACGCTGTCGGGGCTGAAGGTGAGCGGATCGAGGAATTCGTCGTCGACCCGGCGGTAGAGCACGTCGATCGGCTTGTAGCCGCGCGTGGTGCGCATCTGCACCCGACCCTCGACGACGCGCAGGTCGCTGCCCTCGACCAGCTCGGCCCCCATCTGGTCGGCGAGGAAGGCGTGTTCGAAATAGGCCGAATTGTAGATGCCGGGGGTGAGCACCGCCACGGTCGGCTTGCCACCGGTGAAAGCCGGCGGAACGCAGGCGGCGAGGCTGCGGGCGAGCCGGCGCGGATAGTTGGAGACGCTTTCCACCGCGATCCGGCTGAATAGATCGGGAAACATCGCCATCATCGTCTCGCGGTTCTCCAGCATGTAGGAGACCCCCGAGGGCGTGCGGGCATTGTCCTCGAGCACGAAGAACTCGTCCGGCCCGGTGCGCACCAGATCGATCCCGACGATATGGGTGTAGATCCCGCCCGGCGGGGTGAAGCCGACCATATTGGCGAGCCAGGCGTCGTTGGTGCGCAGCAGGCGCTCGGGCAGGCGCCCCGCGCGCACGATTTCCTGCCGGTGGTAGAGATCGTAGAGGAAGGAGTTGAGCGCCCGCACCCGCTGTTCGATCCCGCGAGAAAGCCGGCGCCATTCGGACGCGGTGATGATCCGCGGCACCATGTCGAACGGGATCAGGCGTTCTTCCGCCTCGTTCTCGCCATAGACGTTGAAGGTGATCCCGGTGCGGCGGAAGGTGTCGTCAGCCTCGCGGTTCTTGCGCTTGAGGAATTCGCCGGGCTGTTCGTCGAACCAGCGGCAATATTCGGCATAGGCCGGCCGGGTCTGGCCATCCCGTTCGAACATTTCGTCAAAAGTGCCGCCTTCCGCGCTCATTGACCCCCGCATGACACTTAGGTGCAATGCAGCAATCTAACCGTCCTTTTACAAAAGGAAAGCGCCCGGTTCAAATTGCGCAACAAAGCTGCAACCGGGTGTCAGGTGCGGGTGCGTTCCAGCTCAGCCAGCAGGGCAAAGACCACCTGCGGATCATAGGTAAAGCCCATATGGGTGCAGCGCAGC
>Ga0073934_10004076_pt1 | contig 25046 bp, 10 predicted proteins | sample LarsenN4metaG_FD_76834 | JGI IMG/M metagenome (GOLD analysis project Ga0073934, IMG submission 76834) | Hot spring sediment bacterial and archeal communities from British Columbia, Canada, to study Microbial Dark Matter (Phase II) - Larsen... ... | reverse complement strand
TCGGAGGGCAGGGGAAGCCAGAGGTTCAGCGCGTGGGTGCCAGGCGGCGCCTCAGGCACCGCGGCACGGTAGGTGAAGCGGGTGACGAGGGTGCGCGGTGAGGCGTGGCGCGCCGCTGGGCCGACGCCGGAGGCAAGGGCCAGCAGGCCCAGCCCCCACGCGGTCATTGGGTGCATCGCGGCTCTCTCCTTCAGGCTGGCCGGGTTGCGCCGCACACGGCGGCTGCTCGTGGGCTCAGCCTCACAAGGCGGGAGTGGCGGGCCACCGCAGGCCGCGCACAAGAGCAGTCGCGCAGACGAGAGCCATTCGATTCACCTCCTTTCCCGATGGATGTGTGCCTGACGCCGGCCCGGTTCCGGCCGCCCTCCGGTCCTGAGTCCGCCAGACCCGGGGCGCTGCCGGAAACAGCCCCGGCATCCGTGCCCGGAGGCCGCACGCCGCAGCCCATGCGCAGAGAGGACCCTGGCCCACCCTGCGCGATGGGGCGCGCTCGAGGGAGAGCTAATGAAGCGCGGCGCACGGCCGCGCTCTCACCGCGGCAGGGCTCAGCCGAAGCCGCTGCCTGGACCGCAGGCAGAGGAGGGGGACGAGCCCGTCTAGGTGGTGGAGAAGGAGGAGATGAGGCGGCGGGTCTGCCGCGCACCGCACCGCGGGCACGCGTTCCCTTCGCGCGGCGCCGACATGGGCTGAAGGAGGCTGAAGCGCTCGCCGCAGCGGGCGCACTGGTACTCGTAGACTGGCATGGCGCACAAGCCTTCGGTTTTATTCTACGGCAGGCCGGAGGCGCGGGAGTTCCCGCAGGCTTTGGCCAACCGCCAGGCCCCGGCAGTCAATCGGCTAGAACCGACTGGCCTCGATGTCGAAGAAGAACCGATGGTGGTATGTGGAATACGAGAGGACGAGCTCGCGGCCGCCCAGGGACCGGGAGAGGCCGACCTCGTAGTCGCGGAAGGTCCCGCCGAAGAACCGGGAGATGGAGGCCGCGAGCGAGACGCGCCACCGAGGCGCCACGGCATAGACAAAGTCGCCGATCAGGCTGGCGTTTGGCGCGTCCAGCATGGTGTTTCCATACAGGCTGAGGCGCCACTTGCTGCCCGCGCCGGTGTACATGTTCAGGCTCATCCGGTGGCTGCCGCCGAAGTCGAAGGCGCCGGGCTGCCGGGCGAAGTCGTAGGTGAGCGTGAGGGCTCCGCTTCCCAGGGTGCGGTTGGCGGTGAGGGAGGCGAGCATGGAGACGCCGCTGTTTCCCTGGGTGGTCCACAGGTTGCCCACGGTCAGGTAGTTGGTGAGCGTCGTCTTGCCGTCCAGGCGGAACGGGCTGCTGAACACTCGTGCCTGAACGCCCTGGGTCATGGCGCTGTAGACGTAGGGGCCGGCCTTGCTGCGCTGCATCCCCGCCGTGCCTCCGATGGCGTACATGTAGCCGGTGCGCCCAACTTTCCGGGGCGCGGTCTCAAGGTAGACGTCGCCGGAGACGCCGCTGTTGGAGAATCCCCGCACACTGCGGCTGCCGGTCAGGTTCAGGCCGGCGTTGAGCCCGGCGAAGTGCTTGCTGAGATTTGCCGATCCGAAGAGGCTGCGGTGCTGGGGGAAGTCCACGAAGAGCGAGCCGCGCGTGTCGGTGGCGAGTTCCTGGCTGTGGCTCCAGCGGACGCCCCAGTCGGCGCGGTTTATTCCCATGACTCCCAGCTCGCCGGTGTAGCGGCTGCCGGACCCCAGGTCGCTGTAGGCGTGGGTCATGTCCAGGGACCAGCCCTGCCGGGTGGCGAACACGCTGCGCCCGGTCCGCTCGCCGTGCCGGATGTGAAAGATGCCGGTGGCCGAGGGGGTCAGGTTGAAGTAGAGCGGCACGTCCAGGCCGAATCCCTGGGTGCCCACGCTCATGAACTGGTCCGTGAACAGCTCGTTGGAGTAGAGCCCCAGGGAGTAGAAGGGCATTGAGACCAGGTGCTGGCCGTCCTGGTAGAATCGCGGGCGCTTGAACTGCAGCTTCTCGTTGGGGAAGAGCAGGATCTGGCGGGCCGTGATGATCAGGTTGTCCGACTCCAGCGCGGCGTCCTCAAACCACTTCGGTGCGATCCCCGTCTCGAGGGGCGTCACAGTCAGGTCTGCGCCGGAGAGCTGCACCGGCCGCAGCCTGTTCTCCACTTCCGCTATGGCGTAGCCGTTGCCGGTGAGCAGTTCGTAGCGCAGGCGGCCGCACCGCAGGCGCCGGCCGCCGCGCCGCAGGTGCACCTGGCCGTGGGCGCGCAGGACGTTGGCGGTGCAGTCCACCTGGATTCGGTCGGCGAAGACCTCGATGTTGCGGTAGGTGAAGTGCGCCCCGGCGAAGCCGTCCTCAGGGTCGGAGCGGGGCCGGCCCACGGCTTCGATCACGCGGGAGATGGGGCTGTAGAGCAGTGATCCGTTGGCCTGGACGGCCATATAGGCGTTGCCCTGGAAGGTAGCGCTGGGATCGTCGGTGAAGACGATCTCCAGCTTTTCGACGGCCCCCACGACCGCGGCGGTCACCGTGGCCGTCCCCTTCTGCGGACTGGAGAGCCGAATGCGGGCCACGCCCGACCGTGTGCCGACCGTGGGGCTCTCGCTGAACTGCCCGAGATTGGTGCTGAAGACCACCGGCGTGCCATCGCCCACGAATCGCCCGGAGGAATCGCGCACCTCCACCAGGATCTCGGCGAAGTCGCGCCCGTTGTTCAGCACAGTGGTGCGGCTTGCGGAGAGGCGAAGGCTGGAGAAGGCCTGGCCGGCCGCTGCGGAGGAGCGCGTGGCCAGGAGCACGACTGCCAGGACGGCCGGTACGAGGAGGGCGTGCAGGGATCGCGGCAAGGGTGGCATTGGTCGGGCTGCCTCCGAACCGCGCGGCCGGCGGGGGCGCCGCGCGGTTCGGAGAGGAGGGCATTCGCGTTCAGTCGCCGGCGGCTATGGCGATTCCCAGGCCGAGCCCCACGGCCAGCAGCCCCCACAGCCAGCCGGAAGGGCGTTTTCGCGTGGCCTGGGCGGGCTGCGCGGTGCCGCGCTCGGGGGGTGTGGGCACCGGCTGGACGCGCACGACGTTGGGAACGAGCTGGGTCATCACCCGCTCGGCGGCTTTGCGGGCGGCCTCCAGGGTCCGCTCGTCCTGCTTGGCATTTCCTCCGGTGGCGCTGGTGTCGCTGACGGTGGCGCTTCTCACCACGCGGTTGTTGGCCACGTCGAAGATTCGCCCGCTGACGGTTGCGGTCGCCTGCTTTTGCCCCTCGTCGTAGCTGTACTCATCCAGGGAGCCCACGAAGACGAAGTCGTAGCCGACGAGCCGGGCGATCTTGGCCGCCTTGGCGTTGTCCTCGGCGAAGGGCGGCGCCACATCCCCCTCGGCCAGCTCCTGGTCGTTCACCAGGCGTGCCACGGTGGGCAGAGACCGGAAGAACTGGATGACCGTGTAGGTGTCGGAGGCCACGAGCCGGGAGCGGGCCACATCGGTCAGGAGCGCGGAGACCTCCGGCGCGCCGGGCACGCTCGCGGCCGGCACGTCCACTGGGAACAGGAGCAGGGTCTTCTTGGTGGCCTGGACGAGGCTCACCCGGGTGCCGCGGTCGGACTGGGCGCCGGCGGACAGTGGCAGCAGAGCGGCGGCCAGGGCGGCGGCCACGGCGGTCCGGCGCGAGAGCGCGCCGCCTGCACCGATACGGTTCATAGGGAGTGGATCTCCTCGTCGTCGGATGCTCGGAGCGGCGCCGGCACCGGGTCCGGCGGCGCTTCCTCTAGAAACTGGCGGCTTCTCTCCCGGGCTCGCGGCGCCCGGGAGAGAAGCCGCGGGCGGCTATCGCAGCACGATGTGCGGCGCCACCATCCGTGTGGACTGGCCGTCGCTCGTTGTGCCGCTCACCTCGATGGTGTAGACGCCAGCCGGCACAGAGACGCCTCTGTCGTCGCGGTAGTCCCAGAGCAGCTGGGTGGTGCCGGAGGGCGTGGCCCTGCTGGCGAGGCTGCGCACCGGAGCGCCGCCGGACTTGAGGATCCGCACACGCACGCTGGCGTCCCTCGTGGTGGTGAAGGCGATCTGCGCCGCCGCCCGCGACCGCGTGGGCTCCACGCGCAGCTGGGTGATTCGGAACACCTGGCTGCCCGCTCGCAGATCGGCGCTGATCTCGAACGCCCGGGAGGCCGCTTCGCCGGTGTTGATCCGGAGCGACGAGCTCTGCCGCATGGCCTTGCGCACGCCTGTTGTGAGGTCGGTCACGTAGAGCTCATGGGTGCGCGGCACCGAGCCTATTTCCGGCCACGCCAGGGTCACCTCGGTGTTGGGCCTGGGCGTGGTGACCACGAGGCGCCAGACCTTCCGGGCTCCCGCGGGCGACTGGATGTCCTGGGCGTACAGGCCGGCCCGTCCCTTGGGCCAGTTCGTGCGGTCGATGCCCACGGTCAGCCGGTTGGAGATGGCCGGCGGCTTCTCGATGTCCTTGATGTCTGCAGCGTCCGCGGCGCCCGCTGCCAGGCCGATGAAGGTGGAGCCGTCGCTCTTGCCCTCGGCGGATGCCACGATTCGGAGCTTCCACTCGCCAGGCACCCTCTGGGGCTTCGCCGCAGCGGCGCGGGTGATGGGCGAGCGGGCCACGGGCCGGCGGATGCGCAGGATCAGATTGTCGCGGTTCGCCTTCACCCAGTATCCGACGAAGGGTGCCAGCGGCTCCTGGAAGTCGGGGTCGAACTCATACTGTCCCGCCGCGGGGTCGTAGCGGTAGACGCCCGGCAGAATCCACTGCCTGGTGCCGGAGGCCGCCTCGGTCACGGGCACCTCGCGCAGATAGTCCGGATCGGTGGGATCCGTGATGATCACCACGAGCTGCGCTGCGGAAGCGGGAAGGTTGAACGGGTTGCCGATCTGATTCCAGCCAGGCACCAGGGCCATGTCGAACTCGGTCGCGGTGATGTTCGTGGCGCCGTTCAGGGTGACTGTGCGCCCGGCAGCCAGGTCCAGCCAGTAGCCCTTGCCCGGCTGAATCCGGTCCACCGCCATGTACTCGCCACGGGCCGTGTCCCACCGCACGATGTCGAACTCCGTGCGGGAGAGGCCCAGGGCGGCCTCCGGCGAGTTGTCCGCGAAGATGAACGGGAACGAGACCATCTGCAGGTCGCCCGTGAACCGGCGCACGGGGATGCTGGGCACGGTCACAACGCGGGAGATCGCCTTGCCCAGCGGTCCGGGCTCTGCGGAGAATATGACTGTGTAGGTGAGCGGGCCTGTGTTGGTGCCGCCCGTGGCCCGCACGCTCCAGGAGAAGGTGGCCTCCGCGCCGGCAGCCACACTGCCCCGGTCGATCTCCGCCGTGCCGTCCGCGAGTTCAAGCCCTTCGGGCAGGACCAGGCGCGCTGCGACGCGGGAGAGGCTTCCGCCCGCCTGGTTCACGACAAACGCGGTGATGGTGCCGACCTCCTGCGCGTTCTGCGGCTTGGACGGATCGTAGTTCAGGGTGAGCGGTCCGCGCACTCCGGCCGGCATGGGCGGGACGAAGTCCATGGTGTGGGCATTGCGCCCGAAGTAGGTGACGAAGTTGGTGAAGGAGCCTCCGCCCGTGAGCACGCGCTCATCCCAGTAGATCCCCGCGGTGCCGTTCCACGGATTGGCGGGATTGCAGAGGGTGAAGCCCGGCACACCTCCCAGAATGAAGTCCCAGTTGGTCTCCATCAAGGTGTTGGGAGCCACGATCATGCGGTCCGGGACTAGCGTTCCCAGAGGCGCGCCGGTGGGCTTCAGGATGCCGCCGGAGGTGCGGGTGTTGGGGGCCGTGCCGCTGTAGACCGTCCAGAACGCGGGGACGGACGGACCCACGAGCACCGTCTCCGTGCAGATCTCGCCCCCGTCGGGCAGCACGATGGGCCCCTCCAGGAGGCCGCCGTTGGCCCCGTAGTTCTGTGCAAACCGGATGCCCACGCGCTCGCCGCCCGCTCCAGGCACCTCGCCGATGCCCGGCACGTTTGCGCCGGACCGCACGCTGAGCTTGAAGCTGGCCATGTCATGGATGAGCGTGATCTCCAGATTCACCTGGATGGTGGGGATGGGATTGGCGGCGTTGGGCCCCGGCAGGGTGCGCCAGCTCGCGGTGATCTTGTCGCCGCTGGACGTGGGCGGCTGAATCCACTCACCCACGCCGTCCAGGAAGGTGCCGTCGCGCAGGCGGGTCCGGGTGTCGCCGAATATCAGGTCCCAGCCCGGCGTGTTGGGGTCGGGCGGGTTGCCGAACGGGTCGGGCTTTGGCTCTCCGCCGTTGAGCCGGATGGTGAAGAAACTGCCGGTGACGGGGACCGCGCCGCCGGCCCCAATATTGTTGAGGGTGGGTCCGTAGAGCAGGACGGCACCCGTGGCCCTGTCGATGAGCCAGATTCGCCCGGCGTTGGCGCCCTGGGGCGCCGCCACGCCGTCGGTGGTCCCCTCCTCGCCCAGGGCCACGATGAGGTAGGGGTTCTGGGCGATGGCGTAATCGTCAGGATCGATGACCTGCGCGCCAGCGGTCCCGGCCAGCGCGACGCACATCGCGGCGGCCGCGAGCGCGGTGCGCAGGAGAGGGAAACCGCGGCAGATGAATGCGTGGTGACGCATTGAGTAGATTCCTCCCTGGCGGCTCTCCGCAGAGCCGGAGTCTGCCCTTGCCGGGGCTGCGGCAGGGCGGGTCGTGGCCACTCCGCACGCCGGCGGAGTGGCTGCTGCGGACCGGTCCGTCCATCGGGCGCGGGTGCCCGGCCCGTGGGGCGCGATCCGGACCCTCCCGGCGCAGGCAGGAACAGGAGCGCCGGACAGCCGGCCGTCCTCCTGTCGCCGGGCCGATTCTCCGGGGAGGCGGGCGCCATTCGGCCCGCCTTCCCGCGCCGTGCTACCGAAGCACGGCGAACGGCTGAATGACCCGCACGGACTCGCCGTCGGGCCCAAAGGCCCGCACCTGCACCACGTAGGTGCCCGCCGGGACGCTGCGCCCGGCGGCGTCCTTGCCGTTCCAGACGGTGCGGACATCGCCCGCTCCCGCCGCCCGCGTGGCCACCGTGCCCACGTGTCTTCCCGTGGCGGAGAGGACGCGCACCTCATAGGTGGCGTCGGCTGAGAGCGTGAAGGCGATGGAGGTGGCGCCGCTGGCTCGCCCGCCAGAGGGCTGCACCGTCAGGTTGCTGATGCGGAGCGCGTTGCCGCTGGCCTGGGACGAGGCCACCACCAGGCGGCGCGGGCCGGGCGTGCTGCCGCTGTTGAAGGTGAACGAGCTGCGCGCGCGCATGTCGATCACCTGGCCGGTGGCCTCGTCCTTCAGCGTGAGCTTCACCGTCCTCGGCAGGGACCGGACGCTGTCCCACGACACCGTCACCGTGCTGTCCGGCTGGTCCGTGTTAACCAGCACGCTCCAGGCCTTCTGCCCGCCGGGAGCCCGAAGGTCCTGCGCGTACAGGCCTGCCCGCCGGCCCCAGGATTCGTTGTGGATGCCCAGGGAGACGAAGGGCGACATGACGGGCGGCTTGGGCACGTCGTTCAGGTCGTATCCATCGACGGCCCGGCTGGCCGTGCCGATGAAGTTGAAGGAGTCGCGCAGGCCCCGCACGCTGGCGCTCAGCCGCAGGACCCATCCGCCCTCCGCGGAGGGGGCCCGGGAGGGAGCCAGGGCCGCGGCTCGGGTGGCCGTGACGGGCGGCACGATGAGGTCCAGGTCGGCCGTGGTGGTTGCCCCGATCCAGTGCCCCGTCCACTCCTTGAGCACTCCGTCGGGCAGCGTCTTGAAGGTGTAGCCGAAGGCGCCGTCATAGACGTACAGGTTGGGCAGCAGGTAGCCCCGGTCCACGGCGTCGCGGATGCTGATGCGTCCCTCCGGCGCGTCCACCAGCAGGGTGTTGAAGGGGACGTCAAACGGGAAGGGGTTCCCGATCATGTGCCAGGTGATGAACCGGCCGTCGGACGTGCCGCTGTTGCCCCGGAGGGGGATGACGAACGGCTGGTCCGAGACGGGCTGGCCCTTCGTCAGAATGGGCGTCCCGGCATCCAGGTCTGCCCAGAAGGCGAGCCCCAGGGGAGGCTTTGGCGTGCCGCCTATCGGGTGCGGCTCGGCCCCGGGCGGCGTGAACGATGCGCCGGCATCCCCGCCGGAGGGAGTGTAGAAGGCGTACCGCTCCAGCTGGGGCACCCAGCGGGCGAGCCGGAAGTCCCGCCCGAAGTAGGTCTCGGGGCTTACGCCGTCCTGGAAGTAGGGGATGGAGATCAGGGAGCGGCCCGGCGCCACCAGGCGCGGCACGATTTCAAACAGCCGTGTGTCGGTCACGACGCGCTCCGGCGGCCCGGGATTCCGTCCGGTCACGGTGATCTTGTGGCGGCCGGGCGAGAGGTCGCGGAAGAACACGACGTCGTATCGGTTGGGCACCGTGTTGCCGTCCGGGTCGGTCCCGTAGCCGGTGATGTTGGTGATCATGTCGGTGGTGATCGTGACGGGTTGATCGTCGATCTTGAGCGTCAGATCGGGCACGATCACCTGGCGCACGCGCACCTGGATGAGGGGCCGAAGCGTCTCGATGGGCTCGGGCTCCCGGGGGAGGCCCCCCGCCGATGCCTTTCCGCCGGTGCCCTCGGGGGCAACCACCGTCACGGAGATGCCCACCGCCTGCGCGGCCGCGTAGGCGTCCACGATTCCCCACCCGAAGCGCCTGTTGGGCACGGCTCCCGCAGTGGACCGGTCCGCGGTGGAGATCACCGCCTCTCGAAGCTCCTCCGGAGTGACGCCCGGAATGGAGAGGAGGACCGCCACCACCCCCGCGAATGCCGGGGCCGCCATGGACGTGCCCTGGGCGAAGCCGTAGGTGTCGTTGGGCAGGGTGCTCAGAATCTGCCTGCTCGTCTGGCCGCCCAGGTCGTTGCCGCCCGGAGCGGTGATGGTGGTGTAGTCCCGCTGGGAGGAGTAGGCCGCGATCTCCTTGTCCGGCCCGCAGGCGGCCACGCAGAAGATGTTGGGGTGGGCGTTGGCCATGTTGGCGGGATTGGTTGGGGGGGCTCCGGGGCCGTCGTTGCCGGCAGAGATGCTGAACACGACGCCCTTGCGGGCCAGCCGCAGGATGGCCGCGTTGAACGGATCGTCCAGGTTGGGGTTGTCATCCTGATCCGGGCCGCCGAAGCTTATGTTCACGACCTTCGCGCCCTGCTGTTCGGCGAAGTTCAAGCCCTTGATGGCCGCGACGATGGAGGGGGCGTCGCCGATCTTGACTGGCAGGACCCGGACCCCTTCGAACGTGACACCCGCGACGCCCAGGTTGTTGTTGGTGGCGGCTGCGATGATGCCGATTACATGGGTGCCGTGGGGGGCATTGTCGGTCAGGTCGGTGTTGTCCAGGTCGGTGTTGCGGCCGGGAAGGAGCCGGGAGGCCAGGTCCGGATGGTCCGCGTCCACGCCGCTGTCCAGCACGGCGACGGTGACCGTGTCCTTGCCCTTCTCGACCTCCCAGGCCTGGGGCATTCTCAGGAGCCGCAGATGCCACTGCTCGCCATAGCGCGGGTCGTTGGGGGTTATGTCGAGCCACTTCATGAGGCGGTTGACGCCTGCGAAGCGGACGCGGCGGTCAAGGCGGAGCTTGGCCGCGGCGTCCCGGGTCACGTTGTCTGGAGTGCCTGGAGCCGTCATGCGCAGATGATAGGCGTCCATCGTGCGCTCATGGTCGACGACTCCCAGGTAGCTGACGATTCGGGCGTTGACGCTGGCCGCGAGCGCCTCGACTTCCGCCCGCGGCGTGCCCTGCCGGACGGACACCACGAGCTCGCCCTGGACGAACTCGCGGGGCACGACGGCCTGCCCGAAAGCCCCCGTGGAGAGTATGAGAAGCGCGAGCAACGCCCAGCCGCATCGCAGGAGGCCCCGCAATGCCATTCTCATAGGGATGACTCCTCTCATGAACCTGCCGCTGGATGAATCCACGGTCATGGGTTCGGCTCCGGCCGGCTAGCCGCCCGGGGGAGGCGGCGGCACGTCGGCCGGGGTGAAGCTCCGCACCGGCGAGTAGATGAACCGGAAGGTCCGGTCGCCGTCGTCATGGCGCTGGGTGAGGGCGTGCACGGGTCCGGGGCGGTCGCCGCTGTTGCGCGCCCCCACCCTCCAGAAGAGGGTGGGCCGCGCCGCACCGGGCACGCGGTTCACGAAGGCCGCGAAGCCGGGATCCTGCATCAGGACCGGGTCGCCGGTTCCGGCTGCCAGGTTGATGAAGGCAGGGACCGAAACGCTCTGCAGGACGCCCGACGCGTTGGGCGCCGTGGAGAACACCGGCCCGATCCGCTTGATGAGCCGCGGGTTGGTGAACGTCCGGTCGGTGGAGAACTCCAGCTGGAACTCGTCGGCGCCTATCTGGCTATTGAAGGTGAAGGTCATCTGGCGCGTGATGTCCACATTGGCCGCCGTATCCGCCGGCGTGCCCAGCGTGGGCTGGTTGAGCGGGGTGGCCGGGCCGGACGCCACCGGGTCGGTCTCCAGGAAGCGGAATCCGGTCTGCCCGCCGCCCCCTCCGGCGCCGCCCGCGGTGGTGACCACCAGCGGGATGCGCTGGACCGACGTGATCAGATACACGAAGGTGGTTCCCACGGTGGGGAAGCCGGAGCGGAAGCCGGCCGCCGGCGTCACGGTAGTCAGGTTCTGTCCCTGCTGGTTCGGGTCGGTGACGATTCCGGGCTGCACGAAGCTGTTGACCCCGTTCCAGAACGAGAAGGGTGCCGGGAGGTCGAAGTACTCGCGCTGGCCCCCGCCCACCGCGGCGATGGGCGTGCCGGTGGGATTGAACTGGACGTCGGGGGACCTCCAGACGTGGTACTCGATGGTCTGGCCGCTCCCGAAGATGTTGTCCTTCCACTTGATTCGCACGGCGGGCTGCAGCGCCCGGATCGTGGGCTCGGCCACCACTCCGGTGACCGAGGCGGAGCCGCCCTTTGCGGCGGTTGCGATCACCAGGCCCACGAGCAGGACCAGGAGCACCTTGCCTACGGTGCTCAGCGCCGCGCCGCCACCGCCTCCGCGGCTCACCTTGCGCACCACTCCGGAGCGCTCATCAAAGGTGGGCATGGGGAAGACCGCGCGCACCTTGTCCTCGGGCTTGATTCCGAGAATGTTCTCGACGATGCGGGCTTCCGCGTCGGTGGGGAACACCTGGGTGATCCGGATGCGGCCCACGCGCTGGCGGTCCCTGTGCACGATCATCTCCATGCCCTGCTCGATGCCGTCTCGGGAGCCACGGTTGATGAGGATGAGCACGTTGTCGGAGCCCACGCTGCTGAGGACGGTGGCCTCGGGCAGATTGTAGGACAGGATCTGGCGGACGGCGAGCACGGCGGCGTTGTTGGTGGCGTCCTGGATGAGCGCCTCGTTGTCTGTGATCCCTGGCCGCGCGGTGGAGGAGCCAATCTGCGCCGCGCCACTGAGCAGGTCGCCGGTGGCCGCGTCGCCCACGCGCACGGTAAGGCCCACGTTGATGGTCTTGGGCGTGCCGCGCTCCTCCCGCACATATTCGATGGCGCCATCCACGAAGGCGGTGGCCCCCAGCGCGTTTGCCAGCCGCGTCTTGGCCACCGGATCAAACGGCGGCTTCAGGCCCAGCTCGTTCGCCTGGCGGATGACCTCGTCCCGCTTGAGGACCTCGAAGCGGGCGGAGTTGGCAAGCTCCACGGCGACGGCGTCGGTGGCGAGGCGGGCGAGCGCGTCCCCGAGCACTTTGCTCTTGTTCTGGAAGTCGAGGACGATGACGGTCTGGACGCTGCCGGCCGCCGCGGCCTGGGCCTGCGCTGCCGTCGGCACGACCATCTGGGCGAACATGGGCATGATCGTGGCGACGGTGAGCAGCCAGCTCAGGAACCGGGCAGTCCTGCTTTTCCTGATCCGTTTCACTCTGAGAGTTCCTCCCTGGATGACGATGTTGCGGTTCTGCTAGGTGCAGGCCGGCAGCGGTTACGGGAGTTGGCGCATGTCCGCAGTGCTGCGAGCCGTCATAGGACCATCTGCCATTATGGATTGCCGGGGCTGTGGTCGTCAACCAAGCCCGCAGCCCCGGCCAATCGGGCCTATCTGAGAAGCAGGAGCGGCTGCTGGGCCCGCACGGTGCTCCGGCCGTCGGCGCTCTGGGCGCGGATCTCCACGAAGTAGGCGCCCGCCGGCATGGCCACTCCGCGGTCGTCCTTCTGATCCCAGACCGCGCTGTTGATGCCGGCTGCCCGGGAGACGCGCCCGCTGGTGAGTCTGCGCACGGGGCTTCCGGTGGAGCCCAGAATCCGGATCTCCACGTTGGCGGATGCGCTCAGGTTGTAGCTGATGCTCACCGACCCGGCGGCAGCGCCCCGCCCGGACTGGCGGGCCACGACGTCGCTGATCCGCAGTCCGCTGTTCAGCGTGGCGCTGGTCAGTTCCACCTTGAACCTGCGCACGGCGGGCTTGTCGCCGGGCGTCCAGGTGTAGCTGCTGGAGTTCCGGAGGCTGCGGGTCTCCCCGCTGGTCAGGTCGGTGAGTGTGAGGTTCAGGTTCCTGCGCAACGTGGCGGCGTTGGGCCACGTGAGGGTGGCGGGCGCGGTGCTGCCGGCCGTCCTCACCGTCACCGTCCAGGTGCGGGTTCCCGGCGTGCTGGAGCGGAGATCCACTCCGTAGGAGCCGGACTTGTCGCCCCAGTCCTCATGGTCGAACGACAGGTAGGCGTACTGCTCGCCGAACACGGGCGGCTTCTGTGTCTTGAAGTGGTCGAAGCCCTCGGCGGCGCGGCTGCTCTGGCCCAGGTAGTTGTCCTCGTCGCGCAGGGCGCCCACGTTCAGCCGCAGGTTCAGCGCCCAGCCCTCCGATCCCTGCAGCACAGCCCGGCTGGCCGCAACTGGCGCCGATGCGGCGGCCCGGCCATACTGGTCGGTGCGCAGATCGATGCGCAGGGAGACGTTCTTGAACGCGCGGACCCAGTAGCCCTTCCACGGGGAGATCTTGAAGTCCAGGACGTAGCCCCCCGTGATGTAGCTGTAGAGCCCCGCTCCTATGAGCCCCCGGGAAACGGCCGCGGCGTGGTCAATCACGGTGCCCGCGTCCACCACCTTCACCTTGGTCCAGTCGATGTCGATCAGGAAGGGGTCGCCGATCATGTTCCACCCGGTCTGGAGCGGGATGTCGAACGGGGCGTTCTGGTCGGGCAGGGTGCCTTCGGTGCTCAGGGCGATGTTGGTCTTGTAGGCGAGGAAGTAGCCCCGCCCCAGCCGGAACCGGTCTGCCGGCGGCGTCGCGTAGAGGACGTAGCCGGTGGGCGTCCAGGTGGCGAGACGGAACGTGCCGCTGGTGCGATCGGCCGGCGGAATGTTCAGGAGGGTGCCCACGTCCGTGGCCGGATAGTCGTAGGGCGAGGAGACCATGGACAGGGACGCCGGGAACGTGTGGAGGGGCTCCAGCTGGAAGTCCACGCCGGTGACGGTCTTGCCGTTGCCGGTGGCGTCCACGTCCACGGTGACCGAGCGCGAGGCGGGCACGCTGGAGAACCCGGGCTTGCGCGCCGTCACGGTGTAGGTCACTCCGGAGGGCACGTTTTCCAGCTTGTAGTTGGTTCCGTCGGGAGCCTTGGCAGGGCTGGTGGTGGCCGTGGCCGCCAGGGTCCCGTTGGCATCCCGGGCCTCGATGGTGACGCCGCCCTCCGGCTGGCCGTCGCTGGTGCGGGTCACCAGGCCCGTGATGGCCCCGGGCCCGGACTCGAACAGCCGGATCAGCTCGGCCACCACGTCCTTGTCGCTCACAACCACGACGCTGATGGCCACGCTGGGCCTGAAGCCGGCGGCCGTGGCCACCAGGACCCAGGTGCCGGGATCCAGCGACGGGAAGCTGTAGCTGCCGTCGTCGCCGGTGGTTGCGGTGACATTCGTGGCGCCCTTGGTGGCCGTGACCGTGGCGCCCTTGACTCCCACATCGGTGAGGCCCTTGACGACCCGGCCGGCGAGGCGGCCCGGAATCGGCTTGAGCTGGAAGTCGTAGCCCGTGTAGGACTGGGAGGGCTGGACGACTCCCGTGGCGGGCAGCCGGCGGTTGTCGGGGATCGAGTCTCCGTAGCCGGGGGCGGTGGCGTCCACCGTATAGCTGATGCTGGCCGGCACCCGGTCGATGGTGTAGTCGCCGTTGGCGTCGGTGGTGGCGCTGAGCGTGACCGGGTTGTTGGGATCGTTGGAGGTGGCCGTGACCGTGGCGCCGGGAATCGGGGTGGTGCCGTCAATCTCGGTCACCCTTCCCGTCACTTGGGCGGGCTGGGCGGGGGTCATCCGGAAGTCGATGCGGTCGCTGGCCCCGCCGTGGACCGTCACGAAGGTCCTCTTCTGGATCTGATATCCCGGCACGAACGCCGTGATCTCGTAGTCTTCGGGCTCCACGCCCTGGATGGCGAAGTTGCCGGAGTTGTCCGTGAGCGCCGTGTAGGCGGTGATGGGATTGCCGGTGGGACCCAGCCTGTTGGAGAGGCGCACCAGCACGTTGGCGAGCGGGGTGGCCCCCTCCACGCTGAGCACGGTCCCGGTGATCCGCCCCGTGCGCAGCCAGCAGACCATGTTGTGGAGCAGCTCGGCGCGCCGGTTGGAGAGATGGATTATGGGAGGGTTGCTGTTTGGAATGGTGTGGAAATCGGGGAAGATGCCCTCCAGCCCGCACGGCGTGTAGACGACCTTGGCGCCGGAGCCGCTGGGGAAAGGCTCGCCGTAGTGCAGGATGGCCGCTCCCAGGTTGCCGCCGTACTGCACGTCGGCCACGGCGCCGGCCGCCGGCGTCACCAGGTCCGGATAGAAGTTGCCAGGGCAGTTGTAGAGCCGGGGCGTGTTCACATCCGCTCCGCCGCCCAGGAAGAGCGTGTCCGCGGAGATGTAGTGCTCCGTGTAGGGCGGATCGGGCGGTCCGGGCCAGAGGTGATGGCTGGAACCCAGGTACTTGCCCGGGGCGCCCACCCAGGGGTCGTGGGAGATGGGGTTGTAGGGTCCTGCGGCGGTCATGCCGTAGGCGGCCGTGATTCCCCAGAGTCCGTTGAGGCCCCGGAGGCCCGAGGGGATTCTCCAGAGCACCGTGTTGGGCGTGTCCCGCACGTACTGGGCCCGGAGCACGTTGGAGACGAAGGAGTTGGGGGCGGAGCCGTCCAGCGTCAGGGCCCAGGCGACGTCCTGTCCGTTCACGACGAGCCGTCCGCCCGCGGCCACGAAGGCGGCCAGGTTCGACTGGGTGCTGGTGTCGGTGATGGCGCCAGGACCCGCGAAGACGTTGCCGGCATAGGGCGCGTGCCATATCACGCACCGGTCGGCCACCTGCACGACGCGCTCGGCGGTCTCGCCGCTGGCCACGTCGGGCGGCTGGGTGATGGTGCGCGGCAGGTACTGGCTCAGCACGGTGGCGGGAACGGGCCCCCGGCAGAGCACGCGCCAGATGTCGTAGCGCTGGGTTACCGGCAGGTCCGCCCCGTCCTTCTTGGTGCCGTCCAGCACGCCGGCGTCCTGCTGCAGGGCGGTGTACGGGTCGCTGGGGTCGAACGCCCCGTAGGACTTGACGCCCAGGTTGTTCAGCACGAGCGCCAGCGGGTTGACGGTGGTTCCGTTGACGTACTGGCTGGGGAGGAGGCTGATGTCAATGTCCGTCAGCCAGCTCTCTGTGCCCCAGAAGGTGTGCTGAACGTTGACCAGGTTGGCCGTGCCGAACCGGGACGAGAAGAACTTTTGCCCGGCGGCGTGGTCGCTCACGAACAGGATGCCGTTGAGGCCCGTGAACTCCTGGGTGCTGAAGCCATAGATGTTGTCGTAGATCTTCCAGTTGACGGCCCGGTCGGCATCCGAGCGCGCGAAGGGGTTCAGCGCGTTGTCGTAGACGATCAGGTCGATGTAGTAGTCGGTGGGAATGTTGTCTGTCTTCCAGGTGGCCGAGTAGGTGGCGACGCCGGTGGCGGGGTCCCGGCTCTCGAACTCCAGCTGGAGCCAGCTCTCGTCCGGCGGTCCCGTCAAGCCCGAGAAGGCGAAGAAGTCGTCCACGCTGGCCAGGTAGCGGGGCGCGGCATAGGTGTAGGCGCGCGGGTCAGCCGGGTTCTTGCCGATGAAGATCCGCTCGCTCTCATACTCCACGGGCACGCGCGCGGCCACGTTGTTCGCATCCAGGTTCAGGTTCTGGCTCACGAAGACCTTGTGCTCGACGTTGTCGGCGGCCTGGTATTTGCTGTTCGGGTTCTTGATCTGCACCCACACGTCCCGGATACCGGTTTCCAGGTCGGCCACCTTGGCCGAGATCTTGACCGTCTGTCCGGGCAGGGCCTTGCGTGGCACCACGCTGAGCTGGTCGCCCGTTGCGGGGTCGAAGCGGATGAGCGTGGGAGCGTTCAGGTCGAAGAGGGTGGAGACGAAGATGTCCCGGGGCTGTCCGGCGGGGCCCGAGGTGTTGGTGCCCGCGTTGTAGAAGGTGCGGTCGGAGTCGTAGGCCACGCGGTAGGTCGCGATGAACTGGGGCCATGTGGGGTTGCGGTCGTCGTAGATGTGGCTCGGGTCGCTCGTCACCAGCTTGAGCGCGGGGTTGCTGTCGCTCTCGGGAGTGCTGACAGTGAAGACCGACGGGTTGGCCGGGTCGAAGTCGATCTCGGCTTTGAGCCAGTAGATCTCGTGGGTGCCGTTGGGGTTGACTCCCGTGGCGTTGCCGCTGCCGTCCGGGTCGTAGCGGGTGGTGGCGAAGGCGAGGAGCTGCTGGCCCTGGATGATCTGCTGGTTCAGGTCGATCTTGTTGGTGGACCAGGCCGGCTCGATGTTGTCGGATGTCTGGAAGTTGGTGACGCGGGCGGCGTTCTGGATGTTGGGGTTGGTCCCGATGACCCAGATGTCGCGGGTGGCCTTGGTGCCGTTTCCGGCAGCGTCGGTGCGGTTGGAATCGAATGCGATGATGGGCTTGTCGGGGTCCGGCCCCAGGGTGGGGTTGCGGTCGTCGGACACGCCGAAGGTGAGCTGGGTGATGTTGCCCGAGGAGAGGTCGGCGTGGTAGAGCTTGTAGGGCCCGCCGGCGGCCGTCTGGCCGGCGAACATGACTCCGAAGCTCGTGCTCAGTCCCAGGTATTCGGGGTGATTCAGGGCGGTGAATGTGACGATGGGCTGGCCCGGCACGTTGATGATGCGCTGGTTGGGGAGGTTCACCACCTGGCGCGTCTGTCCGGTGAGCAAGTTGTACTCGATGATTGCGGTGGTGGTGGCGGTCTGCTCCACGTAGACCAGAGTGGTGCCGCTGGGGTTGAGGGCGGGCTCGGTCTGGGAGGCGTTCTGGCCGACTTTGCCGGAGGAGAGGGGTCCGGTGAGGGCGGTGGCGGCGCTACCGCCCGCCCGGATTCGGTAGATGTGCCGGACGGTGGGGGGATTGCTGACGGTGGTTCCGGCCAGGTCGGCCCGGTTGGAATCGAAGACCAGGAACTGCTCGTCGCGGCTCCAGAAGGGGTTGGCGTCATCAACCAGCGGCGTGCTGGGGGTGAGGTCGATGGTCTGGGGCGTGCTCACGTCCGCGCGGCCCGTGGCTCCTCGAAGGGGCTTGCGGGTGACCTCGCGCGGCATGGGCGCGCGGGAGTCGACAAATGGTCGCGCTCCTGCCGGCCGGCCGCCGAGCTGGGCGAGGGTGTCTATGGGCAGGGCGAGGAGGGCCAGGAGGATAGGCAGCGTGAGAAGGCAGGCGTGTGAGAGTCTCTGGCTTTTCAAGACGAGTCATACCTCCTAGAGAGCACGCTTCGGGTGGGGGAAAGCTCGGGTGGGGCAGGCCAGGTGCGACAGACGAACCGAGCCCTACCGGAAACGCATTATACCAGAAGCCCTCTCTTTGCACAAGTGCCCACGACGCGCGCCGCGGCCCCGCGGAGGGGCGGGTGCCACAGTCGCAGACGGGCTCCGGAAACGGGTCCGTGGACGGCTTCGGCGGCCGTCCGATCTGTGCCGGGGAGGCGGCGCGCCGAGCCCGCAGGGGTGCGGCGCTCCCGCAGACGGCGGCCGGAGGGGGCCGCGCGGAAGGCGCGCTCTCCTCGCTTTTTTAACGGCCGACGAGGGCCGGGGGTTACACCTCTTGGTACAGGATGCGAGCCGGGGATTCCTCCCCGGCTCGCAGTGATTCCCGGGCATTGCGCGCCCGTTCAGGGCACCAGGGTGAGGGTGGCGCTCACCTTGTTGGTGGCCTTGCGTGCCGTGATCTTCACCGCCGTGGTCTCAGTCACGGGCTGGGTGCCGATGGTGAAGATCTTGGCCGAGTATCCGGCGGTGATGATGACGCTCTCTGGAATGGTCACCAGGTCGGGCCGGTCGGTCTCCAGGAAGACCTTCATGCCGCCCTCGGGCGCCGGCTGGGAGAGCGTGATGCTGCCTGTGACGTTGGATCCGCCGCGCTGGGTAGACGGATAGAGGAAGAGGGCCACGAGGCGCGGTCCCACAGCCACGTCCGCCAAGTTCAGGCGCCAGATCCCCCGGCCAAACGTGGCCGCATTCAGGTAGCCCGTTCCAGGAACCACCTTCAGGTGGTTCACCTGCACGTTGGGCAGGCCCACGGAGCCCGTCACCTCGCCCCACGAGACGCCGCCGTTGGAGGTGAAGAAGACTCCGATGTCGGTCCCCACGAAGAGGCCGTTTTCGTCGTCGTTCATGTGGCGGGCGTGGGTGTTCACCGGCGCGTCTGGGAGGGACCCGGAGCCCGTGCCGTCAAGCGGCCTCCACGTGCGCGGGGTGGCCTTGGTGTTGCCGCACTTCCACACGTGGCGGGTGCCGAATCCCGAGAGCGTCACGATGATCGAGTAGGGGTTGGCCTTGCTCACGGAGATGCTGGTGATGAAGCGCAAGGGGATGCGGGTGGGCACGCGCGGGAGGTTGCGGTTGTCGATCCGGACCCAGTTGATCCCCCGGTCCGTGCTCATGTGGACCGTGCCGTCGCTGGAGCCGGTGTAGAGGACGCGTCCGTCTCCCGGCGCCACGGCGATGGCACTGATGGCTCCCCCCAGGGTGAGGCGCTTGTTGCCCAGGCGCAGCTTCCAGGTCCCGGTTTCGTCGTTCCAGCGGTGCAGAAACTCGGTGCCCGCGTAGAGGAACTTGGGGTTGGTGGGATCCAGGATGAACGGCGCGATGAAGAGGCGCGCGTCCGAGCTGGGAGGCCCGATGTACTTGTAGGACGCCCACTCGTCGCCCGTACGGTAGATGGTGAGGCCCTGGCTGCTGGAGAACTGGATGCTTGGATTCTGCGGGTTGATGGCGCAGTAGCCGCCGTCCCCGCCAGTGACGATGGACCAGTCGGTGATGTCCCCGGGGGTGAAGGGCGAGCCGTTGTCCTGGGTGCCGCCGATCATGTAGTCCTTGTTGGTGGGGTGATAGTCGGCGGCGTAGAACTGGAAGGTGTCCAGGTTTGTGTTGAGGCCGTCGATGAACGCGTCGGTCGTGATGGAGTAGGTGGAGTTGTTGTCCGGGACTGCGCCGGTCGCCCACGCAGGATAGACCATTGCCTCCTGTGTGTCCCCCCGGTAGTCAAGCACGATGACCGTCTGTCCCGCGCCCGGGCCGCCGGTGATCCTGAGCGTGTCGCCGGCGTAGATCCTGTCCGTGCTGCTGGCGCTTGGGTCCAGCGTGATGAATCCGATGTCCGGGTCCGGGCCCGTGTCGATGCGCGCGGCCCGGGCGGTTCCGGTGTGGATGACCGAGCCGTGGCGCATGTGGTACACGCCGCCGTCGTTGCTGAAGAGGGTTTCGGCCGGGTCGAAGGGGTTCACCGTGAGGTGGTGCTGATCCACGTGCGCCTTCGAGAGCCACCGCCGGCCCCGGGGAAACCTGGGCGGGAAGGCGTAGCCGCGGGTGAGGTTGCGCCAGCGCCCCCCGAAGTCGTCGGTCCGGAACATCTCCAACAGGCCGACGAAGATGGATTCGAACGGCCCGTGGTCCGCCGCGGCGATGCAGTAGTCGTACCAGCCCTGAATCCAGTCGGCCTCTATCCCGTCATTCGGCCACGCCCCGTTGAGGGTGTCGGATATCTCGAACCAGGAGCCCGGCGCTCCGGCCCACACGGTGGCCTCGCCGAAGCCCATGAGGTAGTCCAGCCCGGGGTAGGCGAAGGAGGGCGCCAGGGCCATGGCGCCCTGGGGATTGGTGGTAGGCAGGGTACCCTTCACCCAGTTCTTGCCCTGGTCGAAGGAGGACCAGATCTGCGCCTGGAAGTTCGTCCCCTCCAGGACGTCGCCCACCACGTCGTAGACGCGGGTGTCGGGTCCGATGCCCTCCGAGATGGCGATGTCGTACCAGTCTCCGGGGGGCAGGAGGGGCCGCTCCCAGGTCACCCCTCCGTCGGGAGACCTCCACACGTAGCCCAGGAAGGCTGCCCGGCCGGTGGTGACCAGGATGATGTTGGGATTGTCGGGGTCAATGGCGATCTTGCTGACAGGCCAGGAGCCGAAGTAGCTGGCTCCGACGTTGGTCCAGGTTCTGCCTCCGTCGGTGGTCTTCATGAGGCCAAAGGAGTAGCCTCCGAAGCCGTGGAAGTCGCCGGTTCCCACGTAGACGGTGTTGGGGTCCCAGGGATGCACCGCGATGCAGCTCACCTGCAGGGAGGGCCAGTTGTCTGAGAGGACCTGCCAGGTCTGTCCGCGGTCGGTGGTCTTCCAGAGCCCGCCGGTGGAGGCGGCGGCGTAGTAGGTGCTGACGTCGCCCTCCTCGCCCGGCGCCATGGCCACGGCGTTGGCGCGGCCGGAGACGTCGCCGGGGCCATAGAACCCGAAGCCCGCTCCGTCCAGCTTGCGGGGTCCCACGTACTCCCAGGCGAGCTCGGCCCCCACGGCGTTGAATCGGATGCCGCCGCCCGCGCCGGCTCGGAGTCCCTTGGGCATGCCGGCACGATGGCGGATAGCGGGGCCGTAGAGGCGCCAGTCCAGCCGGTCTCCGGGATAGGCCCGCTGGCTGATGAAATACTTGTACGCGTCCAGGAATCCCAGGCCGCTCTTGCGGTAGGGGAACTCAGGCGCGGGCCTGCCGGCCTTGAGGGCCTCCTGCCTCTGTTTCTCCTGGGCTGCCAGGCGCGCGTTGTAGGCGGCCCGCCTCTCCACGATGAACTTTGTCAGCTTGGCGACCGAGTGCGTGGGAGGCAGCTTGGGCCGCGCCCCCTCCGGCGCGCGAACCAGGGGCACCGCCGCCCTGCCTTTGGCCGCCCTTGCAGCTCCCGACGGTCCCGCGCCGGCCGGGGTGCTGGAGAGAATGAGGCCGGCCGCGGCGCAGGCGCCCGCGAGGCGGAGCATTCCCCGGCGGGGGGACGGGCGGAAGGACTTCGAGCACATCTGTAGCATGGCGAAAATCTCCTAACTGCCTGACAGCCAGCTCTCCGATGGAGGCGAGTCCGGCCGGGTGCGCCGTGCCGGAAGGGCTGGCCTCCAGGCGCGTGCCAAGAGATGATCGGGGATAGGTGCAATCCTGCGGCGCGCCGGAGGCAGGGGGAACTCGCCGCCCGTCGCGCCGGGATTATAGCATGCGGGCCAGCCCGCCGCAACTATTCTGTCCGCCAGCCTTCGATTCCTCCGCCCCGCGGGCGGCCCGCCCAGGCGCAGAAGCGCGGGCGGCCCCGCGCTCGTGCGCGCGGCGGAGAAGGGGGTAGATCTGGCCGATGCGCCTCTTCAGGTCCTCAGGTGTGCCGGTGTTGGGGACGACGAAGTCGGCCCGGGCGGCCTTCTCTTCCAGCGGCATCTGGGCGGCGATTCTCAGGCGCGCCTCGTCCTGCGTCAGCCCGTCGCGCCGCATGAGCCTGGCGATCTGGACTTCCTCGGGCGCCGTGATCGCCAGGATTGCGTCGAACCATCCGGCCATTCCGGCCTCGAACAGGAGGGGAGCCTCCACGACGATCACGGCCTCGGGTCCCAGGCGGGCGCGGGCTTCTTCGATCTGCCGGCGCAGGATTGCCAGGATTGCCGGATGGGTGAGCGATTCCAGCACCCTGCGTGCCTCCGGGTCGCGGAAGACGCGGTCTGCCAACCAGCGCCGGTCCAGCGTGCCGTCGGGCTGCAGGGCGCGGGGTCCAAATTGCTGTTCAATGGCGCGGAGCACCTGCGACCCGGGGGCGGCCGCCTCGCGCGCGGCCTCATCGGCACTGAAGACAACGGCCCCCAGGTCCCTCAGGGCCTGGGCGGCCAGGCTCTTGCCGGTGCCCACGCCGCCGGTTATTCCGATCAGGGACATGCGGACGGCCCGGCGCTACTCCTCGTCGTCGTCATCGTCCGAGGAGCGCCTGCGGGCCCGGATGGCGTCGCCTATGGTGAACCGGGGCTCGGGAGCGGCGTACTGGGACTGGTATTCGTCCACGTGCTGGCGCTCCCGGCGGGACTCGGCCTCCTGCCGCGCCTGCCGGAGCGAGAGGGTCATCTTGCGCTCCTCGGCGCGCACGTCGATGACCTTCACCTCCACCTCGCTGCCCTGCTGGAGGGCGCCGCCCTTGCCGCTCTTGCGGCCGGCGAGTTCCGAGTTGGGGATGATGCCCTCGATGCCGCCCTCCACCTGCACGAAGGCGCCGAAGGGCACGACCCGGGTGACGGTGCCCGTGATCACGTCCCCCACGTGGTAGCGCTGGTCGATGTCGGTCCAGGGATCGGGCAGGATCTGGCGGAGGCCCAGGCTGACGCGGCCGGCGTCCAGGTCCATCTTCAGGATGACGACGTCGATCTCCTGACCCTCCTTGAGCACCTCGGACGGGTGGTTGATCCGGGTCCAGGACATCTCGGAGATGTGGAGCAGGCCGTCGATGCCGCCCAGGTCCACGAAGGCGCCGTAGTTGGTGAGGCGGCGCACGATCCCGTGTCGCACCTGGCCTGGCTGGAGGCTGGCCACCGTTTCGGCCTTGCGGGCGGCCCGGTCCTCCTCCTGGGCGAGCTTGTTGGAGAGGACGACCTTGCGGCGCTCCTTGTCCACCTCGATGACCTTGAGCGGGATGGACTGGCCCACATAGCGCTCCAGGTTGTTCTTCATGGAGCCGGAGCCCACGTGGGAGGCTGGCACGAACCCGCGGATGCCCAGATCCACGACGAGGCCGCCCTTGACACGGTCGGTGACCATGGCGTGGATGGTCTTGCCCTGCTCGCGGGCCTCCTGCACGCGCTCCCAGGCCTTCTCGAAGTCGGCCCGCTTCTTGGAGAGGATGAGGCTGCCGTCCTGGTTTTCCGCCTCCATCACGTAGACGTCGATCTTCTCACCGACGCTTACGATCTCCTCGGCGGGGGTGCTGGTGTCGCGGGAGAGCTCGCTTCTGCGGATGATCCCCTCCGACTTGGTGCCCACGTCGACCAGGACTCCCTCCCGGTCGATGTGGACCACCACGCCCTGCACCACGTCGCCCTCGCTGAGGGAGGGGAAAGAGCGGGTGTAGTCGTCCGAGCTCTGGGCCTGATCGAGCACGGCCTCCGGCGCGGCCGGCGGACCCGGCTCGGCATCCACGGCCTCCGCCCCTTCGGCATCCTCGGCGGGTGCCGCGGGCGTGGCGGCCTCTGCCGGGGCAGGCTCCTCCCCAGCCGGCGCGAAGTCGGCCGGTGACTCTCCGGAGGCCTGTTCCGGGGTCTCGTCTAGAATCTCGTCAGGCATGGTCAGAATGCTCCTCTCGCGACACCGGCCTGTGTACGGCCGCCGGTGCCAGGAATGACAGTTGCGGAGCGGAGGGAAGGCCCCCGCGTCCGAGAGTGATGCACCGCCGCGGCGCAGGCGCACGCACGGCGGCGCGCGGCGCCCGCCATGAATCCGGGTGCAGATTCTGCGCGGCAAGCGATTCTCCTGCGCAGCTGTTTACATTCTACCTGCCTCGGACCGGTCCGCGCCCGGCCCTTTCCGGCGCGGGGCGCCGCCGGCTGCTCACCGCAGGTCCGCCCAGTTCGGGCCGGAGCGGGCGGCCACCCGCAGAGGCACGCTCAGGGGATAGGCCGCCTCCATGGCGGCCACAATCGGCGGCCGCAGGTCGTCCAGTGCCGCGGGGTCCACCGCGAACAGCAGCTCGTCGTGGACCTGCAGGAGCAGGGAGCAGGGGGCACGGCGTCGTTTCAGCAGGCGGTGCACGTCGATCATCGCCAGCTTCATGATGTCCGCCGCAGTGCCCTGGATGGGCATGTTCACTGCCGCGCGCTCCGCCGCCTGGCGCACGTTCTGGTTGCCGCTGTTGATCTCCGGCAGGTAGCGGCGCCGCCCCAGAAGGGTCTGGACCCAGCCCTGGCGGCGGGCCTGCTCCAGGGTCGAGCGGGTGTATTCTCGCACGCTGGGGAACCGGGCGAAGTAGCGCTCGATGAACTCGCGCGCCTCGGCATGGGAGATTCCCAGCGTGGTTGCGAGGCCGTGTTCGCTCTGGCCATAGATGACGGCGAAGTTCACCGTCTTGGCCCGGCGGCGCATCTCGGGGGTGACTGCCTGCAGGTCCACGCCGAAGAGGCGGGAGGCCGTGGCCGCATGGATGTCCTCGTCGGCCTCGAAGGCACGCACCATCTCCGGGTCCCGCGTGATGTGGGCAAACACGCGCAGCTCGATCTGGGAGTAGTCGCAGGAGAGGAGCACGTGCCCGGGAGGCGCCACGAAGGCCCGGCGAATCTCGCGCCCGATCGCCGTGCGCACGGGGATGTTCTGGAGGTTGGGCTCGCTGGAGGACAACCGGCCGGTGGAGGCGACGGTCTGGTTGAGCGACGTGTGGAGCCGGCCCGTGTCGGGGTTGATCAGCCGGGGCAGGCTGTCGGCGTAGGTGCTCTTGAGCTTGGCCAGCTCCCGGTACTCCAGGATTCTGGCGGCGATCTCGTGCTCCGGCGCCAGGGCCTCCAGGATGTCCGCCCGGGTGGAGTAGCCCGTGCGGATGCGCCGTCCGGCGGGGAGCTGGAGCTTCTCGAAGAGGATTCTCTGAAGCTGCTGGGTGGAGCCGATGGTGAAGCGCTCCCCCGCCAGCTCGTAGATGCGCTCCGCCAGCGCCTGGATCCGGGCGCCCAAGTCCTCCGCGAGGCGCTCCAGGGCCTGGCGGTCCACCGGCACCCCCTCCCGCTCCATCTCGGCGAGGATGGGCACCAGCGGCATCTCCACCTTCTCGAATACGCTGGAGAGGCCGGCGGCGGCCAGCCGC
>Ga0073934_10004074_pt1 | contig 25062 bp, 19 predicted proteins | sample LarsenN4metaG_FD_76834 | JGI IMG/M metagenome (GOLD analysis project Ga0073934, IMG submission 76834) | Hot spring sediment bacterial and archeal communities from British Columbia, Canada, to study Microbial Dark Matter (Phase II) - Larsen... ... | reverse complement strand
AATCTCCCCTTTCCCCTGGACAGTCCTTTCCGCGTGCCGTGGTGGTACCGCAAGGAGTTTCAACTGCCCGCGGGATTGCGCGGCAAAACCCTTTGGCTCCACTTCGGCGGCATCAATTTTCGGGCGAACATCTGGCTGAACGGGAAGCGTATCGCCGCTTCCGATCAGGTGGCTGGAGCCTACCGCGTCTATGAATTCAACGTCACGGAGACGGCCCGGGTGGGCGAGACGAACGTGCTGGCGGTTGAGGTCTTCCCGCCCCAGCCCAATGATCTCGCCATCACCTGGGTGGACTGGAATCCTGCGCCGCCCGACAAGAACATGGGGCTGTGGCGCGAAGTGTCCATCACCTCGAGCGGCCCGGTGGCGCTGCGCTGGCCGCACGTCGTCTCGCGGCTCGAAATGCCCAGGCTCGAAACCGCGCACCTGACGGTGAGCGCGGAGGTGCGCAACGCCAGCCAGCAGGCGATTCGCGGCACCCTCAAGGGCAGGATCGCGAGCGTGGAGTTTTCGCAACCGGTCGAACTCGCCGCGGCCGAGGAAAAGACCGTCACCTTCGCCCCGGATAAATTCCCCCAGCTCAGCCTGAAGAAACCGCGCCTGTGGTGGCCCGCCAAGCTGGGTCCGCAAGATCTTTACGATTTGCAGATGGAGTTCGAGTCGGGCGGTGCGGTTTCGGATCGCGTGACTCTCACCTTCGGGATTCGCGAAGTGACGACGGAAAAGAATGACCAGGGTCATCTCATATTCAAGATCAACGGCCGGCGGATTCTGATCCGCGGCGCGGGCTGGGCCCCGGACATGCTGCTGCGCGCCTCGCCCGCCCGGCAAGAGGCCGAAATTCGCTACGTCGAGGATATGAACCTCAACGCAATCCGGCTGGAAGGGAAGATGGAGGACGACCACTTCCTCAACTATTGCGACCGCCGCGGCATCCTGATCCTGGCCGGCTGGTGTTGTTGCGATCACTGGGAGAATTGGAAGAACTGGAAGGCGGAGGACTACGTCATATCCGTTGCATCGCAGAAGGACCAGATTCGCCGCCTGCGCAGCCACCCCAGCGTCTTCTCATGGATGAACGCCAGCGATGGCCCGCCGCCGCGCCAAGTGGAAGAAGCCTACATTCGAGTGCTCAAAGACCTGGCGTGGCCGAACCCGTATCAATCCTCTGCCACCCAGAAAGTGGCGGAGCTGACGGGCCCTTCGGGTGTCAAGATGACGGGCCCGTATGAGTACGTCGGCCCCTCCTACTGGCTGACCGACAAGGAGCATGGCGGGGCGTTCGGATTCAATACTGAAACCAGCCCGGGCCCCGCAGTTCCCCCGCTCGAGAGTCTGCGCAAATTCATCCCCGCTGAGCACCTGTGGCCGATCGACGAGTATTGGAACTTCCACGCCGGCGGCGGCGAATTCAAGGATTTGAGGGTTTTGACCGCAGCGATGAACGCCAGCTATGGAGCGGCCAAGAGCGCCGAGGACTACGCGTGGAAATCGCAGTTGATGGCTTACGATGGCGAGCGTGCCATGTTTGAGGCCTACGGGCGCAACAAGTATACCGCCACCGGCGTCATTCAGTGGATGCTCAACAACGCCTGGCCTTCGCTCATCTGGCACCTCTACGACTACTACTTGCGGCCGGGGGGCGGGTACTTCGGCGCCAAGAAAGCTTGCGAGCCGCTGCACATCCAGTATTCCTACGACGACCGCTCCATTGTCATCGTGAATTCATTCTATGAAGGCTTCAGGGAGCTCAAAGCGCGGGCGGCGGTTTACAACCTGGACCTGACGGAGAAATTCGCGAAGGAAGTGACGGTGGACGTGGAGCCGGACAGCAGCTCGCGCCTGTTCACCATTCCAGATATATCTGATCTAACGACAACCTACTTTGTGAAGCTGACTCTCGCGGACGCGGCGGGCAAGAGCCTCAGTTCGAACTTCTACTGGCTCTCCACCAAGCCCGAGGTGCACGATTGGGCGAAGACCCGGTGGTACTACACGCCCCTCCAGTCCTTTGCGGACTTCACCGCCCTCCAGAGCCTTCCCAAAGTTGAACTGCGCGTGGCCGGGCGCATCGAGCACACGGAAGATTTCGACGTGCAGCGCCTCACCGTCACCAACCCCGGGCCGGGCCTGGCGCTGGCGGTTCGCCTGGGGATTACCAAGGGAAAACACGGTGAGGAACTTCTGCCGGTGCTCTGGGAGGACAACTACTTTGCCCTCATGCCGGGGGAAAAGCGCGAGATCGCCGCCCGCTATCGCGAAGAGGATTTGGGCGGCGAACATCCCGCGATCGCCGTGGACGGCTGGAATGTAATCTCCCACGCCCCGCGGTAAGCGCCCGGCGCATCCCGCAATCGCTCTACCAGATGGCCCGGGCCAGGCCCTTGGCCATGGCCTTCGCGCCGCGCGCGGCGAGCGCGGGGGTCGCTTTTGCGCCTTTGCCCGTGGCGACCACGCCCGTCTTGATCACGCCGCCCGTGGTTTTTCCAACGATTGCCACGCCGCCCCCCGCGGCCTGCGCGGTGGCTGCGGTCACTCCCGCCACGGCGGTCGAGCCCTGGCGAACCTTCTTTCCCGCAAACCGAATGGCACCGGCCTCGGCTTCCTCGGCCCCCCAGATGAACGCCAGGGAAACAAGAATTGCTCCAAGCATTCTCAGACTCAAGTTACACCTCCCCTCGTTGTGCCCTTCCATGCAATCCCACCCGCTCGCGGAACCCCCTTGGGCTCCTATGATCTGTTCGACGCGACATCCTCGCCGAAGGTTGACTCGCCGCCAGAGGAAATGCCGGAAATTGACAGCGTGGGGGGCGTGTGCTAGCGTGAAATTTCCGGGACAAAGTGGGACGCAACGATGCTATTGTCCTTGCATCCCAATTCCAATCATGGCCAAGCAGGATCGTTTCTTCTTCGACCGCTACGGTCTCACCGAAAATGATTTGAGCAAGTACCTCGCGGCGGCGCTGGCCGAGGGCGGCGACTATGCCGACCTCTATTTCGAATACACTACGACATCTACCGTTCTTCTCGATGAGTCCCTGGTCAAGACGGCGACGGAAGGGATTTCCACCGGCTGCGGCGTGCGCGTCATTGCCGGCGACCAGACGGGCTACGCCTACACGGACGATCTGAGCCCGGAAAGAATTCTCAAGGCGGCGCGCATCGCCGCCCGCATCGCCAGCGGTCCGGCTCGGGTTGCGACGGTCGGCTTGAGCACGAGGGCGACGCCGCACAACTTCTACGCCGTGGCGACGCCCTCGACCGACCGGGAGCTCGCGGAGAAACTCGAACTGGTGCGGCGCGGCGATCTGGCGGCACGCGCCTACGACCCGCGCATCAAGCAGGTGCGTGTGGGCTATGGCGATCAGGTCCGCCATGTGCTCATCGCCGGCTCGGACGGCCGCGTGGTGACCGACCTCCAGCCGCTGGTGCGCTTTTCGGTCTCCACGATCGCGCAGGAAAACGGCAAGCTGCAATCGGGTTCGAGCGGCGGCGGCGGGCGCGTGGGGCTGGAATTTTTCCAAGGCGACAAGTCGCCGGAATCGTTTGCCCGCGAGGCGGCGCGCCAGGCCATCGTCCAACTGGACGCCCGCGAGGCTCCCGCCGGCGAATTGGAAGTCGTTCTGGGACCCGGTTGGCCCGGCATCCTGCTGCACGAAGCCATCGGCCACGGGCTGGAGGCAGACTTTAATCGCAAGGGCATTTCCGCCTTCAGCGGGCGCATCGGCGAGCGCGTGGCGTCCGACCTCTGCACCGTCGTGGACGACGGGACCATTCCGAGCCGCCGCGGCTCGCTCAATGTGGACGACGAAGGCAACGAGACGCAGAGGACGGTACTCATCGAAAAAGGCATCCTGCGCGGGTATCTGCAGGACCGATTGAGTTCCAATCTGATGAAAACCACGTACACCGGCAACGGCCGGCGCGAGAGCTACGAGCACATTCCCATGCCGCGCATGACCAACACTTACATGCTGGCCGGAAACGAAGACCCGCAGGAGATCCTCCGCTCGGTTAAGCGCGGCCTTTACGCGTCCTATTTCGGCGGCGGTCAGGTGGATATCACGAATGGCAAATTCGTTTTCTCGGCCTCCGAGGCGTATCTGATCGAGGACGGCAAAATCACCGCGCCGGTCAAAGGCGCAACACTGATCGGCGATGGGCCCACCGTGCTGACCCGCGTCACCGCCGTGGGCCACGACTTGCAGCTTGATCCCGGCATCGGCACCTGCGGCAAAGACGGCCAGAGCGTGCCCGTCGGCGTCGGAATTCCGACTCTCAAAGTGAGCCAATTGACCGTAGGCGGAACGTCGCCGCGCGGCGGAACGTCATTTCAGTGACGAGTGATAAGCAAGAATCCGGAAGCAAGAAGCCAGGGGGAAGACCGTTCGGCCTGGGCAGGTACACTGCCTTCTTCGGCCGAGGATCTGCCGAGGGGTTTACTCAGTATTGGTCTCGGGATTCTGAATTCTGACGACTGACTCCTGAATTCTTGCTTGTCACTCGTCACTTCTCTCAAATGGGCGAAGTCGTTTTAGAACAAATCGCATCGGATCTGGTCGAGCGCGCCACAGGCGCGGGGGCGACGGCGGCGGACGTGGTGGTGCGCGAGGCGGACGACTTTTCGACGGTCGTGCGCCTGGGCAAGATTGAGAGTCTCAAAGAAGCGGCGTCGAAGGCTCTCGGCTTGCGTGTGTTTGTCGGCACCCGCAGCGCCACGTCGTTTTCCAGTGACTTCTCATCAGATTCTTTGGCGCGGCTGGTCGATCGCACGCTCGCCATGGCCAAGGCCACTTCGGAAGATCCGGCGAGCGGCCTCGCGCCCGCCGAACTCCTGGGGCGCTGCGCAAGCGACCTGGAGCTTTACCATTCGGACGTTGCGGAGCTCTCTACCGAAGCGCGCATCGCATGGGCGCGGCGGGCGGAGGAAGCGGCGCTTGCCGCCGACCCGCGCATTAAGAATTCTGAGGGCGCATGGTTCGAGGCGAGTTGGGGGACGAAGGCCTACGCGAACTCGCTGGGATTCGCCGGCAGCTACCGCAGTTCCTACTGCGCGATCTCCGTCGCCCCGATCGCCCAGGACGGCGGGATGCAGCGCGACTACTGGTACTCGGTCTCGCGTCGCGCCGGCGCGCTCGAGGACCCCGAATCGGTGGGGCGCAAGGCCGCGGCGAGGGTGCTGCGCAAGCTGGGCGCGCGTAAAGTCTGCACGTGTCGGGTTCCCGTAATACTCGATCCGGAAACGGCGCGAACTTTGCTGGCCCACGTGTTCGAAGCGGTGCGTGGCGATGCGATTTATCGCAGCGCATCCTTCCTGACGGACAAGCTGGGCGAGCGCGTCGCAAGCGAGATCGTCACCATTCTCGACGACGGCTTGCGGCCCGGCGGCTTAGGTTCGCGGCCGTTTGACGACGAAGGCATCCCCGCGTCGGTCTCGCCCGTCATCGAGCAGGGCGTTTTGAAGAACTACTTGTTGAACTGCTACTCCGCCCGCAAGCTGAAATTGAAGACCACCGGGAACGCCACGCGCGGCGTGGCGAGCCCCCCTTCGGTCGGTCCCAAGAACTTTTACCTGGTGGCCGGGACGCAGTCGCCCGAGGAAATCATTCGCTCCGTCAAGAATGGTTTCTACGTGACCGAGATGATCGGATTCGGCGTGAACATCGTCACCGGGGATTACTCGCGCGGCGCCGCGGGCATGTGGATCGAGAATGGCGAGCTGGCGTATCCCGTCGAGGAAGTCACCATCGCGGGCAATCTGCGCGAGATGCTGAGTCAGATCGAGGCCGTCGGCAACGATCTGGAATTTCGGAGCACGCTCGCCGCGCCCACGCTGCTCGTGGGCGGCCTGACCGTTGCCGGGACGTGAGAGCCGAAAAGCGAAAATCGACAATCACAAAAAACGGCGTTGCCAGATCTTGCGAGGAGTGGTCACTTGTCCTTTAAAGTCTCGGACTGCTTTTCGATTTTCTAGTGTCCCATGGCTGAAGAGCGCTCCACTTCCACTTACATCCTGATGGCCGCGGCCGCGATTGCGGTTCTTGTCGCCATCGTGATCGTTGCCACGCGGCCCCGGCCCCGCGGCACCCAGGCCGGGGCCGCGCTGACCCCCGAGCAGAGAAACTATCTGCCGAACATCGCCGTCAGCGCTGCCAAGATGAGCGCCGCAGAGAACTTTCTCGGCCAGACGGTGATCTACATGGATGCCCAGGTCTCGAACCAAGGCACCCGGGCGGTCAAGCAGGTCGAAATCCAGATGGAATTCACCGACGTGTTCGGCCAAGTCATTTTGCGGGACCGCGGCAAGGTCCTCCCGCCCAACGCTCTTCCCCTCAAGCCTGGCGAAACGCGCGCCTTTCAGCTCTTCTTCGACCGCATGCCGGCAGAATGGAACCAAGCCGCGCCGCGCATTGCAGTGCTATCGGTTCACTTCTGACCTGAAACGGGATTCCTTGTCGCACCGACCCTCGAGCCGGCACATGGCAGCGCGCCCGCCAACTGGCGGGCAGGGCGGCGGCGCACCCGAGCGGCGTGAGTTCGTCACCGCCCAAATTCCAGCCGGCGGATGAGAGGGTCCGGGAGGCCGCCGGCGCGCATTTTTTCCTGAGTCGTGGCGAGGTCGTAGGGAGTGCGGAAGTAGTTAACCTGGCGTCTTTCGCCGTCGAGGATGGCGAATGCCGCGCGCCAATCCCCGTCGCGCGGCTGGCCGACCGAGCCGGGGTTGATCAGATATTTTCCGCCCTCTTCGAAAGCAAGCGTCACGGCTAGTCCATCCTGTTTCGACGAGCAGCGGATGGAATGGAACCGGCCCTGGGGTGACAGCATGAAGCCGCCCTGATAATGCGTGTGGCCGAAGAAGACCGCCTGGACGCGGAGATTGCGCAAGGCGGGGAGGGCTTGTCCGGGGCCCAGGATGTATTCATCCTCGTCAATGGGGGCGCCGTGGACGATTTCAAACCAGTCCAGCGTGAGGGGGCCGGAGGGGAGGCGGCGCAGGAATTCCCGGTGCTTAGGCGTAAGATGCTCGCGGGTCCAATCCGTGCCGACACGCGCCAGGGGATTGAATTCCGCGGCATCGCTCAACCCGGAGCAGGCTTTATCATGGTTGCCGCGGATAATGATGCGGGCGATCGCGCCGACCCGCTCAATGACCGCGTTCGGGTCGGGACCGTATCCGACGAGGTCACCGAGGCAGACGACCTCATCATACTGGCCTTGCGCCAACTCGAGACATTGCTCGAGCGCCTCCAGGTTCGAGTGGATGTCGCTCAGGAATAGGTAGCGCAACGCGTGCTCCCCGAGCGTGGCATTATATTCCATACCCGGCGCCGAGGACGCGGAATTGCCGTCAGCGCGCGCAGGGAGTTTTTGACGCTGGGGCGTCAGTCCGCTAGAATTAAAAATTTGGGTCACCTGCCGTACTGCTGACTGAGAGGTTGAATGCTGCGCTTCTATACTGCGGGGGAATCGCACGGCCAAGCGCTCGTCGCATTCATTTCCGGCCTTCCGGCAGGACTGCGCATTGACTTCGAATACGTCAACCGGGAATTGCAGCGGCGGCAGGGCGGGTACGGGCGCGGCGGGCGGATGAAGATCGAGACCGACCGCGCGCAATTTCTTTCCGGCATCCGCCACGGCGAGACGATCGGCTCGCCTATCACCGTCCTTATTGAGAATCGGGACTGGCCGAATTGGAAAGACGCGCTAGCCGTGGAAGATTCCCCTGAAACCCGGGCCAGGTACAGGCCGCTCTCGCCCCCGCGGCCCGGCCATGGGGACCTCGCCGGTTGCCTGAAGTATAACTTTCGCGACGCGCGCTACGTCCTGGAGCGCGCGAGCGCGCGGGAGACGACGGCACGCGTCGCTGGGGGCGCGCTGGCCAAACTTTTTCTGAAAGCGTTTGGGATCGAGGTGGCCAGTCATGTGGTGACCATCGGCCGCGTGACGCTCGCCGCGGAGTACGTGCCGTTCGAGCAGGTGCTGGCGCTGCGCGACCGGGAGGAGGTCATCCTGGGTTGCGTCGATCCGGAAACCGAGGAGCGGATGAAGGCCGAGGTGGATGAGGCCCTCAAGACACGCGACTCGGTGGGCGGGGTATTTGAGGTGATCGCGCACGGCGTTCCCGCGGGACTGGGCTCCTGCGCGCAGTGGGATGAGAAACTGGACGGCCAACTGGCCCAGGCGGTGATGTCGATTCAGGCGGTGAAGGCGGTCGAGATCGGCAGCGGCGTGGCCAATGCCGCGACCTTCGGATCGCAAGTGCACGACCCGATCCGCTACGACCGCGAGGCCGCACGGTTCGTCCGGCCCACTAACCGGGCGGGCGGCCTGGAAGGCGGAATGACCAATGGCGAAGACGTGGTCGTGCGGGGATATTTAAAGCCCGTCTCCAGCTTGCGCCAGCCGCTCGAGTCCGTGGACCTTGAGACCAAGGAACCCATGAAGGCCGCCTACGAACGCTCCGACGTCTGCGTGGTGCCCGCCGCCGGCGTGATTGGAGAAGCGATGGTGGCCCTGGTACTGGCGCGGGCTTTTCTAGAAAAATTCGGCGGCGACTCGATGGCGGAAACGCAGCGGAACTACGAGGCGTATCGGGAACAGGTAAGGAGATTCTAGGAGACAAAACTCGGAAATCGAAATTCGAAAATCGAGCCCGGGTCAATGATCCCTGGCTTCGATTTTGAAATTTCTAATTTCCCTCTCCTATTGTTAATTTTCGAAGATGATATATCCTATTGTGAAATATGGCCAGCCCGTGCTGGAAACGCCTGCCGCACCGGTTACGGTCTTCGACGGCCATCTGAGGAAGCTGGCCGCCGATATGTTTGAGACAATGTACGCGGCGCACGGCGTCGGCCTGGCGGCGCCGCAGATTGGCATCGCCCAACGGCTTTGCGTGATTGATGTGACCTCGGGCGAAGATCCAAACGCCCGCCTCGTGCTGGTCAATCCGATGATCATTGCCGGCGAGGGCAAGCAGAGCCAGGAGGAGGGGTGCCTGAGTTTGCCTGACTTTCGCGCCGAGACGCCGCGGCCTGCCCGCGTCACCATTCGCGCCCAGGACCTGGAGGGAAAAGAATTCACCATGGAGGGCGAAGGGCTCCTCGCCCGCGCCTTCTGCCATGAAACCGATCACTTAAATGGCGTCCTCTTCATCCACCACCTCAGCCGGTTGAAGCGTGATTCCATCAAGCGAAAGATCCGGAAGCTCATGAAGGCGGGCGAGTGGTGAGGTCAACTTGCCCGCGGGTTGTCCGTTGTCAGTGGCCCGAGGTCCCTTGCAACTGACGACGGACCACGGACCACGGACGAATGACGCTCATATTTTGTGGCACACCTCGATTCGCTGTCCCCACGCTGGAGAAGCTGATCGCCGAAGGCCACACCCTCGAGCTGGTCGTCTGCCAGCCCGACGAACCCGCCGGTCGCGGCTACGAATTGAGCGCGCCGCCCGTCAAGCAACTCGCGCGCAAGTATGGCCTCCAGATCTACCAGCCCGCAAAGCTCAAGGATCCCGCCACGCAGGCGTTTCTTTCGAGATTCCATCCGGATGCGATTGTCGTTGTGGCCTACGGACGCATCATCCCGCCGTGGATGATTGAGCTGCCGCACCTCGGCTGCATCAACCTCCACGCGTCGCTCCTGCCCAAGTATCGCGGCGCAGCACCCATCCAGTGGGCGATCATCAACGGCGAACGCACCACAGGTGTGACAACTATGAAGATCGATCCCGGGATGGATACCGGCGACATCCTGCTGATGCGCGAGGTGGCGATCCACGATGAGGACACCACCGAGACGCTCTCCGAGCGCCTGGCGACGCTGGGCGCGGAGTTGATGAGCGAGACCCTGCGCGGCCTCGCGCGCGGCGAGATTCTCCCTCGGCCACAGGACCATTCCCTGGCCACCCTTGCCCCGATGCTCAAGAAAGAAGACGGGCGCATCCACTGGAACATGACGGCCGAGATGATCGCACGGCGCGTGCGCGGCTTACGCCCCTGGCCCGGCGCCTACTCCACATTCCGCGGAAAGAACTTCCACGTATGGGCGGCACAAGTCGAGGCCGCCGTTGCGCCCAGCGCGAGCGAACCGGGAACGCTTGCGGCGGAAAGACACAAATTATCTGTGACCTGCGGGGGCGGCTCGCGGCTGCAATTGCTCGAAGTCCAGCTCGAGGGGCGCAAACGCCTTGCGGCCCGAGACTTTCTGAATGGCGTCCACCTGGTTCCCGGCGAGAAGTTGACCTAATAAGGAATGTTGAATTCTGCGTTCTGAAATTCGCTGAACGGGAACGACGCTGTGCCTTGCGCCGGATGGTTCCTGATTCAGAATTCATCATTCACAATGCCGCCATGCCTGTTTCTCCCGCTCGCCAAGCTGCGTTCCGAGTCCTGCGGCGTGTCGATGCCGGCCGCGGTTACGCCGTGGACTTGCTCCGGCGCGACGACGTAACTCGCCTCCGCGACGCGGACCGCCGCCTGGCGAGCGAAATCGTGATGGGGGTGCTGCGCTGGCGGGGCGAATTGGATTTCCGGATCCAGCAGCTCTCCGGCAAGCCGATGACATACTTCGATCCCGAGGTGGCCACCATCCTGCGCATGGGCATTTACCAGCTTCGGCATCTCGGGAGGATTCCTCGTTCGGCCGCGGTGGACGAATCCGTGGAGCTGACCAAGACGGCCCGCAAACGCTCGGCCGCGGGCCTGGTGAATGCGGTCCTGCGCAAGTGCAAACCGCCTGCGACGCGGTGGGCCGAGGGCGCTGCCAACCTCCAGGAGCCCGAGGCGCGCGAGGCCCTTAGGCGAACGCTGCCCCCATGGTTGCTCGAGCGCTGGGAGAAGGACTTCGGCCAAGACGCGGCGATGGCCTTGGTGGCGGCGAGTATCCAGATACCTCCCACGACGTTACGGGTGGGCGCGGGCCAGCGAGAGGTGATTGCCAAGCGACTCGCCGGAGATGGGATTCAAGTGGAACCGGGGAGGTTTTCGGAAAGGGCGCTAATCGTCCGCTCCGGCAACATCCATGCCACGGAGATTCTCCGGCGCGGGGAAGTGATAATTCAGGATGAGTCTTCGCAGCTTGTGGCGACGCTGCTCGCGCCGCGCCCCGGCCATCGCGTACTCGACCTCTGCGCCGCCCCGGGGATCAAGACCGGCCAGCTTGCGGAGGACCTTGGGCGAGGGACGCTGGCCGCGGCCGATGTAAGCGCACAGAGATTGCGAACCATGAAGCGGCTCTTGCGCGGCCACATCCCGCCCATCGTGAAGTTGGATTGTGTGCGACTGGATGCGACGCGCCCACTTCCCTTTGCGGGGACCTTTGATCGCGTTCTGGTGGACGCGCCTTGTTCGGGAACAGGGACGCTCGCGCGCAACCCGGAAATCAAATGGCGCTTGCGGGCAGGAGATTTGGTCCGACTTGCGGAGATCCAGAGGCGGATCCTGCGGAATGCTCTGGCAGTGCTCGCGCCAGGCGGGCGGCTCGTCTATGCCACGTGTTCGCTCGAGCCAGAGGAGAATGAAAACATCGTTGAGAACGTTCTCACCGCGATGCCGGAGTGCCGGCTTGTGAGCCAGGATGAACTTGCGGGGGCGTTTTCGGGTTTCTCCGGACTCTTTGATTCCTCCGGCTATTTCCGGACCCGGCCCGACCTGGACGGCATGGACGGCTTCTTCGCCGCAGTGATCGAGCGCGCGAATCGCTAGGGCTCGACCCCCCTCGCATCTATCACGCGAGGCAGACGGAGGGGATAGTACAGGGTTGGTTTGCAACTCTATGGCATTTGCATTTGGCCCGGCAGAAAAGCCGCGGACTTACAGGACAAGTGCGCGCTACCCACTTCGCATCCGTCACGCGAGCGTGACCGAATAAAATCGCTTGGGCGCTTCGAGCGGGGCAGTGAGCAGGCTGCCCAAGCTTCCACTTAGAGCCATTTCCCCGCCCAACGTCGCCTCAACGTAATAGTCCAGAAAACCCGGCCCACTGGTCGGCGCTTGGAGATCACCTTCGTATGTTTTCCGGCCTGCGAGGTTCATGGGCTTCGAGGTCCATGGCGTGGCGCCGGCGAGCCGCGTGAAAAGTCGAACCCCGCGAACCTCCTTCGTGGGTCCAACGGCGACAGCAAAGATGCGGACGGATTCTCCTGGGCGCAGCATGGTCGGCCGCGTGGGAATGAACACGCGGGCGAGCGCCGCGGCATCCGGGCGGCGAACTTCTTCGTAGAGTCTTTCCACCTCGGCGGGCAACTGGCCGAGATACTCCTTCATCGACGCGCGCAGGCGGAAGAGCGCCAGCCGCTCGTACTTGTTGTGCATGGAGGCGAGGGTGCCCAGGTCGTTGCGCGTGCTGACGTATTCCTGGACTTTGAGGAGCGACTCGCGCACCAGGGGTGCGAGCTTCAGCCACAGCGGGGCGCCATCGTTCAGGACTCGGGCGCGCGCATCGTCGGCTTTCCCCCCTCTCTTGAGTTCGGCGGCCTTTTGCAGCACCTGGTGAAGATGGAAGGCCGCGGACCATGACTCGGAATACGGTGTCAGGAATTCGATGTGGCGGGTGATGTGGTTGAGCCGCTCGCCTTCGGCGGTGGTGGTGGGTGCCGTCAATGCCCGCAGCTCCTGGGCGACCTTTTTCTGCGAGCCCTTTACTTCCGTGCTCGGCTCATATCCGTTCCAGTAATTGAACGCTTCGTTGTAGTCGCCGGAGTATTCGTGAATCTGGTGACGGCCGTCTTTGATTTCGCCCGAGAAAGAGCAGAGGAGTTTGCGCTCGCGGTCGGCCGCGTTGAGGATTTGCGCGGCTTTCTCCGCGGCGGGAGGGCGGATCAGGGCCTTCGTGTACGCGCGATAGTGATCTTCCGGCTTCAGCGGTTTGTCCCAGGAGTAGCTCGACTGGAATCCAGCGTTGACGTCCATGATGCGATGCCGCCAATGAATCCCGAGCAGTCCCTGGCAACCGAACTGTTCAGCGCGGTCCATGTCGCGGACGAAGCGGTGCACGTGGAACTGCGGCAGCCACATGGCGGGATCATCTTCGAGCCAGGGAATCGGCCAGCGCTCACGGCCTTCGAGCTTGCCGAACTCCTCGCTGACCGGATCCCAGCCAAGCTGGTCGCTCAGGGAAGAAAATACGATGTCTTCGGGCAAGGCGCGATGGAAAGCGGCAAAGTGGCGAACCACGCCGCCCCAGCCCGAGATCACCAGGCGTTTATTCGGAGCGTGACGGCGGAGGAAATCGTGCGCCTGCTTGAAAGGCGTCGTCGAGAGCGGCACGCCGGTCTTCTGGCTGGCCCAGCTCATACCTTCGTCTTCCCACAGCCAGACGTAGTCCACCGTGGGATAGGTTTCAAGCAGGCGCGCGAGCCGCGTCTCCAGGATGTCGCGCGCGGTAACGGAATCAGGATCGATGCGCGGATTGGGGGTTGCGGAATCCTGCGGCTCGACGCGCACCTCGGGGGGCGTGGCGCGGAAAATCTCATCGGGAACAAGATACGGTTCGAAACCCACCCCGGTCCGAATGCCGAGCTTGTGGGCATACTCGAAAGACTCGCGCCAGAGTTGTTGCGCCAGTTCCGCGGCTTCAAAGCAGTTGCGAGCTTTCGTGGCTGCCTCGGAGCCGAAGACTTCCCCGTCGTAGAAGTCCGCGGAGCCCATGCCGTACCGCGAGGTGCGCTGCGGCAGATATCCCCAGCGATGCGTCGCGGTCGTATCTATGAAGGCGAGATGGCCGGCACCCGCGTACTCAAAAGACAGAAAAGGCTCCGTCCACTGGTTGATCCCCGAGTAGACGTGAATCCCCAGGGTGTTGAATCTCATGCGCAGCATGGCTTCGAGGTAAGCGCGCAGATCTTCCCGCTTGAAGGCGGTGATGCAATTCAGGAAATCCGGCCAGGGAACAAGCCCCCGCACCGTGAAGCGCGGCTGGGCCCGCCAGGGTTGATGGGCAGGAGGAAGATTGAGGGATAGGGCGGAGTCCAGCGGATAGATTTCACCGTCCAGCCCAAAATACGCCCCCTGCCGCTCGAGGAAGTCGAACACCGCATAAAGCAGCGCTTGCGCTGCGGCACCGGTCATGCGCACCTGGGTTGCCTTTGACGTCTCAGACGCGAGAGCGATCTCGTACGCTTCGGGGTGATCGAACGCTCCTTGATTCACCGCCAGGCGGAATATGAGGGCGTTCGGGCCGGGCGTACCCTCGCGGGCGACAGCTTGAATGGGATCGCGGGCCACGCCCAGGTTTCTCAACCCGCGCGCCAGTTCACGCGCCGCAAGGCGTTCGGGGAAGCCTGCGTCCGCGTTCAAGATGATCCACACGGCCTGCCCCGGCGTGAGTTTGCTCAGCATTCGCAGGCGATAATCCGGCGAACCAGCAACGGTTCGCTGGGCCGGCAAGTCCTGTGCCGTAGTCTGCGAATGCACGCCTGCCGGAAGCAGCGAGCCGGCACCCAACAAAGTGGCGGAATCCTGGAAGAATCTTCGGCGGCCGATCATTTCAGGTTTTTTCATGGAGTTTTCTCCAACGGATTTGAAATCGGGCGAGGGATTCTGTCCTGCAGAAGCAATTGGCAAGCCGCACGGTTTCCGGCGCCAGATTTCGGCCAACCCGACGACTGGTGCCGTTCCAACTATTTCAGGCCAAGCGACTCGGGACACAATATGCGGAGTTTCGGATTGCTCCAGCCGGTGTGATTCGGCTCATTAAGTTGGAACAGCACTAGCAGGCATCCTGAAAGCGGGGCGATTATGGCACGCCTGTGCCTTCCTGTCAACCTCGCGCTTTGCGGATCGTCACTAGCCACGATCCCATCGGAAGTCGCGCCATGCTCATGGGGCTGTGGTAGCATACCGGCGCGGGGTGAGCGCGACCCATGCGCGTGGCGCCCCAAGTCTTACCAATCACACGAGGTGCATTGATGCGGAGATATGGACTGATCCTGTTAGTCCTCGCGCTGAGTTTGCTCGAAGGGGCTTCTGTCGTGTCCGCGCAATCTGCGAAAAAGGGGAAGCTGCTTTACATGACGCTGACCAAGGGCTATCGCCATGCGACGGTGGATCTATCGAAGCAGATCGTGAAGGAAATCGGAGACAGATCCGGGCTCTATGAAACCACGGTCACCGAGGATGTCGGGTTGTTCACCCGCGACAACCTCAAAAACTACGACGTCATCATGTTCAACACCACGGGCGAACTCCCTATGACCGACGAGCAGAAGAAGGAGTTCATCGACTTCGTTCGAAACGGCAAGGGATTTGTGGGCGTACACAGCGCGACTGACACGTTCTACATGTGGGCGGAATTCGGCGAGCTGATCGGAGGCTACTTCAACGGGCATCCCTGGCACGAGATGGTGACCATAGAGGTCGCCGACCCCTCGAGCCCAATTGTCGGCTTCCTCGGGAAATCTTTCCAGATCAACGACGAGATCTACCAGGTGAGCGATTTCCAGTACAAGGACTCTCACGTCCTGCTGCGCCTGGATCGAAACTCGGTGGACTTGAAGAAACCCGGGGTGATGCACCGGCATTATGGCTGGCCGATCGCCTGGACACGCTCCTTCGGCAAAGGTCGCGTCTATTACAACGGCCTGGGCCACGACGACTGGGTGTGGAAAGACCCGCGCTTCCAGGACATGCTGCGGAACGGCATCCAGTGGGTCTTGGGAGCGCCCCGGTAGTCAGGGTGCGGCTTCCACGATCGGAGCTTTGTCAAATTGACCTTTCGCCCATGGAGGCGGGGATGAGTTTTTTCTCCGAGCGAATTTCCCGCCGTGCATGCCTGCGCGGAGCGGCCTCAATTACTCTGGGCGGTGCGGCGCCGGGCGGCCGCGGTCTCTCGGGACAGGCTGCGGGACAGCCGAGAACCCTGGCCCTGATCGGTGACCGCTATCACAACGCCGACTTCATCCGGGTGGCGCTCGTGCGCCTCTTCCGGGAGCTGGACCTGCCCATCGACTTTACGATCAACTACGAGAAGATTTCGGCCCGGCTCCTCGCGGACTATCGGCTCTTTATTTGTCTGCGCGACGGCATGATCTGGCCGGGCGGCTATCTGGGCCCGGATGCCTATCCCTACACGGAGGACCTGGAGAATCCCGAGGATTGGCCCGAGACGAAGCCAGTGGGTTGGATTTCCGAAGAGCAAGGGAGCGCCATCCGGGACTTCGTTCTGAACGGGAACGGCTTCTACGCCTACCACAACAGCAGCCACATTTCCCTTTACTCGAAGGCGTATCGCGACGTCATGGGTGGAGCCTACATTGGTCATCCCCCGCTGCGCCCTTTCAAGGTGCGTGTGACGAATGCCGATCACCCCGTCACGCGCGGCGTCCGCGATTTCATGGTAACGGATGAGCAGCACTACGTGACGTGCGACAAAGATCCCCGGCACATCATCCTGCGCAGCGAGAACGTGGACGGCTTGCGCTACGAGAATTACGGCACCCAGGCGATCGCCGGCTGGGCTTACGACTACGGGAAAGGCCGCGTCGTATTCACGGCCCCGGGCCACACCCTCCACGCCCTGTGGCAGCCGGAGTACCTCAAGATACAGCAGAATGCCGTCCGCTGGCTGTTGCGAATTTTGTAACCTCTCGCTTGCCCTTTTCTCTTGACAAGGAAATATACGCCTCCGTATTAAGGGTATGAGTGTGCGCCGAGGGCCGAAGGCGGCATCGTGAAGTCGGCCCGGGCCCAAGCTTGTCGGCAGGAAGGTCCAGAATGATTTTCTATACGGAACTTGAACATCTTCCCACCTTCGACGTGAAAGGCGAGTTCCTGGGGCGGCTGGTGGACTTGGGGGTTGATCCCAGCCAGAACGCGCTACGCGTCGCCTGCTACCTGGTCAAGACGCCCAACAAGGGGCTCCTCTGCATCACCTACGATCAGGTGCAGTCGATCTCAGTTCGCTCGATTCAGACGCGCGTGCCTGCCCGCGAAATCCGCTGCTACACGCCGAACGAGGCGCTGCTGCGCATCAAGAAAGATGTCCTTGATCAGCAGGTTATTGACGTCAACCATCGCAAGGTCGTGCGGGTGAACGATGTGGATTTCGACATTCAACCGAGTGACGGGCATAGCGAGCTGCGCATCGTGGCGGCGAATGTGGGCATGGGGGCGGCGGTGCGGCGCCTGCTGCAAGGGCTGGCGGCCAAGCACAACATCCGGCTGATCGCGGGCCTGTTCCCCTCCAAGACGATCCCCTGGGAATTCATCAACCTGATTGAAATCGACCCCTCGCGCCGCGTGCGGTTGCGGATTTCCTACGACCGGCTGGCGCAGCTCCATCCCGCCGATATCGCCGACATCCTGGAAGAACTGAGCCGCGACGAGCAGAAAGCTGTTATCGAATCGCTCGACGACGAGACCGCCGCGCACGCGCTCTCGGAAATTCCCACGCGCATGCAGGCCGCGCTGCTCGAGAGCATCCCCCCGGAAAAGGCAGCGCATATTGTCGAGGAAATGCCTCCCGACGAGGCCGCCGACGTGCTGCAGGAGTTGCCGCCTGAAACTTCCGCCGAAGTGTTGGCCGATATGGAGAGCGAAGAGGCTGCCGACGTCCGCGAATTGCTGGGCTTTGAGGAAGACACCGCCGGCGCGCTGATGACCACCGAATTCGTCTTCGTGGGCGAGACGGCGACTGTCGAAGGTGCCATTGCGGCCTTGAAGAATTTCGAAGGCGCGCTGGAATCGATCTACAACATCTACCTGGTTGATTCCGCCGCAGCCCTTTCCGGCGTGGTGCCGTTGGCGCGCATCCTGCGGGCGGAGCCGGTTACGCCACTTAAGGAGCTTGCGGTCGAGCCACTCATCTCGGTGTCGCCCCATGCCGACCAGCGGGAAGTAGTGGACCTGTTTCACAAATACAACCTGGTGACGTTGCCGGTGGTGGATGAGAAGGGTCATCTGCTCGGCGTCGTCACGGCGGATGATGTGCTTGAACTGATGGTGACCCGAAAGTAGTCGACGCGAGATTCGATGGCCCTCATAGACCGCGTGCGGTTCGGACACTGGCGCAAGCGCCTGGCGATCTTCCTGGCCATCCTGGGCCCGGGCATCATTACCGCCAACGTGGACAACGATGCGGGAGGCATTTACACGTACTCGGTGGCGGGCGCCAGCCACGGCTACGCGCTGCTCTGGACTCTCATCCCCATCACCGTGGCGCTGATCGTGGTGCAGGAAATGGTGGCCCGCATGGGGGTGGTGACGGGCAAAGGCCTCGCCGACCTGATCCGCGAGGAGTACGGGTTTCGAACCACTTTTGTTCTGATGGCCATGTTGCTGGTCGCCAACCTCGGCAACACGGTGGCGAATTTCGCCGGCCTGGCTTCGGGCATGGCGCTCTTTGGCGCCAGCCGGTTCATTGCCGTCCCTGTCGGCGCTCTGTTTGTTTGGCTGCTGGTGGTGAAAGGGAGCTACCGTTTCGTCGAGAAGGTCTTTCTCGCCGCCTGTATATTCTATCTTGCGTACCCGGTATCCACTTTCCTTGCGCGTCCGGATTGGACCCACGCTCTGGTGGCCATGGTGAAGCCCTCGTTTCAGTTCGATGCCGGCTATCTCTTTATGGTAATTGGTTTGGTCGGCACCACCATCGCCCCCTGGATGCAGTTTTACCAGCAAGCCTCGGTGGTCGAAAAGGGAATCAAGGTCAAGAACTACTCCCTGGTGCGCTGGGACGTCATTCTCGGTTGCACGATGACGAATGTGGTGGCGTTCTTCATCATCGTGGCGTGCGCGGCGACGATCTCTGTGAACGGGGGCGGCTCCATCACCAGCGCGAGCGACGCGGCATTGGCGCTACGCCCGCTGGCCGGTCACGCGGCCGGCATCCTGTTCGCCTTCGGGCTGGTCAACGCCTCGCTGTTTGCCGCCTCGATTCTTCCCCTCTCGACGGCCTACTACGTCTGTGAGGGGCTGGGCCTGGAGTCGGGAGTCGACAAGCGCTTCCGGGAGGCGGCGACTTTCTATTGGCTCTACACCGCTTTGATCGTCTTCGGCGCGTTAATTGTTGTCATCCTGAGCGAGGCCAAACAAGTGCCGATCATCCTCGTCTCCCAGGTGGCGAATGGCATTCTGCTGCCATGCGTCTTGATCTTCATGCTGCGACTCTCGAACCGCCGGGATCTGATGGGCGAGCACCGAAACACTCGAACCTTCAATGTGATTGCCTGGACGACCTGTGTGGTCATGATCGTCCTAACCGCCCTCCTGCTGGTGAGTTCTTTTTTTCCGGGCCGTTGGCCGTTTTGAGCCCGCCGGACAGCTTCGACCACGTGCCCGGCGGATATCCCATTCGGCTTGCGAGGCGGGGGGTGCTGTGCTAACGTTGGACTTTGCGAGACAAATCTCTTTCCGAATCGAGCGAGCCGCAGTGAAAACAGAACCGCGCGAGGCGGAGCTGCTGGCCAAAATCGATCTGGAGCGCCTGCCCCAGCATATTGCTGTCATTATGGACGGCAACGGGCGGTGGGCTAAGCGGCGGCGCCTGCCGCGCATCGCCGGACATCGCGCCGGCATCCGCGCGGTCCGTCAGACGGTCGAAGCGTGCGCGCGGCTGGGCGTCCGGTACCTGACCCTTTATGCCTTTTCGGTCGAAAACTGGAAACGACCACACTCGGAAATCAAGCTGCTCATGGCACTGCTGCGCGAGTACCTGAGAAAGGAAATTGGGGAGCTGAACCGGCAGAACATCCGCCTGGCGGTTATCGGGCGCGTGGCGGATCTCCCCAAAGCGGTGCAGGTGGACCTGGATGCCGCCCTCAAGCGAACACGCCACAATACCGGTATGCGGCTGACTTTGGCGCTGAACTATGGCGCGCGTACGGAGCTGGTGGACGCGGTCAAGGCCCTGGTCGAGCAGGCCAAGCATAATGGCGTCCCGCGCATCGACGAGAATACTGTGGCACGGTATCTCTACACACATGATGTGCCCGATCCCGACCTGCTGATCCGCACCAGCGGCGAGCTGCGGCTCAGCAACTTCCTGCTCTGGCAGGTGGCCTATTCCGAGATCTGGGTGACCGACACGCTGTGGCCGGACTTCACGCAACAGGATCTGTTCCAGGCGATCATCGACTACCAGAAACGCGAGCGGCGTTACGGCGGTCTGGGGCTGGGCTAAACGACGACGGACGACGCACGACAACTGACCACGCACTGGCGACATCTCCTGAATGAAAACCCGCATCCTGACCGCCCTCATCCTTCTCCCCCCGGTTATCTACCTGATCGGATGGTCGCCGTGGTGGCTTTTCCTGGGGGCCGTGATGCTTACGGTGGTTCTCGCTCTCCACGAATATTTCCGCATTTGCCGCGCCAGCGGTTTTCAACCCCTCCCGGCCCTCGGTTACGCGGGTGCGGTGGGCACATGTCTCGCCCAGACGTGGGGGGTGCTTGGCGCGCCCAACCCGACGGCCGCGCTGCTCGGCCTCTTTATTCTGCTGACGATGGCCTTGGCCCTCCTGCGCAATGCTGACTTGAAGCAGTATCTGGCCGGGGTGGCCGCAACGGTTCTGGGAGTTGCGTATATCGCCTTGCCTTTATCATTCTTCCTGCTGTTGCGCTACCGCGATGCGGAAGCCGGGCCGCGATGGGTTCTGCTCCTGTGCCTCGTTATCTGGAGCGGAGATATTTGCGCTTACTTGGTGGGACGAACCGTGGGGCGACACCGGCTCTTTGCGCGCGTTTCCCCGAAGAAGACCTACGAGGGCGCCGTCGCGGGCCTGGGCGGCGGTCTGCTCGTCGCGTGGGCATTCAAGTATTGGTGGTGGAAGACAGCCGACCTCGGGACCGTTCTCCTGCTCGCCGGTCTCGTTGCGGTAGCCGGCCAGATTGGCGACTTTGTGGAATCGGCGATTAAGCGCGGTGCCGGGCTGAAGGATTCCGGTAGCATTCTTCCTGGACACGGCGGGATGCTGGACCGGATTGATGCGCTCTTGTTCGGCGCGGCGACGCTGTGGCTGGCTCTGACGGTGAAGGATCTCGGCCTGCTATGAAGGGTCTGTGTATTCTCGGCTCGACGGGTTCCATTGGGCAGAACACCCTGCGCGTGGTTCGCAGCCTGCCGGAGCGCTTCCGCCTGGTCGCTCTGGTTGCGGGCCGGAACCTGGATGTCCTGGCGGAACAAATCCGCGAGTTTCATCCGCAGATCGTTTCGGTGGGTAGCCGCGATTCCATCGGCCCCCTGCGCGAGCGTGTGGGGGCGCAGCATCCCGTGCGGATCGTAGCGGAAGTGGCCGGAAGCATCGAGGCTGCGACGCACCCGGCAGTGGATTTCGTCGTCTCCGCCGCGCATGGGGTGACCGGTCTGCGCGCCACCTACGAGGCCATCCGCGCCGGGAAGCAGATCGGCCTGGCCAACAAGGAAACGCTGGTGGTGGCTGGCGAGGTCGTCACGCGCGCCGCCCGCGAGCGCGGCGTCGTGCTCTTGCCCATCGACAGCGAGCACAGCGCCTTGCACCAGTGCCTGCGGGCGGGCGCAAGATCCGAAATCCTTCGCCTCATTCTGACCGCCTCGGGTGGGCCGTTTCTGCGAATCCCCCTGGCCGAGCTGAGCGCGGTGACGCCGGAAAATGCCCTGCAGCATCCCATCTGGAAGATGGGCTCGCGCATCACCATTGACTCCGCCACAATGATGAATAAGGGGCTCGAGATTATTGAAGCTCACTGGCTATTCGACTTGCCCTCGCATCAGATCGAAGTGCTGATTCACCCCGAGTCCATCGTGCATTCCATGGTACAATTTCATGACGGCACGCTGATGGCCCAGCTCGCGGTGGCGGACATGCGACTGCCAATCCAGTACGCCTTGACTTACCCGGAGCGTGTGGCGTTGCAGGCGGACGGGCTGAAGCTGGACCTGGCGGCCGTGGCGGGTCTGCATTTTGAAAGGCCGGAGTCAGCTCGGTTCCCGTGTCTGGATCTGGCGCGGGCGGCGCTGGACGAGGGGGGAGCGTTGCCGTGCGCTTTGAACGCCGCCGACGAGGTCGCCGTGGAGGCGTTTCTCGCGCGCCGATTGCGTTTCTTGGCCATTCCCCAAGTGATCGAAGAAGTCATGAGTCGGACACCGCGGGTCCGCCTCGATTCCCTCGATGACGTGCTCGCCAGCGATGGGGAAGCCCGGCAACGCGCCCGCGAGGCGGTCGCGCATCTGGCGATTTGAGGAGCCACAGCTAGATTATGTTCGAGGGTTTCATTACGAACGCCGTGGTCGTCGTTATCGTCCTCGGCTTCATGATTTTCATTCACGAGCTGGGCCACTTCCTGGCAGCAAAATCCTTCGGCATCCAGGTGCTGGTTTTCTCGCTGGGCTTCGGCAAGCGGCTCTTTGGCTGGAAACGCGGCGACACGGATTATCGCGTGAGCGCCTTGCCCTTCGGCGGCTACGTCAAGATGGCCGGCGACGATCCCACCGAGGTCCGACAGGGCGACGCTCGTGAATTCCTCGGCCGCCCCCGCTGGCAGCGCTTCATCGTCGTCATCATGGGTCCGGCGATGAACATCGCCCTGGCCTTCGGCTTGCTCGCCGGGCTTTTCCACTTCCACCACCAGAAGCCCGCGTATCAGGAACAGCCAGCGCGGGTCGGCGATGTCGAGCCCGATTCGCCTGCCGCCAAAGCCGGAGTGCAAGCAGGTGATTTGATCTCCCGTTTGGGGGAAACGCGAAATCCCAAGTGGGAAGATGTCGAGGTGAAGATCCTCACCACCGTGAATGAGCCTATTCCCGTCGAACTTGTGCGCGACGGCCAGACCATCAACGTTAGTGTCTCGCCGCAGGCGAGGGGGCCCAATCACATTGGGGACGCGGGATGGTTTCCGTATGTGCCGGGGATCATTGATGCGGTCGAGCCAACCCTGCCCGCCGGCCCGGCCGGCCTCAAGCCCGGCGATCAGATAGTTGCTTTTGAAGGACGCAAGGTGCTCTTCTGGCCTCGCCTCGCGCACCTCATTCAGAACAGCAACGGCAAGGAAGTCGAGCTCACGATCTCGCGGGAAGGGCGAGAGTTCGCCGTTCGCCTGAGGCCGGTGCTCACTGACCTGCGCGGCGAGAAGATTTGGCGGATTGGGGTCGCCTTCCGGAGCAACACGGTGGTTCGGCAACTGCCCTGGGGACAGGCCCTGGCAGCCTCGCTGCGGGACAACCTGCGCAACTCCCTCGCCACCTTCGATCTGCTCGGGAAAATCCTGACACGTCGCATGTCCACGCGCTCGCTCGCTGGCCCTATTGGCATCGCGCAGCTTTCCGGGGAGGCCTATCGCGCCGGCATTCCGGAACTGCTGATGTTTGTCTGCTTCATCAGCCTGCAGCTTGGCATCTTCAACCTGCTGCCCATCCCGGTGTTGGACGGCGGCGTGATTCTGTTGCTCTTCGTCGAGAGCATCATGCGGCGGGACCTGAGTCTCGCCGTCAAAGAACGCTTCGCGCAGGTGGGCGTGGCTTTCCTCCTCCTGCTTGCCGCGTTTGTGATGTACAATGACATCATGAAAACCCTCCGGCCGTCCTGAGGAAATAAGCGATTCAGGGATGGAATCATTGGGGCGTTGCAAGGACACGGAGAAGAAGGTGCCCGGCGGAGAAGCCCTCGCATCTCAGGCTGGGAAGCGGGGGGCCGGAAGCTGGGAACGGACAACTGACGAAGTATGAACTTCAGTGCGATCGAACATTTTCCCGCACGACGCAAGACGCGGGCGGTCAAAGTAGGGCGGCTGACAATCGGCGGCGATGCCCCCATCATCGTACAGTCGATGACCAAGACGGACACGCGCGATGTCGCGAGGACGGTCGAGCAGATCCACGAGTTGGAGACGGCGGGGTGCGAGATCGTTCGACTTGCCGTGCCCGATCTGGAAGCCGCCCGGGCCCTGCCGGAAATTCGCCAGCGCTGCCCCGATTCGATCCTCGTCGCGGACATCCATTTCCAGTACAAATTCGCCCTGATGGCGCTCGACGCCGGTCTCGACAAGCTGCGCATCAACCCCGGTAATATTGGAGACGCCGAAAAGGTGCGCACGGTCGTCCGTCGCGCGCAGGAGCAGAAGGTGCCAATTCGCATCGGCGTCAATGCCGGCTCGCTCGAACGGCGATTGCTCGAGAAGTACGGCTTTCCCACGCCGGAAGCCATGGCTGAGAGCGCGCTTTATCACACTCGGATTCTGGAGGACCTGGGCTTCACCGATACGATCATCTCGCTGAAGTCCTCGAATGTGAAGCTCACCGTGGCCGCCTATCGCCTGCTCGCCAAGCAGGTGGATTATCCCTTCCATCTCGGGATCACCGAGGCCGGAACACAGTTTGCGGGCACCGTAAAGTCTTGCGTAGGCATGGGCGTGCTGCTGGCCGAGGGTATCGGCGACACGATCCGCGTCTCCCTCGCCACCGACCCCGTCGAAGAAGTGCGCGTCGGGTACGAACTGCTCAAGGCGCTCGAACTGCGCAGCCGCGGCCCGGTGGTGATCGCCTGCCCCACCTGCGGGCGGCTCGAGGTGGATCTTTTCAAGATTGCGGGGGAGATCGAGCGGGCCACCGCGCAGATCAAGATGCCGATCCGCCTCGCCGTCATGGGTTGCGCAGTGAATGGCCCGGGCGAAGCGCGGGAGGCCGACCTCGGCGTTGCCGCCGGCCGCGGGAACGCCATGATCTACCGCGAGGGCAAAGCCATCCGCCGCGTGACGGAACAGGAGATCGTCCCCGCCCTGCTCGAAGAGATCAATCGCTTCATCGCCGACAAGACCGCCGGCGTCTCGACCACCCCGTCCGAAATCGCCGCCGGCACGCCCGTCGGCACCCTCCCGATTCTCAGATAGCGTAACCCCCTTGCCTCTGATTTCTTTTGCGCACTGACCTCGATTGCCTCCCGAGCCGCCGGCGTCGCCCGCGTGGATACTCGGAACACTTGAACCCGAATTCGTAAGTTGGATGAGGTTTTTGGCCACCTCATGAGGGCTTGAGGGCCGCCCTTTACCCTTTCGCGTGCATTTGAATTTCCACCTTGCGCGATACTGGGATTTCGTAAAGTAAGCGTTTGCCGACCAGCAACTCGCGTGCGCTCATGTCCGCCCACGAGTTTTT
>Ga0073934_10004072_pt1 | contig 25069 bp, 31 predicted proteins | sample LarsenN4metaG_FD_76834 | JGI IMG/M metagenome (GOLD analysis project Ga0073934, IMG submission 76834) | Hot spring sediment bacterial and archeal communities from British Columbia, Canada, to study Microbial Dark Matter (Phase II) - Larsen... ... | reverse complement strand
ACAGAGACCGTTCGGTAAAAGTCGATGCTGGAACAATACCTTCGAGGATGATTTGGAAACCGACAGAGAATGGAGAACTCACTCCTATATCGGTTCGGACCGGTATTTCGGATGGCGCCGCCACGGAGATACTCTCCGGTAGTCTGACGGAAGGGGATTTCGTTGTGGTCGGCCTGGAACAGCCATTCAGCGAGAGAAGGGGGAGTGAATTACCGCCAGGGTTCGGGAATCAGCCGCAGCGTCCTCGCCCGCGTGGAGGTGGCTGACTTGCGTCACGAGCACTTCTTCAGATGTCGTCCTCCGGCTAATATCGACATATCTCATATCGGGAGGAGGTCACACGCCATCCTCGCTTCTCCCGCGCTTCTGCCTCATGGTGTCGGTTCGTGCCACCCTTGATTCTCTGCGAAGATATTTGGAAGATTTACCGACTCGGCGATGTCGAGGTCCAGGCGCTAAGAGGGGTGAATCTCGCCATCCAGCAAGGCGAGTTCGTTGCCATTATGGGGTCGAGTGGCTCAGGAAAATCCACGCTGATGAACATTCTCGGGTGCCTGGATCAACCGACCAAGGGACAGTACCGGCTGAACGACATGGAGGTCGGACATTTGCGGCCTGACCAGTTGGCGGAGATTCGGAATCGACAGATCGGGTTCGTGTTTCAGAGCTTTAACCTTATCCCCCGCACCAGTGCGTTGGAAAATGCGCAGTTGCCGCTGTTTTATCGAGGGCTCTCTTTAAAAGAACAGCGAGCTCTGGCGTCCGCCGCACTTCAGCGGGTGGGCTTAAGCGGGCGAGAGCACCATTCACCCACACAACTTTCGGGAGGACAGCAGCAGCGCGTGGCGATTGCTCGGGCACTGGTGACATCGCCTTCCTTGCTCCTGGCGGATGAACCGACCGGAAACCTTGATACACAGTCAAGCCAAGAGATCATGGGAATTCTTGAAGGATTGAATCGGGATGGCATGACGGTCATTCTTGTGACGCACGAAGTCGATATTGCCGCGTATGCGTCACGGGAAATTGTGATTAAGGATGGGCGGATTCTGAGCGATCGAACGACCAAGGGGCGGTCTCAGGCCGTGGGGGTATAAGTGTCCACGTTTGTGTGGCTTACCGTAGTGACCGCGGTTCGAATCCTCCGACGAAATCGGCTACGTGCCGGGCTGACCATGCTCGGAATCATTATCGGTGTCGGGGCGGTCATCGCTATGGTCAGCATCGGAGAAGGAGCGAAACAGGCCGTGCAGAGGCAGATCGCCACCATGGGCACCAACGTCATTATGATCTGGCCCAGTTACATTACGATCGGCGGCGTGCGGGGTGCACAAGGCGGTGCCGTCACACTGACGGTCACCGACGCGCTGGAGCTGAAGAAAAGGATTCCGATTCTGTCGGAAACCGGTTGGCTCATACGAAGCACCTTGCAAATCGTGAATGGGAACCGCAATTGGAATGGTCCGGTTCACGGCGTGTCGCCCAGCTATCTTACCATCCGAGACTGGTCCTTCAGCAGCGGAGGATCCTTTACCCAAACCGATATGGATAGTGCGGCTCGGGTAGCTCTCCTTGGACAAACCGTGGTCGAAAACATTTTTGAACCAGGGGAAGAACCGGTTGGCGCGATCATTCGCATCAAAAATGTCCCGTTTCGGGTCATCGGCGTTTTATCCCCTAAAGGCCAGTCTGTTCAGGGATCCGATCAAGACGATATTGTTTTTATCCCCTTCACGACTGCCGAGCGAAAAGTCTTTGGAACCTTGTTCCTTGGATCGGTCGGAGGGGTATTTGCGTCTACGGAACGAACCGAGGATCTGACGGAGGCAGTAGAACAAATCCGCCAGGTCATGAGGTCTCGACATCGCTTGCAGAGCGAGCAGCCGGATGATTTCACCATTCGTACGCAGGTCGAAATCGGAAAGGTGCAGGAAGGGACCAGTCAAACCTTGACGGTCATGTTGATGATCATCGCGTCTGTCTCGTTGCTTGTCGGCGGCATTGGGATCATGAACATTCTGCTCGTCTCTGTGACCGAGCGGACGAGAGAAATCGGTGTGCGCATGGCGGTAGGGGCGAAACGGCTCCATATTCTGCTGCAATTTTTGATTGAAGCGATGACGCTCAGTGTGATCGGCGGCTGTATCGGAATTCTGTTCGGTATATTTGCGGCTCGCTTGACGACGGTGATAGCAGGTTGGCCGACTATTATTTCAAGCGACACGGTTGTAGTTGCGTTTGTCTTCTCCGTTGTGGTCGGTCTGTTCTTCGGCTTATATCCTGCCAATAAAGCCTCTCGGCTCAATCCCATCGAAGCGTTGCGCTACGAATAGAGTGGGATCATTTGCTTCCCTTCTTTAAGGATCCAGTGCGATGATCGTTTCAATGGCCCGTGTTTGCGGCTCGTCGGTTTGGTGTGCAAGGTCGACGACAAGCGGAGTGGGGTACTGGGTGCCTGCAGATTGGTGGGTAATGGTGACGATCGGTTGATGCAGTTTCTCCTGATTGAGCTCTGTGACCACTGCCAACTCTTGCGTGTTCAGTCGGACATGACTATGGACCGGATAGATACCGACTCTCGCGATCAATGACGACAAGATTCGTCGATCAAGCTTGCCTCGCTGAGCTTCTTGATACAAGTGTTGAAATGTTTGGTGAGGACTGAGCGGAGAAGTCCCCCCAAATCCCGTGATCAATTCATCGTATCGATCCACAATCATCAGAACGCGCGTGCGGTCGGATGTGAACTGTCCACGCGACTCTTTGGGGTAGCCGCTGTCATCGAGGTAGGCATGGTGATTCGCGATGAGATGGAGTATGGCCGCCTCAATTCTCCCTTGTCGCTCCAACATCAGAACCGCGCGGCGGGGATGGGTTTCCCATTCTTGTTGGTCGGTCTTGGGAAGGCCTGAGGCGGCGTGAGCCTGGCGGACAATGGCAGGCCGGATCTGCAAGAGTCCGATGTCATGTAAGAGGGCGGCGGTCGCAAGTTCTTGCAGTTCCAAGGGGTTGAATTGGAAGGCCTGTCCTAAGACCAGTGACAACGTACAGGTGGTCAGTGCATGTCGGCTGAGAGTGGAATCGCCGGCACGGTGTTGACTCAATGCCATGAAAATAGCCGAGTCGGTGAGCGTTCTCATCGCGATCGTGATTTCTTGGACCGCTTCGGCCGCCTGCTGAGGGTCGACCGTCCCTGTTTTGGTAATGGTGGAAAAAAGGGATTGTACGGCTTGATCCAGCTGCTGTTTGGCCAGTTTCGCCTGGGCATATTCTTCGTTCAACTGGGCCAAAGGCTTGGGTTGCTTAATACTCGAAGGAGCTGCTGCCTCGGCTGCAGAATGCATTGGATCCGATACTTGATGCGGCGGAGAAGCGATTCCCCGGTCGGGATCGATGTCGACCATCTTCACCCCTGCGCGCACCAATTTTTGAATCTGTGAAGGGTGCTCAATCAGAAATGAATGACGGAGTAAGGGGGAGCGGAACCACGACAGGTCCAGGCGCGCGACGTACATTCCGATCCGAAGCTTACTGACGGGGATGCGAGTTGTCGCCATAGGAGATTCGGTTGTCACTCAACAGGCCTATAGAGATGCTCCTTCAGGTATCGGCGAGGAATGGAAATAACTGTAGTCGAGCGAGTACTGAGTACTGGGGGGAACGGTCAGGTTGAGTGATCAGGGTGGGGGAGGAAAGAGAGAGAGACTTCTATGCGAGGATCGGCTTTGTCGACCTGTTTGTACAGATGGGTTTCAATGATGCGATTGTCGTTCAAGCCAAGCCCTTCGCAGACCGCATCTTGGGCGATTTTAAGACCACTGTCCAGGTCGCGTCGTAAGGCAGAAGCAAAAAAGAATCGGATAGAGAGTGCGAGCGGTCCTGATTGGAGTCGATCCCGAAACGAGAATCCGGCAGGGGATTGAGCCAATGCCAGCCATACGTGCCGGCCGACGTATGCTTTATACGCACGTCCGGCCGAGGAGAGCAAACGACGACCATTGACCGTCGCATATTGATGATTGATACTGGGAGGGACTGGCAATGTGACTCTGAAGCCATCGGATGTGACGACTGGGTAATGCGATAGTGTCCGAGGAGAAGCCGTGAGATTCGATGGGTCGAATTTCGGCGACACAGTGGCACCATTGATCTGTCGTAACTTTTTCGGTGTGTCGCCCAGGCGGGATATTGCGGGAAGGCGAAATCTTGATGAACGGACATTGTGTCGACGTTGGGGAGGTGGCATGGAGCCGAACTAGAGGAGGTTCATGATCTTGGCCATATTTTGTTCAAAGCGATCCTCCGTACGGGCAAGATACCGACGCCATTCGCTTGGATTCCAAATTTCCATTCGGTGATACAGGCCGACAAGTATGATTTCTTGATCTTCATCGACCGGAACCAGTTTTCGCAAGCGACCAGGAATGAGGATCCGCCCGGTCTTATCGATGTCCGATGAACCAGCTTCGGAAACGACAAAGTGCATGAACAGGCGACTCTGATCTTCGTCCAGAGACGTCTTGGTCCGTTCAAGGACCTTCTCCCATTCTCGCCTGGAGTAGATCAACAAAGACTGTTCCGGACCTTTCAGGAACATGACCGTCTGCCCGTCCGCTTCGATCTGTTCGCGGATCGGTGAAGGGACGATGAACCGTCCTTTCTCATCAACTTTGCAAAGATATTCACCGGCAAACATTGCGATATCCTGCGTTTAGGAATTCACGGCGGTTCTGGTTCGGTCGCGGATCCATTGCTCTAGATCTGAACGTACAAATCGCCATTCTTTTCCCAGCTTGAAGGCGGGTATCTGTCGACTCCGGAGATAGCGATAGAGGGTACGTTGAGTGATCTTGAGGTACCGGCATGTTTCTGTCGCGGTCATCAGTTCGCTTTTCGGCGCCCTGCTCATCACTCCACCTGCTACCAGAGCGAGAACAACTCATGCCGCCTCCAGTACTCTGGCTATTCTAGAGACGGCCATAAGAATGTCAAGCGAAAATGTATGACAGTCCATGTCAGAAACTGTCGCTATGATCTATCGCTCCCTCATCATCGCTGGTTTGGTCCAACATGGCTTCCACGTCGCTGACGTCTTCCCCCATCTCTTCGCCCATTTTCTTCATGAGACGAGCGACACTCCGCGGATCAGACTCGTCAAGTTCACCCAGGTTGGCAGGGTCCGCGAGCGATTCGAGTCTGGACTCTTCCGATGTGGGAACGGCGAATCGGGACAGCAACCGCTCTAACTGTGAGCTGCCACAGTGCCGACAGACAATCGAACCAGGTTGACGGGGGTTCAATACCAGGAACGAACTTCGCCTACGGCATTCCTGACACGCGTATTCATAAATCGGCATGGGCTACCTCTCAGAACACTTCAAAAAGGATGCGGACACTGAGCTAGGAGTCGGTCTGGGACGATATCGGTACCCACGGTTCGGCTTAACGTTATGGCGAAGACGTCAGCAGATCCTGCCCTGCGTAGGGCCTTTGCGCATTCATTCACGGTGGTGCCGGTCGTAAAGACGTCGTCGATCAGAAGAATTCGCTTATTGATGATCACATGGGGGTGTCGGACGACAAAAGCTCGACGGAGGTTTTTGAGACGGTTTTTGCGGGACAGTGTGGTCTGGGCCGGAGTCGGGGCGATTCGAATCAAATTGGTATACATCACAGGAATATCGAGGTGACGCCCGATGTGATCGGCAAGACGCAGAGACTGATTGAATTCTCTCTGACGGAGTCGCCCAATGTGCAAGGGAACCGGCATGATGACATCGACGGAATTGAGCGAAGGAAGTCGGGCGATCATGAGGGCAGCAAGTGGAGCCGCCAGTGAAACTTTGCCCTGGTACTTAAAGAGGCGGATCGCATGTTGAAGTGGAGGCGTATACGGGTACAGAGTCCAGGCCTTCGTATACGAGGGCGGACGTTCGGCACAGAGTTGGCAGACGTGGTTTGGACTGTAGATTGTAGCAATAGAAGAAGGGAAAGGGTGGTCACAACGGGCGCATCGGGCCTCAGGGAGGAGGGAAATCGCGCTCCAGCAGTCGGAGCAAAAATGGGGGTTTGGATCATCGGCCAGAAGCGAGTTGCAACTCGAGCAATGATTAGGAAGAAAAAACCTGATCGCGCGACGTACGAGACGCGGGACCGATTCGATGACAGGATGGGCCATTGACAGCCTTTGATTTCGTTTGTTCCACTTCTCTTTATGGCGAAGAGCCTGCCAGTGTCAAGGTTGTCGGCTTCCGATTTATTGTGTTATACGAGTGAGAACACTGTACGAGGCGATCAGTCATCGGAGAGAACGATCACCGATGGTGACATTGAGGCAACTCTCAAAAACCTATTTACGGGGAGAAGCCATAGTCACGGCTTTACGAGATGTGAATTTAGAGATTAAGCCCGGCGAATTCTGTGCGTTCGTGGGACCCAGCGGCTGTGGGAAAAGTACCCTTCTGAACCTCGTTGCGGGGTTGGACCTGCCGACCTCGGGTGAGATCGTGTTAGATGGACGACCTACCAAAGACCTGACCAGCTACGAATGGACGAAGATCAGGCGTGAAACGATCGGGATTGTGTTTCAAGCCTTTCATTTGGTTCATGGTTTGACGGCTGAGGAGAACGTTGCGCTGCCTTTGATGTTGCGTGGGGAGCGCGGGCGGGAGATAACAAAGCGGGTAGAGGGCATGTTGGACAGGGTGGGGATGAGTCACCGTCGTCGACATCGACCGGCTGAATTATCCGGCGGGGAGCAACAAAGAATCGCGATTGCACGGGCCTTGGCACATGGACCCCGTCTTCTCTTGGCTGATGAGCCGACCGGAAATATCGATTCTCATCAAGGAGCGGACATTATGGCGCTTATTCGTGAGCTCGCGATGTCCGGAGGGCAGACGGTCCTGCTCGTGACTCACAGCGTGCAGGCCGCGAAAGCCGCCGATTATGTGTGGACCATGCGAGATGGACAGCTTGTTTCACGCACAGAACATATGACTGAACTGGTAACTCCGTGATCGACCTCTCCACAACGATTGCCGGTGTGACGTTTCCAATCTGTTGCATGAACGCGTCGGGAGCGCTCTGTGTCACACGAGACGAACTCGAGGCCCTTGGGAAATCCGGTGCGGGGGCGATCGTTACGAAGTCGATGACGATTGAGCCACGGCAAGGCAACCCCCCGCCTCGATATTACGGATTTCCAGGAGGATCGATCAATTCGATGGGACTTCCCAACCTCGGCTACAGGGCCTATGCCGAGTTGATCCCTCACCTTAAGCGGTTCGGAAAACCGGTTATAGCCAGCGTGGCCGGACTCGGGGAGGAAGACTTTCCGACAATCGCGGAAACGATCAATGCAGCTCAGCCGGATCTCATCGAGATCAATCTCTCTTGCCCGAATATTCCAGGCAAACCTCAAATCGGCTACGATCCGGAAGCTTCTGAGCGGGTGCTAAAGAAGGTTCGACGTCTCATCACGGTTCCGATGGGCGTGAAGCTGCCACCGTACTTTGATCCCGCGCATCATGAGGTCATGGGGAAGGTGCTCGGGCGTTGCGGAATCGACTTTCTTAATATGATCAATTCAGTGGGCAACGGTCTGGTCGTCGATCCCGAACGGGAAACCGTCGTCATTAAACCGAAGGGAGGATTCGGTGGGTTGGGTGGGCGACTGATCAAGCCGGTGGCCTTGGCGAACGTCCGTGCCTTCTATAAGCTTTTTGAGGGGAAAATTCCGATCATCGGAACCGGAGGAATTGTCGAGGGAATCGATGTGTTTGAACATGTCCTCTGCGGGGCCTCGGCGGTTCAAATCGGGACGGTATTGGTGGAGGAAGGACTGGAGGTGTTCGGCCGACTGGAGGCGGAATTGACGGATGTCTTAATAAGGAAGGGATATCGGTCGATTCAGGAATGCCGGGGACGGCTCAAGGAGCTATGAATCTATTTACTGCCGAAGTTGCGGGGCAGCAAGTTTTGTTGTAGGGCCTGACGCAGGAGTTGGGCGACGTTCCGAACATTGAGCCGGCGCATCAAGTTGAAGCGATGGACTTCGACCGTCCGGACACTGATATCCAATGATGCGGCGATCTCACGATTCGTATGGCCCAGCGCAACCAATCGAAGGATCTCGCGCTGGCGGGGCGTAATATGCAGAGAAGACTTGAGACGGTGTTCGACTCGGTGGAGCCGAAGTGCAGCGGTGTTCTTGTTTCTTGCCATCTGTACTCCTCTCAGTAGTTCTTTAGTTAGTCTAGCAAACGATCGGAAATCTGTAAACGAAACTACTGATATATGCAGAGAGGGCAAACACGCAGATGGGGACCGATAAGCCCTCTCTTGGTTGGAATGGTCTCTCACGCCAAATGCCTGCCTTCTTAAGGCTGTTACTCCTTCTTCTCAACTCTCATGTCCGGCAATGGCCGTTACGCACGCTGCTGACCATTGTCGGAGTGGCGCTCGGAGTGTCGGCCTCCGTAGCTGTACGGACGGCCAATGTTGATGTGCTGCGGTCCTTTGAGCAGGCCGTCATGACGGTGGCTGGTCCAACCACTCTGGAAGTGGCGGACGGTGAGACGGGATTTGACGAACAGGTTATTACACGGATACGGACTCTCGCCGGCGTGACGTCCGCATCGCCGATGATTCTACAGACGGCTGTTCGCATGAGGGGAGCGCAAGCTGCCCAGGCCGTGCAAGTGGTGGGTCTTGATCTTCTGGCTGAATTCAATACACGTGGGTTTCGCCTGAGCCAACCGGCGACGGAAAGTCAACTGATGAGGATGATCCAGCCGCAGGCGGTGTTCTTGGGTGCCAAATTGGCGGCAGAGTGGAATCTGTCGGTCGATGATCAGGTCGATCTGCTGATTGGGTCCAAGCGTCTCGTCTGTCGGGTTGCCGGCATTCTTCGAAACGAGGAGTCGGACCGAAGCGCATCCTGGGAACGCATGGCTATTATGGATATTGCTGCCGCACAAATTACGTTTGGGATGGTTGGGAAGGTCGACCGAATCGATATCGTGACCGACGAAAAAAGGGCCGTCGAAGACGTGGCACGAAACCTACGGACTGTTCTGCCGTCCCATCTGACGGTGGAACGGCCGGCCAACCGGACGAAACAGGTTGAGCAAATGGTGCGTGCTTTCCGCCTCAATTTGACGGTGCTGAGCTGGGTCGGTCTGTTGGTCGGGATGTTTCTGATTTACAACACGATGGCATTTGCCGTGGCTCAGAGGAGACGGGAAATCGGAATTTATCGAGCGATCGGGATGACTCAGTCTCGGGTGGCGATTCTGTTTCTGATGGAAGCCGGGTTGTTGGGATTCTTGGGAGGAGTCGTCGGAAGCGCAGCAGGGGTGGCACTCGCTCAAGAGCTTGTGACTCTCCTCAGTCGAACGATTTCGGATCTCTATGCTCCAGTCGCGACCAGTGAGGGAGGGGTCCTCTGGGTCGGCCAATTCTGGGGAATTATGCTCGAAGGCGTGTTCATCGGCTGCGTCGTGTCTATGATCGGTGCCATCGGTCCAAGCCTCGATGCAAGCCGTACAACGACGGTACGGGCGTTGGCTCCTGGTGACTATGAAGCCAGTCAGCGGCTCCGGGTGGGGATGCTCACCGTGATGGGATTGAGCTTGCTCGTTGTCACGGGGCTCTTAAGTCTGCCGGGGCCCATCCGCGGGGTCCCTGTCTTGGGTTATGCGGCGACCTTATCCCTACTGGCAGGCCTAGCCTGTTTGGCCCCGATTGGTGTGACCGGGTGGCCCCGCCGGCGTCAATACATAGAACGTGAAGGGGGACTACAGGGCGTCATGAGGGGGATTGCCGTAGAACATGCCTCCCGGAGTCCCGGACGAAACGGAGTCACGGTCTCTGCCTTGATGGTGGGATTGGCGATTATGATCGGCGTGCTGGTCATGGTGCGAAGTTTTCGACATACGGTCGAACTATGGGTCACCGATACGGTTCTGGCAGATCTGGTCGTAGCCCCCTCGATGTGGCTGCGGGGCACGGAGATCGGGGGCGCGGGTCGGAGTCTCCCGCCCACATGGTTGCACGTGCTCTCGTCCATTCCTGACGTCGCGGCGGTCGACAGCTATCGCGACGTACGAGTAGAGGTGAACGGCCACCGAGTGGCTGTCGTCTCGCGGGATCTGCGATTGCATGCCCAATGGAGTCGGTATCTCGTACGCAGAGGTGATTCTTCGGAGCAGCTCCGACGAGCAGCCGATATCGATGGCCTCCTCGTCTCTGAGGTGTTGGCCAATCGCCTCGGCGTGGAGGAGGGATCGACCCTTGAAATTTTGACACCCAGCGGTCCCATCCGATTTCCGATCGTGGCCGTGTTCTATGACTACTCTACGGATGGAGGCAAGCTTCTCATGGATCGGGCACTGTACCAGTCGCTCTGGCACGATGATCTGGTCACGGTCTTCCCCCTGTACTTGAGCCCTGGGTCAAATATCGATCGTGTGAGAGAAAGGATTACAGAACGATTGAGTAGTCAAGACGCCGGGGTGCTTCCGCCGCTCGTAATCAGTAATGCAGAATTACGGAAAGAAATCCTCGATATCTTCGATCGCACATTTCTTCTGACATACGTTTTGGAGGCCATCGCGGTCGTGATCGCCATGCTGGGGATCGTCAATACGCTGGTGACGTCTGTCCTCGAACGTCGCCGGGAATTTGCCACCCTGCGAGCTATCGGCGGCAGCGAGGAGCAAATCCAACAACTCGTCTTATGGGAGGCGGCGTACCTCGGTGTGATAGGGATTACTTTGGGTCTTATCGGCGGAGGGTTGCTTTCTCTCTTGCTGATCAAGGTGATCAACAAACAATCGTTCGGATGGACCATTCAGATGATTGTCCCGATTGGTGCGCTCATTCAGGCCGTGGTGCTGGCTGCCATTGCAACCTTGCTGGCGGGCTACTTCCCGGCACGGTGGGCGGCACGACAACCGGTCATTGACGGATTGCGGGAGGAGTAGCTTGTTGAATGGATCAAGCCGTGATCACCAAGCAGTCTATTAATGAGTGATGGTCTGATCTTTTACTTGGCTTTGTGTTGATACTTATCAAGTAAAGATTGAAGTTCTCTCGGAATGGGCATCGACCTGAACGGAGGCACTCGAGCGCCACCCGTATTCCCTATCGGCACCCAAATTCGCGAGAACAGCAGGGCCCCTACGATCCTGGGAATTTGACCGGCAATCTCTACGACATCGCGCCGACGCCAGCCGACCTTCAGCATCCACCAATGCGTTCTTGCATGGGCAATGGCAAGCGATTGCCCTAGAATATGCGCCCGTTCGAGATGGGAGAATGCGAGTGCGAGGTCCCCGGCAGCATACAGGTCGGCTGCCAATGCCATTTCTGCATCATAGGCTTGCCTGAGCATTGGATGCATCTTCAGTCCCTTAGCGGACGTAATCTTTATGCCAATATTCAGTCATTCGCCATCGGTGTGTAGGCGCCGATCCCACCCGTTCACTCACGCCTCCTGATCACGGACGAACTCCCGCGCGCGGCGCAGATCATCGCGCGTGCATAGGTTCAGCTCCAGAAGCAGATGCTCTAGTGCCGCAACACGCGCCGTCATCTCCGGCAGGACAATATCAATCCGCTCCGTCAACTCGTCCAACCGGCGGCTGAGGCCGGCTTCAGAGGTCTTCTTCGCAGCACCCTTCTTCGCTTGTCCACGTCGCAGGCGCCGTCTCATTGTACTGGTCGGTTGTCGCTTAGATGGCATGGCGTCCCTCCTGGTTGCCTGCACCTCTACGCGTCCGAAGCCTATCCGTCAAGCACCATTTTTAAAGACAGTCGACTCGTCTTGTGACCATCGCCAAATATGCGCATTCGACCTTGTTCGAGGGGCGTAATTTCATAAAAGGAAACAGATAAGCTATTTTATGAAACTATGCCAAACACGTGTTGGTGGGAATGTGATCTTCCCCTGATTTCGTGGACACCGGGTTACGCGACAGCTGCTCCTGCTTCAAACTCGGCAGGGGACTGATAGCCGAGGGTTGAGTGGCGGCGTTGCCGATTATAAAACACTTCGAGATATTCAAAGATCTCCTGCGTAACCTCTTCTCGTGTGTGGTACTTTCATCCTGTTCCTCCTTATACGGGCGTCTGTGAAATCGGGGGAAGGCCACTTTTATCGAAGGTCCTGAAACCGGCTGGTGCTTACTATAGCGACTTTGACTTGAGGCTCGTTGCCCTACAGGTATGGAAGCCAGGTTGTGTAGCACCGTAATTTCAGTAAGGAACCGAAGGATAAGGAAGACGAATCGATATGCACACATTGATATGTATGTATACGTGTATTTGCGCAAGGGGGCGCCCCAGTGCACCTTAAACACCTCATCGCATATGTTCAGTGCATATGGAAAGGGGGTGATGCGCTATGATGCCATGGATCATCGAGCCGGTCTTGGTGGGGGTCATTATTGGACTCATGTACATAGTGGTAGCAAAATGGCGGGAATGGACCGAGTGACGTGTCACGACTCCGCAAAAGGACTCTCTAAGCAGTGGCGTGATCGTTCACGGGGCCGTATGGTAGCGTGGTCGCTCTCCCAGTTCTCGCTGTGAGGATAGTTCAGTTCAGCCCCCTAATCCCACAGGACAGGTGCATCCCCACCCCGTCACGGGTTCAGGTTCCATATTCGGTTTGCAGCATCAGGACAAAAAGGGACTCAGACTGGCTTTGGAGCACCCTTACAAAGTGCGCGTGGCTCTTCGCCGTTTTGTCCGCGCCGAGCTGAGCCGCGGCCAGTAAACGTCATCCCCCAGTGGACACCACTCGTTAGTCTATGGTTAAGCCCAGGTCAGGAAAAGCACGGGAAGTGGTACAGGAAGAAGTCAGGCAATGGTAGCGCGCACCGTGAAAATGTGCCTGCTGTCGTAAGATCGATTGACTGCAATGCAGTATGAGCCACAGTCCTCAGGGCGTTCCAAGTGGGATGTACGCATGCAATCTCTGACCTCCCACGCAGGCCACGGCGAATCTCAGTGTCAAACCTATAAGAGAAAATGAGCAGACGCTTTCGACCATCCAGGAAGGGAGAGACCCCCATGATATACCTAATCCTTCTACGTCGCCCAGTGGTTCTACTCTTGTTCCTCGCCGCGCTGATCATGATGCCCACCGGGCTGGTTTCAGCCCAGAACCCTGGCAATGGTGAAATGGGACGATGGCCAGGTGGGACTGGAATCGGCTTCTTGGGGGGCACGCCTGACGGGGTAGAGTTGGCACTCAATGGGCACCTGGACTATTTCATGGTGGGGGACATTTCCATCGGTCCCTTAGTCCAGTATGCCGGTGCGGGCGACGATTTTCTTTTTGGGCTCACGGTACAGGGCAAATATTGGTGGGCTATTCCTGACACGAACAACCAAACCAAGCTGGTCTTGCAAGGGGGGATCGGCTTCGCACGTGCTGGCGTGAGGGAACCTGAGATCGGCTTTGGTGATACGTACGGTTCGTTCTTGCTTCCTCTCGGGGCCGGAATTGACCATGCAGTGAGTAACAAGGTGTCCCTGACGGCCGACTTCCTGCTCAATATCACTGCGCTTGGACAGAACGTCCGTGTTGCAGGGCAAGAAGTCGATTTTCACACGAATGTGATGCCGGGGGTCTATTTTGGTGTGAGGTTTTTTTGAGTTGATCGAGAGGTCACCCCTCTTGAAGACTCCGGTCAGGAAGCCCACGAGGTTGCATGACGCGATCCTCTTTGATTTAGAAAATACTTCCAATGTCTGTACGGTAGAATTGTGGAACTATGCCTCTCCCCCCACTGGTTCGATTTGGCACCTCCACCTGGACCTACGAAGGGTGGAAGGGAGACTTGTATAAGCGGGAGTACCGCAAAGGCCGGTTCAAACAAGACAGCCTAGCAGAGTATGCCGCCTATGAGTACCAGGGGGATGACTCTTTCGGATTGTAGGCTTTGACTTTACGTTATACGGTCCGCCGACTGTTCGGCAACTCCAACATTACGCCAGTCTGGTGCCTGCTGATTTTCAAGCCTGTGCCAAGGTCTGGGAAGAAATTACCGTCCCGGTCTACCCATCAGGCTTACGTTACCGAAGCAAAGCTGGCCCCAACCCTCATTTCCTTGATACTGACTACTTCATGGATCAGGTTTTAGCGCCGTTTGATGCAGCCTTTCGGGAATACACTGGGCCGTTTATCTTTGAGTTCCAACGGTCAGGTCTGGAGCCATCTACGTTTCTCTCGCGGCTGGATGCCTTTTTGAGTCGGCTCCCGAAGCGATATGAATATGCCGTTGAGGTCAGAAATCCGGCTGTCATCGGTCCTGAGTATCGAGCCATCTTGCAAGCCCATAGGGTGAGTCATATCTATAACTACCTCTATGCGATGCCGACGCTGGACCAACAACACGAGAAACTCGAATACCAGTTTACCGCCCAGTGTGTGCTGTTCCGGCTTTTGACTCCTCGGGACAAGAAATACCATGATGCTGTCAAAGCCTATGAGCGCTATGACAAACTGTCCGGCCGTTGCCTGACATGCGGGATCAAACAGTGCGGATTGTCAAAGCGGCCATTGGAGAAGGGAGACGGGCGTATGTGTTGACGAACAATCGCAGTGAAGGGAATGCTCCAGCTACTATCAGAGCACTAGCTGATATGTTGAGGGCCGTTGGTTCGACTCTCTAAAGGTCCTGCATAATCGAGGCCTGCCACTCCCTGCCCCATCGGCCCACCCTCACCTGGTCATAATTCAGGATCCATTTTGGCTTTGCAGCACGAGAACAAAAGGGGATGTGAATTAGAGCATCAAGTTAGTGAATAGGAAACGGGACACGATTACATCGACACTTGTAGAGCCCGAGGTTCCATCTGTAGCCGCTTCGATGAGCAATTTTCTTCCGGGAACAGGATAGAGCCTTGTTATCGAGTTTTGGTGGGATCACGATGGTATCGAGGGATGTGAGGTATTGCTCATCACCCTCCATGAGGATGAGTTGGATAGTCACATTTGCATTGGAGTCGGGGTGTGTGGTGATGACCATTCGAATTGCGCTATAGAGAGCCTATAGCCTTTCCAGCAGGGACGCTAGCGCCTTGAGCGCGAAACAGTAGTTTTGTCTCAGCGGAATCTGCGGTAGATACTGTCGCGCCAATGAGGGCGAATATTAGAAGCATGTACCCCGGCCACATCTTCATGATCGATCTCTTATCAAAAACCTTACTGCTGTACTTCCTTGTCGTATACCGAAGAGAACCGTACTGTTCACCTGCCACAGTGGCGGTGTTTAGTGTCGTGGCTCCGCCCGTGCCTGACAGTCGCTGATCTATTTAAGCGAGACCGTGGGAAACTTCGAGCGGACGATCTGAGGCTGATGCCGCGAGGATTCCATGACTCTCGGTCGAGCAATCGGCGTGGTACGACTTCTTGTGCGTACCTAACATCGCTGAATAAAGCTTGCGACAGGCCTCACAGAAAGTCCCTGTGAAGGCATACCCTGCTGGTAGGTTATCATAGTATGTACGGTGCTCCTCAACATTCACCCACAACGAGCGATCCTCATCATAGATCTTTTCGCAAAGGTTACAGACTGGAAGAATTAAACGTGATCCCATGTCCTTACCTCCATTTTTCGGATCCTACTTAATAGGACTCCTAGCCTGTCACAGGTGAGTGCAAATACTTGCTAGGAAAAACCCTAGCTCATGAGAGGAACAAAGGGCTTATAGATGTGGAATTCTTACTCATGGTCTCAACTAGCCATGCGGCGACCTGTGCCTCCCAGTGTACCCTTATCCTAAATGTCTCTAGAAACACTGTAAGGTGCCCCACCGCTCATGGATGAAGAAGGTGACGACGCAGCTTGCCATTGCATGACAAGCACAAAGCCGAACCGGCTTCGATTATTCGACGACTTTTAAGGTGTCCAGTGGCTAAGCGTCTGATCAAGTCTTAGAACGAAACCAGGGGATATGGCCGGTATCGGGAAGTGGTTCAACGGGCTTTTTGTCGGTGCTCCTGAAACCGGCGGACTTACTGTAGCGGCTACCTCGGCTTGAGGACCGTGAAGCCCGGCTAGATGTTTGTTTGCGTTGCATGAGGCGAGACTTGGAGTGCTTTGAAGGCATGCACAAATTATATCAGGTATTAGGTCGTACCCTACGGATTCCTAAGACGAGCAGAGGATACAAGCGATCAATCGAACAGCAGTTAGTGCCTTGCTTTGGGGATTTGCCCCTTGAAGCTCTTAAACGGGACCACATCAAACGATTCATAGCTCAGAAGATCGAGGGGGGAGTGCTGGAAGTGATAAGCAGCCAGGGAAGCAGAAAGCCCGATGGACTATCCAGGGGTATCTGGTTCCGCTCAAGGCAGCCTATAACCAGGCGATGGAAGATGGGCTTGTTACCTTCAATCCTGTGGCGCGGCTTGGTCGATTGCTGCGTGGTCATCAAGACCGTCGCGCCCATATTCAGCCTCTCACCCGCGCGGAAGTTCAACAGCTCCTCGTAAGCTGTGAGCAACATTATAGCTACTTATATCCGGTGTTGCTCTGTGCGGTGAGAGCGGGGGTTGCGGATGGGGGAAGTCATTGGCCTGAAATGGACGGACGTAGATTTCCACGGTCGGTTCATTGAGGTTCGCCATAGCGTGGTGCTTGGAGAAGAGACCACCACGAAGTCTCATAAGATCCGCCGAGTCGAGATGAGCAGCCAGCTTCACAGTGTGCTGAGACGATTAAGAGAAATCCGTGAGCTTGAAGCAATGGCCACGAAGGCTATGTTGCCTTGGGTGTTTCTGTCGCCTGAGCTTCAGCGCCTGGATGAGCGAAACCTTCCCCGTGTCTGGTACCGTTGTCTAGAAAGGGCTGGGATACGAAGGTCCGCTTTCACGATCTTCGGCATAGCTTCATTTCACTGCTCATTGAACAAGGAGTCCATCGAAGTACATCCAGGAACAAGCGGGCCATAGTAGTATTCAGGTGACCATGGACACCTATGGTCATCCATTTCCCAGCCGAGAACGGGGGGTGGGCTGATAAGTGGGACGATGAGGGGTGGAGGGGAGAAACCGCACCCTCCGCGCACCCTAAAGAAAAAGTAGTTGAGCAGCTGAGTCCTAAGTTGCGGGATTTATTGGTGGCGGTGACCCGGATCGAACGGGTGACCCGCGGCTTATGAGTCCGCTGCTCTGCCAACTGAGCTACACCGCCACAACATCACGTTGAAGAATGCAAATGATAGCCGAAGACGACGGTCACTGTCCACCGACTGGACCTGGCAGAGCCGTGCCATGTCTGGATGAAGTGGCTCGAAACCTGTTATGGTCCTCCGATCGGAACACAAAAAAGGAGTGAGATGTCGATCGGAGACAATCGTGCAGTGGTCATCACAGGAGCGTCTACAGGAATTGGAGCGGCCTGTGCGCTGCATCTTGATCGATTGGGCTTCACCGTTTTTGCTGGAGTGCGGAAAACGGAAGATGGCATCGCCCTTCAAAAAGCCGGTTCCGATCGGCTGGTACCGTTGGAACTGGATGTGACCGACCTCACAACCGTTCAGAAATCTCACGCCGTGGTTTCGGAAGCTACGAGAGATCACGGTTTATTTGGACTCATTAACAATGCCGGGATTGCGGTGGTGGGGCCACTTGAAGCCGTACCGATTTCCGACCTCCGTCAGCAGTTTGAAGTCAATGTGATTGGACAGGTGGCAGTCACGCAGGCGTTTCTTCCATTAGTCCGGCAGGCTCGGGGACGAATCGTCAATATGGGTTCCATCGCAGGACTCTCAACGATGCCGCTGATGGGCCCCTATTCGGCATCGAAGTTCGCACTGGAAGCCATTACAGATGCCTTGCGTCTCGAAGTCCAACAGTGGGGGATTCATGTCGCGATCGTCGAGCCGGGCGCGATTGCCACGCCTATTTGGAACAAGTCAGCGATCGAGGCAGCCGAGAGAGAGGTCGCCATAGGGACTGAACTTCGCTCTCTCTACAAACCTGTTGTGGCCGCTGTGAGGAAGGTCGTCGGAGAAGCATCGAAGCGTGCGATCTCGCCTGATGCGGTGGCAAAAGTCGTGGAAGACGCGTTGACTGCATCGACACCAAAAACTCGGTACCTCGTTGGGACCGATGCGAAGCTTCGTGCGCTGATGGTGAAACTGCTTCCCGATCGGATCTCCGATCGAATACTCACCTGGGTTTTAAAGCTTCCTCACTGAGTAAATACCGGACCTTCGTCTTCGAAGTTCATGGCTGATTCGTTTTCACCTATACCAAGGGCAATCTGCAAGGGCATGGCTCCTAAGCGGATCGCTCCAGACGGTACACCGCCGGTTCATTTCTCGAGAAGAAACTCCTGTTCACGATGTGACTGGTAAATAATAGTTACAGGCCGGCGACTTGCTTGAATTTTGTTTGAGATTTTGGGTTGATTCCTGTAGTCAGACACTGAGCAGGTCGATATGAGTGATTTCCTGCTAAAAAGTGGTGGAGAAACCGGCTGTGGATCTTGGTGTGTGTCTGGTTCAGCGCATCGTAGCTATGGCGCTTGTCGTCGCGACGGTCTCGCTCAACTGGACTTCAGATGCTTTCGCCGTCCGCCCCTTCGTAACCGATGACGCGCGAATCGTCTACAAGGGACAGCTGGTCACTGAATCATACGGCGGCATCACAATGGCACAAGGAGAGAAACCGGCTATAGAGGTGCGTTCACTGCAAGGCCTCGGTATAACCGACCGTTTTGAGCTTACTGCCGGTGGATTCGGTTTCACCTACCAAGATGGTCAAGCACGGCCCCTCGACATGCTGATTCAGCCGAAGTATGTCATACATAGTTCTCTAGGTGTGATTCCTTCCCTCTCGGTTGCCGCTGCCACGTTGTTTCCTCTCAGCGGCAATCGGCAGCACTGGGATGGGTATGCTATGGCACACCTCAGTTGGTTTTTCTTCACACCCGATCCCGACACTGATCCCTATGACAATAATCTGGCCATTCATTTTAATCTCGGTGTAAAGTCTCGCTATGATGCGGGCCCTGCCACCTTTCAGAATAAACTATACTGGGCCGCAGGCTTTGAGATCATCACGCCGATGACACGCGAGATTCGCTTTTTAGGAGAAGTTTTCAACGGTGACCCGTTCGGGTTCGAGGAGAAATTTCCCGCCTATCAAACGGGGTTCCGTTGGTACAGGACGAACATGCAGCTGGATCTGGTCTTCCGCGGAGTTCGGAACACCACGGAAGACGTTCGTTTTGCCGCCGGTGGCGGCGGTTTACAGGAAGAATGGAACTACACAATACAAATGGGAATTCGATATCTTATCGACGTCTTCCGCTAGCCGCGCCACGCGGGATTTGTTTAGAAGCTCGACTGATGAAGTAGATCGCTTGAGGACTCAGCCGACAAGATCCGGAGTGAGGCGAGTCAGAGGCTTTACAGAAAGGGCCTTGATTTCGTTGTAGACAATCGTCCGGCCGACTTGGCGGAGACGACTGAAGACACCCTCGACAATCACTTGATCACCTTCGTGGACTTCCAGTTGACCAAGGCTCACAACTTTCAGCGTGCCGGCCTGGTCCTGCAGCAAGAAACCATAGGCCGGTTGCCCCTGACGATTGGTCGCCAACTGGACGTTCATGACCTTTCCTGTGACGACGACATCTTGATGATCATACAGTTCTGGATGGGCCAGAAGTTCTGCTATCTCGATCAAGCCACCCGCTGCAGCTGGAGCGTCGAAACCAAGTGATGGAAGGGGTTGCGGACTGATGGGTACGAGGAGAACAATGAAAACAATCGCCCACGTCGAGAAGGTTAGGCGGATGACAGGTTGTGTGATCATCGTTACCGCGCAATTATACCGAACTGCCGAAGATTGGCAACCATGAAAGTTTACCACTTGTCGGAGGCCCGGCCGCTGACATCCTCGCCGAGAAAATTATGAAGAATGTGTTGTTGGAGCTCAGTCAGTTCGTGGGGACCGGTCTGATTCTGGGTTGCGAGCGGCTCCGGCTCTTTCGAAACCGGTGTCGTGCGTTTGAGGAGTTCTTCATCCAAGGCCTCGTCGCCGGCGTCCATATCTTTTTGTATGGAGACCAGCCGCTGAAGGCCAAACAAGGTCCGAGTCGTCTCACTGTGCATGGCGTTGGAACTGGCTCCATACACAAGAGAGTTCCAAAATTTCGTTTCCGTGGCCTCTGGTATCCGAATCATGGCATAGGCCGTCAGTTTTTCGAGCAAGGCCGACTCGGTCTGCTCGAGACCATCGTAGGTGGCTATCGATCGTTCGATGGGAGTACGAGCGAGAACCTGCAAGGTCTCTTTCCAGAGATCAAGGGAGAGGTTGTGATCTGGTCCTGCAGCGGCCCCGGAGCATTTGGTTTGAAGGGCCGTGAGATACTGCGCCAGGAACTTGACCTTGCGGGCTGCCAAGGTGCCGGCCGGAATCCCCCAGATATGGCCGATTTCATGATCGGCCAAGGTGGTACGATCCGATGTGTGCTGCTCACGCTGCGCCAGGTCCAGGCGTTTCTTGAACCGCTCGGCAAAGCGAAGTTGTGTCTGCAGCTCAACGACTAACCGATGCTTCTGATATTCCTCTGCAGAGATCTCATTGTTGTCCCACCTCTCCTCCAATAACCGCAACGTCGTCGATGGGACGGCGGAACGAGCTTGCGCGGTGAGCTGTTCGATGGTTTCTGGGGACACTCCACGCGCTGCCAGTAGTGCGGCAGCCCGAGTGGCCAGCGCGCTCGCCATACGAGCTTGGTTGTTCAGCGCAACACACTGTAGCCATGTCCGTTCTCGGCGAAGTCGCGCGCGCCTCCGGTATTCGTTTCGGCGCTCGATCATCGCCGTGATCGATTCCTGAGTCATCGTCGTGACCGGCTTCTTGCCGGACACACATCGAGGGTCCGGTCTGTCCGACACCATATAAAGGATTTCTTCGTGGGTAATGTCCAAGTACTGAATCAGCAGGAGCCGAAGGATGATGCGGCCTTGGATCGGCAGGTTCGCGATCACTTCTTCGATCATCTCGGCTGTCAGCGACGATGTGGCCAGTGCGTGTGCCATGGGGCTTTGTCAGAAGGTTAAAGGCTAGGTCTTAGGTTGAGCAAAGATTGATCTCTGTTTGCCATTTTTTCGCCTCAGCCTGAGCCTCCACCCTTTCTCAAGATTTCTTAACATCGGCTATGCCGTGCCGGTCCGCTGTTGATGTTGTTCGAGCTGACGTGCAACATATTCACGAATGTCCTGTATGCTGCCACTGACGAACATTTCTCGCGGGATTTCTACCCGCACAAGTTGGGAAGGATCGATCCCTCGATCTTGGGCATAGAGTTCATCGATGTACAGACTCACCGAGCCATCGGGAAAACGCAGGGCATAGAGAGCGGTAGTATCGGCCATAGAATGCTCCAGCGTATGACATTGTACAGGTAACACAGCCCTCGTCGGACTGTCAAAGCCGCAGAAATACTGCTCCTAGGTCGAGGTTAAGGCTGAGATCATCCGGGCGAATTCACGCTCAACCTTTGATCTTGACCTGAACTTCCTGGATTAGTACCCGTCTTCGCATGAGCACGTAGATCGTGGAGAGCACAATGATGACCAGGAGGGTGTTCCTGATGCGGCCGGGGCCGAAACACGTGAGATTCACGATGCCGTTCGTAAAGCCGTAGGCGGCGTACACCAGGTAGAGGAACAGTGCCCATCGACGGAGTCGTACAAAACCGTACCCCACGGCCAGATGGAGGGCCGGCGAGATGGCTTTCGCCGTGAGCCCAAGGATGCCGCCAAGTTTCGTACAGAAAAAGGGAAGGGCATAGTCTAGGTTTTTGAGGATGATCCATGCGTCATTCAGCGCACTGATGAAGAGCAACACACCGAGAAATCTGATATCGTGACCACGCTGCCAAACTAGCTCCCACGTTCGGTGCCCACTGGAAATGCCCGGGCTTGCTCCAAGGTAGGCATCATAACTTTGTAGTGCCCAGTAGGGGAGGGTCAATACCATAAAGGACAGCACTTCGACGGCTCGGTCGGTGAGGCGTCCAAGCCATATGTTGAGTGCAAGAAGAGTTGCGGCAATCAGAAAGGCGACGAAAGCGCCACGAATACGCCCCTGCGAGAATTGTCCCAATCCTGGGAGGACGAGCGAAAGGAGGGCGGCTCGAGAATCGGTCTTTGCCGGCATTGGGTACAAAGTGAAACGGCTTCCGGTCATTCGACCGAAAGCCGTTCAGCAACACGAACGATCGTAGACGAGGAAGCGCTCTCCGCGTTCTTTCAGCCCCCCAAGGTGTCGAGGGTCTCCTTGAGGCTGCGGCGGATGCAGGTAAAAATCGGAGTGTCCCGCAGGGTATACCGCGAACCTTCCGTTTCCCGTAGTGCCATCACTAAGTCGAGAAAATCCTCCGGCTTGTCGCTTTCAAACGCCACGACCCATTCCTGATCGTCCAACCCGAATGAATAGGTCGTGTTAAGCTTCACGGACGGAAACCGATGCCCGACCTCGATGTGCTCGTCCATCATGCCCTGACGGGCTGCCTTCGTCAGCAGAAACCATTCTCGCGTTTTGAGAAACGGGTACACAAAGATGTACTTGCTCTTTCCCGGCACCACTGTCAGGCGCTTGCCTTCCTGTCCGGCGTGTGAATGGTGGTCGACATAGATGGACCGCTTCGTCATCGCCAGATAGGAATAAGGAGTGGAGAGATACTGGCCAAGCCCTGAGGCGAGGATTTTGGTGCCCATGTCCTGAAACAGATCGAGATCATAGCTGATACGCCACAGCATGAAGTCGCAGTCCCCCCGGATGCCGATGGTGGAATAGGGGACCACCAACACTTTGCCGTTGAAGTCCTCCACGGCCCGGAGGAACTCTTGTTTGCCCTGGGTGCGCACATCCTCCGGTAGGCGACGCCAGGCGGGGTCCACTTTATAAAACACAAAGTTTACATACTGGCGCCGAGGCGTCGGTGTGGCAGCAGGAGTATCCGGGGTCGACATTCAAAGCTCCTTTAGTAAATGAAAAGGAAACACTTCCTCAGTTTTTTCTCGTTTAGCATTTCCTCTTCCATCTTGTCAACGGGAGAGCAAAGCAGGAGAGTATTCATTGACAGGTCGCGAGGGTTCTGCTACCTCGCAGTCCACATGAAGAAGTCTTCTCCTGTATACGTGTTCGTGTGGATAGCTGTGATCTGGACCAGTGAACCTGCGTGTCCATCGACGGCGATTGAAGTGCAACCGACCCAGGCACAAGTCCGGCTGGCACTCGATCGAGGGAAAGAGGCAGCGACGCATCACCAAGCTCCCGAGACGTTTTATACTCGATTCGGAAGTGGCGATGATCTGCATCCCAGCGGGTTTCTTGTCACGAAACTGGGGGGATTGTCGGTCATGGCCACACACATGGCCTTACGAGGGCTTGAACCGAGCGCGGCCGATATTGCACAAATGATTGAGGCGCCGGCGATGCTTGTGAGCACGGTGATCTTTGGGGACAGTCCTTCATTTGCTGTAAACAGTTATATCGTGCTTGACCAAGAGGGGAGGGTCGTCAAGCCTACCACGGTGCGGGTCGATGGCCAAGCCGGTCGCAGTTCGGCATGGCCCAGATCACCAAAGTTTCGGGCCAAGGTCGTCGCCACCTTCAGATATGCCGACTTCGATCCGCATGCACAGACGACCATCACCGTATTTCCTGCGAGTGGCGGAGAGGTCCACTTTTCGCTTCATTTAGCAGAAATCGATTAGCGTATGCCGATCACATCATCGGTGCTCATGTCTACTGCAGAAACCATCGCGATTGGGTCCGAGTTGCTCGTGGGAGGCCGGTCCGACAGCAATTCACTGTTTATCGCAGATACCTTGGCCACGATCGGTGTCGAAGTCAAATTTAAGACCATCGTGGGCGACGACCGGTCGGATATTGCGGAAGCGCTGAAAACAGCTTGCCGTCGGGTGGGGATCGTCATCATGACCGGGGGCTTAGGTCCCACGGTCGACGACTGCACCAGAGAAGCCGTCGCGTCGGTGACCGGCTTCCGGCTGGCTCGCCGCAAGGAAGCGCTCGAGAGTATGAGAACCAGATTGGCTCAATGGGGGCGAACACCAAATCGCGGACAATTGAGGCAAGCCTTGATCCCGTCACGGGCGACGGTCTTACCCAATCCGGTCGGATCCGCACCTGGCTTCGCGCTGACCTGGCGGAACGCGTGTGTGATTGCACTCCCAGGCGTTCCAAGTGAGATGCAGGCCATGGTGCAGAAAACAGTGATTCCCTTCTTGGCGGATCAACTCGACCGAGCGAAGCAGGCACGTCCGCATCCCATCAGACGATTGATTTTTCATACCTGGGGATTACCGGAGTCCGATGTGGACGCAAAGCTGAAGGGGCTCATACCGAAACGGACGGCGGTGGCGTTGGGGCTGCTTGCCTCGCCGACTGGGGTCCTGGTGTCGCTTACGACGAAGGCTCATCGATCGATCAAGGAAGCCGTCCTTCTGTCATTGGCGGAAGCGGTTCGTACGCGATTGCGCGAATGGATCTATGCCGAAGGGCAGGACACGTTGGAAGAAGTGGTCGGTCGATTGCTACGGCGGCAGAAGCTTACGGTCGCAGTAGCCGAGTCGTGCACGGGAGGTCTCATTGGTTACCGACTCACTCGAGTGCCGGGATCCTCAGCCTATGTCGATCGCGGGGTGCTCTGCTACAGCAATCAAGCAAAGACGGATATGCTGGGTGTGCCGGCACATTTGATTGAGCAACATGGAGCGGTCAGCCGAGAGGTGGCCGAAGCGATGGCCAAAAGGATGCGGGACCGTGCGGGCGTGTCTGTTGCATTGAGTGTCACGGGCATCGCTGGACCAGGCGGGGCGACCGAGACCAAGCCCGTCGGATTAGTCTACATCGGGCTTGACGGAGGTAGTGGTGCCGTTATGACAAGGGAGTTTCGGTTTCACGGCGATCGGTCCGTCATTCGACAGCGTGCTGCGCAGGCGGCCCTTGACCTGCTGCGTCGATGGCTTATTGCCAGAGGAGGTACATGATCCGAGCGTT
>Ga0073934_10004069_pt1 | contig 25099 bp, 23 predicted proteins | sample LarsenN4metaG_FD_76834 | JGI IMG/M metagenome (GOLD analysis project Ga0073934, IMG submission 76834) | Hot spring sediment bacterial and archeal communities from British Columbia, Canada, to study Microbial Dark Matter (Phase II) - Larsen... ... | reverse complement strand
AGTAATAGGTCGACGGCGGTTCGGGGACGATGTCGCGCACGCCGCCCCACGCCCGGTGCTCGCGCCACACGTCGTCGGCGCGCTCGAGCACGTAGGGGAGCCAGCCGATCTGCCCCTCCGAGTACGCGAGCTTCAACGTCGGGAAGCGTACGAGCACGCCGGAGAACAAGAAGTCGGTGAGCGACGCCATCGCGTTGTTGAACGACAGCGTCGCGGCGACGGCGACGGGGGCGTCGGGTGAGGTCGCCGGCATCTGTGAGCTCGACCCGATGTGCATGCACACGACCGTGGAGGTCTCCTGGCACGCCGCGAAGAACGGGTCCCACTCACCGCTGTGGATCGACGGCAGTCCGAGCTTGTGCGGGATCTCGCTGAAGCACACGGCGTGGACGCCGCGCGCCGCGTTGCGCCGCACCTCGGCGGCCGCGAGCTGCGCGTCCCACAACGGCACGATGGTCAGCGGGATCAGGCGGCCGCCGCTGTCGCCGCACCACTCGTCGACCATCCAGTCGTTGTACGCGACCACGCACGCATGCGCGAGCTCGCGGTCGTTGGCCTCGAGGAACGTCTGGCCGCAGAAGCGAGGGAACGTCGGGAAGCTCAACGACGCGTCGACGTGGTTCAGCTCCATGTCGTCGATGCGCGCCTGCGGGTCGTAGCACCCGGGCCGCATCTCGTCGTAGGTGATGGGCGACATCGTCATGTCGTCGCGGTCGAACCCGACCGCCGCGACATGGCGCTTGTTGATGTAGACGAGGTCTTCGTAGACCCAGCAGTCGGCTTGTGGGCCGTCGGGGTCGAAGGTCTGCTCGTACGCGCCGCCGCCGACGTGGCGCATCGTCCCGATGCCGCGGCGCTCGACCTTCGGCCCGCGGTCACGGAACCTCGCCGGCAGCCACCGGTCCCACAGGTGCGGCGGCTCGACGACGTGGTCGTCGACGCTGATGATCTTCGGGATCTCCGCCGCCACGTTCCCTCCTCGGTCGCCCCGTCCCCGCGGTCGCACCGCCGATCTGACGACCCGTCAGATTGTAGAGTCCGGCCGTGCAGTTCCGGTATTCCGAGCGTGACGAAGCGTTCCGCGCCGAACTGCGCGCCTGGCTCGACGCCACGCTGCCGGCCCTCGCGCCGGAGCCGCCGCGGGAGGCGTGGGCCGAGCGGCGCAAGTGGGACACCGACTGGCAGCGCCGCCTGTTCGACGCGGGGTACGCGGGCCTGCACTGGCCGGCGGAGCACGGCGGCCGGGGCGCCTCGCCCACCGAGCAGCTCATCTTCTACGAGGAGACGACGACGGCGCGCGCTCCGTACGTCGGCGTGAACTTCGTCGGCCTGCTGCACGCCGGCCCCACGCTGATCGAAGAAGGCACCGAGGCACAGAAAGCCGCGCACCTGCCGCGCATCCTGCGCGGCGACGAGGTGTGGTGCCAGGGATTCTCGGAGCCCGGTGCCGGTTCCGACCTCGCCTCGCTGCGCACACGCGCCGAACGCGACGGCGACCACTACGTGCTGAACGGGCAGAAGATCTGGTGCTCGTTCGGCCACGTCGCCGACGTCGGCGAGTTCCTCGTGCGCACCGATCCCGACGCGCCGAAGCACAAGGGCATCTCGTGGCTCATCCTGCCGATGGACCTGCCCGGGATCGAGGTGCGCCCGCTCAAGACGGTGATCGGCTCGTCGGAGTTCGCCGAGGTGTTCCTCACCGACGTCCGCGTGCCGGTCGCGAACCGGGTCGGAGCCGAGAACGACGGCTGGCGCGTCACCAACGTCACCCTGAAGTACGAGCGCGGCACCGCGTTCGTGAGCGAGCTCATCGACTCGCTGCGGTTGTGTGAGGACCTCGCGCCGTACTGCCACGACCCGGTACACCGGCGGGAGCTCGGGCGCTGCCTCGCGGAGTTCGACGCGCTCTGGTCGCTCACGAAGCGCAACGTCTCGCAGTCGGCGCGGGGCGTCACCGGACCCGGTGCGATGGTCATCAAGCTCGCGTACTCCGAGGCGCGCCAGCGCTTCGGCGAGCTGTGCTTGCGCGTCCTCGACCGCGAGGCCCTGCACGTCGACGGCAACGAGCTGGTCGAGGAGCGGCTGCGGACCCTCGCGCTCACGATCGCGGCCGGCGCGTCGCAGATCCAGCGCAACATCATCGGAGAGCGGGTGCTGGGGCTCCCGCGGGAGCCGCGCTGATGGACCTCGAGCTGTCCGACGACCAGGTCGCGCTGCGCGACGGCATTGCGGCGCTGCTCGCGGGGCGCTTCGGCTCCGACCGCGTCCGGGCCGGGTTCGACCGCGAGCTGTTCGACGAACTGCGCGATGCCGGGGTGTTCTCGCTGCGCGCCGACGGCTTCTCGTGGGCCGACTGCGTCGTGGTGTTCGAGCAGCTCGGCCGCCACTGCGTGCCGGGGCCGCTCGTCGGGTCGCTGCTGCACGGATCGGCGATCGCGGGTCTCGTCGAGCGCCGCTCACCGGCGTGGGTGGAACACCTCGACGCGATCGACGCGCTGCTCGTGCTCGACGGCACGTCGGTGACGAGCGTCGACCCACGCACCCTCGACGCGGATCCGTCGCCGTGGCCGCTCGATCCGCTCACCCCTGTCGCCCGCGTCGAGTCGCTGCCGCCGGGCGACCCGCTCGATGCCGACCCCTCCGAGTGGTACCGCGCCGGTGCCGTGCTCACCGCCGCGCTCCAGGTCGGCCTCGCCGACCGGCTGACCGAGATGTCGGTCGCGTACGCGAAGGAGCGCGAGCAGTTCGACCGCCCGATCGGCTCGTTCCAGGCGATCAAGCACCTGCTCGCCGACATGCTGACACGCACGGAGGTCGCCCGGGCCGCCGTGTACGCGGCCGGTGCGCACCTCGACGCGCCTGACGTCGTGGGGGTCGACCGCAGCGTCGCGGGCGCGAAGGTCGTCGCAGGCGACGCCGCGATCGCCAACGGCAAGACTGCTACCCAGGTGCACGGCGGGATGGGGTTCACGTGGGAGGTCGACGTGCACCTGTACCTCAAGCGAGCATGGTTGCTCGACACCCAGTTCGGGCCGGGCGACGAGCGGGCAGACTCCCTGTTCCAGGCACTGCAGACATAGGAGCAACGACAGCGATGGCGATTTCCGTAGGCGACAAGATCCCCGACGTCGAGGTCCGGAGGCTGAACGACCAGGGAATGCCCGAACCCGTGCGTACCGGCGACGTGCTCGGCGCGGGCAAGGTCGTGCTCTTCGCAGTACCGGGCGCGTTCACGCCGGGCTGCTCGAAGATCCACCTTCCCGGCTTCGTGCAGGGCGCGGCCGACCTCAAGGCCAAAGGTGTCGACACGATCGCGTGCATCGCGGTCAACGACGCGTGGGTGATGGATGCCTGGGCCAAGTCACAGGGTGCCGACGGTTCGATCGTGATGCTCGCCGACGGCAACGGCAACTTCGCCGAGGCGATGGGCCTGACGTTCGACGGTGGCGGCATCGGCCTCGGCAAGCGCTCGCAGCGCTACGCCGCGGTGATCGAGAACGGCGTGATCACCTCGCTCGACGTCGAAGAGAAGCCCGGCGTCGACGTCAGCTCCTGCGAGAACGTGCTCGCGAAGCTCTAGCGGCCCGCGACCCGCGCGCGCCGTTCAGGCGCCGTGGGCGTGGTCGCACCACCGTTGCTCGCCTTCGCGGATCTGCCCGCCGGCGACTCCTTCGAGCGCCGCGAACGGACCGCACTCGTGGGGCACGATCCACACGTGCAACATCGGGACGTGGCTGCCCTCGACGAGTGGTGGTGTGCACGTGCCGTCGGCGTTGGTGAGCCCGGCGACGCGGCCTTCGACGGTGAAGCACAGGTTGTTGTGGATGTGCCACTGCGTCAGCGGTCCGCCCACGTCGGGCACGGTCTCGAGCGTGGCGCCCGGCTCGAGCATGTACATCGCGGCGACGAGCTTCTTGCCGCTGCCGTCGCGCTGGTACACGACCGACTCGGGGTAGTCGGGATCGAGGACGCGGCCGTCGGCCATGTTGGCGCGGTTGATGTAGTGCTCGTAGCCGGTGAGCCCGTCGCCGATCGACCGGAAGCCGTCGGCTTCGGCGGCTGCGGGATCGGCGTACTTCGGGAGTCGCAGGAGCGTCACCGCGATCAGGTTCTCGGCCCGCGCCTGCTGTTCGGGGGTGACACCGTCGACACCGCTCAGGTCGATCGGCTTCGTCGGGTCGTAGGGCGTCGGAGGCACGACCGCGTCGCCGTGGTCGTGCTCGGGTTCCTCCGGCTGACCGGCCGCCGCGGTCGCCTCGTGGGCGTGGTCGTCGCCCGCAGTCGCGGTCGCACCGCCGTCGCCGTGACCGCCGCCGTGCGCGTGGCTTCCCGCCGAGACCATCGTGGGGGCGGCGACCACGGCGCTGACGGTGGCGATCGCGACGACGACCGCCTTGCTCGCGCGCTGTCGTGTCCGTGACCACGACACGAACGCGACGAGCGCGGCGATCACCGCGACGCCGGCGAGCGCGGCCGCGACGGCATCGGCCGTCTGCACGTCTTCTTGCACGTCGAGCCCGTCGACGAACGCGATGCCTTCGGTCTTCGCAAGCACCCATCCGCCGACGGCGGCGAGGTTGCACGCGGCACCGACGAGCGCGAACGGGCGCGGGACGCCGAGCAGCGACACGACGCCCCAACCGATCTGCGCGAGCGCGACGACCGTGAAGGCGATCACCGCCTGGCGGTGCTCGCTGTGCACGCCGATCGCGGCCGCGTGGATCGCGCCGGCGCCGATCGAGGCGAACGAGGCCACGACCAGCGCGGGCGCGGCGGCGGTTTCGGTGCGCCCCGGCGCAGCGGCCAGCATGCCGGGGACGGCGGTCGTCGCCATTCGGCCTCCCTCGAGTGTCGCAGCGCCCCCGAGCGCCGCGATCCGGAGATTACTTGCGGGTCACCCGTCGGAGACGGCGCCCGCCGACGATGATGAGTGTGATGGAGGAACCTGTGAGGTGACTGAGGACGCGCTGGGGCGCGACCGTCTCGGTGAACTGCTCGACGTCTACGACGAAGCAGTCCCACAGGTCTACGGCTACCTGGTCCGCCGGTGCCCGACCGATGCGCTCGCCGAGGATCTGACGGCCGAGACCTTCCTTGCCGCGGTTGACGCCTGCCGCCGGGGGACCGTGACGCGCCCGACTCCCGCGTGGCTCGTCACGATCGCGCGCAACAAGCTCGTCGATCACTGGCGGCGCGTCGCTCGCGAGGAGCGCGGATTGCGCCTCGCGGCAGAAGATGCGACCACCGACGCCTCGGAGTGGGAGAGCGCGCTCGACGAGCAGCGTGTGCTCGCGACCCTCGACCGGCTCGGACCCCACCACCAAGCCGCGCTGACGCTCAGGTACCTCGACAACCTCTCGGTCCCCGAGGTTGCCGAGTACCTCGGCCGGACCGTGCACGCGACCGAAGCCCTGCTCGTCCGTGCCCGGTCCGCGTTCCGCAAGCAGTACGCCGCACACGACCAAGCTGGGGGAGGGACCGGTGGCTGACGCGCTCGAGTCCTTCCGCATCTCCGACACGCCGGTCGAGCCTCGACCGGAGTTCGTCCGCGCGCTGCGAGCGCGTCTCGAAAGGAGCGCCGCCATGACGACGACGACCGCTGTCGAGCTCACGCCGTACATCTGCGTGCACGACGCCGACGCGGCGATCCGCTTCTACGCCGACGCGTTCGGCGCGGTCGAGACATACCGTCTCACCGGGCGCGACGGGCGGATCGGCCACGCGGAGCTCGACATCTCGGGCAACCGGCTCATGCTGGCCGACGAGTACCCCGAAGCGGGTGCGCTCGGGCCGCGTTCGATCGGCGGCGCAGCCGTCCTCATGCACCTGAGCGTCCCCGACGTCGACGCGGCCGTCGCCCGGGCGGTCGAGGCGGGCGCGACGCTGGTGCGCCCCGTCGCCGACGAGTTCTACGGTGACCGCGTCGGCCGGGTCCTCGACCCGTTCGGCTACGCCTGGCACATCTCGACGATGGTCGAGCAGGTATCGGCCGAGGAGGCGAAGCGTCGCTGGGACGCGATGGAGGGCGAGGACGGCTCGTAGTCGGGCGTGCCAAGATCTCGCGCATCGACGACGAACCGTTCCCGCTCAAGCTCGGCCCCGTCAGCAACGGCGAGTTCCTCCCGCAGCCGCTCTCGCCCGTTGTCCGCGAGGCGATCCGCCGCACGTACGTGCACGCGGACGACACGGCAAGGCGGCTCGGCATCTCACGCCGCCAGTTCTTGACCAGCGCCAGCGGCGCGGCGACCGCGCTGTTCCTCCTCGCCGCATGCGCCGACGAGGAGAGCAGCACTCGCGGTGAGTCACCAGGTGGGACATTCGACGTGCCCGAGGAGGCGACGACGGACACGACCGCCGCGCTCGACGCGCTCGGCGGCGAGGAGTTCGTGTTCGACGTGCAGACGCACTACGTCAACTACGACCTCTCCGTCGAAGGCGGCGAGTGGACGTCGGTCTTCCCGTTCGCGACGTGCGAGGAGGGCCGCGAAGCGGGCACCGCCAAGGCGTGCTTCACCGCCGACGCGTACTTCCGGGAGGTGTTCGTCCGGTCGGACACATCGATGGCGATCCTGTCGGCGCTGCCCACTCCGGCCGGAACGGGTCTCGGCCCCGACGACATGGCATACGCGATCGACGTCGCGAGCCGGATCGGATGCAGCGGCCGGGTCCTGATGCACGGCGGCGCGTATCCGCACCGCGGTCCGATCGAGGAACAGCTCGACGCGATGACGGCGCTGCGTGAGCGCTACGACATCGCGGCATGGAAGATCTACACGATGGTGCCGACCGACGCGCACTTCTACTTCGACGACCACGACCCTCAGCGGCCGCAGATCGGGCAACGATTCATCGACCACGTACGCGAGATCGGCCCGCCGATCATCTGCACGCACAAGGGCATCTCGTCGATCGTCGGTTCGTCCCCCGAGCTCGCGGATCCGAGCGACATCGGCGCCGCGGCGCAGCGGAACCCGGATGTGTCGTTCGTCGTCTACCACTCGGGGTTCGAACCCGGCGGTGGTGGCGTCGGCCCGTACGACCCCGACGACCCCGCGCCGCAGGGCGTCGACCGCCTCATCCGGACGCTCGAGACCAACGGCATCGGCCCGAACGCGAACGTCTACGCCGAGCTCGGCGGGACATGGTGGCTCGTCATGCGCGATCCAGCGGCGGCCGCGCACGTGCTGGGGAAGCTGCTGAAGCACGTCGGTGAGGATCGCGTCGTCTGGGGGACCGACTCGATCTGGTTCGGCACACCGCAGGACCAGATCCAGGCGATGCGCACGTTCCAGATCACCGAGGAGCTCCAAGAGACGCACGGCTACCCGGCGCTCACCGACGCGATCAAGGCGAAGATCTTCGGTTTGACGTCAGCAGCGCTGTACGGGATCGAGCCGATCGGGGGTGCCTGCAACGTCGACGCGCAGGACCTGGAGACCGTGCGCGCCAGTCTCCCGCCTGCGCGGACGTACGGCCCCACGACGTACGCCGAAGCTGCCGCGATGATCGCCGCGCACCAGGCGGGTTACTTGCTATAGGTGCGTCGCCGTGCCCGTTTTGGGCACTCCCACGCGCGCCTCAGTGAACAGGGGAGTACCCAGAACGGTTCGTTAGAACGCGATCGGGACGCGGGCGGGTCCGCGCACGGTCGTCGTCCGCACGAACTCCACCTTCGACTCGTCGACGTGCCAGTCGCGGAGACGGCTGAGCGTCTCGTCGATGACGACCCGTCCTTCGAGGCGGGCGAGGTTGGCGCCGAGACAGAAGTGGATCCCGTAGCCGAAGCTCACATGCCGGTCGAACTTCCGCTCGACGTCGAAGCGGTCGGGATCGGGATACTTGCGTTCGTCGCGGCCGGCGCTGCCGGTGAGCAGTGCGATCTTCGAGTGCGACGGAACGGTCCGGCCGTACCACTCGGCGTCGCGCGTCACGAAGCGAGCTTGGATCGGCGACGGCGCCTCGTACCGCAGGAGCTCCTCCACGGCGTTCGCGATGAGTCCGCGGTCGGCACGCAGCTTGGCACGCTGGTCGGGATGGCGGGCGAGCAGGACCGCGGCCCAGCCGAGCAGGCGCGCCGTCGTCTCACTGCCGGCGACCTGCAGCAGTGTGAAGAATGCCATGACGTCCTCGAAACTGAGCTTGCGGGTCGTGCCGTCGGCGACGGTGATCTCGCTCGCGATGAGATCGGACACCATGTCGTCGCGTGGATGGCGCTGGCGCTCGCGCACGAACTCGGTCATGTACTCGTTGAGGCGCTGCATACCGTCGAGCTTCTCCGGGCTGACGCCTTCGGGCTCGTAGCGAAGCATGAGGTCAGCCCAGATGCGCAGCTGGTTCTGGTCCTGGTTCGGGACGCCGAGCAGCGCACCGATCAGCATGGTCGGGATCCGCGCGGCGAAGTCCTCGAGATAGTCGAACTCGGACGTGTCCGCCTGCGCTTCGAGGAGCTCCTGGCAAAGCTCACGTGCCCGACCCTCGAGCACCGCGACGCGCCGCGGCGTGAACGCGCGGCTGACGAGCTTCCGGAGCTCGTCGTGGGGTGGTGGGTCCATGAAGATCATCATGCGGCCGCCGTACGGGCTGAACCCATCGAGCTGCGGCGACGTGTCGATCATCTCGAGCACCGTTCCACGCGCCGAGCTGTACGTCTGCCAATCGAGCGACGCGGCCAGTACGTCGTCGTAGCGGCTGAGCGCATAGAAGCCGTAGCGCTCGTTGTAGTAAAGCGGTGCCTCGTCGCGCAGCCGTTTCCATGTGGGATGCGGGTCGGCGTCGATGTCGGCGTCGTACGGGTCGTAGTACGGCTCGCTCATGGTCCGCTCCCGTGGTCGTCAGGCCGAGACCAGCGTAGACACACCGGCGACGTTCCCGAGCTCGTCGATCTCCTCGAGCGCCGCGGTGTCGTCGCGCAGGTAACCGTCGAGGAACGCGAGGATCACGTCCATCGTGATGTCGAACTGCCGGCCCTCGGCGTTGAGTGCGAAGTCCGCGTGCTTGCCCCCGAGCAGCGTGAGGAAGTACTTCGGAGCGTTGGCCTGGGCGTACGCGTCGGCGCTGCGCGAGTAGGGCACGAGCTCGTCCTGGTCGCCGTGGACGAGCAGGATCGGTGTGTCGGTGCCCTCGAACCACTCGCCGGGGAAGCTCGCCATGCTTCCCGCGACAGGGAACGCGGCGTCGACGCGGTCGTCGGTGCAACACGAGTTGAAGAAGCCGAGCGTGGTGAACCCGCCGAGCGAGTGGCCGCCCGCCGCGACGCGGTCCTCGTCGACGAGGCCGGAGAGCCAGTGCGATTCGTCTCGTGATGCGGCGATCACCTGGTCGAGCACGAACGACGCATCGGCGGGCTGGTTCACCACGTCGCGCGTGATCGGGCCGCCCGGCGCGGCGCCGTTCGACAACGGGTAGGCAGGTGCGACTGCGAGATAGCCGTGCTCGGCGAGCCGCGTCAGCACCGGGAGGTAGACCTCGGGAGTCGCGATCCAGCCGTGGCTGAACACGACGACGGGGAAGGGGCCGTCGCCCTTCGGCACGTGGAACACGACCCGGAGGGTGCGGTCGGGTGCGCCGGCGAAGTCACCGTTGGCGTCCGTCGGTCGGGAGGTGTCGACGTAGGTCTCCTCGTGGGTCTCGACTTCGAACCGTTCGGGGCGCGGGGTCGTGGTGGTCGACTGCCCGGTCGCCGGGGCCTCGCCCGCCGGTGCGCGCGCGACGGTTGTCGTGACCGACGCGTCGCCGCTGCCGTCGTCGTCGCCATCCCCGCACGCGGCGAGCGTGAGCGCCACCGAGGCGGCGACGAGCGGAGCGAGGCGGCGACGCACGGCGGCAGTCTCGCGGCTTCGCGCGAACGTCCTCAATTCTGGCCGCGAATCGCGCGCCACACGCGCTCGGGTGTGAAGGGCGGGTCGAGGTGGCGGACACCGTAGGGTCGCAGTGCGTCGACCATGGCATTCCACACCGCCGCAGTCGCGCCCGTCGTACCCGACTCGCCGATTCCCTTCGCGCCGAGTGGGTTGCGAGGGGTCGGCGTCACCGTGTGGTGCGTGTCGAACGACGGCAACTCGGCCGCACTGGGCACCGCGTAGTCGACGAGTGTCGCGGTCAGGGGGTTGCCGTCGGCGTCGAACGCGACCGCCTCGAAGAGCATGTGCGCGATGCCTTGCGCGGCGCCGCCGTGGACCTGCCCGGCTGCGAGCAGCGGATTCAGCACCGTGCCGCAGTCGTCGACGGCGATGAGCTGCTCGACCCGTACCGCACCGGTTTCGGTGTCGACCTCGACGACGGCGTGGTGACATCCGAAGGGAAACGTGCCATCCGACTCGAAGTCGATCTCCGCGAACAACGGACTGGGAGCCGCTGCCGCGACTCTGTCCCACGACAGCGCGGCCGCCGGCACGCCCGCGACGCCGAGCCGGCCGTCGTCGAAGACGACGATGTCGTCGGGTGCGGCCTCGAGGAGCTCGGCCGCGACGGCTCGCGCCCGGTCGAGCACCTCGGTAGCCGCGCGCAACGCGGCGCTGCCCGCAAGCTGCGCCGAGCGCGACCCGAACGTACCCACGCCGTGCGGCACGAGGTCGGTATCGGAGTGCACCACGCGGACGCGGTCCATCGGGATGCCGAGCACCGACGACGCGACCTGTGCCCACGCGGTCTCGTGGCCCTGGCCGTTCGGGACGCTGCCCGTCGTGACGGTGCACGACCCGTCGGGCTCGACTCGCACGGCGCCGTACTCGGCGCCGCGGCCACTGACCTCTACGTAGCAGCCGATGCCGATGCCGAGGACACGCGTCGCCCCTCGGACGCGCCGGCTTGCCTGCTCGCTGCGCCAGCGTTCGTGGTTTCCCAGCCGGAGCGCGGCGTCGAGCGCGCGCTCGTAGTCGCCGGAGTCGTACGTTGCGCCAGTCGCGGTGCGGTACGGGAAGGCGTCGGGCGGCACGAAATTGCGGCGCCGCACCTCGATGGCGTCGATGCCGAGCTCGTCGGCGACGAGCTCGACCGTGCGCTCGACCATCGCGGCCGCCTCTGGCCGTCCGGCGCCGCGGTAGGGGCCAGTCGGCGTGGTGTTCGTCATCACCGGGATGCCCGTGAACGCGATCTCCGGCACGCGGTACAGGCCTGACGCCATGACCTGCGTCACCCAGGGGATGAACACGCCGCGCACCGGATATGCGCCGACGTTCGCGAGCGAACGCACGCGCAGGCCGACGATCGTCCCGTCGCGCCGTGCGCCGGCGACGACGTCGTGGAGCTGGTCGCGTCCATGGGTCATGTTCAGGAGGTTCTCGGTCCGTGTCTCGGTCCAGGCAACCGCACGACCGAGCCGGCGCGCGAGCGCCGCGACGACGATCTGCTCGTTGTAAGTGCCGCCCTTGGCGCCGAACCCGCCGCCTACCGCCGGAGCGCGGACGCGCACGCGCTCCGCAGCGAGGTCGAGCGCGCGTGCGATCTCGTCGCGCACGCCGAACACCGTCTGCGTACTTGCCCACACGGTGATGCCACGATCGGTCGGGACCGCCACGCAGCCGTTCGGCTCCATCGGCACCGGCGCGACGCGGGGGTGGCGGATGCGCGCCCGGACGGTGACGTCGGCGCCCGGCCAGGTCGAGTCCTCGGCGTCGGCGACCACTGGTACGGTCGTGTTGGCGCCGAACGAGGGGAAGAGCAGCGGCGCGTCGGGCGCGAGCGCGGCGAGCGCGTCGGTCACCGTCGGCAGCGCGTCGACGTCGACCACGACCGCTTCGGCGGCGTCGACGGCTTGGACCCGCGTCTCGGCGACGACGACGGCTGCTGGCTCGCCGACGAAGCGAGCTCGGCCGCGAGCAAGGCGTGGTCGGTCGAGCGCGCCGTCGCCACCCATCGCGCGAGCCGGCGGCAACGCGAGATCTGCGTCGACGAACACGCCGACGACGCCGGGTGCGTCGCGCGCGGCGGCGACGTCGATCGTCCGCAGCTCGCCGTGGGCGACGTGTGACCGCACGAAGACCGCCCAGCAGGCCCCGGTGCCCAGCGCGACGTCGTCGACGAATCGCGCCGCACCGGTGAGCAGCGAGCGGTCCTCCGTCCGCTGCACCTCGTGGCCGAGGACCGTCCGCGCCATTCGGGCGAGGCTATCGACGGGTCGTGGCCACGGTCACACGAGGCTGTCGAGCCACGAGCGGTGCAGACGCGCGTACGCACCGCCCGCGCCGATGAGGTCGTGCGGTGTGCCGTCCTCGACGATCCGGCCGTCGTCGACGACGACCACTCGGTCGGCGATCTCGACGGTCGTGAGGCGGTGGGCGATGATGATGGCGGTCCTGTCCGCCAAGAGTGTCCGCAGCGCGCGCTGGACGAGTCGCTCCGAAGGGATGTCGAGCGACGACGTCGCTTCGTCGAGGATCAGAACCGCGGGGCCGGCAAGGAACGCGCGCGCGAACGCGACGAGCTGGCGCTGCCCGGCCGAGAGGCGCGCACCCTTCTGATGGACGTCGGTGTCGTAGCCGTCGGGGAGCGAGGCCAGGAAGTCGTGTGCTCCGATCGCGCGCGCGGCGTGTTCGATCTCCGGTCGCGTCGCCGAAGGCCTGCCGAACGCGATGTTGTCGGCGACGGTCCCGCTGAACATGAAGGTTTCCTGCGTGACCGTGACGATCGCGCGGTGGAGGTCGTCGTCGGCGAGGTCGCGCAGGTCGACGCCGTCGAGTGTCACACGGCCCGCGGACGGGTCCCAAAAGCGCGCTGCGAGGCGGGCGACCGTCGTCTTGCCCGCTCCCGTCGCCCCGACGAGCGCGACGGTTTCGCCCGAAGGCACGAAGAGCTCGAAGTCGGGGAGCACGATCCGGTCGCGGTATGCGAACGTGACGCCTTCGAACGCCAGGTCACCGCGTGCTTCCGAAAGCGCGACCGGTACCGCGGGCGGCGGGACGGTCGGCTCTTCCTCGAGCACGCCCGACAGCTTTTCGAGTCCCGCGGCCGAGGCCTGGAACAGGTTGTAGAACTGACTCAGTTCCTGCATCGGCTCGAAGAAGCGACGAACGTAGAGCACGAACGCCGCGAGCACGCCGACGCTGATGTCACCCTCGACGGCGCGCCAGCCGCCGAACGCCAACACGACCGCCATCGTCAGGCGACCGACGAGCTGGACACCCGGGCCGTAGCCGGCCGCCAGGCGCATCGCCCAGAGGTTGGCGCGCCGGTAGCGGTCGTCGAGATGCTCGAAGATCTCCTGGTTGCGCGGCTCACGCCGGAAGGCGTGGACCGCCTGGATTCCGCCCAGGCTCTCGACGAAGTGGACGATCACCAGCGCGATCGCTTCTCTCGTCGCCCGGTACGCGCGCTCCGACTGGTTGCGGAACCAACGTGTGAGTGCCCACAGAACGGGGAACGCGCCGAGCACCGCGAGCGCCAGCACCGGATCGAGTACCAGCAGCATCACGCCGATGCCGCCGATCAGCAGCGACGAAACGAGCAGCGTCACGATCCCGTGTCCGAGCATCTGCGCGATCGCCTCGATGTCGGAGGTCTGGCGCGAGATCACCCGCCCCGACGTGTACCGCTCGTGGAACGACATGCTGAGTCGCTGGAAGTGCATGAACACGCGGCGACGGATGTCGAGCAGCACGTCCTGGCCGATCCGGCCGATCAATACGAGGAACCCGTTGAGCGACGCCGCGCCGATGACGGTCACGACCGCGAACGCGATGACGACCGTCGCCAGCGGGCGGACGCTCCCGCTGCCGCCATCGAGGAGCGGCGGGATGCCGTGGTCGATGCCTTGTTGGACGAGCCAGGGACCGGCGAGCTGCGCGGCGGTGTTGATCGTGATCAACGCGAACGCGAGCGCGGCCGCCCGGCGGTGCGGGCGGACGAGCGAGCCGAGCAGGCGGCGGCTCCGGCTGCGCAGCAACGTGGCGAGGCGGGCAGTCGGTTCCTCGACGTCCTCGGTCGCGACGCCGCGCCACGCGTCGACACGCTCGTCGCCGGTGAGGTCGAGCCGGCTCTCTTCGCCGATCACGCGATCGCTCGATCGTCGTCGGACCCGTCTGCGGCCTGGCTGAGGATCGCGGCGTAGCGCGGCTCGCGCTCCAGCAACTCGCGATGCGATCCCGTCGCGACGATGCGTCCCCCATCGAGCAGCGCCGCGCGGTCGGCCAGGGCGACCGTCGACGGTCGGTGCACGACGACGAGGGCCGTGCGGTCGGCGAGTACCGGTCGGAGCGCCTCCTCCACTCGCGCTTCGGTGTGCACGTCGAGCGCAGAGAGTGGGTCGTCGAGCACGAGCACGCGCGGACTGCCGACGATCGCTCGTGCGAGTGCGAGGCGCTGACGTTGACCACCCGAGAGCGACAGACCCTGCTCGCCGATGCGTGTCTCGAGTCCCCAGGGAAGGTCGTAGGCGAACGACGCCTGTGCAATCTCGAGCGCGGCGGCGATGTCGTCGTCGGTCGCGTCGGGGTGGCCGATGAGCAGGTTCTCGCGCACGCTCGCCGAGAACAGGGTCGGCTCCTCGAACGCGAACCCGATCTGCGCGCGGAGGCTCCGCAGCGTGAGATCGCGCAGGTCGTGGCCGTCGAGCAGGACGCGACCCGACGTCGGGTCGTGCAGCCGTGCGAGCAGCGTCGCGATCGTCGTCTTCCCGGCACCCGTGGCGCCGACGAGCGCCAGCGTCTCGCCGGGATGAATCTCGAGATCGACACCGTGGAGCACGGCCCGGTCGCCGCCCGGGTAGCGGAAGCCGACCCGGTCGAGGCGGAGCGCGCCGCGTGCACGGGCGATCGATCGCGCGCCCGCGCGGTCGGCGATCACCGGCTCGGTGTCGAAGACCTCCCACACGCGGCCGGCCGCCGTCTCTGCCTCCTCGGCCATTGCCAGGATCCATGCGAGCTCCTCGACGGGCCACACGAGGATCAGCACGTAGGAGATGAACGCGACGAGCCCGCCGACCGTCATCCCGCCGTTCGCCACCGCGACCGCGCCCGCGAGGAGGATGCCCGCCAGCGTGAGGTTCGGGATGAGCGCGAGCACCCAGACGAACCGGGTGTGCATGCGGACGCGGTCCAGCTCACGGCGCCGCAGTTCGAGGCACTGCGCGTCGTAGGCGGCGAAGACCTCGCGCGCGCGGCCGAACGCCTTGATGACGCGGATGCCCTTCGCTGCCTCCTCGATGGTCGTCGTGAGGTCACCTTGCTGGTCCTGGATGGACCGCACGATCTGGTGGTAGCGCCGTTCGAACCGCCGGCACAGCACGAGCACCGGAACCGCGCTCGTCATGGTCAGGAGCGCCAGCGGCGCGTGCAGTCGCAGCAGGAGCACGAAGATCGCGACGACGTCGACGACGAGGATGACGAGGAACACCGCGCCGAACGCAACGAAGCGCCGGATCAACGCGATGTCGCTCTGCGCGCGCGACAGCAACTGACCGGACTGCCAGCGGTCGTGGAAGCCGACATCGAGTCGCTGGAGGTGCGCGTACAGATCGTCGCGGAGTCGTGTCTCGACATCCATCGCGATGCGGCCGAGGAGGATGCGGCGCCGGAACGTCATGGCGATCTCGACGCAGCCCAGGACGACGGCGAGCAGGAACAGCGGCGCGAGGCCTCCGGCGTCGCCGCGCTCGATCGGGCCGTCGATCGCGGCCTTCGCGACGAGCGGGATCGCGAGCCCGCACGCGATCGACACGAGCGCCGACGCGCCGACCACGGCCATGTTCTTCGCGTGCGGGCGGAGGTACGGCCGTGCCCGCAACAGCGCTCGCTCGCGCACGGATGCTCCCCGGAGGACGACGGCCGGGCCAGGCTACGAGCCGGGGGAACCGTGGGCGACCGATTTTCCGGACGCGGCTCCGCCGGCGGCGCGGTGCCGCCCGGCGCTCAACGGGAGCACGACCGCGGTGACGGCGATCGCCGCTACCGCGAGGTAGCCGTTCCGGGTCTGGATGCTCAGGAGGGTCGGCAGCAGGGCGCCGACGACCCACGCGAGCTCGAGCGCGACATCCGCCCGGGCAAACGCCCGGCTGCGGGCGCGGTCGCCGAGTTCGCTCTGCAGGACGCTGTCGAATGCGTGGCGCCCCGCACTCGACGCGATCGCGAGCGTCACGGTGGCTGCCAGCATGCCGAGCCTTCCCTGCTGGACCGCCGCGACGAGCGCACCCATCGACGCGAAGCCTGCCCCGAGTGCGAGGATCACGCGTTCGTCCCTGACCATCCGTCGGACGAGGGGGCTGACGAAGGTTCCGGCGAAGCTCGCCAACGTCGCTGCGAGCGCGACGACACCGAAGAACGCGAGCGGTTCGCCGTCGCGCTTCAGCGCGAACGCGATCAGGAACGTCAAGAGTCCGGTCGTTCCGCGCAGCACGGCCATCGCCAGCAGCGCTCCCCGCAGGCGCGCCGAGACGTGCGGAGCGGGCGCGAGCATCCCGTGCTCGGCGTCCTCCTCTGCGTCGGCCGGGCGCGCCGAATCGTGCGGGATGCGCAGCGCGAGCGCCGCGCCGACGATGTGGAGCAGCGCGGCGAGGCGTAGCACCGCGGTCGACCCGCTCAGCTCGAGGACGAGCACTCCGGTGCCGCCGCCGATCGCACCCGCGAGCGACCCCACCCGCGACAGCCGCGCGTTTGCGGCGACGAGCTGGTCGTCGTCCGGAACGAGCGTCGGCACGAGGCCGCGCCGCACGATGGAGTACGAGCGGCCGAGGACGAGGACCCCGAACGACTCGGGATACAGCAACAACGTCCGCAGGTCGACCGCGATGAACAGGGCGAGGATGGCGCGCGCCTGGCCGGTGAAGGCCACGAACGCCGGCTGCGAACGGCGGAAGCGGTCGGTGAGCGGCCCGATGAGCGGGGCGACCACGGCGAACGGAGCCAGCGTCAGCACGAGGTAGAGCGCGAGCCGGGGTCGAGCCGCGTCGACCGACACGCTGAAGAACAGCGATCCTGCGAGCGAAACGGTGATGCACGCGTCAGCCGCGGTGCTCACCGCGTGCACACGCGACAGCCGGGCGAGCGGTTCGGGCCCGAAGACCGCCGGCAACCTCATCACGGACATGCTCGCAGCCGGCGGATAGCGTCGGGGTGATCGAGACACGGGGAGACGGGCCCGGGATGTCGAGACCACAGCGGGGACGAGCGGGCGCGGCGGCGATCGTCGCGTTGGCGCTGGTCGCCGGGGCGGTGTCGTCGTGCGGTGACTCGTCGCCGACGAGTACACGCGACGCCGACATCTACGCCGCGATCGTGCGCGCACTCGTCCCGCCCGAAGACGACGAGACGAAGGTCACGCGCGAGGTGTACGTCGGCAGTGGTGCCGACGGCGTCTCGCTCGACGTACAAGCCGACGTCGTGCAGGAGCTCGACGAGTACGAGCGAATCCGGTTCGTCGACGAGCAAGCTGAGGCCGTCGACGACGAACCTCCGATGGCCGTGCACAACGGCGGCGTCTACCTCGAGCTCGGCGACATCCCCGAGCGCGGTACGACGGTGCGCGTCGATGCCCGGCGTTACGTCAGCGAGGACGACGACGAGCGGCTGACCGTCACGGTCGAACGCGCGGGCGGCACCTGGGGCGTCGCCGACGTTGTGCCCGCAGCGTGAATCAGAGATCCAGCCGGTAGACCACGTCGTCGACCCCAGCCGGTTCGTAGACGGTGATCGTCTCGTTGGTGAGCCTCCAGCCGCGGCGCTCGTACATCGACCGCGCTCGCGTGTTCGCGCGCAGGACGCTCAACCTCAGCGTGTCGAATTCCTGCGATCGGAGCTCCCGCTCGGCGCGCTCGTAGAGCCGCGTGCCGATCCCACGTCCCCATACCGAGGGCGTCACGTACAGGCGGGCGAGACGGCCCGTGCGCGGCTCGTTCCTCCACACGCCGGTCACGACCATCCCGACGATGCGTCCGACTTCGGCGACGAACGCTCGCGTGCACGGGTCCACGAGGTCGTGCCGGAGCTGCTCGGCGAGGTGCGCGCGCTCGGGCTTCGGCGCTTCGGGCGGGAAGATGTGCGCGAAGCCTTGGAGCGCCGATGCGAGCCAGACCGACGCCATCGCATCGACGTCGGTCGCGGTCGCGGGCCTGATCTTCATGGAGGAGTCGCTGCGATGCACAGGGAGCCGCATCACAGCCGGCGGCCCGTGCAATGCACGACGAGGACGCCGCTCGCGCTCAGTTCACGGCCCCGTCGGCTCGAAGGCGCGCCAGTTCGTCGTCGTCGATCGCGAGGACTTCCCGCAGCACCTGCTCGGTGTGCTCGCCGATCGTCGGCGGGTACGACTCGGGTCCGAGCGCGACCTTCGACATCTTCACCGGGTTGCCGGGCACGAGTACGGGCTCGTCGACGCCGTCGGTCCTCGGGACCTCGACCAGCATGTCGCGCATCGCGACGTGAGGGTCGGCGACGATGTCCTCGGGCGTGTTGCACGGTCCGGCTGCGATTCCCGCGTCGGCAAGCGCAGCGCACGCTTCGACCTTCGTCATGTTGGCGGCCCACGCCTCGACCGCCGGACGGATCACGTCGTCGAGGTGGGCGCGCCAGCCGTCGCGCGTCGCGAACCGCGGATCCTCGAGCCACTCCTCGCGGCCGAGGATGCGCGCCAGCCGCTCGAACTGGTGCTCGCGCCCGACTTGCACGATGAACCATCCGTCGCGGGCGCGGAAGCCGTCCATGATCAGCGGCGCGACCCGGTCGCCGCGCATGCCCATCGACCAGAAGTTCACGACGAGATCGGCCATGGCGATCATCGAGTCGTACATCGCGACGTCGACGTACTGGCCCTCGCCGGTGCGGTCGCGGTGGCGGAGCGCAGCGAGCACGCCGATCGCGCCGAACATCGACGAACCGATGTCGCCGAGCGCGCCCGCGGGCCCGACGACCGGCGGGTCGTCGCCGCGGCGCTTGTACTCGTAGAGCCCCGACATCGCCTCGGCGATCGGCGCGTACGCGGGCCAGTGCCCGTAGGGCGAGTCGGTGAGGTTCCCGAAGCCCGACACGCTGAGGTAGATCACGCTCGGGTGCACCTTCGCGACCTCCGAGTAGCCGAGGCCGAGCTTCGCGAGCGCGCCGGCCTTGAAGTTCTCGGCGAACACGTCGAAGTGGGGCGCGAGGCGAAGCACGAGCTCGCGGCCCGCCGGCTGCTTGAGGTCGATGCCGATACTTCGCTTTCCCAACGCGTTGCGCACGAATGTCGCGCCGGCGCGCCGGCCGGTGCGGTCGGTCATGAACGGGACCGCGCCGCGCCCCGACTCACCCTCGACCGGGTGCTCGACCTTCACCACGTCGGCGCCGAGCCGGGCGAGGAGCATCGTGGCGAACGGCAGGGCTTGCATCTGCTCGAGCGCGAGCACACGCACACCGTCGAGCGGCTTGCCGTAGCCCTGCGCGCCGGGATTGCTGACGTCTCCGAGCTTCATCGCTGCAGACTGTATGACAGGGGCGTCATAGACTCCCGCGCCATGCGTGGCGTGATCTCGGCCGCCGGGTACGTCCCCTTCCGGCGGCTCCAACGGGGGGACGTGGCGAAGTTCTTCGGGTCGGGAGGCGGGCGCGGCACTCGCGCGGTCGCGTCGTACGACGAAGACACGACGACCATGGGTGTGGAGGCTGCGCGTTTCGCGCTCCGAGCGACCGGCACGCGGCCCACCGCGTTGTGGTTCGCGACGGCGGATCCGGCCTACCTCGAGAAGACCAACGCGACGGCCATCCACGCCGCGCTTCGTCTCGACGCCGACATCCCCGCGATCGACACGGGCGGCGCGGTGCGCTCCGGCGTGGGCGCGCTCGGGGCGGCCCTGCGCAGCCGCGACGCCGTGCTCGTCGTCGCGTCCGACCTGCGCGTCGGATTGCCCACGAGCGCCGACGAGTCGGCGCAGGGCGACGGTGCGGCGGCCGTGCTCGTGGGTGACGACGCCGACGGTCCGGTCATCGCGGAGCACGTGGGCGGCGCGAGCCGCTCCGACGAGTTCATCGACCGCTGGCGCACGCCGGGCGATCCGCGCCCACGCCAGTGGGAAGAGCGCTTCGGCGAGACGCGCTACCTGCCGCTCGCCGACGAGGCATGGAACGCTGCGCTGAAGTCCGCGGAGCTCAATGCCGACCAGGTAGACGTCGCGATCGTCACGGGGCCGCACGCCCGCGCCGTACGCGGGGTTGCAGGGCGGTTGGGTGCGGTGAGGGTCGCGGACGATCTCTCGGCGACGGTCGGGCAGACGGGTACGGCGCACCCGGCGCTGCTGCTCGCGAACGCGCTCGAGCAGGCGGAGCCCGGCCAGACGGTCGCGCTGGTGTCGCTCGCCGACGGAGTCGACGTGTTGCTGTTCCGCACGACCGACGCGCTGCGCTCGTACCGCGCGGCGCGGCCGGTCGCGACGCAGGTCGAGTCCGGCGCCGACATCGCGTACGGCAAGTACCTGTCGTGGCGCAACATGGTGAAGCTCGAGCCGCCGCGCCGCCCCGAGCCCGACCGCATCTCGGCCGCGGTCGCGGGCCGCACCGAGGAATGGAAGTACGCGTTCACGGGGTCGCGCGACCGTTCGACGGGCGCGCTGCACCTGCCGCCCGCGCGGGTCTCCCGCGAGGGCGGCGCGCAGGACGACATGGACGCGGCGCCGATGGCGGACGTCGAGGGGACCATCGCCACGTTCACCATCGACCGCATCGCATACTCGCCGAGCCCACCGATCGTGTTCGCAATCGTCGACTTCGACGGCGGGGGCCGGCTGCCGGTCGAGCTCACCGACGTCGACGCGAGTGCGCTCGAGATGGGGCAGCGGGTCGAGATGACGTTCCGGCGCCTGTTCACGGCCGACGGCATCCACAATTACTTCTGGAAGGCGCGCCCCGTCCGGGGCTGAGCGAGAGGTCGGTTCGCATGGCATCGCACGGCATCAAGGACCGGGTCGCCATCGTCGGGATGGGTTGCACCCCGTTCGGCGAGCACTGGGACAAAGGTCCCGACGACCTGCTACTCGACGCCGCGAACGAGGCGTTCGCAGTCGCCAACGTCGACAAGCAGACCGTCGACGCGTACTGGCTCGGCACCGCGATGTCGGGCATGAGCGGCATGGCGCTCGCGCGCCCGCTCCAGCTCGAGGGCAAGCCGGTCAGCCGCGTCGAGAACTTCTGCGCGACTGGTGCCGAAGCGCTTCGCAACGCCGCGTACGCGGTTGCCAGCGGGGCCTACGACATCGCGATGGCGATCGGTGTCGAGAAGGTGAAAGACAGCGGATACCAGGGTTTGGTGGGCGCCTCGAAGTCGCCGACCGACGGCACCGCACGCACGCTGACCGCCGCGGCGATGTTCGCGATGTGCGCGCCTGCGTACGGCAAGAAGTACGGCGTGAGCGACGAGCAGATGCGTGAGGTACTCGCGCGGATCTCGTGGAAGAACCACTACAACGGAGCTCGTAACCCGCGCGCGCAGTTCAAGAAGGAAGTCTCGATGGAGACGATCTGCGGCGCGCCGCTCATGGCGGGCGGCCTCGGCGTCTACGACTGCTCCGGCGTGGCCGACGGGTCGGCGGCGGCGATCATCGTGCGGGCCGAGGACGCGCACAAGTACACGGACTCGCCGCTCTACGTCAAGGCAGTGTCGTTCGTCGCGGGCAACTGCTCGGGCAACGCCGATCCGGCGTACGACTACACCTGGTTCCCCGAGATCCACGCGTCGGCGCAGGACGCGTACGCGCAGGCAGGTGTCACCGATCCCCGTAACGAGATCGCTATGGCCGAGGTGCACGACTGCTTCACGCCCGCGGAGCTGCTGATCTACGAGGACCTCGGCTTCGCCGAGCGCGGCACGGCGTGGAAGGAAGTCCTCGACGGTGCGTTCGACCTGAACGGTGATGTGCCGGTCAACCCCGACGGCGGCCTGAAGTCGTTCGGGCATCCCGTCGGCGCGAGCGGGTTGCGCATGGTCTTCGAGTGCTGGCTCCAGATGCGTGGCCAGGCAGGGGAGCAGCGCCAGATCAAGACCGACAAGCGCCTCGCGCTCTCGCACAACCTCGGCGGCTACCCCGGCGAGATGGTGAGCTTCGTCGGCATCTACGGCCCCGACCTCGGCTGACCTGTCTGATTGCAGAGAAATGGCCCCTCACGGGCCGGTGGGATCAGACTGGCCGCGTGACGACGTTGCGGCTGTGGCCGGAGGAGTTCGAAGCGCTGCGCGCGGAAGCGCGGGCCGCCGTCGAGGCGGGGCTCGAGCTGTTCGGGGATCTCCGGTCGGCCGACGAGGCGTCGATGACCACCGACGAGCGGGTGGCGTTCGCGCGCGAACGCCTCGCCAAGAACGTGTTCCCGTCGCCCGACGCGATCGCGCGCGACATCGCCGGGGTTCCGTGCCGCATCTTCACACCCGACGGTCCGCCCCGCGCGGTGTACCTCCACTTCCACGGCGGCGGCATGGTGTCGGGCACGCCGGCGATGATGGACATCCCCAACCAGATGCTCGCGCACGCGCACTCGGTTGCGGTCGTGTCCGCGGACTACCGCAAGGCACCGGAGCACCCGTGGCCGGCCGGTCCGGACGACGGTGTCGCGGTCGCGCGGTGGCTTGTCGACAACGCGCAGGCCGAATTCGGAAGCGCTCGCCTCCTGCTCGGTGGTGAGTCCGCGGGTGGGTACATGGCCGCGATCACCGCGCTACGGATCCGCGACGAGTTGGGCGCCATCGACCGGGTCGACGGATGCAACCTCGTCTTCGGCGTCTACGACTGGGGCCGGTCGCCCAGCCAGCGCGGCATCCGGCCGCACGAAGGCCCGGACGTCCTGTCGCCGGACGGCATCGCGTTCTTCACCGACTGCTTCCTCCCGGGCCGCAGCGACGACGAGCGCCGCGCGCCGCAGATCTCACCCGCGTACGCCGATCTGCGCGGCCTCCCACCGTGTCTCGTCAGCGTCGGATCAACCGACCACCTGCTCGACGACTCGCTCATGTTCGCGAGCCGGGCGGCTGCGGCCGGCGTCGACGTCGACCTCTTCGTCGCACCGGACATGCCTCACGCGTTCTTCGCGTTCGACTGTGGGATCACGAAGCGCTGGAACGAGACAGTCGCCGACTGGTTCGAAGCGCGGCTCACGCCCTGACGTCACGCGCCCCCGACGAACGCAAGTGCCTCCTCGAGGAGTCGCGGCCAGGAGCGCGCCTTCGTCGACGGCACCGCGGCCCACTCTCGGAAGCGCCGTCCGGCAGGTGCGAACGGTTGCGCGCGTCCCGCGCCGACGAGCTCGACCACGCGCGCCGCGGGCAGCTTGACGAGGAGATCGCCGGTGCGGGGATCGCACGACGCGAAGAACGCGCCGCCGACGCGCAGGTAGGGGAGCCCCATCATCGTCGAGCGCGTCACGCTCGGCGTGGCGAGCAGGGGTTCGGCGAGCAACCAGAATCGTCGCTCGCCGGATGTGGGCGCGGTCGTCATGCGAGCTCGTGCGCGCTCGCGACGCGGCGGTCGGCCCATGGGTCGCGACCTGGCTCGTGCCCCGATACGGCACGCGCCAGCCGGCCGAGGTAGTGGGACCATCCACCCGCGTGGGCATCGGCCATCCCACCGACCAGCCCGCGGTGCACGAGGTGCAGCACGGTGCCGTCGCCGTTCGGATGTGTCCAGCGGATCGTGCCACCAGGCCGGGCGTCGATCTCCGCGCTGTCTGCCATCCAGCGGACGAACTCGGCCGGGTCGGTCAGGAGCTCGTACACGATCCGAGGATCCGCGGCGATGCGGATCCGTTGCTCGACGAGCTTCACGTGCGCCCCCGTTCGTGGCGTGCGCGGTCCTCGGCCGCCGCCCGCAGTGCCTCCAGTCGGTCGCCCCAGAACTCGTCGAGAAACGCGCGCAGTTCCGCCATCCGCGCGAGATCGACGCGGTACAGCCGATGGTTGCCGTCGACACGGACTCGGACGAGCCCGGTGTCGCGCAACAACTTCAGGTGCTGGCTCGCGGCCGACTTCGACAGGCCGGCCGCCTCGGCGAGCTCTGACGACGTGCGCTCGCGATCCCAGGCGAGGCGCAACATCGCGCGCCGGCCCGGGTGCCCGATGGCGCGCAGCGCGTCGTCGGCCGGCGCGGCCGTCACGGCGTCCGGCCCATCGCTCCCAGGAGGCGGTCCTGCGCGGAGGCGCCCGGCCCGACGTCGACGGCGGCGCCGACGAGGCCCGACTGCCGGCCCATCTCGGGCATGTGCGGCAGGAACGTCGCGACGCATGCCTCGACGAGCGCGGGGTCGAGGTTCGAGTCCTGTCCCGTCGCACGTGCGAGGTCCCAGGTGTGCACGAGCGTGTCCATGAAAATCCCCGCCGCCGCGTCGGCAACGGTCCACTCGAAGCCGAGCGGCGAGACGCACGCTCGCTCGAGCACACCGGGCTCCCGTAGCGCCGCGAGGCACTCGTCGACCGCCACCCGGTACCGCGCCGCGGTCGTGCCCGTGACCTCGCGAGGCTGCGTGCCGTTGCACGCCGCGGACAGGTATTCGGCACCGGCGGCGAGATGGTCGGCGAGGTCCTGCACCGTCCACTCCTGGCACGGCGTAGGGTCGCCCCAGCGCTCGTCCGGTACCGCCGCCATGACATCGATCGCGCGCCTGGCGGCGCGGGCGTACCACTCGGTCGCGTCCGGCATCATCCGACTCTCCTTCAGCCGCTGCTAAATTTAGCTTGTCCTTAAGCGTCAAGGCAAGGTTGACCTAGCGTTCCAGTCAACCTATAGTTGACGTATGCCGCCCGCGCCGACGCTCCAGGAGCTGATCGAGACGGTTCGCCGCGACGCGACGAGCGAAGGGGCGCTCGAGCAGTTGCGCACCGCGGCCACGACCGTCGCCGCGCTCGAAGACGTCGGAGACGCACTCCTGTCGCACTACGTCGACCGGTGCCGCCGCCGCGGCCACTCGTGGTCGGAGATCAGTGGGGCGCTGGGTGTCAGCAAGCAGGCCGCCCACAAGCGGTTCTCGCTCACGGCACCGTCCCTCGAGCGCTTCACGCCCCGCGCGCGGAACCTGCTCGACCACGCCGCGGCGACCGCGCGCGGCTTCGGTCACGACTTCATCGGCACCGAGCACCTGCTCGTCGCGCTCTTCGAGGAACCTGGAAGCGTCGCCGCCCGGGTGCTCGAGCAACTCGGCGTCACGCGGGACGCATCGGTCTCCGAGGT
>Ga0073934_10004068_pt1 | contig 25107 bp, 23 predicted proteins | sample LarsenN4metaG_FD_76834 | JGI IMG/M metagenome (GOLD analysis project Ga0073934, IMG submission 76834) | Hot spring sediment bacterial and archeal communities from British Columbia, Canada, to study Microbial Dark Matter (Phase II) - Larsen... ... | reverse complement strand
TGCTGGCCTTCAACCTGCTGCATCTGGTGACCGATCTCGACCGGGCGCTGCAACTGGCGGCGCAGGCCTTGCGGCCGGGCGGCCTGCTGATCACCAAGACGGCCTGCATCGCCGAGATGAACCCGCTGATTCGCTACCTGGCTCTGCCCTTGATGCGGGCCATCGGCAAGGCGCCCCACGTGCTGTGCTTCGACGCCGCCGCGCTGCAGTCGGCCATCGAGCGCCAGGGCCTGGACATCGTGTCGGTCGAGCGGCACGGCACCCGTGGCAAGGACTTCCGGGTCTTCATCGTGGCCCGCAAGCCGGCCTGAGTCCCCGGCCTCACGATTTCTCCTCACGACTCCCCCGCCTCACGTCAGACCCTGGTTCAGCGCAGGCCGGGCTTCGTTCGCCCTGCCGATGTCGCAAGCCTGCCCTTGTGCCGATCGTGCGACTTCGATCGGGATGCGAGGGCGGCGTCGGTGCGGTGCCAGCGCGTCGGCTCTCAAGTCGATGTGGCTCCGCCACTCGACTTGAACCCCCGCGGGGGGCGGGCCGGCAGGGCCGGCCCTGGGGGCGCTCAGAACGTCGGCGCGTCCTCGGCGGGCGCCTCCGACGGCGCGCCGGCCGCCGTGTCGTGGTGGGCGAACACGCCGGCGGCGCCGGGCCGCGACGGGTCGTCGCTCGCGCCGTCGGCCATCGGCGGCAGCTCGAAGGTCGGCGGGGCGGCCGGCAGCCCGGACTCGGGCACGTCCGACAGCATCGGCACGCCGGTGAGGAACAGCGCGGCGAGCGTGGCGCCGAGCGCGACCGTGGGCAGCGAGACGCGGCCGCGAGCGCTTGCGGGAACGGGACGGAACGGCTTCATGTCGGTCTCCATCGAGGGCGCGTCGTCGATTGGCGACGCGTGAGTCCACTCTAGGAACGGGTGCCGGCCGGCGCGATACCGCGCGCGCGGCGCGGCCCGCGCGGCGTGTACCGCCTTCGCGCTGCGCCGACCGCGGCGTGCCGTGGATCCGGTACGCGGGCCGGCGCGCGCCGCGCGTCAGGCCGCGGCGACGGCGCTGGCCGCCGTCGTGTCGGCGGGCGCGGCGGGCGAGCCGAGCGGCAGCTCGAGCCGCAGCTGCGTGCCGTGGCGCGACGACTGCATCGTCAGGGTCGCGCCCAGGCGCTGCGCGCGCGAGCGCATGTTGTCCAGCCCGCGGCCGCCTGCCGGCACCTCGTCGGGCAGGCCGCGGCCGTCGTCGACGATCTCCATCACCAGCGTGTCGTCGCGCGCGGCCAGCCGCACCAGCACGTGCTGCGCCTGCGCGTGCTTGAGCGTGTTGGTCAGCGCCTCCTGCGCGATGCGCAGCAGCTGCAGCCCGCAGTGCGGCGGCAGCGCGATGGCGTCGTCCGATGCGTCGTCGGGCGCGTCGACCTGCCACTGCGACGCGATGCCGGCCGCGTCGAGCTCGTTCTGCCAGCGGAAGCGGAAGTTGCCCCAGGCCACGAGGAAGTCGTGGCCGTCCGGCGCCATCGCTTCCAGCGCGAGCCGCATGTCGGCGATGCACTCGCGCAGCGACTGTGCCACCGCTGTGCGGTCGAGCTCGCCGCGCTCGACGCGCGACAGCGACGTGAACAGCCGCGAGCCCAGCCCGTCGTGCAGGTCGCGCATGATGCGCTGGCGCTCGTCGGCGGCCGCGTTCTCGCGCTGCAACGCGGCCACGCGCGCGTAGTTCTGTTCGAGTTCGCGCTCGCGCTGCGCGACCCGGCTCTCCAGGGTGCGGTTCAGGTCCTCGAGCGCGCCCAGGGTCTGGATGAAGCGCGCCGTCAGCACCGCGCCCATCACCAGCAGCAGCAGGTCGGCGCCGTAGTGCAGCAGGAAGAAGCGGTGGCCCGACCACTCCGGCGCCACCGCGCGCAGCCACGGCGAGCCCCAGGCCAGCATGTAGTCGTGGATGCCCGACGCGGTGGCGATGCCGATGCCCAGCATCAAGGCCACCGTCGCGGCATCGCGCCGGCGCCACGCGGCGGCGACGCTGATCGCCACCATGCCCAGCCCGATCGGGATGGTGCCGGCGATCCACCAGCGGCCGATCAGCTGTTCGTTGCCGCCGCTGACCAGGTAGGCCAGCGGACCGAGCAGCGCATAGCCGACGAGCGCGCGCTCGAGCCATGGCCGCACCCAGCCGCCCATGCGCAGCGAGAAGATCGTCATCACGATGATGAAGCCGCCGGTCGCGCCGTGGTACAGCACGCGCCAGTAAGGCCACCACGACTCGGGCAGCAGCTCGACCACGAAGGTCAGGGTGCGCACGCCCCACAGCAGCGCGGCCAGGCCGAACAGCCCGTACAGCACCTCGTCGCGCCGGCGCAGCCAGATCGCGAGCACGAACAGCCCCACCACCGCGCAGCAGGCCACCGTGACCTGCGGCATGGTGCGCACCCAGAACAGCCGCCGGTCGTGCATCGGCTGCAGCTCGGCCAGCGGGCCGACCGTCACGCGCGGCAGGCGCGCGCCGCTGGGCAGGTGCGCGATGGCGGCGCGCACGTGCAGGGTGTTGCGGCCCTCGCGCAGCAGCGCGTCGGGGATCACCACGAGCTGCGGGCGCTCCCAGCGCACGCGGTGGCCGGAGCCGATCTCGGGGATCAGCGCGATCGGCTCGCCGTTCACCAGCAGGCGGCCGCCGCCGTAGAAGTAGGGCAGGTACACGCCCCACGAGCCGCGCGTGGCCTCGGTCGCGCGCGCGGTGTCGAAGTCGAGCCGGTACCAGGTGGTCGCGTTGCGCCAGCCGGGCAGCTCGACCGGCTGCCACGCGGCGTGCTCCGGCGGCGGCGTCATCGTGTCCTGCACGAGCAGCTGCGCGCGGCGCAACTCGATCACGCCGTCGCCGACGTCGGCTGCGGCGGCCATCGCGAGCGCCGCGCCGCCGGCCGCGAGCACGGCGGCGGCTACCCGCACGACGGCCCGCACGGCGTCCCGCGCGAACGCCGCGGCGCCCGGCGCGCTACAGCAGGCCCATCTGGCCGGCTTCATAGACCGCCTCGCCGCGCGAGTGCACCGCGAGCTTGCGGTAGATGCGCTTGACGTGCGTGACCACGGTGTGCGGCGAGATGCCGAGCACCTGGCCGACGGTCTCGAAACTCAGGCCCTTGGCGACCAGCCGCAGGATGTCGGTCTCGCGCTCGGTCAGCGGCGAGGCGTCGGGCGCGGCAGGCGGCGCGGCGCGCGTCGCGGCGGCCGGCTCGGGCGCGACGCGAAAGCGCTGCAGCACCCTGCGTGCGATGCCGGGGCTGATCGGCGAGCCGCCGGCGTGCACTTCGTGGATGGCCGCGGCGATGCGCTCGGGCATCGCGTCCTTCAGCAGGTAGCCGGTGGCGCCGGCCTCGATGCTCGACAGCACGTGACCGTCGTCGCCGAACATCGTGACCACCAGCACGTCGCACTGCGGGTGGTGCCGTGCGGCGTGGCGGATGACCTCGACGCCGTCGCCGTCGGGCAGGCCGAGGTCCAGCAGCATCACGTCGGGCCGCGTCGCGTCGAGCATCGCGCGCGCGGCGGCCACGGTGGAGACGGCACCCGCCAGGGACAGGCCGGCGTCGGCCAGCACGGCGTCGGAGAACCGGCGCATGAACTCCGGTCCGTCCTCGACGATCAGCACGCTGACGCTCATCGTGTGGCCCTCCGTGCGGCGCGAAGTCATTGTGGCACCGGGCCCCGTCGATGCGCGAGGCTCGCGCGTACCGGGAAGGCGGTATGGCCGACGCATGCCGCGGCCGCTACGCTGCCGCGCGAGCGGGTTTCCAGGACGCAGGTTTCCAGGACGCAGGAGAGGCGCGATGGACGTGGAGCAACTGCTGCAGCGGGCGCGATCGGCCATCGGCGCGCCGGCGCAGCGCCGCATCACCGTCTACCGGCCGGGTGCGGGCGGCACCGACCCGCAGGCCGCGCACCCCGGCACCGTGCGTCGCGTGGCCGAGCTGCTGTCGCGTGTGCCGGCGGCCGAGGCGGCGGCGTGGGCCGGGCGCGCGCAGGCCGCGGGCTTCGGCGCGCTCGACCCGCTGCAGCACGTGCCGACCTGCGACTGCTCCGGCTTCGTGTGCTGGGCGCTCGGCTTGTCGCGGCGCAGCCGGCAGCCGCCGTTCTCGAAGCGCGGCGAGCCGGGGTGGATCCACACCGACACGATCTGGGCCGACGCGACGGCGTCGCAGCACACGCTGTTCGCGCCGCTGCATGCGCCCGAGGTCGGCGCGGTCGTGGTCTATCCGAAGGCCGGCAGCGGCGAGCGCTTCGGCCACGTGGGCATCGTCAGCGCGGTGGCCGGCGGCGCGGCCACGCGCGTGCTGCACTGCTCGGCCGGCAACTTCGAGGCCTTCTTCGACGCGATCGCCGAGACCGGCCCCGAGGCCTTCGACGCGCAGCCGAAGACGCGCTATGCGTGGTGCGTCTCGGTCGCGCGCGACTGAGGCGCCGCCGACGCCGCGGGCGCGCCGCGCCACTGCTGCATCAGCCGCTGCCACTTCGCGCGCGCGGCCGCCAGGTGCCGCGCCTTCACGTGGCCGTAGCCGCGGATCTCCTCGGGGATGCGCGCGATCTCCACCGCCAGCGCCAGCCGGTCGGCCGCGAGGCCGCGCAGCAGCTCGTCGATGCAGTCGCGGTACTCGCCGATCAGCGCGCGCTCGGTGCGGCGTTCCTCGGTGCGGCCGAAGGGGTCGAGCGCCGTGCCGCGCAGGCCCTTGAGCCTGGCGAGCATGCCGAAGGCGCTGCGCACCCAAGGGCCGAACGGGCGCTTGACCAGCTCGCCGCGCTCGTTGGTCTTCGCGATCATCGGCGGCGCGAGGTGGTGCACCAGCTTGTAGTCGCCCTCGAACATCGAGGCGATGCGCTCGGTGAAGGCGCGGTCGGTGTGCAGCCGCGCGACCTCGTACTCGTCCTTGTAGGCCATCAGCTTGAACAGGTAGCGCGCCACCGCCTCGGCCAGCCGGGTCGACTGCAGCGGCGCCTCGGCGGCGCGCACCTTGTCGACGAAGGCCTTGTACTGCTGCGCGTAGGCCGCGTCCTGGTAGCCGGTGAGGAAGTCGACGCGACGCGCCACCAGCTCGTCGAGCGACGGCTTGCGCACCACCTCGATCACCTGCGCCGCCTGGAACAGCGCCTGCACCTCGGCCAGGTCGTGCGCGCAGCGGCGGCCCCATTCGAACGCGGCCTTGTTGTTCTCGACCTGCACGCCGTTCAGCTCGATCGCGCGCAGCAGCGCGGCACGCGTGAGCGGGATGCGGCCCTTCTGCCAGGCGTAGCCGAGCATCAGCGGGTTGGTGTAGATCGAGTCGCCGAGCAGCTTCACGGCCACGGTCTCGGCATCGAACGAGCCGACGCTTTCGCGGCCGGCCGCCGCCGCGATCGCGCCCTCGCAGTTCGCGCCCGGGAACTGCCAGTCGGGGTTGCCGAGGAAGGCCGCCGTCGGCGTGCCGTGCGAATTGAGCGCCACGTAGGTGCGGCCCTCGTGCATCGCCGCCAGGGTCGCCTTGTTCGCGCCGACGATCGCGTCGCAGGCGATCACGAGGTCGGCCTTCGCGGTGTCGACCTTGGTGGTGTGGATGGCGTCGGGCCGGTTGGCGATCTGGATGTGGCTCCACGTCGCGCCGCCCTTCTGCGCGAGGCCGCCGGCGTCCTGCGTGACGATGCCCTTGCCCTCGAGGTGCGCGGCCATGCCCAGCAGCTGGCCGATCGTGATGACGCCGGTGCCGCCGACGCCGGCCACCACGATGCCCCAGGCCGACTCGGCCGCCGGCAGCACGGGCTCGGGCAGCGCGGGCAGCGCGAACGGGTCGTGCGCCTTGTCGCGCTTGGGCTTGCGCAGGCTGCCGCCTTCGACCGTGACGAAGCTCGGGCAGAAGCCCTTCACGCACGAGAAGTCCTTGTTGCAGGTGCTCTGGTTGATGCGGCGCTTGCGGCCGTACTCGGTCTCGACCGGCTCGACCGACAGGCAGTTGCTCTGCACCGAGCAGTCGCCGCAGCCTTCGCACACCAGCTCGTTGATCACGACGCGCCGGGCCGGGTCGGCCATCGTGCCGCGCTTGCGGCGCCGGCGCTTCTCGGTGGCGCAGGTCTGGTCGTAGACGATGACCGTGGTGCCGGCGATCTCGCGGAACTCGCGCTGCAGGCGGTCGAGTTCGTCGCGGTGGTGCACCGTGACGCCGGGCTCCAGCGCCACGCCGGCGTACTTCTCGGGCTGGTCGGTCACGATCACGAGCTTCTTCACGCCCTCGGCGGCGAGGCTCTTCTGGATCTGCAGCACCGAGTGGCCCTCGGGGCGTTCGCCGACCTGCTGGCCGCCGGTCATGGCGACCGCGTCGTTGTAGAGGATCCTGTAGGTGATGTTCACGCCCGCCGCGATGCTCTGGCGGATGGCGAGCAGGCCCGAGTGGAAGTAGGTGCCGTCGCCGAGGTTGGCGAAGATGTGGCGCTCGGTCGTGAACGGCGCCTGCCCGACCCACGGCACGCCTTCGCCGCCCATCTGCGTGAAGGTGCTGGTGCTGCGGTCCATCCACACCGCCATGTAGTGGCAGCCGATGCCGGCCACCGCGCGCGAGCCCTCGGGCACGCGCGTGCTGGTGTTGTGCGGGCAGCCCGAGCAGAACCACGGCGCGCGTTCGGCCGAACGCACGTCGATGGTGGCGAGGCTGCGCTCCTTGGCCTCGATGACGGCCACGCGCGCGTCCATGCGCGCGGCGATCTCGCCGCCTTCGGGCACGAGGCCCATCTTCTTCACGCGGCGCGCGATCGCCTTGGCGATGATGGCCGGCGTGAGGTCGGCCTTGGCGCGCAGCAGCCAGTTCTCGCTCGGGTTGGGCATGCTCCACTCGCCGCCGGTGGCGTCGCCCTCGGGCTCGTCGAACTTGCCGAGCACGTTGGGTCGCACGTCGGGGCGCCAGTTGTAGAGCTCCTCCTTGACCTGGTACTCGATGACCTGGCGCTTCTCCTCGACCACCAGGATCTCCTGCAGGCCTTCGGCGAACTCGCGCGTGATGGTCGCTTCCAGCGGCCACACCACGTTGACCTTGTGCACGCGGATGCCCAGCGCGCGGCAGGTGTCGTCGTCGAGGCCGAGGTCGGCCAGCGCCTGGCGCATGTCGTTGTACGCCTTGCCGCTGGCGATGATGCCGAAGCGGTCGTTCGGCCCCTCGACCACGTTGTGGTTCAGCCGGTTGGCGCGCACGTAGGCCAGCGCGGCGTACCACTTGTAGTCCATCAGCCGCGCCTCCTGCTCCAGCGGCGCGTCGGGCCAGCGGATGTGCACGCCGCCGGGCGGCATCACGAAGTCCTCGGGCAGCACGATCTTCACGCGCTCGGGGTCCACCCGCACCGACGCCGACGACTCCACCACTTCCTGGATCGTCTTCATGCCGGTCCACACGCCGGCGAAGCGGCTCATCGCGAACGCGTGCAGGCCCATGTCGAGGATGTCCTGCACGTTCGACGGGAAGAACACCGGCAGGCCGCAGGCCTTGAAGATGTGGTCGCTCTGGTGCGGCGCGGTGCTGCTCTTGCTGACGTGGTCGTCGCCGGCGATCGCGATCACGCCGCCGTGCTTCGCGGTGCCGGCCATGTTGGCGTGCTTGAAGACGTCGCAGCAGCGGTCGACACCCGGCCCCTTGCCGTACCAGATGCCGAACACGCCGTCGAACTTCTTGTGCTGCGGGTACAGGTCGAGCTGCTGCGTGCCCCACACCGCGGTCGCGGCCAGCTCCTCGTTGACGCCGGGCTGGAACACGACGTGGTTCGCCGCGAGGTGCTTCTTGGCCGCCCACAGCGCCTGGTCGTAGCCGCCGAGCGGGCTGCCGCGGTAGCCGCTGACGAAGCCGGCGGTGTTCAGGCCGGCGCGCGCGTCGCGCTGGCGCTGCAGCATCGGCAGCCGCACCAGCGCCTGCACGCCGCTCATGAAGGCGCGGCCCGATTCGAGCGCGTACTTGTCGTCGAGGGTGACCGTCTCGAGCGCCTTGCGGACGGCATCGGGCAGCGGGGCGTTCATGCGTCGGGACTCCTGTCGTGTAGGGGGTGCCGGACGGCCCTCGTGTCCCGCGGGTCGCGAGGGGCTGGAGGCACCGGCCGGCGGGCGCGGAACTGCGGGCGAGTGTAGGACCAGCGTCGCGACAGGTGGTTTCTTTGCTTGTGCCCATGAGGCCTGGCCGGGCAATAATCTTTCGCCGGGAGCAGGGCCGGAGAAACCGTGTCGCTCAAGAACCGCAGTTCAGGGAAAACCACGAGGCCGGCCCGCACGCCCGCGGCCGACGAGCCGCACGGCCCCGGCCTCGACCGCTACGACATCGCGATCCTCGGCGAGCTGCAGCGCGAGGCGCGGCTGTCCAATGCCGAGCTCGCGTCGCGCATCGGGCTGTCGGCCGCGCCGACCTGGCGCCGCGTGCGCTGGCTCGAGCAGCAGGGCTACATCACCGGCTACCGCGCCGAGCTCGACCGCCGCAGGATCGGCCTGGGCGTGCTGGCCTTCGTGCGCGTCGACGCCGAGCGCAACACCGGCGAGGCCACGCGCGTGCTCGAGGACGCGATCCGCCAGCTGCCGGAGGTGATCGCCTGCCACTACATTTCAGGCGCGGGGACGTTCGAGCTGCAGGTGATGGTCACCGACCTCGACGCCTTCTCGCGCTTCTCGATCGAGACGTTGTTGAACCTGCCGAACGTGAAGGACATCCACACGAGCTTCTCGCTCGGCGAGGTGAAGGCCAGCGCCGCCCTGCCGCTGACCCACCTGGCGCCACCCGGGCGCCCGCGCCGCGGTGGTTGACGGACAGAGCGGCGTCGCGCCGACGCGCGGCCCGTGGGCGGCGCTGGGCGATGCCGTGCTCGGCACGGGCGCCAAGCAGCGCATCCGCGTCGCGCAGGCCGGCCTCGCGCTGCTGCTCATGCTGGTGGGCGTGACGGTCATGCAGTACGTGGCGTGGCAAGGCGCCGCGCCGCTCGCGCCGGTGCAGGTGTGGACCGCGTTCTCGCTCGGCGGCCTGGCGTTCGCCTTCGTCGCCATCCGAAGCGGCTGGTCGCGCCGCTTCGCCGACCCGTCGCTGGCCGTGCCGCAGATGGTCTACGCCATCGCGTGCGGCGCGTGGGCCTACACCCTGGCCGGGCCGATGCGCGGCGCCGTGTTCCCGATCCTGATGGTCATCCTGATGTTCGGCATGTTCTCGTCGACGCCGCGACAGATGCGCTGGATCGCGCTGTACGCGGTGGCGATCTTCGGCGCCGCGATGGCGGCGATGGCGAAGCTGCAGCCGCAGCGCTATCCGGGCGACGTGGAGCTCGGGCACTTCCTGATGCTCGCGATCATGCTGCCGGCGGTGTCGGCGCTGGCCGCGCAGCTCGGCCGGCTGCGCGAGCGGCTGGTGCGGCAGAAGGCCGAGCTGGCCGAGGCCTTGTCGCTGATCAGCCAGCTCGCCACCCGCGACGACCTCACCGGGCTGGCCAACCGACGCCACATGCTCGACCTGATGAACAAGGAGCGCCAGCGCTCGATGCGCTCGGGCGCGCCGTTCTGCCTCGCGCTGGTCGACCTCGACCACTTCAAGCGCATCAACGACCGCCACGGCCACGCCGCCGGCGACGACGTACTGCGCGCGTTCGCACGCGAGGCCTCGGCCACCATCCGCGCCAGCGACGCGCTGGCGCGCTGGGGCGGCGAGGAGTTCGTGCTGATGCTGCCCGACACGCGCGCGGCGCTCGCGCGCCAGGGGCTGGAGCGGCTGCGCCAGCGCTGCGCGAGCGGCCTGACCGCGGGCGCCGCGGGCGAGCGCGTGACGGTGTCGATCGGCGTGACCGAGCATCGCGCCGGCGAGACGGTGGAGCAGACGCTCGAGCGTGCCGACCGGGCGTTGTACGAGGCCAAGGCCCAGGGGCGCGATCGTGTCGTCGTCGGCTGACGCCGCCGGGCTGCCGGCGCGCCACCTGCTGCTCGCGCTGGCGGTGGTGGCGGTGTGGGGCACCAACTTCGTCGTCATCAAGTTCGCGCTGGCCGCGCTGCCGCCGCTCGCGCTGGCGAGTCTGCGCTTCGCGCTCGCGTGGCTGCCGGCGGCGCTGTTCATCCGCCGTCCCGACGTGCCGTGGCGCCATCTCGCGGCCTACGGCGTGCTGATCGGCGCGGGGCAGTTCGGGCTGCTGTTCATCGCGATGCGCGCCGACATCTCGCCCGGCCTCGCGTCGCTCGTGGTGCAGGTGCAGGTGTTCTTCACCATCGGCCTGGCGATGGCGCTGGCCGGCGAGCGGCTGCGCCGCGTGCAGGTGGTCGCGCTGCTGATCGCGCTCGCGGGGCTGGGCGTGATCGTCGCGAACACCGACGCGACGACCACCGTGCGCGGTCTGGTGCTCGTGCTGCTGGCGGCCGCGTGCTGGGCCGGCGGCAACATCGTCGCGCGCCGCAGCCCCGGTGCCAACATGCTCGGCTACATGGTGTGGTCCAGCGCGTTCGCCGTGCCGCCGCTCGTGCTGATGAGCTGGTGGTTCGAAGGGCCGGCGGCGGTGGCGGCGGGCCTCGCGCGCGCCGACGCCGCCACCTGGGCCGCGGTGGCGTGGCAGTCGCTGGGCAACACCTTGTTCGGCTACGCCGCGTGGGCCTGGCTGCTGGCGCGCCATCCGGCCGCGGCGGTCACGCCGATGGCGCTGCTGGTGCCGGTGTTCGGGCTCGGCGCGTCGGCCCTCGCGCTCGGCGAGCCGCTGCCGGCGTGGAAGATCGGTGCGGCCGCGCTGGTGATCGACGCGCTGGCGCTCAACGTCTTCGGCCCGCGGCTGGCGCGCGCGCTGCGCTGACGCGCCGCGAAACCCCTGCGCTGTCGGACCCGTCCGACGCCGCGGCGCGCAGCGCTCCGGCATCGGCGCGACACTGCGCGGCCTAGGCTTCGATGCATCGGCGGCCTGCACGGCGCCGGTACCCATCCACGCAACTCGACGAGGAGTCCACGCATGAACTGGGAACGCATCGAAGGGCACTGGAAGCAGCTCGCCGGCCGCATCAAGGAGCAGTGGGGCCGGCTGACCGACGACGACCTCGACGTCATCGCTGGCAAGCGCGACCAGCTGGTCGGACGGCTGCAGGTGCGCTACGGCCTGTCGAAGGAGGTGGCCGAGCGCCAGGTCGACTCGTTCTGCGAGCGCCTCGGCCCGGGCGACGGCGGCGATCCGCGGCGGACGGCCTGACCATGCTGCGCGGCCGCGTCTCGACGAAGCTCAGGCGCGGCGGCGCGTGGCGCGGCCGCGCCGAGGCATGGCTCGACGCGCTGGCCGGCGCGCTGGCCATCGCCTCGCTGCTGGCCGTGGGCTTCGCGGCCCAGGCCGCCGCGCCGCAGGCCTCGGCGCCGGCGCTGCCCAGCACCGTGGCGCGGGTCGACACCGCGCGCTACGCCGGCACGTGGTACGAGATCGCGCGCGTGCCGAACACCTTCCAGCGCCAGTGCGCCGGCGACGTGAGCGCGACCTACGCGATGCGCGGCGACGGATCGCTCGCGGTGCTCAACCGCTGCCGGCGCGCCGACGGCAGCGTCGACGAAGCGCGCGGCATCGCGCGCCCGCAAGGCGGCGACCGCAGCGGCGCACGGCTCGAGGTGAGCTTCCTGCCGGCCTGGCTGCAATGGCTGCCGCTCGGCTGGGGCGACTACTGGATCGTCGCGCTCGATCCCGAGTACCGCGTGGCCGCGGTCAGCGACCGCAAGCGCGAATACCTGTGGGTCCTCGCGCGCGAGCCGCAGATCGAGGCCGAGCGCTACGAGACGCTGCTGGCGCAGCTGCGCGCCGAGGGCTTCGCGGTCGAGCGGCTGGTGCGCACGCCGCAGCCGACGGCGCGCTGAACGGCGCGAACACTGGCGCGATGATGGGCGCGATGAGCGGCGCGCCGAACGCGGCTCAGCGCGCGTCCGCGCGCGGCGGCTTCGGCCACAGCGCCCACAGGCGCAGCGGCTGCTTCATGCGGCCGGCCTGCTGCTCGGCTTCGTCGCCCCAGCCCCAGAAGTAGTCGGCGCGCACCGCGCCGACGATCGCGCTGCCGGAGTCCTGCGCCATCACCAGGCGGCGCAGCGGCGTGGTGCCGAGCGGCTCGGTCGTGTCGAGCCACACCGGCGTGCCGTACGGCACCGACAGCGGATCGACCGCGATCGAGCGCCCGGGCGTGAGCGGCACGCCGGCCGAGCCGCGCGGGCCGACCGCCGGATCGGGCAGCGGCTCCTCGCGGAAGAACACCACGCGCGGATTGGCCCACAGCAGCTCGTTCACGCGCCGCGGGTTGCGCCGGGCCCAGTCGCGGATGGCCGGCCACGAGGCTTCACCGGCCTTCAGCTCGCCTTGCTCGATCAGCCAGCGGCCGACCGACTTGTACGGGTGGTCGTTGTGCCCCGCGTAGGCCACGCGCACCAGCCGCGCGCGGCCGTCCGGCTCGGTCAGGCGCAGCCGGCCCGAGCCCTGCACCTGCAGCAGCAGCGCATCGAGCGGGTCGTCGACCCAGGCGATCTCGCGCCCGCGCAATGCGGCCTGCGCCGCGGGCAGGGTGTCGAGCTGCTGGCGCGTCCAGTACGGCTTGCGCGTCGCGGTGTCGGCCGGCAGCGCGTGCAGCGGCGTGCGAAAGCCGCCGCGCGGCAGCCGGCTCGCCTCGACCAGCGGCTCGAAGTAGCCGGTGGCCAGCCCCTCGACCGCGCCGTCGTGCGCCTCGATGCGGTACGGCTGCGTGCGCTGCTCGAGCCAGCGGCGCAGCGCCATGTCGTCGGCCGCGACCGCCGGCGGCAGCGCGCGCGCCTGCGCGCAGAACGACACCCACTCCGGCGCGGGCTTGTCGCAGCCGCGCAGCAGCGCGGGCCAGGCGTCACGCAGCCGGTCGGCCTCCCAGCCCGGCAGGTCGGCGAAGCTCACCGCCACCCAGCGCGAACGCTCGCGCGCGATGCGCGCCGGCAAGGTGTCGGGCCGGTCATCGGGCGCGCCGACGGGAGCGCCGGGCGGGGTCGGCGCAGGCGCGGGCGGCACGCTCGCGCAGCCGGCGAGCAGCGCGAGCAGCGTCCCTACAATCGCCGCCGCGCCGGGCCGGCGCACTCCGGATGTCGATCGCATGTGGGTCATTTTGCTGGAAGCCCTGGCGGCGCTCGCGCTGCTGATCGGCATCGTGTGGTGGACCATGTTCGCCGGCCGTCGCCGCGGCGAGCGCCGCGACGACCGGGCGGCCGGTGACGAACCGCGCGAACGCGAGTGACGCGCCCGCGCGCGCTCAGCGCATCGGCAGCACGAAGGTCAGTGGCCGGCGCCACAGGCGCGCGCGGATCGCGGCGTGCACCCGGTCGCGGTCCTTCAGTCGGATGCCGCGTGCGCGCAGCGCGACGTGGAAGGCCAGTGCGAAGCTCACGGCCAGGTTGAGCGCGCCCATCAACGGGATCGCCGCCACGCACCACCAGAAGTCGCTGCGCTGCAGCGCCTCGGCGCCGAGCGTTCCCAGCGCCGCGGCGACCTGGCCGGTGGACAGGGTCACGTGGCGCACGTCGAGCGGCAGGCCGACGAAACCCAGCAGCGCCGGCACCACGCCGAGCATCAGTCCGAGCGACACGTTGGCCGCGAGGCCGGAGACGTTGTCGCGCCACCAGCGCGCCCAGCGCTGCGCGCGCGCCTGTCCGAGCCGATCGACGATGCGCGGGTTCCACGCAAGGGCGCTGTCCAGCCGATGGAACACGAACAGGTTCTCGGCCCAGCCGGCCACCAGGCTGCTCGCGAACAGCAGCACGCCGGTGAAGGCCGCGAACAGCACGCTCGGCCCGAGCAGGGTGTTGGCGTGCAGCACGTGCTCGGCCTCGTCGCGCCCGACGAGCGGGGCGCCGGCCAGCGCCCAGGCGAGCGCCTGCACGGCCAGCACGACCGGCGCCACCGCGGCGAGGTTGCCGACGATGCCGGCCACCTGCGAGCGCACGAGGTGCGCCACCTCGTCGACGAAGGGCTCGAGCGAGTCGTCGCGGCCGGCCTCGCGCAGCTTGGCGGCCAGGGCCGGCGCCGTCATCGCCGGCTGCTTGGTGGCCACCGTCCAGTGCATCAGGTGGATCGCGACGAAGCTGAGCGCGTAGTTCAGGCCCGCCCAGACGCCGGACCAGAACGCGCCCAGCCCGAGCGCGAGGATCGCGAACTTCAGGAACACGGTGGCTGCGATCACCGCGCCGCCGCCGGCGGCCTTGCGCAGCATGGCCAGGTACTCGGCGAGGTTGCGGGTGATGTAGTGCTCGCCCGTCTCGGCGTTGCGCTCGGCCACCTTGCGCGCGAGCAGCGAGTACTGCCGCGCGAACAGCGCGCGCACGCAGCGCTGCTCGTGGGCGAGCCGTGCCAGGTCGGCCAGCAGCCGGGTCATCTCGCGGCCGGGCTCGGGTGACACGACGCAGGCGACGAGCGACTCGAGGCGGTCGCAGCGCGCATGGAGCTGCTCGACCTCGAACACGATGTCCACCGAGACGCCGTGCTCCTCGAGGTGGCCGGCGATGCTGCCGGCGGCTCGCCGGCAGGCGTCGAGCAGCGCGTGCAGCACGGTCGAGGCCTGTGCACGCCGCGCGCGGTCGCCCGACTCGACCGCCTCGCGCCACTGCTCGACCGCCGCGGTGAGCGCGCGGAACGGCCCGTCGGTCACCAGGGCCGGGTCCATGCGCCGGCGCAGCGGCGCCGAGTACGCGGCCGCGCGGTTCGCGCCGGCCAGTATGGCCACGGCGTCGAGCACCTCCTCGCGCCAGTCGCCGGCCTCGCGCCACTCGGCGCCCAGCAGCGTGGCGATGCGCCCGAGCGTGCCGTCGTCGATGTCGCGCAGCCACGCGGCATCGCCGGGCCGCGGGAACAGCAGGCCGAACAGCTCGGCGCCGTCGGTGCTGGCCGGGTCGCGCGGCAGCACCCTCGCCAGCGCGCGCTGGCCGAACTCGTGCCACAGCGCCGCGCGCGGCGCAAAGCCGAAGTCGGCGAACAGCGCCGTGGCGTCGATCTCGCGCCAGAAGCCGGCCAGCAGCGCGGCGACCCGCGCGCGATGCTCGGGGTGGCGCTCCAGCACGTTGAGCAGGTGCGTCAGCCGCAGCAGGGGCAGCGGCCGCGCGTCGGGCGCGCGCACGGCAGCGGCGTCGGGGTCGGCGCGGTCGGGCTGACGCAGCCACTCCGACAGACGGATCAGCCACAGGTGCCGCTCGGCCGTCGACGCGCGCGGGTCGGCGGCGTTGAGCAGCGCGGTGAGGTCCCACGCCGACGAGGCAGGGCGCCCGAACGGCAGCGCCGCGGTCATGCCCGGCTCAATGCAAGGTGGCGGGCGTGCCGAGCACGAACTCGGGGATCGGCGCTTCGAACGCGCGCGCGTCCTCGGTCATGCAGAAGTAGGTGCCGCGCATGCTGCCGGCGGGCGTGCCGATGCGCGTCCAGCTCGTGTACTCGAACCTCTCGCCGGGCTTGAGCAGCGGCTGGTGGCCGACCACGCCCAGGCCGCGCACCTGCTCGACCTTGCCGTGCGCGTCGGTGATGATCCAGTGGCGGCCGATCAGCTGCGCGGGCACGTCGCCCGAATTGACGATCGTCACCGTGTAGGCGAAGGCGTGCTGCTGGCGCGCGGGGTCGGACTGCTCGGGCAACTCGCGCACGGCGACCGTGCAGGTGAACTCGGGGCGGGCCATGCGGCGCATTCTAGGGACGCGCGGCGCGCTGCGACAATCGCGGCCATGGCTTCGCCGCAATCCCGGACCTTCCGCATCGCCCCGAGCATCCTGTCGGCCGACTTCGCGCGGCTCGGCGAGGAAGTGCGCGACGTCGTCGCCGCCGGCGCCGACTGGATCCACTTCGACGTGATGGACAACCACTACGTGCCGAACCTGAGCTTCGGCCCGATGGTGTGCGAGGCGCTGCGCAAGCACACGAGCGCGCCGATCGACGTGCACCTGATGGTGCAGCCGGTCGACGCGCTCGCGCAGGCGTTCTGCCGCGCCGGCGCCGACGTGGTGAGCTTCCACCCCGACGCCAGCACGCACGTCGACCGCAGCTTGCAGCTCATCAAGGCCGAGGGCCGGCAGGCCGGGCTGGTGTTCAACCCGGCCGCGTCGGTGGACGTGCTCGAGTGGGTGATCGACAAGGTCGACCTGGTGCTGGTGATGAGCGTGAACCCCGGCTTCGGCGGGCAGTCGTTCATCGACTCGGCGCTGCGCAAGATCGAGCGGCTGCGCCGCATCATCGACGCGAGCGGGCGCGACATCCGGCTCGAGGTCGACGGCGGCATCAAGGTCGAGAACATCCGCCGCGTCGCCGACGCCGGCGCCGACACCTTCGTCGCCGGCAGCGCGATCTTCGGCCAGCCGGACTATGCCGCCGTGATCCGCGCGATGCGCGCCGAGCTCGCGCGCTGAAGGCGCGGCCCGATGGGTGTCGCCGCCGAACTGGTGAGGCTGCTGGAACGCGCGGCGGCCGCGGTCGCGTTGCCGCGCGTGCGCGCGCTGCACCTGCCGCCGCCCGTGGCCGACGGCAGCAAGGACGGCGAGTTCTGCGCGCTCGAACTCGACGACGGTTCGATGGGCCTGAGCTACGTGCTGCTCGACGACACGCTGGCCGCGCTGCGCGCCGGGCGCGACGAGCTGGGGCTCGCGGGCGCCGATGCGATCGCGGTCGCGCGCTGGTACGCCGGCGCGCAGGGCTCGCAGCGCACGATCGGTTTCGCGGCGGTGAACGCGCTCACGCGCCATCTGCTCGACCGCGCGGGCTTCCGGCCCGCCGACGCGGCCGACTCGATCGGCGGCATCGTGCCGCGCGAGGGCGAGCGCATCGGCATGATCGGCCTGTTCCCGCCGCTGGTGAAGGCCATCGTGCCGAGCGGCGCCGAGCTCACCGTGCTGGAGCTGCGCGCCGACCTCGCCGGTGCGCGCGACGGCTGGCGCGTCACGCTCGACCCGCGCGAGCTGGGCGCGTGCACGCAGGTGCTGTCCACCAGCACCGTGCTGCTCAACGACACGCTCGACGACGTGCTCGCCGCGTGTGGCGGCGCGCGTCGCGTGGTGCTGGTGGGTCCCGGCGCGGGCTGCCTGCCCGACCCGCTGTTCGCGCGCGGTGTGAGCGCGCTGGGCGGCGCGAGGATCGAGCATGCCGCCGCGTTCCGCGCCGCGCTCGCGCGCGGCGACGCCTGGGGCCGCCACACGCGCAAGTTCATGCTCGAGCGCGCCGCGTGGCCGGGCTTCGAGGCGCTGCTGGCGCGCGCGGCCGGCACGGTCGCACGATGACGCGCCCGAAGTACGACGCCGCGATCGTCGACCTCGACGGCACGATGGTCGACACGCTCGGCGACTTCGTGGTCGCGCTGAACCGCACGCTCGACGAACTGCGGCTGCGCGCGGTGGACCGCGCCTTCGTCGAACGCACCGTCGGCAAGGGCTCGGAGCACCTGATCCGCAGCACCCTCGCCGAGGCCGGCGGCGCGCCCGAGCTGTACGAGCCCGCGTGGGCCGCCTACCAGCGGCACTATCTCGACGTGAACGGCGAGCACTCGGTGGTGTTCCCCGGCGTGGTCGAAGGGCTGGAGCGGCTGGCCGCGCGCGGACTCGCGCTGGCCTGCCTGACCAACAAGCCCACCGCCTTCGCACGGCCGCTGCTGCAGAAGAAGGGCCTCGCGCGCTTCTTCGCGCACGCCTTCGGCGGCGACGCGTTCGAGCGCCGCAAGCCCGACCCGCTGCCGCTCGCGGCCACCTGCCGCGCGCTGGGCAGCGCGACCGCGCGCACCTTGATGATCGGCGACTCGAGCAACGACGCGCTGGCGGCGCGCGCGGCCGGCTGCCCGGTGGTGCTGGTGACCTACGGCTACAACCACGGCGAGCCGATCACGGCCGTCGATGCCGACGGCTTCGTCGACCGGCTCGACGCGATCGGGCTCGACGGTTGAGCGTTCCCGATCGGATGGTGCCGCTCAGCCGTCGGCGCCGGTGCGCACCGGCGCCTTGCCGAGCAGCGCGTCCTTCAGCATCGGATCGGCCGGCGACTTGCCGAACCAGATCTTCAGCAGCGACGCATTGAACTCGGGCTCCTTGATCGGTTCGGCCGCCGGCTTGCCGTTGACCAGCACGATGGTGCCGGTGCCGGGCACGTAGTCGACGGTGAAGTTCTCGCCGGCCGCCAGGCGCTTCTTCTGCGCGAAGATCTCGGCGAGCTTCAAGGTGCCGGGGATGGCCTTGCCGAACTCCTCGCGCGTGGAGTTCTGCTCCATGCCGCGGGTGAACAGCTTGCCGAGCTCGTTGGCGTCGATGTCGCGCAGCATCACGATGTGCAGGCGCTTCGGGCCGGGCGAGGCGATCACCGCCTCGGGCGTCGCGGCCTTGGCCGGCAGGTACAGCCCGGCGGTGTAGACCTTGAACACCGCCTTGTAGCGGATGCCCGCGCCGTTGAGCACGAGCCGGGTGTTGCCGAGTTGCTGCGCGGCTTCGTACTTCACGCCGGCCACGTCGACGGGGGCTGCCGCGGCCTGGGCCAGCGCGGCGGTCGCGCCGCACGCGAGCACGGCAGCGACGAACAGGGAACGGAACATCGGACTCACTCCTCTTGGAAGTGGGGAACGCGGGGGGGCGCCCGGATGCGGGCGCGGAAGTTTCGCCGCACGTGCGTTCGCTTGTCCATGCGTGCCGCCGCCGTGGCGCGTCGTCGCCGCGTCGATCGGCGCGGCAGCGTGACGGACTGCGCGCCCGGCGCGGACGCTGCGCTACACTGCGCCGCATCATGTTCACGTCGCGCAAGCACGCAGCGGGGTCGCACGACCGGGGAGCCTGGCCCTGGCGTCGTCCGGTTCGCTTCGCTTGACGCCGGCCCTGCGGGCCGGACTTCCCGACATCTGACGCCGCGGGCCCGAAGACCTCGCGCCGCGGCCCCCGGAAGGCCCGACACGTGATCACCGAACTGGAATTCAGGAGCCTTGCCTCGCAGGGCTTCAACCGCATCCCCCTCATTGCCGAGGCGTTCGCCGACCTGGAGACGCCGCTGTCGCTGTACCTCAAGCTGGCCGGCGGCCAGCGCCACAGCTTCCTGCTGGAGTCGGTGGTCGGCGGCGAGCGCTTCGGGCGCTACTCGTTCATCGGGCTGCCCGCGCGCACCTGGCTGCGCGCCAGCGGACGGCACACCGAGGTGCTGCACGACGGCGCCGTGGTCGAGTCGCACGAGGGCAATCCGCTGGAGTTCATCGCGCAGTACCAGCAGCGCTTCAAGGTCGCGCTGCGGCCCGGGCTGCCGCGCTTTTGCGGCGGGCTGGCGGGCTACTTCGGCTACGACACGGTGCGCTACATCGAGCCGCGGCTGGCCAGGACCGACAAGCCCGGCGGCCTGGACACGCCCGACGTGCTGCTGCTGCAGACCGAGGAGCTGGCGGTCATCGACAACCTGTCGGGGCGGCTGTACCTGATCGTCTACGCCGATCCGTCGCAGCCCGAGGCCTTCTTCAAGGCCAAGCGCCGGCTGGCGGAGCTGGGCGACAAGCTGCGCTACAGCGTGAGCGCGCCGCCGGTGCGGCGCGGCACCTCGTACGCGGTGGAGCGCGAGTTCCGCAAGGAGGACTACCTCGCCGCGGTCGCGAAGGCGAAGGAGTACATCGCCGCCGGCGACATGATGCAGGTGCAGATCGGCCAGCGGCTGCGCAAGCGCTACACCGAAAGCCCGCTGTCGCTGTACCGCGCGCTGCGATCGCTGAACCCGTCGCCGTACATGTACTACTACGACATGGGCGACTTCCACATCGTCGGCGCGTCGCCGGAGATCCTGGTGCGCCAGGAGGCGACGCCCGACGGCCCGAAGGTCACGATCCGCCCGATCGCCGGCACGCGCCCGCGCGGGGCGACACCCGAGGCCGACAAGGCCCTCGAAGCCGAGTTGCTGGCCGACCCGAAGGAGCGCGCCGAGCACGTGATGCTGATCGACCTGGCGCGCAACGACATCGGGCGCATCGCGAAGACCGGCAGCGTGAAGGTGACCGAGGCCTTCGCGGTCGAGCGCTACTCGCACGTGATGCACATCGTGAGCAACGTCGAGGGCCTGCTGAAGGACGGCATGAGCAGCCTCGACGTGCTGCGCGCGAGCTTCCCGGCCGGCACCCTGACCGGCGCGCCGAAGATCCGCGCGATGGAGATCATCGACGAGCTCGAGCCCGTGAAGCGCGGCATCTACGGCGGCGCGGTCGGCTACCTCAGCTTCGCCGGCGACATGGACGTGGCCATCGCCATCCGCACGGGCATCGTGCAGAACCACCAGCTCTACGTGCAGGCCGCCGCCGGCATCGTCGCCGACTCGGTGCCCGAACTGGAGTGGCAGGAGACCGAGGCCAAGGCACGCGCGCTCATCCGCGCGGCCGAGCTGGTCGAGGAGGGGTTCTGATCATGCTGCTGATGATCGACAACTACGACAGCTTCACGTTCAACCTCGTGCAGTACTTCGGCGAGCTGGGCGAGGACGTGCGCGTGGTGCGCAACGACGAGATCGACCTGGCCGGCATCGAGGCGATGCGGCCCGACCGGCTGGTGCTGTCGCCGGGGCCGTGCACGCCGGCGGAGGCGGGCATCTGCGTGCCGGCGATCCGGCACTTCGCGGGGCGGCTGCCGATCCTCGGCGTGTGCCTCGGGCACCAGAGCATCGGTGCGGCGCTGGGCGGCACGGTGGTGCGTGCGAAGACGCTGATGCACGGCAAGACCAGCGAGATCACGGCCGACGGCCGCGGCGTCTTCCGCGGGCTGCCGGAGCGCTTCACGGTGATCCGCTACCACTCGCTGGCGGTCGAGCGCGAGACGCTGCCGCAGGACCTGACGGTGACGGCCACGTCCGACGACGGCGAGATCATGGGACTGCGGCACGTGGCGCTGCCGATCGAAGGCGTGCAGTTCCATCCCGAGTCGATCCTGACCGAGCACGGCCGCGCGATGCTGCGCAACTTCCTGGAGAGCAGCCCTTGAGCCTTGACATGAACAAGTCGATCGACCTGCGCAGCGACACGGTGACGCGCCCCACGCCCGCGATGCGCGCGGCGATCGCCGCCGCCGAGGTGGGCGACGACGTGTTCGGCGACGACCCGACCGTCAACGCGCTGCAGGAACGCGTGGCCGCGATGCTGGGCTTCGAGGCGGCGCTGTTCGTCACGTCGGGCACGCAGGGCAACCTGAGCGCGCTGATGGCGCACTGCCAGCGCGGCGAGGAGTTCGTGGTCGGGCAGTCGGCCCACATCTTTCGCTACGAGGCCGGCGGCAGCGCGGTGCTCGGCAGCCTGCAGCCGTGCCCGATCGAGAACCGGCCCGACGGCACGATCGCGCTCGAGGACATCGAGGCCGCGATCAAGCCCGACGACCCGCACTTCGCGCCGACGCGGCTGCTGTGCCTGGAGAACACGCTCGGCGGCAAGGTCCTGCCGCTGGCCTACATCGAGGCCGCCACCGCGCTGGCGCGCCGGCATGGGCTGGCGACGCACCTCGACGGCGCGCGGCTGTTCAATGCGGCCGTGAAGACGGGGGTCGCGCCGCGCGAGATCGCGAAGCACTTCGACAGCGTGTCGGTGTGCTTCAGCAAGGGGCTGGGCGCGCCGGCCGGCTCGATGCTGTGCGGCCGCCGGGACTTCATCGCGCGGGCGCACCGCGTGCGCAAGATGCTGGGCGGCGCGCTGAGGCAGGTGGGCCTGCTGGCCGCCGCGGCGGACCACGCGCTGGACCATCACGTCGAGCGCCTGGCCGAGGATCACGCCAACGCCGCGCGGCTGGCCGACGGACTGCGCGGCCTGCCGGGCGTGCGCGTCGAGCCGCCGCAGACCAACATGGTGTTCGTCGAGCTGCCGCGCGAGCGCGCGCACGGCGTGGTCGAGCGGCTGCGCGCGCGCGGTCTGCTGTGCACCGGGCTGTACCAGTTGCGCCTGGTGACGCACCTCGACGTGAGCCGCGAGGACATCGAGCGCGCGATCGTGATCCTGCGCGAGACCCTGTAGACCCGAGGAGGCTTCATGCCGATCAGCAACACCGAAGCGCTGCAGCGCACGATCGAGCACCGCGAGATCTTCCACGACGAGATGCTGTCGCTGATGCGGCGCATCATGAGCGGCGAGATGTCGCCGGTGATGATCGCCGCCATCACCGTCGGGCTGCGCGTCAAGAAGGAGACCATCGGCGAGATCGCCGCGGCCGCGCAGGTGATGCGCGAGTTCGCGACGCCGGTGGTGGTGCCGGATCGCACGCACCTGGTCGACATCGTCGGCACCGGTGGCGACTCGGCGCACACGTTCAACATCTCGACGGCCGCCACCTTCGTGGCCGCGGCGGCCGGCGCCCGCGTGGCCAAGCATGGCGGGCGCAGCGTGTCGTCGACCTCCGGCAGCGCCGACGTGATGGAAGCGCTGGGCGTCAACATCGCGCTCGCGCCCGAGCAGGTGGCGCAGTGCCTGGCCGAGACCGGCATCGGCTTCATGTTCGCGCCGGCGCACCACACGGCGATGAAGCATGCCGCGCCGGTGCGCAAGGAGCTGGGCGTGCGCACGATCTTCAACATCCTCGGGCCGCTCACCAACCCGGCCGGCGCGCCCAACCAGCTGCTCGGCGTGTTCCACCCCGACCTGGTGGGCATCCAGGTGCGCGTGCTGCAGCGCCTTGGCTCCGAGCACGTGCTGGTGGTCTACGGGATGAACGGCATGGACGAGGTGTCGCTGTCGGGCGAGACGATGGTCGGCGAGCTGAAGAACGGCGAGGTGCGCGAGTACGTGATCCACCCGAGCGACTTCGGGTTGCCGGTGTACGACTCGCGCGTGCTGCGCGTGGCCAACAAGGAAGAGTCGGTCGCGTGCATCCAGTGCGCGCTGGCCAACGAGGACGGGCCGGTGCGCGACATCGTGCTGCTCAACGCGGGCGCGGCGCTGTACGCGGCCAACGTGGCCGGCTCGATCGCCGACGGCGTGCGCATGGCGCGCGACGCGGTGGCCTCGGGCAAGGCGCTGGCCAAGCTGAGCCAGTTCGTCGCGGTGACCCAGCGGATGAAGGCGGCGTGAGCGACATCCTCGAGCGCATCGTCGCGGTCAAGCGCGACGAGGTGGCGGCGCTGAAGGCGTCGCGCGGGCTCGCGTCGCTGCGCGCCGAAGCCGAGTCGCGGCGCGACGTGCGCGACTTCGCCGGTGCGCTGCGCGCGAAGATCGCCGACGGCGCGGCGGCGGTGATCGCCGAGGTGAAGAAGGCCAGCCCGAGCAAGGGCGTGCTGCGCGAGCACTTCGAGCCAGCCGCGATCGCCGCGAGCTACGAGCGCGGCGGCGCGGCCTGCCTGTCGGTGCTGACCGACCGGCCATTCTTCCAGGGCGGCAACGAGTTCCTGCAGCAGGCGCGCGATGCCTGCGCGCTGCCGGTGCTGCGCAAGGACTTCATCGTCGACGAGCTGCAGGTGTTCGAGGCGCGCGCGATCGGCGCCGACGCCGTGCTGCTGATCGCCGCGTGCCTCGACGACGCGCGCATGTCCGACCTCGAAGCCTGCGCCGCGTCGCTCGGCCTCGCGGTGCTGGTGGAGGTGCACGACGGCGCCGAGCTCGATCGCGCGCTGCGGCTGCGCACGCCGCTGCTGGGCATCAACAACCGCAACCTGCGCAGCTTCGAGGTCTCGCTGGACACCACGCTCGGGCTGCTGCCGCGCGTGCCGGGCGGGCGCCTGCCGGTCACCGAGTCGGGCATCGTGGAACGGGCGGACGTCCGCCGCATGCGTGACGCCGGCGTGAACGCGTTCCTGGTCGGCGAGGCCTTCATGCGCGCGCCCGACCCCGGCGCGGCGCTGTCGGCGCTGTTCGGCTGAAGCGTGAGCCGGCTGCAGTCGCCCGTCGAGGCGGCTTTCGATGCGATCGACCCCGGCTGGCGACCGCTGGTGCAGGCCTGGCGCGAATCGGCGGCCGGCCGCTCGACGCTCGCGCAGGTGGCCGCGCGTCTGGCGGCCGGGGCGACGGTCTATCCCGCGCGGCCGCTGCGCGCCCTGGAGCTGACGCCGCCGGCTGCGGTTCGCGTCGTCATCCTCGGCCAGGACCCGTACCACGGGCCGGGGCAGGCCGAAGGGCTGGCGTTCTCGGTGCCGCGCGGCGTCCGCCTGCCGCCGAGCCTGCGCAACATCGCTGCCGAACTGGGCCGCGACCTCGGCCTGCCGCCATTGCCGCACGGCCATCTCGGGGCCTGGGCCGGCGGCGGCGTCTTGCTGCTGAACACGAGCTTGACCGTCGAAGAGGGCCGTCCGGCGTCGCACGCGCGCTTCGGATGGGAAGTGCTTACTGACGAGATCGTCTCGGCCGTGGCTCGACAGACCGCTCCGGCCGTGTTCCTGCTGTGGGGCGCGCATGCGCAGGCCAAGTGCGCGCTGATCGAAGCGATCGGCCCGCAGCGGCATCTGGTGCTCCGGGCCAATCATCCGTCGCCGCTGTCGGCGCGGCGCGGTCCCGCGCCCTTTCTCGGCTGCGGGCACTTCTCGATGGCCGCCCGGTTTCTCGAGGCCGCCGGGCGCGGCCGCATCGATTGGTCGGTCGTCTGATCGCGCGGGGCGTCCACGCGCCCGGAGCCCGTTCCAGGGTCGATCCGCGATGAGCCCGTGCTATAGTCGCCAGTTCGCCGCGGAGGGGTGCCCGAGTGGCTAAAGGGGGCAGACTGTAAATCTGTTGGCTTACGCCTACGTTGGTTCGAATCCAACCCCCTCCACCAGCGAATGCATGGCGCGGCAGGTCGAATCGGGTCGCTTCCCCTTCCGGGGGCAGCGGCTTTTCGTTCTGTCGGCTTGGCGGGAGTAGTTCAATGGCAGAACCTCAGCCTTCCAAGCTGATGACGCGGGTTCGATTCCCGTCTCCCGCTCCAGCATCGGCTGGCGGCGTGGTCGGTCGATACCGGCCTGGGCGCGCGCGACGGCGCGCCCAGGCCCGTGTCGATGCCCATGTGGCTCAGTGGTAGAGCACTCCCTTGGTAAGGGAGAGGTCACGCGTTCGATCCGCGTCATGGGCACCACCGTTTGACCATCACTGATCTTCAGTCCGACTTCTTCGTCACATCCGTCCGCCAGGAGCACACAACATGGCAAAGGGAAAATTCGAGCGCACGAAGCCGCACGTCAACGTGGGGACGATTGGGCACGTGGACCATGGCAAGACGACCTTGACGGCGGCGATCACGACGATCCTG
>Ga0073934_10004067_pt1 | contig 25111 bp, 23 predicted proteins | sample LarsenN4metaG_FD_76834 | JGI IMG/M metagenome (GOLD analysis project Ga0073934, IMG submission 76834) | Hot spring sediment bacterial and archeal communities from British Columbia, Canada, to study Microbial Dark Matter (Phase II) - Larsen... ... | reverse complement strand
GCCGCGCACCTGCAGCAGGCGCTCGCCGGCATGTGGCAGGCGTGGCGGGCCGCGCCGGGCACGGGTGGCTGATGGACATCGCCTGGCCGATCCTGCCCGACTTCCCGATGCCGGCGCTCGCCGGCTTCCTCGGCGTGCTGGTGGCGCTGCTCGCGACGGCGCACATCGTGCTCACCAAGCGCAACGTGCAGGCGCGCGCGGGCTGGGTGGCGGTGGTCTGTTTCGTGCCCTTCATCGGCACGCTGCTCTACCTCTTTCTCGGCATCAACCGCATCCGTCGCCGCGCCGTCGCCCTGCACCGGCGCGTCTCGATTCCGCAGACGCCACCCGATGCCCAGGTGGTGCCGGTGTCCGGCGGCGAGCTGCCCGATTCCATGCGCGCGATCAACCGCGTCATCAACCAGGTGACGCGGCGGCCGTTGCTGGCGGGCAACCGCGTCACCGTGCTCGGCGACGGCCCGCAAGCCTGCGCGGCGATGGTCGACGCCATTAACGCGGCACGCCAGAGCGTCACGCTCTGCACCTACATCTTCGACAACGACGAGGTCGGCAGCCGCTTCGTCGAGGCGCTGACGGCGGCCTGCCGTCGCGGCGTCGCCGTGCGCGTGCTCATCGATGCCGTCGGGCTGCGCTACTCGTGGTTCAACCCGATTGACGAACGCCTGGCCGCCGCCGGCGTCCGCGTCGCGCGTTTCCTGCCGCCGCGTTTCCTGCCCTGGCACCTGCCGTACGCCAACCTGCGCAACCACCGCAAGATCCTCGTCGTCGACGGCGTCACCGGCTTCACCGGCGGCATGAACATCCGCGCCGGCTACCTGCGGCCGTTGCGGCACCCGGAAGCGATCATCGACCTGCACTTCCAGCTCGAGGGGCCGGTGGTGGCGCAACTGCAACGCAGCTTCCAGGAGGACTGGCTTTTCGTGTCCGGCGAGCTGCTGGTGGGGCCGGAATGGTTTCCCCGGCTGGCGGCCGTCGGCGAAACCATGGCGCGCGGCATCAGTGACGGCCCGGACGAGGATTTCGACCGCCTGTTCTGGGCCTACCTGGCGGGCATCCAGGGCGCGCAGAAGAGCCTGCACATCCTCACGCCGTATTTCCTGCCGGAGCCGGAAATCGTGTCGGCGCTCAACGGGGCGGCGATGCGCGGCATCGACGTCAACATCATCCTGCCCGAGCACAGCAACCTGCCGCCGGTGGACTGGGCCACCGCCGGCATCCTCGATGACCTCATCGCGCACGGCTGCCGCGTCTGGCTGACGCCGCCGCCGTTCGACCACGGCAAGCTGTTCCTGGTGGACGACGCCTGGGCGCTGATCGGTTCCGGCAACTGGGACCCGCGCAGCCTGAAGCTGAATTTCGAGTTCGCCGTCGAGTGCTACGACCCGGCGCTCGGCAGGCGCTTGCGCTACGTCATCGGTGACCGCCTGGCCGTGGCTCGCGAACTGTCGCTGGACGAATTGCACGCCAGGCCGTTCCTGGTGCGCCTGCGTGACGGGCTGGCCGGTTTGTTCACGCCCTATCTGTGAAGCGCCGGGGCAGGGCAGGTCCCGGCGTGCGCCGCGCGGCCGGTTCAGGGCCTACGGCCGCGTGCGAGAATGCGCACATCGTGTTCAGTCGGTGCGGGTATCTGTCCGTGGCGGCGCCGGTTATCGTGCCGCCGCTGTCGCACGTTGCGGCAGGCCAACCGGACAGGACGCTGGAGGAGTTGCATGGCAATCAAGGTACTGGTGGTCGACGACCACGAACTCGTGCGCATCGGCATCAGCCGCATGCTGGCTGACGTCGAGGGCATCAAGGTCATCGGCGAGGCCGCCAGCGGCGAGGACGCGATCCGCATGGTCCGCGAGCAGTCGCCCGACGTGGTGCTGATGGACGTGCAGATGCCGGGCATCGGGGGCCTGGAGGCCACGCGCAAGATCCAGCGCATCGACGATTCCATCCGCGTGATCGCCGTGACGGTGTGCGACGAGGAGCCGTTCCCCTCGCGCCTGCTGAAGGCCGGTGCGGCCGGCTACCTCACCAAGGGCGCTGACCTGCAGGAAATGGTCAAGGCGATCCGCGTGGTCAACGCCGGCCAGCGCTACATCAGTGCCGACATCGCGCAGCAGATGGCCCTGAAGCCGTTCCGCGACGACCAGGATTCACCCTTCGACGAACTCTCCGAGCGCGAACTCCAGATCACGATGATGGTCGTCAATTGCCATCGCGTGCAGGAGATTTCCGACAAGCTCTGCCTGAGCCCGAAGACCGTGAACAGCTACCGCTACCGCGTCTTCGAAAAACTCGGCATCACCTCTGATGTCGAGCTCACGCTGCTGGCGGTGCGGCATGGCCTGGTGGACGCGCGTGCCGCGGCGGCTGTCGGGCAACTGGCCGGCGCCGGCGGCGCGGCAACCGATGCCGGGAAGGTTGCCGGCGGTGCGTGACCGGCGCCTTCGCATCCGTGCCTGAGCGATGAGCGACACCCCGCTGACGTTCGATGCCGCCGATTTCCTGCGCACGGCCAGCCGCCTGCCGGGCGTGTACCGCATGTACGACGCCGACGGGAAAATCCTCTACGTCGGCAAGGCGCGCAACCTGCGCAACCGGCTAGGCAGCTATTTCCAGAAGAACCCGTCCTCGCTGAAGACGGCGGCACTGGTCAGCCGTATCGCGCGCATTGAAACCACCGTCACCACCAGCGAAACGGAAGCCCTGCTGCTCGAGCAGCAACTGATCAAGGCGAACAAGCCGCCGTATAACATCCTGCTGCGCGACGACAAATCCTATCCGTGGATTCATGTCGCCAGCAGCGATGAATGGCCGCGCCTGGCTTTCCACCGCGGTGCGCGGCGCGCTGCCGGGCGCTACTTCGGGCCGTACCCGAGCAGCGTTGCCGTGCGCGAGACCATCAACCTGCTGGAAAAGATCTTTCGCGTGCGCACCTGCGAGGACGCGTTCTTCCGCAATCGCTCGCGGCCCTGCCTGCAGTACCAGATCCAGCGCTGCAGCGGCCCCTGCGTCGGCATGGTCAGTGCCGAACAGTACCGCCAGGACGTACGCCACCTGCTGCTCTTCCTCGAGGGCCGCAGCGATGAAATCACCGGCGAGCTGGTGGCGGCGATGGAACGGGCGGCGGCCGCGCTGGACTTCGAGCGCGCTGCCGGCTTGCGCGACCGCATCGCCGGCCTTCGTCACGTGCAGGAGCAGCAGTTCGTGGTCAAGGACGGCGGCGATGCGGACGTCTTCTGTGCGCTGTGCCGGCCGGGCGGCAGTTGCGTCGTCGTGCTGTTCGTACGCGGCGGCCGGGTGCTCGGCAGCAAGAGCTACTTCCCGCAGGCCGCCGCCGACGGTGACCCCGCCGCGCTGCTCGACGAGTTCCTGCCGCAGTTCTATGGCGTCGGCCTGGAGGACGCCGCGTCGCGTGACGTGCCGCGCGAAGTGATCCTGTCGCACGAGATCGAGACCGCCGACGCGCTGGCCACGGTGCTCGCCGCGCGCAGCGGCGGCAAGGTCCGCGTCACCGCCAGCGTGCGCAGCGATCGCGCGGCCTGGCAGCGATTGGCCGCCACGAACGCGGAACACGAACTCACCGCCCACCTGGCCAGCCGGCAGGGCCTGGCGCGTCGCTTCGAGGCGCTGGTCGAGGCGCTGGCCTTGCCGGACACGCCCAACCGCATCGAGTGCTTCGACATCAGTCATACGCTGGGGGAGGGCACGGTGGCGTCCTGTGTCGTGTTCGACAGCGAGGGCGCAGTGAAGCGCGACTACCGCCGCTTCAACATCGAGGGCATCACGCCCGGCGACGACTTCGCCGCGATGGACCAGGCGTTCCGGCGTCGCTACACGCGGCTGAAGGAGGAGGGCGCTTCGCTGCCGGACCTTGTCCTCATCGACGGTGGCCCGGGCCAGCTGGCAAGGGCCGAGGCGGCTGCCGCCGAACTGCAACTGGAAGGGGTGCTCCTGCTTGGCGTCGCCAAGGGGCCGTCGCGCAAGGCCGGGCTGGAGACGCTGCACCTGCCCGGCCGCCACGAAGCCCTGGTGCTGGCGCCGGACAGCCCTGCCTTGCTGTTGATCCAGCAAGTGCGCGACGAAGCGCACCGCTTTGCCATTGCCGGCCATCGTGCGCGCCGGGCCAAGACCCGGCGCGAGTCGCCGCTGGAAAACATCCCCGGCATCGGTCCGCGCCGGCGGCGGCAGTTGCTGACGCATTTCGGCGGCTGGCAGCAACTCGAAAGGGCGAGCGCGGCCGACATTGCCCGGGCCCCCGGCATCAGCCAGGCATTGGCCGAGCAGATCTACGCCGCGCTGCATCCGGGTTGAATCTCCCGGCCCCCCGGTTCACGGGCGTGCCGGCTTGCAGCGCCGGGCTATACTCCCGCGCAATCCACCCGCATGGCCTGCGCCTCTCGTGCAAAAGAATCTGTTCAACATTCCCACGCTGCTGACCCTCGGCCGCATTGCGGCGATACCGGTGCTCGTCGTCGCGTTCTACATGCACACCTGGTGGAGCAACTGGCTGGCCGCCGCGATCTTCCTCATCGCCGGCCTCACCGATTACCTCGACGGGTACCTGGCGCGGCGCTGGAACCAGTCCACCCGTTTCGGCGCGTTCCTGGACCCGGTGGCCGACAAGTTGATGGTCGCGGCAGCGCTGGTGCTGCTGGTTGAATACCACGCAAACGGCTGGCTTGCGGTGCCTGCCATCGTCATCATTTCGCGGGAAATCGCCGTCTCCGCGTTGCGCGAATGGATGGCCGAAGTGGGCCAGCGCGCGGCGGTCGCGGTATCGCAGATCGGCAAGGTGAAAACGGTCGCGCAGATCACCGCGATCACGCTGTTGCTGGCGGTCAAGCCGGAATTCGACGTGGCACGGCGCATGGTTTTCACCGATTTCTTCGTTTTCAATTACGTCCTGCTCTACATCGCCACCGCACTGACACTGTGGTCGATGATGGTTTACCTGCGTGCGGCCTGGCCGCACCTGAAGGACGGCGACTGACGTCCCGTGCGCGGCGGCGGTTGTGCTTCGGTTGCAGGCCGTTTGCTTGACAACGAGGTCTTCGCCGCTATGATTGGCGGCTCCCTGAGAGGGGGAGGTTTTGCGGGAATAGCTCAGTTGGTAGAGCACGACCTTGCCAAGGTCGGGGTCGCGAGTTCGAGTCTCGTTTCCCGCTCCAGACATGAAACCCCGGCGCGTCTTACCGGGGTTTTTTGTGAGCGACGCGCCACTGCCGCGCGTCGCCGGTTTCAAAGGCTGGGTGGCAGAGTGGTCATGCAGCGGACTGCAACTCCGCGTACGCCGGTTCAATTCCGACCTCAGCCTCCATTTTTCCCCGCGCCCGAAGCCATGTTTGCCGGCCCACTCGGCCGTGCCGCGCGGGCGACGTTCCTTCCGAGTCCGCCAGTGCCTGGCACCGCGCAACCGCCGCCCGGATGGCGAAACAGGTAGACGCAAGGGACTTAAAATCCCTCACCCTAACGGGTATGCCGGTTCGAGTCCGGCTCCGGGCACCAATTAAATCAATAAGTTACGTGATCTTCGGCGGCGGAGACGATTCCTGCTGGTCGAAATTTGTACTTTCCGTCTCCGTTCGGTCTCCGTTGGGCGAAAGTTCGTGATGCCTGACGGACCTAATGATTCGATCTCAGCGGCTTATGCAGGTATCGATCTCGCCGTGCCATTCTGGATGTTTCACCGCGAGCGCGGCCGACGTTCTGACGTGCGTGTGCGCGTGAAATGTCTACCTTCATCCGCGCTATAGCGCGTGAGTTTGGCGGCGACACTCAGCGGGGGCTTCAGGTAGACGGCGGGGTGTTCCGTGCGCGCTTCGCTCGGGCGGCAATGTCTCGCTTCAGGTAACTCGCCCTGTCTTGATACTCCTGCTCAGCCTTGGTCTGCTGCTCTGCGTTCAGGCGTTTGTCAGGGTGCACATCGGCTTCCTGAAGTAGTACTCGCAGCTGACAGTTCTCCTGCAGCAGGTGCACCAGGGTGCTGTCCAGCTCCTTGTAGGTTGCCTCAAGATCGGCCAGCTTGGCTTTCAGCGCCAGCTCCTCGACCGTGGGGCTAAAGCGCTTTGGGGCTGCTTCCCTAATTGCCTTTTTGGCAGCCTCAATTTCCGCCCGCCGCACGTCCGCCATCCGCTTCTCGTATTCATACGCCAGGTCGATCAGCTCCTCCAGGGTCGCGCTCTTGGTGCGTTTCCTGGACAGATCCCGCAAGCGGGCTTCGCTCTTCGTGGGGAGCACAAAGCTAAACGTCCTCCTCTGGCCACGCTCCTTCGATGCATGGCTGTTCCAGGCCCGACGCATCTTGCCCAGCAACTCCCGCCCATCAGGAGTGGTCTGTAGCCGCTCCAGAATCCTCACCGCCGCCTCGTATACCGTCATTCCGGCGGCCAACTCGAATCGCGACTTGTTCCTCCAATAATCGTTCGCCCAAGCAATTTGGGCGGAGTCGTTCTTGAACCAGTCCTTGACGGCCGACGGCTTTCGCATGGCAAACCCCCCATATCTCATACGGGCATTGATCTGCCCTCCGCCCGAGAGTATTGCCGAAAAAGCAAGCGGTGACCATGTGGATGCCGTAAAACCACTGGTAATAAACGCGTCATCATCCGTATGACGTTCATGAAATGAACGGGTTGATGATCGCTTATAGGTAAATATATACAGGGTGTAATATGGCGTGTATACTGCGTGTATACCCGCTAGAGATTCTGAGATGAATAGTGGCCTAGCCAGTAAGATACTCGTTAACAAGGCTGGTGCAATTGGACCAGAGGCCAAGTTGTTGCTGTTGCGCTTTGTCGCGGTCAGCGGTGAAGGTCCCGTTCGGGCAACGACGAGAGATCTCGCGCGTCGCTTTGGCATCGCGCTCAACGTCATCTCGAGGGCGACCTCGGAGTTGGCCGAGGCTGGCTTTGTCGTGCGCAGGCCGGTGGTGGATGGCAGGGGGCGGCCGGCCTACGAGTACGAGGTCATGCCTGGAGCCATCGAGTCGCTGAAGAGGGAGTGCCCTCCGGAAACTCCATCGCATTGGTCGCTGATAGAGCTCTTGCTGATGGAGCAGGTGTGCCAGGCGCCGGCCTCAAGGGAGGGCGACACGGCCGAACTGTCAGATGACAGCTCGGCGAATGTGGATGCCGCGAGCACCCTGAAGTCGACCCCTTCGCGGCCCAGCAGGAAGGGGGCAGGCGCGACGTTGAGCAGCGCGAATCGGATGCTGCTCCTGGTGCTTCTGGCACACGCAGATCGCATGGGTGTCGTCCAGGGCATAGGTGGGACTGAGCTCGCCGCCTTGGCCGGGTTGGCCAGCGGGCGTCTGGCCACTCAGGTAGAGAAGCTGGTTGGGCTTGGCCTTGTTCGCTCCGTCGTAAACGGGGTCACTGGCGACAAACTGTTGGGCAAGGTGCCAAGTGCGTACGTCTTGAATCTTCAACACTCAGCCTATGGGAGGGCGCGCGTAGAGGGGGTCTTGTACCTGTTGGAGGCGGCGGTGCATGCAGGGCAACCGATCCCGGACAGGGAAGGTCCCCAGCTCTATGCCGTGGCCAATCGATGGCCTCTACTGGAGCTGAACTTTTCCATCCGGATGCCGCCATGGGGCGCAACCCCAAGTCCGCCCGACCTGCACAGGTTTGGGGTGATGCAGCAAGTCGCAGAGTTTCTGGATGGAAGGGGCTCGCCTGGTCTCGCTGCCTATCTGCAGTTTCGAATTGAGGCCTATGCGTCCTACTTTCTGTCTACCCGGTGGTCGCTCCTGTTCTCGCCGCAGGACGAACTGTTGATGGAGCCGGACTATGCGCTTAAGGCCCGGATCGTCAGGGACCTGGTACCAGCTCGCATCTATCGCAAGGGCTGGCCCGGCGAGGATGCGCTGAAGCGATACCGTGTACTGGTGCAAGTTGTCTATGTGGTGTCCTTGCGGCTGGCTGAAACGATCCGGCACACCATCAACAAGACCCCCCCGCCTTCGACTATGTCGCCATGTCCAAAGCCCGAGAAGATGAACTACCTCCTGCTGCCCGCCACGGAAGCTGGTGGCGCTGTTTACTTTGCAGTTCTTGCTTCTCCGAAAGTGGCTTCAAGCATGAACGGCAACGCGTTCTGCGTGCGCCCTGAATTTGGAAAACTCCGGAACCGGGTATGGCCTGATGGGAGGTTGGTGGAGTCGGAGTACACGTTCGATGAGCAGTGTCAGTGGGGCTTGCGCACGCGCTCGCGAAAGGAGCGCGCACGGATGTCGCGCGCCAAGCTCAACACGAGTGGTTTGATCAGCCATGTGTAATTGGGTGGACCTTGGAGGTCGTCAGTAAAATTTGACGGACACCCCTTATCGGATGAGTGATTGCAACGAGGGTGTCCCATGAAACTCATCCGTCTTGAACAAGTCAGCGATAAGACCGGGCTCGGTCGTTCTTCCGTCTACAAGTACATGGCTCTCGGAACCTTCCCGAAGCCCGTCCCTCTTGGCGACAGGGCTGTGGGCTGGGTGTCCGACGAAGTCGATGCCTGGGTCCAGGCGCGCATCAATGAGCGCGACGAGAAAGCAAAGAAGGGCAAGAACCTTCCGCGGCCGGAAGGGGAATAAAACGCCTTCCGAAAATGCATGTCTTTGCACGTACACCTAATCCCCTGTCCGGAGGCCTGGCCGAGTGCCAGGTCTCCGCGACGGGGTGAAAGCGGTGCGCCGGGTGACGTTCCGGCGTGCCGCAGGGCGACGAAATATCCTGATAAATCTAGTGATCTTCAGGCGGCTATTCCCTCAGATAACATCAAGTCGCGTTCTCCGGCAGGGTATTTGGCGAATTGGAGGATAACCTCCGCCTGTAGACGTCCGATTTCCTGAATATGCCATTAATATCCGCAGTCATTGCCGTTCGCTTTCGGATTACATCGATGCGGATTCGGCAGGGATAATATTGGATCTACTATTATTTCCGTCTTTTACGGCATTTAGTACGTGTAAAAGCTGGTAGGCCGATCCAGCGGAAATCGGCCGTGTTATGCGGGATTTGGAAAGTAAAAACTAACGCTGATCACAGTTCCTATGGCGAAGAACGCCAGGAGGAACAACAGATGATCAGCTGCAAGTCTAACCGTAAGGGAATCGCATTCCCTCTCGTCGAATATCGCCGCAAGGCGAACCGGAATCTCACCAGGCTCTGGACAAAGTCCGGGTTCAACCCGGTCGGCAGGTCCATGGCCTTGTTACGGATCGAAGTCTTCGTGGAGACCCTGTCTCGCACGCACGAACCCGCATTCATCATTCGCCATGACAATGATCGAATTCTCGGCGTCCACATGACTGCTACCGGGAAGGGGCTTCTCGAGGTGCTGCCGCTGCTTGGTCTTTTCGACAGCGACCATGACTACAGCGAAAAGCCCTACGCATTCCTTGATGCCTGCTGGATGACGGAAAACGTCACGGGGATCGATCTGTCATTGGTTTGGAGGAGTCCGCACGCGCTTATTCTGAACTTCGCACACGAGTTGAACTGGCTGGTGGACAAGCTTCGGATGTCCTGCCGTCAGGACTGGTACATTCGGGCGGTTAGTGACCGCCGCTATGAGTCCGGGGTGCGCGCGAAGCGGATTCAGAAGTACCTTGGTTCGCTGCTCTACAACCACTCGAAACTGCTTCTCGTGCGCGTTGAGTTCGGTTATCCCGTCATCATGCGGAATATGCTGACGATCGACCGGGTCTACGAAGATCTCCGCGAGTTCCTGGCATTGATTGGCTGGCACCCGCTGTTCAAACACCTGGTTGGCTACATCTGGGTCGTCGAAGAAGGGGGTCGCAAGGGCCCGCATATCCATCTGCACCTCACGTTCTCCGGCGCCCACGTGCGCCAGGACGTCGCTCTGGGCGGAATGGTCTGCGATTTCTGGGAGCAGCGCATTACCTGCGGGGTCGGTGTTTCGCGCAACTGCAACGCGTTCAAGCATCGGTACGTACAGGTCGGCATCGGCATGGTCGAGCGAGCTAATCGCGATGCCTGCGAATGGGCGGTGTATTTCGCAACTTACCTGGCAAAGGACCCTCACAGGCCCAACGCGAAGGACCCGCAGTACCTGCGCATGAAGCCTGCCGGTGTCGATTCCTTCGGGACGGGTGAGGCAAACATCAACGAGAGCCATGTTGGTCGTCCACCGACCCATTCCATCCCGTGGGTGCCCAGTGACATGCTCGGAATCCGCTGGCCTGACCGGGAGCAGTGATACGGAAATTTCTACGCGCCTGCCTGATGTATTGAACACCTCAGGAGGCGCCATGAATTCCGATACCAATGAAACAACGCGCGTGATCAGTGAGTCGCGCCACTTGCTCAGGGCTCACCTGAACTCGTTGGCGTACAAGTCGGTTCTCGACATCTGGCCGGGTGATCCGCGCTATCTCGCGCTGGGAAAGCAGTTTTCCCCACTTTGCCTTCCACTTGGATACGACCGCACGCTTGAGCAGTCGTTTGAGTGGCGTCCGGGCGCTGAAAGCAACGGGTTCTTTCTCGTGCTGGGTGCCTCAGGTTCCGGTAAGACGGAGACCCTGAAGGCGCTTGGCAGTGACATCGTGAATCGTGGTTTCCCGGTGCTGGTGCTCGACTTTCACGGTGACGTCACCTTTCCGGGGCTGAACCCGGTGCTGTTGTCCTCAGGGCCGAGCAGCATCGTCGGGGTGAACCCCATGGATGTGGACTGCTTCCTCGACGAACAGGTCGGCCTGTACGAGCAGCGAGTACGCTTGGTCGAAATGATCCAGCGCGCGGTGCCAACACTGGGACCCCGGCAGAAGATGCTCTTGCAGGACGCCATCACGTTGGCCTACCAACGCGCAGGATTTCGCGACGATCATCCGGCAACCTGGCGCAACCATCCGCCCACGTTCGTGACGGTGATGAAGATCCTGAATGCGTGGATGGAAGACGAGGGGATGAAGCATAGCCGCCAGTCGATACCGGGCTGCATCGCCGCGATCCGCAATGAGTTCGATCACCCGGTGTTCTCGCGGCAGCAGCACCTGACCATGGACGCGTTGCTGCGCTGGAATGTTCGCGTCGATCTCACCCGGTTGAGTGAGTCCGTTCGCTACATCGTGGCGGAGACCTTGCTGCGGAAGGTGTTCCGCGCATTGCAGCTCATGGGTCCGATACCTGTTGAGCCGCAGAACGACGCTGAGCGATTCCGACTTTTCGTCATCGTTGATGAGGCCAAGATCCTGACCAATGGGCGAGGGGATATCGAGTCCAGTACCCACATCCTGAACGTCATCGCCACGGAAGGGCGCAAGTTCGGGCTGGGGCTGATCCTGGCATCACAGATGAGCAGCCACTTCGGTTCCGAGGTGAAAGCCAATGCTGCGTCGTGGCTGGTGATGAAGCCGATGGCGATGGACGAGGCCAAGAAGAACGCCGCGAACATTGGCGTACCTCCGCAGGCATTGTTGGATCTCCGCGGTAAGGGTGACGGGTATTACCGGACGCGGGCCAATCCCCGGGCCCGACTGATACAGGTCAATCGCATGCGGTCCAACTTCGATGGGCGCTACGAGAAGCTGGATTGAGCGAAGGGTGGCGCCTTCGCATGCCGGGCTCCACGCAAGGCCTTGGAAGGAGCCGCTCCACTACCTGACCGCGGTTCACGCCCGCGCCTCAATTCCCTGCTTGTTCCTTTTGTCCACAGCTACCCGGAACGCCTCAAGACCCTCAATGTCCGCTGCCAGCTCGTCGGGATCAGGGATTGGTAGTCGACCAACGGGTGATGCCGCATCGTGTTCGAACTTTGAGCTCTTGGACATGCCGGCTTCAACAATCTTGTAGTCCTCGTCAGTCACCAAGACTGCTTTGAGCTTCTGTGTGGATACGCCTTCTCCGAAGCGTTGAACAACGCCATTTAGCAAGACCTCTTCGACGCAGCGTTCCCACGCTAGGCGCAGTTTCCCATAGGCAGTGGTCGTCACCGTTCGAAGTCGGTCGTCATCGCCATCCTTCTTCGCCTTCTGTGCGTCCACTAGCATCTGTCGTAGCTGGCCAACTCTTGCCTTGGTGCCCACAACGTCAAAAGGAAGGTCCTGCGAGTGAACGCCAAAGCCCTGCGATGTGCGGCGAATGTAGTTTGTAGCTAGGGGCGCGCCAATTGCCTCGGCCTTTTGCTGCAGGATTGCCAGGAAGTAGATGTCGTGGGTGAAGACGATCACTTGCCGCTGCATGGACTCCACTGAAAGCCGCTCTGCTACCTCCCAGCGACGCCGATGGTCAAGCGAGGAGACAGGGTCGTCAAAGACGATGCCGCCCCGACCTTTGCCAAGACGGATTTCGGCCAAGAACGACGCGATGGCTATTGCGCGCTGCTCGCCTTCACTGAGAACTTCGGAAGGCTTTCCTCCACCAGGAAGTTGCAGCGTCAGCTTGAACTGTGTCTTTCCGCCTGGCGATTCCGGCTTCATGCCGATTGAGAGCTCATGAACCTTTAGGCTGCGGAGCTCCGCGTTGAGGGCATCGGCAAGCTCTTGGCTCGCCATCGTGCGGGAGAGCTCCGTAGATTTCCGAGAAATTGCTCGAGTGTCCATGCTATTGATGCAGGCCTGCAATTTTCGGGTCAACTCATGCTTGAGGATGGCATCGAGAACGGCCGTTTTGACTTCGCCAAGTCGAATGCGGACTTCTAGCTCTAGCTTCTCTTGTGTCATCTCGGCCTTGGCTTTCTCATCGGCCGTGGCCTCAAGTGCCTTGGCCTCTTCGACCAAGGCGCTCGCATGGCCATCCAGCCCCGCTCGCGGGTCGTCGGGTAGCGGCCCAATCTGATCCCATGCAATCTTTCCGGCAGATGCTTCCAAGGCTTGTTTCTGCCTTGCCGTAAAGCTGGCCTGCAGTGCGGAGCATTGCTCGGCGAGATGTACGTCAATCTCCTTCAGTTCTTCAGCGAGGGCGGCGCCGATCAGAAGATTTAGGCCTGCAGCCTGCACCGCCCTATAGGCCGCTTCTGCTTTGGTCCGCGCTTCTTTCGCCTGCGACTCTGAGGCCTGCTGGATGAACGCATCAAAGCGCGCCAGGCGCGTCGATCCCTCGCCGCCCAATGGGTTTTGACACAAAGGGCAGGGCGCCTCGTCTGGCAGCTCCCCCAGTGCATGTTCCGGGTGCGATGTTTGCGCGAAGGTTCGGGCTGCCTCCAAGAGCGCCTTCCATTCCTCGCCGCCTGTTCCCGTCAACTGGCCCGGAGCTGACTTGAAGTCAGAGGCAGCCAACTCTGCCGCTGCTTTGGCCGCCTTAGACTTATCGATAAGGTCGCGCAGGGTTGCAATCTTGGCATCGTCGATCTGGGTGGCTGCCAGGTCGATGCGACCTTTGAGCTCCAGCAGTCGGCCTGCCCGCTGCCGGAGCGCTTGCGCCTTCTGCTTGGGGTCAGTTTCGGCCAGGGTCTTGGTCAACAGCGCGAGTCGATCGAGTTCCGCCTGAGTCAGTGAAGCAAGTGCTTCGATATCGCTGGCCTTGGTGGTGCCGGGGATCGCGAGCAAAGCCCGGCCAGCGGCGGTTTTCGCGGTCGCAATGGCAACATAGGCGGCATTGCTAGGGGCGTTGGCCGTCATCTCTTGAGTGGTCAGCGATCTGAGCTTTCCGCAAAGGTTCACCAAGCTTTCAAGAATGTCCAGGCCATAGGGCCTATAGGCAAAATCGCCGTGATTGTCGATGTAGGCGCGGGCGCAGTGGGTGTCAAATATTGCGATTTCCGACAACGGTTCTGGGGCGACGCTGCCGAACGACCAAGCCAGATCCTCCTTCCCGCCATCAATGCATACTTCGAACTTTGCTGAAGGCGTGCCGGCACTCGCTGGATCGACCTTCGCATCAGGAAGTATGGGCTCCCGCTGATCGCGCGCACGGCAAGCATGTTTTAGGATCCGCGAGTAGCCAGACTTTCCTGCACCGTTCTCGCCATAGATCACCGTCAGGCCGGTTTCGGCAATCGGAAGTCGGCCCCCTTCAGCCAAGGCGTTTACGTTGGAAAGATCCTTGATCGCTACGATTTGCACGAGCCGCTTCGGGTCGGTAGGAGTGGCGACCTGGGCAGCATCGAGCGCCTTAGGCACGCGCTTCTGCGGGTCTTCGATGCCTGCTTCCGCCTTTGCAAGGGCATAAAGGTCATCGACATCGGCGGCTGCAAGTTCGCGGTTGGCGTAGATGCGTGCAATGGCGTCTTGTTGCCAAGCGGGGAGGTCCTTAGACCACGAAAAGATTTCCTGCAATATCGTCACTTACCACCTCCTTGGGCACACTCAAACTAGTACTTAATCGCCTGCGATGACTTATTCCATGCGGTATCCGGGCGCACCGCGTCATACCCTTCCAGCATCCGGTTTCTACTGGTTACGGAATTCGAGACGAATCGCTTAATCCTTGTGGCATCGGCATTCGCGAGCAAATTGCTGATCAGCGCGCCGTCATGCATTGATGGATATAGTCCGAAGGAGACACCGCAACGATCATTCCAGCGAAAGTGAGAGGCCTCTCCTCCGAGAAACGCCACGAAATCGAAGAAATGCAGAAGTCCCTTCTGGATAGAATCTGTCCGGTGCTTGTCAAGAATGCGTGTGACCAGCGTCTCAATGGCAAACGACTTTAGGTTCGCAGTGGACGGAAGTTTGGTATTCCAGTGTTTAAGCAGTTTGATGATGGGCTTTAGGTGTCCAGCGTTTGCCTGGTTAACGCGAGTCGAATAATCAGAGTGAGTCTTTGGGCTAGACCGAATCCAGGTATCCAGGTTTCTGTCCGGAATCTCGATATACGTTCCCGTAGAGTCCATAGGAATCGCCGGAACCAGATCCAATGAGAGATGATTTAACTCGAGGCACACGGATCGTCGCTGGCGAACGACTTTGCTGCTTGGATACCGAGTCTTTACCGCACCGGCGAAGCTGGAAATAAGAGCCTCAGGGCTCGGCCTTGATGAAAGAAAAGAGGTTTTCCATTTTGACGGATCAATCAGGAAGATAATATCGACGTCATCCAGTGGGGCTATAGCAGTGCTGCGTTCGTAGCTCCCGCTTAAATAGGTCCCGACTATTCGGCCACCAAACCTCCCGTCAGACATTAGCCCGCGAAGATGGTTATGGCTAATGACGGCTCTGTCTTTTTGGGCCTTGGTAGGCTCGATGCTTCGAGCAGCCTGAAGCAGAAATGAATTGCAGTCAGCCATGGTCAGGATCTCGAAGGGGTGCCTAGCCAGGCGCCATAAGCGTCAATGTCAATCATCGGAACGGTTGCGCACTTCTGCAGGCGCGAAATTAGAGAAAACAAAAATGCCGCAGCAGGCTTGACGCTACAGTCGATTTTAAAAGATTGACTGGCTTCGTCGAACGCGAAAATTCCGTGCGCCGCGATGCACCCGACATCTATTCGTTCGTTCATGGTTGCAGCGTCCAGTGCCTTGGTAAGAGGGGAGCCCATTGCTGGACTCCAGTCGCTCTCAAGGGCCACTATTCCGGCAAAGATGGGGGGCGGTTGCTTGGCGGGGTATACGCCCCCTGCGAATGGAATTGGCAGGCTGGTTCTGTGAAGCCGTCGTACGCTCGCGGCCTTCTTTTGTGCGTAATCAACAACGTCAGCGTTAATGGATTGTTTGGCTTCAAAGACGGCATAAACGCCTTCCGCAGGGACAATAAGTTGTCCGCCAAAATTGAAAATAAAAGGGGTGTACTGACGATCAAAAATCACCACATCGATTTGATCGCTGAACTCTCCTCTGCTGTCCACGACATGGGCTTTTGCGGCTTGATATCGCTTGGGCAGGTAGTGATCCAGAAGTGTCAGCCAGACGGCCTCCGACGCGTCGCCTTTAGTGCCGGGATGACTGAAGCTCGCTCGCGATAGCGCCAGACGGCTCTCAAGGTCTCGGTGCATGGCGTCGAGTAGCGTGGACAGGGACCAGTTACTCATGACGTCGTGTCGTCCAAATGGGGGCCGGAGGGCAAATCGTGAGCCCTGAAAAGGCGAGATATTGTATTTCCGGCCTTACGAATAAGGGGTGATGGTCGTGGCATGGGCGCGGCCTGTCTACCTTCCATTTGGAGGTTGCCCGCCTGATGCGACAAGGGCTGTCGCAACAGGGGGTTATCGGCCCCTTTTCGGGCCGGATAGGGGGCTGGGTCGAACCAAAAAAAGAAGGGTCAGCCGGTGGCTGGCTGACCCTCCCGCCCAAGGGGCCTGGCGACCCCGCTCAGGCCTGGTTTTGCACCGGGACCGGGGTGGTGGCCCGTTGCTCCAGTCGCTGGCGCAGGCCCCCGGAGGGGACGGCGGTCACGACGGCGGGCGCAGGGGTGTCCGTGTCGGTCGGCGGGTAGAACTCCTCCAGGATCTCCGGGCCTTCCTCTTCGGTGAACTCGAAGGTCGCATTGCTGAAGCCCGCCTGCGCGGCGGCGTCGAGGGCATCCTGATCCAGCCCGGCCTCCTTACGCCGGGCGTCCAGAGCCTTTGCCTCGGTGATGGCGTCCTCCAGCGTCATGCCTTCGCGCACTGCCAGGTCGACGTAGTAGATCGCGCCGCGATGGCTCTGCGTGGTGCTCTTGCCGCGCAGGCGCAGTTCCAGTGGCAGGCAGGCCAGCAGGTTCCCCGATACAGCGCGGTAGTAACTCAGCCGCGCCGCGAGCGTGCGGATCGAATTGAAGCCCGTGGTGCGGAAGATGAAGGTGCCCAGTGCGTCGTCTTCGCCAATCCCGACATTCAGGCGCCCGTAGGGTTTGCACATCCCGCCCTTGGCCAACTCGCAGGCGTCGGGTGAGGGGCAGGGCAACGTCTGCGCGCCCCCGGCCGTGATGCGTCGGCAGTTCTCGCCGTTGCCGACGCAGACGGGCCGCCCGGTCTGCCGATCAAACATGCTGTATTCGGCGCGCAGGTTCAGGTCAGGATCGTTGAAGAGCATGCGCACGGGAATGCTGCGCAATTTTCCGTTCGGTGCGTTCTTGCGCAGTTCCTCGTCGTGAGGGTGAGGCATCCATGCGCCGGCTACCTGCACCTGGGTGGTGATGGTGAATTGGTCGTCCTTCTCCGGCAGGCGTTTGCCGTTCTTCTCGATGACACGGCCGATGCTGATGCGCCCGAGTACGGGCGGCGTGATGGCGAGGCCCTTGATCATGGTCGTTCTCCAAATGAATTGAGCGCAGGCCGGCATAACCGGCACTGCGCGTTGAGAGTTCAGGGATTGATGACAAACCGGCGGCTGCCGGCCTTGTTGCGTTTCCAGCTCACGGCGCCGGTGGCGAAGCGGGCGTAGCTGGATTCGCCCATACGTTCCTGGATGCGTTGCTTGAGTTGGGCTTCCAGTTCCTTGCGCGACTCGATCTCGGCTCGGACAGACACCAGGTCGGCGAAGGCCTCGGTGAAAGCTGCCTCGTCGCTCAGATCCAGTGTGTTGCCGCGATCAAAGGGGTAGAGCGCCTGCAGCGCTTTGCCCGCCGAGTCCGAGCCATCCGCCGGCGGCGGGGTATCGGTGATGACGTATTCCCAGAAACGGCGTTCCAGTTCGATCAGTCGGGCGATGACTTCCTCGTCCCGCTCGACGCGGTGGATCTCGATCTTCTGGCCGTGCAGGAGCACGCACACATCTGCGGCCTGCCGGCCAGTCACGGCCAACTGGTGCTGGACCTGCACTTGCACATATTCAGGCGGCCCTTCACGCCAAAGGCGCGAACCGAATTCGCCCGCCGTCTTGCACTCGAGAATCTGCACTTCTCGCGAGCCAACAATTGAGTAATCGATGTTGGCAAGCATCCAGCCCTTGTCCTCGTCAGGGTGCTGGAGGATGGCGTTGGTCTTGCGTACCTTGAGCCCAGTGCGCTTTGTGTAGTGCGCTGCGACGATGGGCTCGAGAATGTTGCCCCAGTAAGTCGGGTGGCTCTCGTCGTTCGGGTCGATCTTCGGCAGGTTTTCTTCCCGGCCGGTCTTGATCATCCAAAGCTCAAGCGGCGACTGGTACGGGTTCAGGCCGATGGCCGTGGCGGCATCGCTGCTACCGATGCCTTGTTTGCGCATGATCAGCCACTCGTCGCGGCTCATGCCTTTCGTGGACGCCAGGCGCAGGGCGCGCTGGGGTACTGCAATCGCTTGGTTCATGGGTTTCTCCAGGCAATAGAAAACCCGGCGAGGCGTGAGCCAGGCCGGGTTTGTTGGTTGATGGGTGAGTAGGGCGGTTAGCCCGATTTGTCGCCGTCAATGGGGCTGAAGAAGTCCGTCAGCAATGTGCGGATCATCGTTCTCGCCTTGTCGACCTCGGGCAGTTGCCCGTCATTGAGAATCACGTGATCACCCAGCAGCGTGCCGAGTTCCGAGACGACCTCGTACTCGAATACGCCAGGGAAGCCGTACGCAGAATCGCGCCAGCGTGATTCCACCTGCCGCCAGACTTCCGGCAGGTAGGTGCAGCACTGCCAGATGAGTTCCAGGCAGCCCTGATTCCACGCATCGAGCACGCGCCTGGCGCGCTCCGGCTCTCGGGATGACACGAGGACGCCCTCGAACAGGAACGCACCCCAGACTGCCGCCAGATCGGCGGGAATAGGTGTGCCGGCACTGGCCGGTTGCGGACACCGGTTCATGCGGCCACCTCGAGGGTCTTGCGCACCGACTGACGCCCCTCCGAGAACACCGTGGCGTTCGGGTGGACGTAAGCCAACAACTGGAACCACCAAGGCTCTTCCATCAGTTGGCGATGCTGGTCAGCGTGTCCGTTGTTGCCGCTGACATGCACCTCGAGACAGCGCTCGCAGGCGAGCATTTCGCACACCAGGTTCCGCTCCCAGCGGTTGGTCTGGATGGTCAGGATGTGCAGGTGCGAGAGATCCAGCGCATAACGCACGCCGGATTCCAGCAAGGCCCGGTACTCGCGCCAGGACGACAGGGCCCAGTAGTCCCCGTGAGTTGGGTAGTGACCCTCGATTCCCACGGGGACTCCGAACAGGTCCTCCAGTTCTCGGGTGTGGCGGAAGATCTCTTGCAGGCTGGCCTCGTGCCGTCGGCCAGCGTGCGCCGTGTAAGCGGGCGCATCCAGCGCCTGTGACACGCGCGCCAGTTCGCGGAAGTAATCTCGCTCCTGCGGCCAGTCGCAAATGTCGGCCCAGCGATGCACGCCGCGCACCCGCACGTTGGCGTGCAGTCGCCAGTGAATTGCAGGGAATGCCCGGCGGACTTGTTGTGCGGTCTCTACCGTGAACAAGCCATGGTTCTGCGGGCAGATCTGCACGTGCTCCGTCGAGAGTCGGCCCCACAAGGGTTCCTCCGGCGGGGACACGAGCATTTCCGCGATGGCGACCAGGTGCGGGGTGCGGCCATAGGCACCGAGCGAAACGTGGATCGGTGGCCTGCTACAAGGAGTGCTCATAACTGCTGCTCTCCGTGTAGTAGGTCGTGTGCTCCAGGTGGATCGCGTCGTCGTGGACGTTGATGGTGACCGTGCCGCAGGCGCCGTCATCGTTCTCCCAGCCGCCGTAGAGGGAATCGACCCAGCGCATGGCGAAGTCGCGCACGGCTTCATCGAGCGCCACTTCGGTTTCGCGCATGGAACAGGCGCGCTGGCCGTAGCCGAGGTACTGCACGTCGACCACTTGCTGCTTGATCTTGATCGCGCTGAGGGCGGTCAGCAGTTCCGGCGGCTGCACAACCAGATCACAGGTGTCACCGGAATCGCCGGCACCGGCGTAGTCGACGGTCGCGATGGTGATGCCTTGCGCCTTCAATGCCGCGATCAGGATCTCGCGGTTCTTCTCTTGCGCCTGCGAGGCAAGCGCCAGGTAATCGGACATGGGAATCTCCTGCGCCGGTGAGGGCGCGTCAGGTATCAGGCGCCACAACGAAAAAGCCCGGCGCGAAGCCGGGCTGAATGCGTGGGCGGGTTGTGGTGGAGAAGTCAGGCGACCATGGCCAGTGCCTGGTCGAGTGCTTTCTGCTTGAGGTCGGCGCCAGCGCCGAACCACGCCGAGTCGAGACGGTTGTCGACGTTGCGCGCACGACGCTCGTGATCAACAAATTGCGTGACGGCATTCAGCAGTCCGAAAGCCGTTCCCTTCGACGAAGCCAGATTGGCGCCTTTGCCCTTACCGTCAAACAGCGACAAGGCGTTACCCATAAGGCGTTCACTGGTCTGGATGGAACCGGGCTTGGTTTCGTCCGAGAAGACGCGCAGGAAGTAGTTCTTCGCCTCCACGGGTTTCACCTTTCGCTCGCTCAGAGCCTTCAGGCGCAACATGAACTCGTCCCACGCCGAGACGCAGATGCCAAGTTGCTTCTTGACGGCCTGCGGATCAAACGTGGTGGAGTGGGGCACCTTCACCGCGCTGGGCCTGCCATCGAGCGCAATCGTCAGCGTGTTGTTGCAGACCACACGGATGCTGGTGAACTGCGCCGTGGTTGCCAGCGTGCCGTCACAGGCCGTGGCGAGCAGCACGTAGCCGTTGGTGGTGTCGTCGCCCTTGAACGTCACTGACTGCCCGGTGCGCGCCAGCGCCCAGACTTTACGACCGCCCTTGAGTACGCCGGCCGTCTCCAGTTCGAAGCCGGAAATTTCCGTGAGGTCGCGGTAGAACTCGAGAATTTCCTTGGGCTGCACGACCTTGTAACGCTGGCTGACAACCGACAACGGTTCCTTGCTGTCGGAGCGGAAGAGGACTTTGTGATCCTCATACGAGCGGATGCCACCGAGATGGCCGGCCTTGCCGGTCATGAAGCAGACCGGGGATTCCTTGATATCCCAGTCCATGCCGGCCTGCTTGGCCCAGACCGCGAGCGGTTGTTTCGGGGTGAGTTGATTGCCGAGACCATGCCAGGGTGTTCCCCCGACATAGGCCATCGTCTGAACGAGATGTGCCATGGGTTTTCTCCAGAAGTGGGCATAACAGCCCGCACCTGCGAGGTGAGGCCAGTTTGGTTGTGTGGTGCGACAGCGGGTTTCGTCGTTGCGGCGACAGGTCAGAGCAAGCCGCGTTCGGCGAAGCTCACGTACTTGGTGCGGGATACGACGAAGTGATCGAGCACGCGGACATCGATGAGGGCGAGTGCATCCACAAGGCGGCGTGTGATCTGGCGATCTGCCGTTGACGGCTCGCACTCACCGGAAGGATGGTTGTGCGCGAAGATTACGGCGCCCGCGTTGAACTCCAGCGCCTTCTGAACCACGACGCGCGGATAGACCGAGGCGCCATCCACCGTGCCGGTGAACAGCGTCTCAAAGCGGATCAGTTGATGCTGGGTGTTCAGGAACAGGGCGGTGAAATGCTCGTTCTTCTCCTGAGCCAGGGCGAGCTGGACGAAGCGGGCGGCATTGGCCGGGTTGGCCATGACATCCTTGCCGGCCATGTCGTCGAGCAGGATGTCGGCCGCGACGCGGACAAGATCCTCCGGCCGGACGTAACCGCGCACCCGGTACAGGCCCTGTTCGTTCTTGATGAAGAGTGGCTTGGACATTTTCGGTACTCCAGAAATGCGAAAGCCCGCGCGAGGCGGGCTGGTTCGTATCGAGGACGGTTAGGTCTGCCTTGCGCTGAACGCGTGACCGCAGGCCATGCAACGGCAGTTGTCGAAGATGACGCCGTCCAGTTGGCTGCCGATGGTTGCGCCGGCCGTGCCACCGGCTACGCCGCCAACGAGACCACCGAGGATGGCGCCGGCGAGTCCGCCTAGTGCCATGCCGATGGGGCCGCCGACAACACCAAGCGCGGCGCCGGCTTCTGCGCCTGCAGTGGCAGCAGCCACGCCGCTGGCCGTTCCAGCGACGGCGCCAACGGTGCCACCGGTCTTGCGTCCGTGATGCGTGATTTCGATGCGAGCGGAATCGCAGCGAGGGCAAATCAGATTCATGGGGTTCTCCTGATGGGATGCGCCGGGGCGGCGCGTGATGCCGAATCGCACCGCCCCTGGTCTCGTTTGCGCGAGACCAGGGGCGATATCAGGAGGGTTATATGTATCTGAAATGTTCTGGAATGAGATTTCCCCAACAACCATGAGCCTTTCTGGAAGCAACGAACACGGCGTTGAAGCCACTTGTGAGCTCCTGTATAAGCGCACCCATGCAACTTTCTGCCCGATCCCCAACCCTGCTGCTGATCTGCACCCTGCTGGTGGTGCAGTTCCTGCAGACGCAGATGCACCTGCACCTGTGCCTGGACCCCGGGGAACAGGAGTCGGCCATCCACCATGCCGTCGCCGACCACGCCGACGCCAGTGGTCACCATCTGGCCGGTGACGATGAGATCGAACTCAAGACCCAGGGCGATACCCGCCCGGTCGCCCCGTTCGACAACCCGCTGCCGGCATTGCTGGCCGCGTTTGTCGTTCTGCTGCTCCTCCCGCTGGCACCGAACACGGTTCCGTCCCCGGCCCATGTCATCGCCCGGCCATCCAGCGCCTGGCGTCTTCTCCCCCCCGCACACGCCCCGCCAGCCCACTCCTGAACGACGCCTGATTTCCGCGCCCTGCATGGGCGCGTTGCCGTCATTTCGGAGGAAGCATGTCCCGATCCCCATTCGGTCGGTGGCCCTTGGCCATCGCCCTGTTCGTTTGTGTTGAGGCTTTGGCGGAATCCCCCGCCGGGCTGCCCGTGGCAGCGGCGGAGCCGTCGCTGACCCTGACTGACGCGGTACGCCGCGTCGAAGCTGCCAACCCCCGCCTCAAGGCGGGAGCGGCATATGTGTCCGCTGTCGTCGCCGAGCGCGACCAGGCGAGCGTGATACCCAACCCCGAGTTGTCGCTGGAACTGGAGAACATTGCCGGTTCTGGTGCCTACGCGGGCGCTGACAGTGCCGAAACCACCCTTGCCATCAGCCAGACCTTCGGCGGCGGTACGCGCCGAGCCAGTGTCGCCGTGGCCGAGGCCAACCTGACGTTGACGCAGGATGCGCAATCGCTGGCAAAGCTGGAGCTGGCGGCGGATACAGCCCGGCGATTCATCGCCGTGGTTGCCGCACAGGAAAAACTCGCGCTGGCGAAGCGTGCGGAAACGCTCGCGGAAAACACCCGTGACGATCTTGAGCGCCGCGCGGCGGCGGCGCGGGCGCCCATTGCCGAGCGCAACCGTGCCCGGATGGCGTTCCAGCGCGCGAAACTCGAACGTAGCAGGGCCGAGCAGGAACTCGCGCTGGCGCGACGGCAACTGGCCAGCCTTTGGGGTGCGAACGATGCGGAGTTCGCTCGCGCCGAGGGCGCGCTGTTCACCCTGCCGCCGACGCTGGATGAAGCCGAACTACGGGCTGCCTTGGCACGTAGCCCGGTGAATGCTGCCTTGCGCAACAGCGAACGATTGCGCGAGACGGAAGTGGCGCATGCCAAGGCGGTGGGTCGTCCACCGATCACGGCCAGCGTAGGCCTGCGCAACTTCGCGGATACCAGCGACAGCGCGTTGCTGTTCGGCGTGTCGCTGCCCATTCCGTTGTTTGATCGTAACCGTGGCGGCATCGCTGCTGCAGCTGCACGTCTGGAAGCCCAACGTGCCGACAACGCCATCGCGCAACGCGATGCGGAAATGCGGCTGATGGGTTTGCTCGCAAGCCTGCAACAGTCGCGCGCGGAAGCGCGGACCTTGCATGACGACGCGCTGCCGCTGGCCAACGAAGCACTGGAACAGACCCGCTACGGCTTTGAGCGCGGGCGCTTCTCGTGGCTGGAACTGGCTTCCGCACAGCAGGAACTGATCGATACCGAAAACGCCGCCATCGATGCTGCCGTGACGTACCACACGTTGCTGGCCGACATCGAGGCATTGACCGGGCTGGCCATTGCGCGCCCCGAGCAGAACGCAGGAGTAACACCATGAGCCGCATTTTGATTGCCCTGATCCTGTCCGTTGCCGTTGCTGGCTGCGGTGCCCCTGACCAAGCTGCAGAAATGGCTGACAAAGCCAACGCAGCAGAAGCAAACGATGAAGGTGAGGCTGGCCATTCAGAAGGAGAGGCGCACGCTGAAGGTGAAGAAGTTCACGCGGAAGGCGAGGCTCCTCACTCTGAAGGTGAAGCAATGCATGCAGAAGAAGGCGGCCACGAAGAAGAAGCACCCGGTGAACTCGACATCGACGCTGCGCGCATCGCCAGCGCCGGTATCCAGACCGAGGTTGCCGGCGCGGCTGAGATCCGTCAGACGCTGTCGCTGTTCGGTACGGTCACGGTCGATCCGGCACGTACCCGCGATGTGGCTGCACGGTTTCCCGGACTGGTGAAATCCGTGCGCGTGAATCTGGGTGATCGCGTCGCTGCCGGAGCCACGCTGGCCACTGTTGAGAGTAACGACAGTCTGCAGGTCTATGCCGTCACGGCCCCGATTGCCGGGACTGTCACCGCCCGCAACACCAATGCCGGTGAAACAGCCGGTGATACGCCAATGTTCACCATCACCGACCTGTCCAGCGTCACCGCCGAACTCAGTGCATTCCCGGCGGACCGCGTAAAACTACGTACCGGTCAGGCCGTGCGCATCCTCACCAGCGAGGGAGAACTGACGGCCGAAGGCAAAATTGCTCTGATTGCGCCGGTCGGCAGCAGCGACAACCAGAGCGTTGCCGTGCGTGTGCCACTGGCCAATCGTGATGGTCGCTGGGCCACCGGCCTGTTCGTCACCGGTGATGTGGCAGTTGCCACGTCGAAAGCCGCACTGGCCATTCCGCAATCGGCATTGCAGGACATCGAAGGAAAACCTTCGGTGTTCGTGAAGACCGAGCACGGTTTCCGTACGCAGCCGGTGAAAGCGGGGCGTAACGACGGCATCCACGTGGAAGTACTGGAAGGACTCGCTGCCGGAGACATCGTCGCCACCGTCAACAGCTTTGCGCTCAAGGCAGAGTTGGGCAAGGGAGAGGCAGAACATGCGCACTGATCAACGCCGCATGCAGGTAGCGGGGGTGTCGGCATGATCGACATCATCCTCAAGCAATCCATCGAGCGCCGCTGGCTGATCCTGATCTTCGTCGCGACGCTGGGCGCGCTGGGCATCTGGAATTACCAGAAATTGCCCATTGACGCCGTACCCGACATCACCAACGTCCAGGTACAGATCAACGTCGAGGCAGAGGGCTATTCGCCGCTGGAGGTCGAGCAGCGCATCACCTACGCCATCGAAACCGCGATGGCGGGCATTCCCGATCTCGCCTACACGCGTTCGCTGTCCCG
>Ga0073934_10004065_pt1 | contig 25116 bp, 21 predicted proteins | sample LarsenN4metaG_FD_76834 | JGI IMG/M metagenome (GOLD analysis project Ga0073934, IMG submission 76834) | Hot spring sediment bacterial and archeal communities from British Columbia, Canada, to study Microbial Dark Matter (Phase II) - Larsen... ... | reverse complement strand
GCGGGCGCCGCACCGGCCGAGGCCCGGATTTCCCGGGCGCCGTCCAGGAAGGCGATGCGGCGCATCTCCGCCGCACCCCTTCCTTCGTCCCGCCTGCACGACGCCTCGCGACAAGCGCCCCTCCAGCGGACGAGGTGATATGAATTTATTCCACAATAGGAAAATAGTCAAGAGGCCGAAGGCAGGCCGACAGTCCACGCTCCCGCCAAGTCCTCGCCACGATGAAACCATTGATGGGGCAAGAGAAAATGCCCTTTCCGCGGGAACGCCAGGCGGCGCTGGGCGTTCACCCGCACGGGCCGGAGGAATCTAGAAAAAGGAGTCATTGCATGCGTAAAACCTTGCTCGCCCTGTCGGCGTTATCCGTCATTGCGGTAGCAACGCCTGCCGCGGCGCAGGACCGCACCGGTTACTATTACGGAGGCTGGCCGTGGGTGGCCGGCGCCGCGGTCGGCACCACCGTCGGCCTCGGCCTCTATCACGGCTGGTTCGGCAGCGGCGCATTTGCCTCGAGCCTGCCCGCCTCCGCAGCGGGCGCTGCCGTGGCTGGCGGCGTCGCCGGCGTCGGCACGGTTGCGCTGATCGACGCAGCGGTTCAGCCCTGCGCCGGATTCCGCGCGCTGATGAGCCCGTTCCTGCATGCGCCGGGTCAGTCCGGCTGCGTCAACGGCCAGTATGTCGGCCAGCGGGCCGCGACCGTGGAGCGCACGCGCGTCGTCGAACGCGCGGCGCCGCGCCGGCGTTACTGACGGATTGCTGCCGCAACAAGGTAAAAGGCCTCGCGTCCGCGCGAGGCCTTTTTGCTGCGAATCTGCAGGCGCCCTGGGGGCGGCGATTAACGATGCCCGATGGTTAACCCAACGGCCGGCTGGTATTGCCGCATGGTTTCTGTTTTGAAGCGGCCTGCGCCCCTGAGACCTCCGGTTTCGGGGGCAATGTTTGTGACGTGGAGAAACGAGAGAATGCGTAAAGTTGTAATGATCCTGTCCGCCGTCGCCGCGCTCGCGGTGGCCACCCCCGCTTCCGCCAAGACCAAGCCGGCCTATCCGGCCTGGCCGTGGGTCGCCGGCGCCGCTGTCGGCACCGCCGCAGGCGTCGCGCTGTATAACGGCTGGTGGACCGGCTCGACCGTCGGCAAGGCGATCGGCGCTTCGGCCGTCGGTTCGGCCACGGCCGGCTTCGTGATCGGCGTCGGCACCATTGCGCTGATCGACGCCGCGACGCAGCCCTGCAAGGGCTTCCGCGCGCTGTTCAGCCCGTTCTACGCCGCGCCGTCGGGCTGCGTGAACGGCAAGTATGTCGGCTACGCGCCGCGCAAGAAGGCGAAGCGCGGCTGATCGCGATTCTCCGCATAAAGGCCTCCGCGCGCCCGCGCGGGGGCCTTTTTCATTTGTGCAGTCACAGATCGGCTGCAATCGGGGGCAAGAGAATCAGCGTATGATGATTTTGTGACAGGTGTGACACGCCTTTGTTCAAGCGACCCAGACCATGAGTGACAAGCTTCCCGACCGCCTCTCCAACGATCCGAAGAGTCCCTATTACAACGAGGACCTTTTGCGACGCGACATCGGCATCCGCTTCGCCGGCAAGGAGAAGACCAATGTCGAGGAATATTGCGTGAGCGAGGGCTGGATCCGCGTCGCCGCCGGCACAGCGAAGGACCGCTTCGGCAATCCGCTGACGATCAAGCTCAAGGGGCCGGTTGAGCCGTATTTCCGGGATGAGAAGGCGGAGAAATAGCGCACCCCGCACGAACTCAAATCAACTCGCGTCCGCTAGTGTCGCTTGGCAGATTGCTTCTTCAGCAAGGCGATCTGCCGGAAAAACTCGCGAGCCGGCTGTGCGGGACTGCCAAGCATCCGCGCGCCGGGTTCGATGTCGGAGATGACACCGGCTTGCGCCCCGATCTGTGCGCCGTCGCCAATTTGCAGGTGCCCCGCCATCGCCGCCTGACCGCCGACCTGAACAAAATCGCCGAGAATTGTCGAGCCGGAAATGCCCACCTGCGCCACGATGATGCAGCAGCGTCCGAGCACGACATTGTGCCCGATCTGGACAAGGTTATCGAGTCTCGATCCGGCACCGATGACCGTATCTCCCGCCGAGCCGCGATCGACCGTGCTGTTGGCGCCGATCTCCACGTCATCGTGAATGATGACGCGACCGAGTTGCGGCACGGTGAGAAAGCCGCTCTTGGTCACGGCAAAACCAAAGCCTTCCTGTCCGATCCGGGCCCCCGGATAAACGTAGACTCGCGCACCGAGCAGCGCATGGCTGACGCTCGCATGCGAGCCTATCCGGCAATCAGGACCCAGCACCACGCCGCTGCCGATCACGGCCGCCGGACCGATGCTGCAGCCAGGTCCAATTTCGACGCCGGCCTCGATGACGCAAAGCGGACCGATATTCGCGCTCGGATGCACGACGGCCGTATCATCGACGACCGCCGCAGGATGGATGCCAGGCGACACCACCGGCGAAGGATGAAACAACGCGGCAACCCGCGCCCAGCCGGCATAGGGCTCTTTGGTCACGATTGCGACCGCGCTGTCTGGCACGCGCGATTGCATGTCAGGATGCACAATCACTGCGCCCGCGCGGGTCATATCCAGAAGCGGCGCATAGCGCCTGTTGTCCAGGAAACTGATCTGTCCCGGCCCCGCGACCTGCAACGGCGCAACGCCGTCGAAGACGAGATCGTGGCCTGACGACACACATGCGCCGGCCGCATCCGCAATCGCAGCCAAGCGGTGGGGACCGCTTCTTTGAAAAAAGCGCGTATGGCCTGTCGGTGCCGGCTGCATGCTTCGTCCTTCAGGGAGGAAACAGACAGCTAATGCCCCCGCTGCGCGAATACAAGCCGCATTCGGGCAACTTTACATTCCGGGCTCAAGCTGGAATCGGTCTGAACTGAAGCTGCAGGATCCCGGCGCCGCACCCGAGGAGGAATATCCGGCGCCCGCAGGCGCAAGAAACCGCCCTGGTCTCGCCCGCGTGCGGGCAAGCCGGGGGAGCTACTCCGCCGCTTCCCGCACCGGCACGGCTTCCACCTTCGCCGCGCAATACTTGAATTCCGGTATCTTTCCGAACGGATCGAGCGCCGGATTGGTCAGCAGGTTCGCCGCCGCTTCCACATAGGCGAAGGGGATGAACACCACGCCGTCGGGCACCGCGTCGTCCTGCCGCGCCTGCAATTCCACCTCGCCGCGCCGTGTGGTGACGCGGATCATGTCGCCGGGCTTGATGCCCAGTTTCGCGATGGTGCCGCGCGAGACCTGTGCGGAAGCCGTCGGCTCGATCGCATCGAGCACCTCGGCACGGCGCGTCATCGAGCCGGTGTGCCAGTGTTCGAGCTGGCGGCCGGTGGAGAGGATGAAGGGATATTCGTGGTCCGGCGTCTCGTCCGGCGGCGTCAGCTTGGCGGCGACCAGCCTGGCGAAACCGCCCGGACGCGGGAAGCCCTGATCGAACACCACGTCGCGGCCCGGCTTGTCCGGCGCGTCGGACGGATAGGTCACCGCGTCCTCGCGCATGAGCCGGTCCCAGGAGATGTTGTCGAGCGCCGGCATCATCGAGGCCATTTCGGTATAGACCTCGCCGACGCTCTTGTAGTTCCAGCCGCAGCCCATGCGGTTGGCGATGTCCTGGATGATCCAGAGATCCTGGCGCGCCTCGCCCGGCAGCGGGATCGCCTGGCGGCCCATCTGCACCTGGCGGTTGGTGTTCGTCACCGTACCGTCCTTTTCCGGCCAGCCGGAGGCGGGCAGGATCACGTCGGCGTAAACGGCGGTCTCGGTAAGGAACAGGTCCTGCACCACGAGATGCTCGAGATGCGCCAAGGCCTCACGCGCGTGGTTGAGATCGGGGTCGGACATCGCCGGGTTTTCCCCCTCGATATACATGCCCTTGATCTCGCCGGCATGAATCGCGTCCATGATCTCGACCACGGTCTTGCCGCGCTTGGGATCGAGCTTCACGCCCCAGGCCTTCTCGTATCTGGCGCGGGTCTCCGCATCCTCGACCGACTTGTAATCGGGGAAGAACATCGGGATGAGGCCGGCGTCGGAGGCGCCCTGCACGTTGTTCTGGCCGCGCAAGGGATGCAGCCCGGTGCCGGGGCGGCCGACCTGGCCGGTGATCAAGGCGAGCGCGATGAGGCAGCGCGCATTGTCGGTGCCGTGCGTGTGCTGCGAGACGCCCATGCCCCAGAAGATGATCGCGCTCTCGGCTCTCGCATAGGCGCGCGCCACCTCGCGCAAGGTCTCGGCCGGGATGCCGCAGATCGGCTCCATCTCCTCCGGCGTGAAATCCTTGATGTTCTCCTTCCAGGCGTCGAAGCCCTCGACATAGGTCTGGATATATTGCTGGTCGTAGAGCTTTTCTTCCACGATCACGTTCAGCATCGCGTTGAGCATGGCAACGTCGGTGCCGTTCTTGAACTGCATCATCTTCCAGGCGTGGCGCTTGAGCGCCTGCCCGCGCGGGTCCATCACCACGAGCTTGGCGCCGCGCTTGGCCGCCTGCTTGAAGAAGGTGGCGGCGACCGGATGATTCTCCGTCGGGTTGGCGCCGATGACGATGATGAGTTCGGAGTTCTTGCACTCGTTGAAGGTCGCGGTGACGGCGGCGGAGCCGACGCCTTCGAGCAAAGCCGCCACCGACGACGCGTGGCACAGCCGCGTGCAGTGGTCGACATTGTTGGTGCCGAAGCCGGTGCGAACGAGCTTCTGGAAGAGATAAGCTTCTTCGTTCGAGCCCTTGGCCGAGCCGAAACCGGCGAGCGCCTTCGGGCCGTCGCGATCGCGGATCTTCACCAGCCCGCCGGCGGCGCGGTCGAGCGCCTCTTCCCAGGTGGCTTCGCGGAAATGCGTGTAGGGGTTCGACGGATCGATGAACTCGTGCGGCACCTTCGGCACGCCGTCCTTGCGGATCAGCGGCTTCAAGAGGCGCTGCTTGTTGTGGACGTAATCGAAGCCAAAGCGGCCCTTCACGCAGAGCCGGTTCTCGTTGGCCGGGCCGTCGCGACCGGTGACGGCGACGATCTTGTCGTCCTTGATCTGGTAGGTGAGCTGGCAGCCGACGCCGCAATACGGGCAGACCGAATCCACCGTGCGATCGGGCTTGCCCGTGTAGACGTTGTTCTCGTCGACCATGGTCGCCGGCATCAGCGCGCCGGTCGGGCAAGCCTGCACGCATTCGCCGCAGGCGACGCAGGTGGAATTGCCCATCGGATCGTCGAAGTCGAAGACGATCTTCTCGTGATGGCCGCGGCCGGCCATGCCGATCACGTCGTTGACCTGCACTTCGCGGCAGGCGCGCACGCACAGATTGCACTGGATGCAGGCATCGAGATTGACCGCCATCGCCGGATGACTGCGGTCGGCCTCGGGCTTTTCCCGCTCCGGGAAGCGGCCGGTCTCGATGCCCATCTTGTCGGCCCAGGACCAGAACTTGGAGCCGGAATCGGGCGCCTCCGCGCGTTTGGGCTGGTCGGAGACCAGAAGATCGAACACCATCCTGCGCGCGGTCTCGGCGCGATGATTCGAGGCGTTCACCTTCATGCCCTGCGTCGGCTGACGGATGCAGCTTGCCGCCAGGACGCGCTCGCCTTCGATCTCGACCATGCAGGCGCGGCAATTGCCGTCGGCGCGATAGCCGGGCTCGGGCGAATAGCACAGATGCGGAATCTCCACGCCCTCGCGCCTTGCGACCTGCCAGATGGTCTCGCCCTCATGCGCGTGCACTTCGCGGCCGTCCAGGATGAACGTCACGCACTTTTCGCCGTGCCTGATCTTCGTCTGGTCGTTCATGAGATCACCAATTCTGCAGCGGCTTTTTCAGGTCGTCGGGAAAGCGCTTCAGCACGCTCACCAGCGGATTGGGCGCGGCCTGTCCGAGCCCGCAGATCGAGGCGTCGCGCATCGCATTGGACAGCTCATCGAGCAGGGCCTCGTTCCAGGGTCCCTGCTGCATCAGCTTGACGGCTTTCTCGGTGCCGACGCGGCAGGGCGTGCACTGGCCGCAGCTTTCATCCTCGAAGAACTTCATCAGGTTGAGCGCGACCGCCTTCATGTCGTCCTTGTCGGAGAGAACGACAACCGCGTGCGACCCGATGAAACAGCCATGCTTTTCCAGCGTGCCGAAATCGAGCGGGATGTCGGCCATCGACGCCGGCAGGATGCCGCCGGAGGCGCCGCCCGGCAGATAGGCCTTGAACGTGTGGCCTTCGGCCATGCCGCCGCAATATTCGTCGATCAATTCCTGCATGGTGATGCCGGCAGGCGCCACCTTGACGCCCGGATGCTTCACACGGCCGGAGACCGAGAAGGAGCGAAAGCCCTTGCGCTCACGCCGGCCCTGCGAGGTGAACCAGGACGCGCCGCGCTCGACGATGTCGCGAATCCAGTAGAGCGTCTCGACATTCTGCACGAGCGTCGGGCGGCCGAAAATGCCGACCTGCGCCACGTAAGGCGGGCGATGCCGCGGCAGGCCGCGCTTGCCCTCGATCGATTCGATCATCGCCGATTCTTCGCCGCAGATATACGCGCCGGCCCCGCGCCGCAGATGCACTTGCGTATGCGGCGAGAGGCCCGCCTCCTCCGCTTTCGCGATCTCCTCCAGCAGCATCAGCCGCAATTCCGGATATTCGTCGCGCAGATAGAAATAGACATGCTTGGCTTCCACCACCCAGGCGGCGAGCAGCATGCCTTCGATGAAGCGGTGCGGATCTTTGGCGAGATAGAAACGGTCCTTGAACGTGCCGGGCTCGCCCTCGTCGCCGTTCACCGCCATCAGGCGCGGGCCCGGCTCGTTGCGCACCAGCGTCCACTTGCGGCCGGTGGGGAAGCCGGCGCCGCCGAGGCCGCGCAGGCCGGCGTCATCGACCGCCTTGATCGTGTCTTCGCGCGTGCGCTTGCCTGCGAGGCATTCGCTCAGCAGCGTGTAGCCGCCGCCCGCGCGATATTGCTCGAGGGTCACATCAGGCTTCGCCGCATGCGCATGCGTATCGCCCTTCACCGCTTTCGCAACGCTTTCGGTCGTCGCGTTGAAGGTCTGCACATGGCCGACGGCGGCGACCGGCGCGCGTTCGCAGGCGCCCATGCAGGGCGCGCGGATCACGCGCACATCCTTGCCGAGGATGCCGGGCAGTTTCTCGATCAGCTTTTCCGCGCCGACCATGGCGCAGGAGAGCGAATCGCAGACGCGCACGGTGATCGCCGGAGGCGGTGTTTCGCCTTCCTTCACCACATCGAAATGCGCGTAGAAGGTCGCAACCTCGTAGACTTCAGCCAGCGCCATCTTCATCTCGGCGGCAAGCGCCGTCAGATGCGCGGCGGAGAGATGGCCATATTTGTCCTGGATCAGATGCAGATGCTCGATCAGCAGATCGCGGCGGCGCGGCCGGTCGGTGAGCAGCGCCTGGACTTCTTCCAGCACCTGCAGATCGACCTGGCGGCCCTTCGGGGTCTGGCGCGCGCGCTTGCGCCCGCCGCCGCCGTTCAGCGCCGCTTTCGAATGAGGTGGCGTGACATGTGTATTCATGATGCCAAACCATCGCGGCCTAGCCAGTTTAGAACAATCCCCAAGTCTCAATTCAACGATTGAAAAAATCTATCAATGGGGCTAGGCTGGAGGAAGGAGCTAAGCCATTGATACAACAGCTTGAATATCTCATGGCCCTGGCCCGGGAGCGGCATTTCGGACGCGCCGCCGAGGCCTCCGGCGTGACCCAGCCGACGCTCTCGGCCGGCATCAAGCAGCTCGAGGAAATGCTTGGCGTGCTGCTGGTGCAACGCGGCTCGCGCTTCATCGGCTTCACGCCGGAAGGCGAGCGTACGCTGGACTGGGCGCGCCGCATCGTCGGCGACACGCGCGCCATGCGCCAGGAAATCTCCGCGCTTCGGCACGGCCTGACCGGGCGCCTGAAGATCGCCGCGATCCCGACGGCGCTGGCGATGGTCGCGGCCATCACCACGCCCTATCGCGCGAAACATCCGGACGTGCGCTTCACCATCCTGTCGCAGAATTCGATCCAGGTGCTGACGCTTCTGGAAAATCTCGAAATCGACGCCGGCATCACCTATCTCGACAACGAGCCGCTCGGGCGCGTGAACACGGTGCCGCTTTATCAGGAGCGCTATCAGCTGCTGACCGCGCCCGACGCGCCGCTCGGCGACCGCGACACCGTCACCTGGGCGGAGGTGGCGCAGGTGCCCTTATGTCTCCTCACACCCGACATGCAGAACCGCCGCATCATCGACGATCTCCTGCGCTCGGCCGGCGGCGACCCGCAGCCGACGCTGGAATCGAATTCGGTGATCGTGCTGTTCGCCCATATCCGCACCGGCCGCTGGGCCAGCGTGATGCCGGCAAAGCTCGCCGAGACGCTCGGCCTCACCGACACCATCCGTGCCATCCCCATCGTCGAGCCGGAAGCCGTGCACACCATCGGCCTTGTGGTGCCGATGCGCGAGCCGATGACGCCGCAGACCGCGGCACTGGTGGCGGAAGCGCGGCGCGTGGCGGCGGGGATGCAGGGGTAGAGCGGATTCGCTTGCTCCGAATCCTATCCGCCTCATCCTGAGGAGCATTGCGCAGCAATGCGTCTCGAAGGATGGGCGGCCCACTGATCTCGGGCCTGCCCGAGATCGGCACAAATGGAGCGCAAGTCGGGGAAACCCGACTTGCGTGTTCGAGACGCGCCGCTTCGCGGGGCTCCTCGCCATGAGGCCGATATAGTGCAGAGTCAGGCTTAGCCCCCCACCGCCGCATTCAGCGCGTCGCGCAAAGCCAGCACGTCGTTCCGGATCTTCTCGATCTCGCGCACTTGCTTGCCGGTGGCGCAGCCGATGGCCGCGGGGATGCTCGCCGCCTTCTCGCGTAAAGCCTGCCCCACCTCGGTCAGCGTGATGCGCACCTGGCGCTCGTCTTCCGGGTCGCGCGCGCGGCGCACCAGCCGCGCCGCCTCCAGCCGCTTCAAGAGTGGTGTCAGCGTCCCAGAATCGAGAAACAGCTTTTCGCCGATTTCCTTCACGGTCTGCCCGTCGCGCTCCCACAGTACCAGCATGACCAGGTATTGCGGATAGGTCAGGCCGAGCTTGTCCAGCAGCGGCTTGTAGACGGCGTTGAAGGCGTGCGCGGCCGAATAGACCGCGAAGCAGAGCTGGTTGGACAGCCGCAGCGCGGGATTCCCGGTGGAGGCATTCGGGGGCTTCGTTTTGACCATGCCTGCCACTATAGACGGTATTTGATTGTGCGCAATGAGATTGCGCCCCTACGAAAGTTTATATTGCGCAATATTCTATTGTGCACAATGTAACGCTTGCCAAACCAAGGAGCCCACCATGAAGATCGCCTATGTGGCCAAAGCCACGGCCACCGGCGGCCGCGACGGCCGCGCCATCACCGACGACGGCAAGCTCGATGTGAAGCTCACTACGCCGAAGGAGCTCGGCGGCCCGGGCGGAGACGCCACCAACCCAGAGCAATTGTTCGCTGCCGGCTATTCGGCCTGCTTCCTGTCCGCCATCAAGTATGTAGCGGCGCAAAGCAAGATTGCCGTTCCGGCCGACGCCAGCGTGACGGCGTCCGTGGGGGTCGGCCCGCGCGACGACGGCCGCGGCTTCGGTCTCGACGTGGCACTCGAGATCGGTTTGCCCGGCCTGGAGCGCGCGGCGGCCGAAGACCTGGTCGCCCGCGCGCATGTCGTCTGCCCCTATTCGGAGGCGACGCGCGGCAATCTCAATGTGAGGCTGGCGCTGCGGGGTTGATGAGATGAATCCCTCTCCCCGTTCTTACGGGGAGAGGGAAGAGATGGCACGCTTCGTGCACACGCATGCGACGAAACAGGACCCATCGCATGCGCGTGCTTGTGCTTTATGCCCATCCCGTCGAAACCAGCTTCCATGCCGCGCTCCACAGACGCGTGGTCGAATCGCTGCAGGCGGCGGGACATGATGTGGACGATTGCGATCTCTATGCCGAGAATTTCAATCCGGTGCTCAGCCGCGAGGAGCGGCTCAGCTATCACGACACGTCGCGCAACCGCGCAGCGGTCGCACCGTATGTGGAGCGGCTGCAGCGCGCCGAAGCTCTGGTGCTCTGCTTTCCGGTCTGGTGCTTCGGCCTGCCCGCGATCCTGAAAGGCTGGTTCGACCGCGTGCTGATGCCGGGCGTCGCCTTCGACATCAGCGATCCCGCGCATGTGAAACCGGCGCTGACCAATCTCAGGAAAATTGCCGCTGTAACCACCTACGGCCGGCCGCGCTGGATGGCGCTCTATATGGGCGACCCGCCGCGCAAGACGATCAAGCGCTATCTGCGGGCGCTGACCGGCGGCGCGAAGGTGGCGTATCACGCCTATTACCACATGAACGTCGCCACGCCTGAGACGCTGGCACGGCATCTCGACCATGTCGGAAAGAAGATGGCGCGGTTCTGAGCCGCGCCATTTTCCGCATCTGGAGCCCCAAAAGAGAACCCCTCTCCGCTCAACCACGGAGAGAGGCCAAGTCCGGGAGGAACCTTTCTCGGCCTCATGGTGAGGAGCGCAGCGAAGCTGCGCGTCTCGAACACGCAAGTCGGGTTTACCCGACTTGCGCTCCATTTGTGCTGATCTCGGGCAGGCCCGAGATCAGTGGCCCACCCCGCCCTTCGAGACGCCCGCTTCGCGGGCTCCTCAGGATGAGGGCGGAGATATTCAACCGCGCTCAGAACAGCCCGACAATCTTGCCGTCGGCATTGACGTCGATGGCGTTCGCCGACGGGATTTTCGGCAGGCCCGGCATGGTCATGATCTCACCGCAGATCGCCACGATGAACTCCGCACCGGCCGAGAGCCGCACTTCGCGCACATTGATGGTGTGATCGACGGGCGCGCCCTTGGCATCGGGATTGGTGGAGAAGGAATACTGCGTCTTGGCGATGCAGACCGGCAGCTTACCGAAACCCATGCCTTCCCACGCCGCGAGCTGGTCCTTCACGGCCTTGTCGGCGGTCGCATCCTTGGCGCGGTAGATTTCCTTGGCGATGGTACGGACCTTCTCGAACAGCGGCATGTCGTCCGGATAGAGCAGCTTGAGATTGCTCCTGCCGGAGTCGATCACCTTCACGACGGCGCGCGCCACATCGGCCGCACCCTCGCCGCCCATGGCCCAGTGATCGGCCATCACCGCTTCGACGCCGAGCGCCTTGCACTTCTCCTTGACCAGCGCGATCTCCGCGTCCGTGTCGGCCGAGAAGCGGTTGATCGAAACCACCGATTCCAGGCCGAACTTGCGCATATTCTCGATATGCCGCTGCAGATTCGCCATGCCGGCTTCGAGCGCCTTGAGGTCTTCCTTCTTGAGGTCCTCCTTCTTGACGCCGCCATGCATCTTGAGCGCGCGGATGGTGGCGACCAGCACCACGCAATCGGGCTTCAACCCGGTCTTGCGGCACTTGATGTCGATGAACTTCTCCGCGCCGAGATCGGCGCCGAAGCCGGCTTCGGTGACGACATAGTCGGCGAGCTTGAGCGCGGCCGTGGTCGCGGTCACCGAGTTGCAGCCATGTGCGATATTGGCGAAGGGCCCGCCGTGAATGAAGGCGGGGGTGCCTTCCAGCGTCTGCACGAGATTGGGTGCAATCGCTTCCTTCAGCAGCGCGGTCATCGCGCCATGCGCATTGAGGTCGCGGGCGCGGATCGGCTTGCGGTCGCGGGTATAGGCGACGATGATGTTGCCGAGCCGTTCCTTCAGGTCGTCGATGTCCTTGGCGAGGCAGAAGATCGCCATGACCTCCGAGGCGACGGTGATGTCGAAGCCGGCTTCGCGCGGATAGCCGTTGGCGACGCCGCCGAGCGAGCAGACGATCTCGCGCAAAGCACGGTCGTTCATGTCGAGCACGCGGCGCCAGGCAACGCGGCGGCTGTCGATGCCTAGCTCGTTGCCCCAGTAGATGTGGTTGTCGATCATCGCCGCCAGCAGATTGTGGGCGGCGGTGATGGCGTGGAAGTCGCCGGTGAAGTGAAGGTTGATGTCTTCCATCGGCACGACCTGGGCGTAACCGCCACCGGCAGCTCCCCCCTTCATGCCGAAGGACGGGCCGAGCGAGGGCTCGCGCAGGCAGAGCATCGCCTTCTTGCCGATGTGATTGAGGGCATCGGTGAGGCCGACCGTGGTCGTGGTCTTGCCTTCGCCGGCCGGTGTCGGCGAAATCGCCGACACCAGGATCAGCTTGCCGTCCGGCTTGTTCTTCAGCGACTTGATGTAGTCCATCGACACCTTGGCCTTGTAATGGCCGTAAGGCTCGAGATTTTCCGGCGCGATGCCGAGCCGCTCCTTGGCGATGTCGAGGATCGGCCGCATCTTGGCGGCCTGCGAGATTTCGATATCCGATTTGGGATTCTGGTGCTGCGACGCAGGCATGGCGGCCTGTTCCTTGCGTTGGGCGCTGACTGTCATGAGAGCCTCGTACCGGTTGCGAGCTTGATGGAGGATGCGAATTCGCCGGCACCGACTTTCGGGCCGTCGGCCTGTACGCGCGTGACCTTGAAGCGGCCGTCGGCGCACACCACGGTGAAGCTGTCCGCGTCCACCGCCACGACTTCACCCAGCTTGCCGCCGATGCCTTTCGGATCGCGGGCCGGCAGCGGAGTGGCGTCGAAGATTTTCAGCTTGGTGCCGTTGACGGTGGTCCAGGCGCCGGGAGAAGGGTTGCAGCCGCGGATCAGGCGGTCGATCTGCTCCCAGGGCTTGCCCCAGTCGATATGCGCGTTGTCGGCGCGGCACAGGCCTTCGTAAGTGGCCTTGGATTCATCCTGCTTGATGCGCGGCGCCTTGCCGGCCTTCACCAGATCGACCGACTCGAGCATCGCCTCGACGCCCATCGGGAACAGGCGGTCGAAATAGACGGTGCCGAGCGTGTCCTTGTCTGAGATCGGCGTCTTTTTCTGGAGCAGCACGTCGCCGGTATCGAGGCCGTTGTCGGGCCAGAAGATCGAGAGCCCGGTTTCCTTCTCGCCCTTGATGATCGGCCAGTTGATGGCGCTGGCGCCACGATAGGCCGGCAGCAGCGAGGGATGATACTGGATCGAGCCATAGGTCGGGATATTGAGGAATTCCTCCGGCACGAACAGCGTCACGAAGGCCATCACCTGCAGGTCGGGCTTGAGCGACCTGAACTGCTCCCACACCTCCGGCTTCTTGTAGGAATCCGGCTGATAGACCGGCAGGCCGGCGGCGATCGCCGCTTCCTTCAATGGATCGGCCTTCTGCCCCGGCTTTTCCGGCGCGACATAGACGGCGATGACATTGTCACCGCGCTTGAGCAGCGCTTCCAGCACCGCCTTGCCGAAGGCCTGCTGACCGTGAACGACGATACGCATAATTCTCCGATCCCCTCCAAGAATTCTGTCCGTTCCCTCCGCCATCGAACTCGGGCTTGCCCGGGTTCAGCTTGTTGCCGTCACAAGGCGGGTAAACCCGACTTGTGACGGAGGAGGGTTAGGGAGGGGGGTAAGCAGCAAACTGAAATCTTGCGGCTTACCCCCCTCCCGGCGAGCTTCGCTCGCCGACCTCCCCCGCTAGGGGGAGGTGTTCTTACGTTACGCCGCCTTGTCCTGCTTCTCCGGCGCCGACAGCGCGCCGGAACTCTTGATCTCGGCGATCGTCCTCTTGTCGAGACCGAGCACGTCCTTCAGGATTTCGTCGGTGTGCTCGCCGAGCAGCGGAGAGCGCGTCACCTCCGACACCGAGTCGGACAGCTTGATCGGATTGCCGACGGTCAGATACTTGCCGCGCACCGGGTGATCGACCTCGACGACCGTGCCGGTCTTGCGCAGCGATTCGTCCTCGGCGATTTCCTTCATCGACAGGATCGGCCCGACCGGGATGTCGACGGCGTTGCACGCCTCCATGACCTCGAACTTCGTCTTGGTCATGGTCCACTGCTCGATGCGGGCGAAGATCGCCTTCAGCTTCGGCAGCCGCGCACGCGGGGTGGCGTATTCCGGATCGGTCTTCCAGGTCGGCTCGCCGATCAGGTCGCAGATCGCTCCCCAGACCGGGGCCTGGGTGATGAAGTAGATGTAGGCGTTGGGATCGTTCTCCCAGCCCTTGCATTTGAGGATCCAGCCCGGCTGGCCGCCGCCCGAATCGTTGCCGGCGCGCGGCACCGAGTCGCCGAACGGCACGCCCTCGCCATACTGGCTGTATTCGGTCAGCGGACCGTGTTTCAGCCGCTGCTGGTCGCGCAGCTTGACGCGGCAGAGATTGAGCACGCCGTCCTGCATGGCGGCGAGCACCTTCTGGCCGCGGCCGGTGCGGTTGCGCTGATAGAGCGCGGCGACGATGCCGAGCGCGAGATGCAGGCCGGTGCCCGAGTCGCCGATCTGCGCGCCGGTAACCAGCGGAGGACCTTCGCGGAAGCCGGTCGTGGAGGCGGCGCCGCCGGTGCATTGCGCAACGTTCTCGTACACCTTGCAGTCCTCGTACGGCCCTGGGCCAAAGCCCTTGACCGATGCGACGATCATGCGCGGGTTGAGCTTGTGGATGTGCTCCCAGGTCAGGCCCATGCGGTCGAGCGCGCCGGGCGCGAAATTCTCCACCAGCACGTCGCATTTCTTGATCAGCTCGTCGAGCACGCGCTTGCCCTGCGGGTGCTTGCTGTCGATCGTGATCGAGCGCTTGTTGTGGTTGAGCATGGTGAAGTAGAGCGAGTCCGCGCCCTTCACGTCGACGAGCTGGCCGCGCGTGATGTCGCCGACGCCCGGACGTTCCACCTTGATCACGTCGGCGCCGAACCAGGCGAGCAGTTGCGTGCAGGTCGGGCCCGACTGCACATGCGTGAAATCGAGAATGCGCACGCCGTCCAGCGCCTTGCCGGCCTGGCCGAACGGCTTCTTCGAGGGCGCCGGCAACGACGCGCCGCTCGCCTTGCCGTTCTTCGGCTTGGCCGATCTCACTGCCTTGACCACCTTCCTGGCGGCGGCCTTCACCTTGCTGGCCGGCTTCTTGCCGGAAGCCTTCTTGGCCCTGGTCTTCAACGTCTTTGCCATCATGGCCCCCGTTACATCGTCTGCTTCTTGGTGACGGAAAGGTTCTGCATCGCGCGGCTCATTTCTTCTTCACGACGCTTTGCGGATTGAGATTGCCGATGCGGCCGCTTTCGCTGCCGGCGGCCGGATCGATGACCGCATTGATCAGCGTCGGCTTGCCGGAATCCATCGCTTCATTGACGGCGCGGCGCAGTTCGTCGGGGCTCGTCGCGTTGACGCCAACGCCGCCGAAGGCCTCGATCATCTTGTCGTAGCGCGCCCCCTTGACGAAGACGGTCGTCGCCGGATCGGAGCCGGCAGTGTTGACGTCGGTGCCGCGATAGATGCCGTCGTTGTTGAAGATGACGACGCAGACGGGCAGCTTGTAGCGGCAGATCGTCTCGATCTCCATGCCGGAGAAGCCGAACGCCGAGTCGCCTTCAACTGCGAGCACTGGCTTGCCGGTCTCGATAGCCGCGGCGATGGAGTAACCCATGCCGATGCCCATGATGCCCCAGGTGCCGACGTCGATACGCTTGCGCGGCTTGTACATGTCGATGATGCCGCGGGCGAGGTCGAGCGTGTTGGCGCCCTCGTTGACGAGGATCGCGTCCGGACGCTCCTTGATCACCTGACGCAGGACACCGAGCGCGCCGTGATAGTCCATCGGCGAGTTGTTGTTCATCAGCTTCGGCGCCATCTTGGCGATGTTGTCATCCTTCTTCGCCTTGACCGCGTTCACCCAGTCGGACGGAGCGGGCGTCCACTTGTCGCCCATCGCGGCGAGAAGAGCGGTGACGCAGGAACCGATATCGCCGACGACGGGCGCCGCGATCTCGACATTCGAGTCCATTTCCTTCGGCTCGATGTCGATCTGGATGAACTTCTTCGGGGCGTCGCCCCAGGCCTTGCCCTTGCCGTGGCTCAAGAGCCAGTTGAGCCGGGCGCCGAGCATGACGACGACGTCGGAGTCCTTCAATACGGTCGAGCGGGCGGCACCTGCGCATTGCGGGTGCAGGTCGGACAGAAGGCCCTTCGCCATGCTCATCGGCAGGAACGGCGCGCCGGTCTTTTCGACGAAGGCCTTGATGGCGTCATCCGCCTGCGCGTAGGAAGCGCCCTTGCCGAGAATGATGAGCGGCCTTTTCGCGCCCTTGAGCACGTCAAGCGCGCGCTTGACCGCATCCGGCGCCGGAATCTGCGCCGGGGCGGCGTCGATGACCTTGACCAGCGACTTCTTGCCGGCCTCGGCACTCATCACCTGCGAAAACAGCTTCGCCGGCAAATCGAGATAGACGCCGCCCGGACGGCCGGAGACTGCGGCGCGGATGGCACGCGCGAGGCCAATGCCGATATCCTGCGCGTGCAGAATACGATAGGCCGCCTTGCACATGGTCTTGGCGACGGCGAGCTGATCCATCTCCTCGTAGTCGCCCTGCTGCAGGTCGACGATCTCACGCTCGGAAGAACCCGACATCAGGATCATCGGGAAGCAGTTGGTGGTGGCGTGGGCGAGCGCGGTGAGGCCGTTCAGGAAACCCGGCGCCGAGACCGTGAGGCAGATGCCCGGCTGCTTGGTGAGATAGCCGGCAATAGACGCGGCATAGCCGGCGTTCTGCTCATGGCGGAAGGAAATGACACGAATCCCCTCGGCCTGCGCCATACGGCCGAAGTCGGTGATCGGGATGCCCGGAACGCCGTAGATGGTCTTGACGCCATTCAGCTTGAGCGCGTCGATCAAGAGATGAAAGCCGTCCGTCAGCTCCTGCTCCGCGTCCGCTTCCGGCTTCATTTTTACTGCTGCGTCGGCCATTGGGGACAACCTCCCTGAAACCTGTCGTTAATCGAGATAATCGGCATAGCGCGCGACATGGTCGGCCAGGCCGAGCGCATGATCGCGCACCAGTGTTTCTGCGCGCGCGGTGTCGCGCGCTTCCAGCGCCTCGATGATGTTCATGTGGTCGCGGATCGACTTGTCGGCGCGATTCTTCTCGGCGATCGTCTTGCGGCGGATCATCCGCATATGCGTGAACAGATTTTCCGCGAGCTGGATGAGCACGTTGTTCCCGCTCATGCGGATGATGGTCTGATGGAATTCGATGTTGACGTCGGAATACTCATCGAGATGTGCGCGCACCTGCCCGCCTTCGAAGGTGGTGAACATCTTGCGCAGCTGGGCGATCTCTTCGTCCTTGGCATTCTCGGTGATCAGGCGGGCGGCCATGCTCTCCAGCGCCGCCCAGGCGGTGATCAGCTCGATCACCTCTTCCTTGGTCTTGCGCACGACGTAGACGCCGCGGCGGGGGATCGAGCGCACGAAGCCTTCCCGCTCAAGCTGCGCCATCGCCTCGCGCACCGGCGTGCGGCTGACGCCGAAATCCTGCGCCAGCTGCCGCTCGTCGAGCCGGATATCGTTGCGGCTGCGATAGATGTCCATCGAGACGATCACGTTCTTGAGCGCGACATAGGCCTTGTTCTTGAAACTGAACGAGGTGTCGATCGGCTGGATCGCCAGCCGCGGCGGGTCGTCATGCGCCGGCTCGTCCTTGCGCCGGGGCGTCGCGTGTCGGGGGGTGGTGTCGTTCTGGCTCATCGAAGGCACCGTTCAGGTATCTGGTATACAATATTCCAGACTTTCCGCCACTGCAAGCTGCGACACTGTGAAGTGCGGGTTCCGGCAGCCGCCAGGCCGCCGGAAGCCCTTGATTGCGGCATCAGGCCGGCTTCGTCCGCAAGCGGCTGAAGCTGTTCTGGATCACGGTCCAGAACAGGGCGATCAGACCCAGGACCATGATCGTGGAGACCAGGCCGTTGGAGAAGAACACCCCGAGATTGCCCTGCGAAGACAGCAGCGACTGCCGGAAGGCTTCCTCGGCCATCTTGCCGAGGACCAGCGCGAGGACCAGCGGCGCCAGCGGGTAGTTGCACTTCTTCAGCAGGTATCCGATCACGCCGAAGACCAGCATCATCACGATGTCGAACGGATTGTTGTTCACCGTGTAGGCGCCGATCGCGCACAGCACCAGGATGACCGGCGCAATGATGCTGAAGGGAATGCGCAGGATCGCAGCCAGCAGCGGCACGCAGGTCAGCACGATAATGAGGCCGACGAGGTTGCCGAGATACATGGAAGCGATCAGACCCCAGACGAAGTCCTTCTGCTCGATGAAGAGCATCGGTCCGGGCTGCAGCCCCCAGATCAACAGGCCGCCGAGCAGAACCGCCGCGGTCGGAGAGCCCGGCACGCCGAGCGAGAGCATCGGCAGCAGCGCCGCCGTGCCGGCCGCGTGCGCCGCGGTTTCCGGCGCCACGACGCCCTCGACTTCGCCGTTGCCGAAATTCTTGCCCCGCTTCGACATGCGCTTGGCGATGCCATAGCTCATGAACGAGGCCGGTGTGGCGCCCGCCGGCGTGACGCCCATCCAGCATCCGATGATGCAGGAGCGCAGCGACGTCCACCAGTATTGCGGCAATTCCTTCCAGGTCTGCAGCACGACTTTCAGATTGATCTTCGCCGCATTGCCGCGGAAGCTTAAGCCCTCTTCCATGGTCAGCAGGATTTCGCCGATGCCGAACAGGCCGATCACCGCGATCAGGAAGTCGAAGCCGCTCAGCAGTTCGGTAATTCCGAACGTCAGACGCAACTGACCGGTGACCGCGTCGAGACCGACGGAGGCCAGTGCGAAGCCGATCATCATCGACACGATGGTCTTGAACGGCGGCTCCTTGCTCAGGCCGACGAAGCTGCAGAAGGCCAGGAAGTAGACGGCGAACTTTTCCGCCGGCCCGAATTGCAGCGCGAATTTCGCGACCAGCGGCGCCACCAGCGTGATCATGATCACGGCAAAGAGCGCGCCGACGAAGGACGAGGTGAAGGCCGCGGTCAGCGCCTCGCCGGCCTTGCCCTGCTGCGCCATGGGATGGCCGTCGAATGTCGTCGCCACCGACCAGGGCTCGCCAGGAATATTGAAGAGAACGGACGTGATCGCTCCGCCGAACAGCGCGCCCCAGTAGATGCAGGTCAGCATGATGATCGCCGAGGTCGGCGACATGCTGAAGGTGAGCGGCAGCAGGATGGCGACGCCGTTCGCGCCGCCAAGTCCCGGCAGCACGCCGATGACGATGCCGAGCACGATGCCGACGATCATCACCAGGATGTTGAAGGGCTGCAGAACCGTCGCAAACCCATGAAAAAGGCTGACAATCTCGTCCATATCAGGCTCCCCAGAGCGAAGCGGGTAACGCGCGTTTCTTGATGATCAGAATCCCAGCCATTCCTCGATCGGCCCCTTGGGAAGGGAGACGAGGAACCACCTCTCGAAGACGATGAAGGCTGCAAGGGGAACGCCGAGCGAGATGGCGGCGGTCATGCCCCAGCCGTAGCGGCCGATCCAGCGCATGAAGAAGGCGATCAGAACGATCGAAGCGGCATAGATTCCGCTATAGGGGATCACCACGACATAGACCGCGGTCGGAATCACGACCATCAGCACCGCACGAAGCTGGCTCCATTCCGCGAACAGCGCCTTGTAGTCGGCTTCGCGGTGGACATTCCACAGATTGATCAGGCTGCCGGCGATGATGAACAGACCGAAATAGAAGGGAAGGAAGCCGGCCCGCGGTCCTTCGATGCCCCAGCCGATGCCCACCTGCAGACTGCCGATGACGACGATGATACCGAAGACCAGCGTTGCAAGGGCGACGCCGATTTCGACGTAATCATGCGCCGGACCGCCGGATTGACCTTGTGCGTTAGACATGACTCCCCTCGTGCTGCGGGGCCGACGGCCGGCGGCACACCGGCCGCCGGTCGATCGAGCCAGTTGCCGATTATTGGCCGGCCAGGAAGCCGGCGGCTTTCATCAATTCCTGGTGACGCGTTTCTTCCTTTGCGACCCACTTGGCGTAGTCGTCGCCGGTCATGAAGGTCGTGTTGAAAGCGCCCTGCCTCATCAGGTCCTGCCATTCCGGCGTCTCGCGGACCTTCTTGAACAGATCGACGTAGTATTGCACCTGATCCTTGGTGGCGCCCGGCACCGTGAAGATGCCGCGCAGCATCAGATATTCCATATCGACGCCCTGCGACTTGCAGGTCGGGATGTCGGCCCAGGATTTTCCGTCGGCGACCGGTTCCTTGTAGTCGAGCTGCTTGCCGTCGAAGACGCAGAGCGGACGCACCTTGCCGCCGCGCCATTGCGCCACCGCCTCGATCGGATTGTTGACGGTCGAATCGACGTGACCGCCGACGAGCTGCACCGCCACCTCGCCGCCGCCGCGATAGGGGATGTAGGTGAACTTGGTGCCGGTCGCCTTTTCAAGCGCCACGGTGATGATCTGGTCTTCCTGCTTGGAGCCGGTGCCGCCCATCTTCATCGAGCCGGCCGGCGCCTTTTTCACGTCGTCGATATAGTCCTTCACCGTCTTGTAGGGCTTGTCGGCATTGACCCACAGCACGAACTCGTCGAGCGCCAGCATCGCGACCGGCGTCAGATCCTTCCAGCTGAAGGGAATGCCGGTGGCCAGCGGCGTCGTGAAAAGGTTGGACAGCGTGATGATGATCTTGTGCGGGTTGCCACGCGAGGACTTCACATCGAGGAAGCCTTCGCCGCCGGCGCCGCCGGCCTTGTTGATCACCACCAGCGGCTGCTTCATCAGATTGTGCTTGGTGACGATGCCCTGGATGGCGCGCGCCATCTGGTCGGCGCCGCCGCCGGTGCCGGCTGGGATAATGAATTCAACAGGCCGTGTCGGTTCCCAGGCCGCCTGCGCGGAGAGCGGAGCGAAAACGCAGGCGGTCCCCATCAGAGCCGCTGCGCCGAATCCGAGATTCAGAATTGATCGCTTCATAAGCGTTTCTCCCTTGAGTCATTTTGGTCCGTGCCGGTCTGCTGCCGACTTTGCGACTGAAGCTGACTAACCAGCCGTCCTCAACGCGGTGAATGGACGCCTGCACCCCCGAGGGCACTCCAAGCCTAGAACAGGTCCAACGGAAAACGGAAGCACAATTATTCATAATAATGGATTCGACAAACCAGACGGTTTGTGCCGCGCAGTTTTGCTGCGACGCAAAATCAAGCGCCAAAATGCGCACCGGCGAGAAACGGGAAAATGCATACCCCGGAATGGACTACAGCGGATTCGATATACCGATGCTGCGGGCGCGAAGCGCCCTGCGAGGCCCGCGCTGCGAGCCCAACAATTTTTCTGGGCATCGAAAATTTTTTTGAGGCCTAGAATAATTTACACACGATACCAGCCGAGGCCCGGAGCGGCGCCAGCCGGAAAAAGCGCGCGTCGCAGCTTCAGCCTCCACGACCGACGGCGCACCGCTCAGCGTGCATTTGCCAGCGCCTGCAGGCGCCCCGCCGCTTCGAACGACCCGTATTCGCGCGCGCGCGTGTACCATTCGCGCGCCATGGCGACGTCCGGTGTAATGCCCCTGGCACCCATCCTCGCGAGCAGGATGGGGTCATAGGTGGCGCCGAGCGCGAGCGCGGCGCGCGGATCGCGCGCTTCCGCGGCGCGTCTGAACACGACGCGCGCGCTCGCAAGATCGCCGACGGCGACGAAGTCCTCGCCCTGCTTGAACAGGATATCGATCTCCGCGCGCCCGAGCGTGGACAGCGGCGGCGCCGGAGGTTGCGGCTGGGCCGTCGGCTGCGGCGCCGGTGCGGCGACCGGCGGCGCGGGCGTCGGGCCTGGCGCCGGCATCCTCGGCACCGCCGTCAGATTGCTGGCGGGTGACTCCGCTCTCGCCGGCGCCTCCCTGGCGGGCGCGCGGGCGATACCGGCCACCTGCGGAGCCGGCGCCGCCGCGCGATCGCGGCTCGCGGCAGCCGCAGCGACACTCGGCTGTGGCTCGCTCTCCACCTTGAAGCGGGTGGTGAACGACGCATCGGCGACGGCCTGACGTGGTTGCGTCTGCGATGCCGGCTGGTTCAGCATCAGCACCACCACCAGCGTCGCCACCGCGGCCAATCCGAAAGTCAGGGAGAAGCCGATGAGCTTGCGCATCAGACCCTGCCGTCGCGGATTGGCGCGCGCACCCTGGCGCGGCCATTCCGGCACCGGCTCCGGATCGAGCGCACGCGAGGGCGGCAGGCGGTCACCTTCGGTATAGTGCCAGGCTCTGTCTTCGCCTGCCGCCGCATTGAAGCCGAACGGATCATTCTGAACCGCCGGGCGGCTGCCGTCCGGCTGATCGAGATCCTGCCCCCATTTCGGAATGTAGGGAGGCGGGCGATCGGAGGGATTGCTCATGCGGCCCTCAACTTTTCACCCGCGCCCGTGCGGCGTTTTCATCGTGCCGCGTTCCCCTGTTTCTCCCGCCACGCGATGAAGTCGCGGAACAGAGCCTCGTGCTCCGTCTGGTTCTTCGGCGCGCGGCCGGACGCCGCGAGGAATGTCTGGAAGTCGCGCTTGATCGTGTCGTTGCCCTGACCGGCCGCCTTGCTCGCGCGCTGCAGCATCTCTTCCGCGACGCTGAAGCGATGCCAGCCCGGCACCGTCGCCGCGAGGTTGATGTCCTTCCATTTGGGATGGAAGGGCGGCTTCTGGAACTTCTCCCAATTGGCGAAAAGCCGCTCGGTGAAGCGCTGCACCCGCTGATAGCGATCCTTGCCTTTCGGCCAGTTATAGACCGCGAGCACCGCCGGCACGGCGATCGTGTCGATACGCTGACCCTGCGGGATGAGGGAGGGATAGTCCTTCGAATCCAGTTCGCCCAGCGTGTAATAGTCGGCGAATTTCTTGGAGAAGGGAATCGACAGCAGATGCACGCCGGAATTGGCCGGAATGCGCGCCAGGAAATCCACCGGCTTGCCGACCACGCGCACGAGCGCGGCCAGTTCCCCCGATTTCAGGGCCTGCAGCGCCAGTGCGCCGTCGATATTGGTCTGCTGAATCTCGATGCCGAGGCGCTGGAAGATGATGGTGCCGGTGAGGCTGGAGGCGCTGCCTTCCGGCCCGAGATTGACCTTCTTGCCGCGCAGATCCTCGATCGTGCGAATGTCCTCGCGTGCGAGGATGTGCACTTCCGAGATCGGAAGACGGATGATGTAATTCACGCGCTGATCGAGGTTGGGGGTCTTGCGCACGGTGCGGAAATATTCGAACACGTCCGACTGCGTCACGGCGACGTCGACGCCGCGCAGATAGAGCAGATCGTCGAGGTTGCCCGCCGCGCCGTAGGAGACGATCGGCAGGACGCGCAGATTGTCGCCGTCGTCCAGCACCTTCGCGATTTCGTGCGCGAAGCGCATATAGGTGCCTTCCATCAGCCCGCCGACGATGCCGACGGTCCAGGCATTCTTGCGCTGCTTGATTTCCTCGTCCGGCGTCGCCTCCTGCAACGACTTCGGGATCACCTGGGCGGCGCCGGCACCCGTCATCGCGATCAGCGCGAGTGCGGCGAAAGCTGCGCGCAGTCGCCAGGCGCATGAAGGTTGCCGCCGCGCGACCGCCGAGTGCCGGCCTTCACAAGCCGGATTCGCCAGATATCGATTGCCGGCAACGCAGACATCCTCGCCGCGCCCGGAGCCATGTCCAAGTCGTTGCATCGTCACCCCTCCCGTTGACGGGAACCGCCGGCCGCCGCCGGCCGCGTGCCCCCGCTCCACACGCCACAGCAGATGCCAAGCATCGCAAGCGCGCCCTACAGCGAGACCGATCATCGGACCGAGAAAATGGCGGAGTTGGTGCGTTTATGTGTCGGAAATATTCCAGTTGAACAAAATTCGAAAAATCGACGAGTAGGGTAAATTTGCACGTATTGAGAAAGAGGAATCGAAGCGCCGGGTGGCGTGCCGCAAGTATGCGGCTTTTTCAGCGACGAGAATTTTGGAAACTTCAACGTAATCGCGGCATGCGCCGCGGCTCGATATTTCAATTCGGTGTCTGGGTATGGATCGGAGAGCCCATGAATATGATTTTGCGAAACGTATTCGTCGAGAGGATCCGGTCGCAAAATACGTCGCACGATATGTGAATTGGTAGCGGGGTGCCCGGCATCGCTGAACGTCTCCGGCCGAGTGAACCGACGCCCGGATGACACGGTGATTCTCCGTGCGGCCTCAGCATTGGCGCGAACAATCGGCCACTTGAAGTTGAGGCGGAAATTCAGTCAACTTTTCACAACAAGAAAGCACCGCCAACAAGAATGCGGAGGACAGCGTGCGATCAGGGGGTGCCGCGTGTCTGCGCGGCTTTTTGACTATGGCTTTCGCGCTCATGGGGACCGCAGCGACTGCCGCGACCTACGTTTATGTCGGCAACGCCGGCAACAGCGAGATCACCGTGCTCGCGCTTGACCCGAAGACCGGCGACCTCAAGGAGATCGAGAAGGTCGCAATCCCGGGAATCACCAAGGCTGGCGGCTCGACGCCGATTGCGATCAGTCCGAACAGGAAATTCCTCTATGTCGGCCTGCGCGGCGAACCGCAGGTCGCGGCCGCGTTCGCCATCGATGGCAAGAGCGGCAAGCTCAAGCACCTCGGCAACGGACCGCTGGCGGACTCGATGGCCTACATCGCGACCGACAGGAGCGGCAAGTTTCTGCTCAGCGCCTCCTATCCCGGTCACAAGGTGACGGTGAACCCGATCGGCGAGAACGGCGTGGTGCAGGCCGCAACGCAGGCGATCCCGAACCTGCCGAATTCGCACGCTATCCTGACCGACAGGTCCAACCGTCATGTGCTCGCGCCGAGCCTCGGAGCGGACGCCGTCAATCAGTTCCTGTTCGATCCTGCGACCGGCACGCTGACACCGAACGCGTCGCCCAATCTGAAGACGGCAGCGAAGTCGGGGCCGCGCCACCTGCGCTTCAGCAGCAACGAGAAATTCGTGTATCTGCTGAATGAGCTCGACGCGACGCTGTATGTCCTGCCTTACGATGCGAAGAGCGGCACACTGAAATCGCCGGCGCAGACGGTCAGCATCATGCCGCCCGGCGCGCAGATGAAGCCCTGGGCCGCCGACCTGAGAGCCGGCTCCGGAATTTTGAACAGGGCGCTAAGTGGAATTTCTGCCTGACGGCAGGCACGCTATGGCCTGCGAATCAGGAGAGACCATGTCGAGACGACCGCGCCGGAACCACACACCGG